>Ga0302178_10004418_pt1 | contig 10221 bp, 8 predicted proteins | sample I_Palsa_E1_3_FD_198790 | JGI IMG/M metagenome (GOLD analysis project Ga0302178, IMG submission 198790) | Peat permafrost microbial communities from Stordalen Mire near Abisko, Sweden - I_Palsa_E1_3 | ecosystem: Environmental > Terrestrial > Soil > Palsa > Peat permafrost | place: Sweden: Abisko... | reverse complement strand
GGCCCCCGCCCGGGCCAGGGCAGCCCACTCGGCGCCCGCCGGTGTGAGCGCCCCCTCGCCGCTCGCCGTCGGCGGTGAACTGAGCGCCGCCCAGTGGGAACAGCTGATCGCCCGCGTGGGAGCGCTTCCCGTGCCGACGGTGTCGAGCAAGCCGAGCTCTTCGGCTATCCCGGATCATCCCCCGACCCCGTCCCCGTAGCGTCTGGCTCAGGCCGGGGGCGCGAACGTCCAGTTTCCCGATCGGACGGTGTAGTCGGAGTATGAGCCGGATGTCCCGTCCTGCGTTCAGTCGCCTGAACGCAGGACGGTCGTCAGGCTATGCCCCGGGAGGGGAGGCGCCACCAGGGCCTGCCGCCGGCCCAGCGGCGCCCGGGCTCGGCCGAAAGGTGTTACGCAGGTCAGCGCTGCACTTGCTCTCAGCAGCTTTGAACGTTGCGCTTGCGGTGTTCAGTCCTTTGATGTTGAAGACCGGGCCGCTGCCAGAGGTGTTCGGCTGGGGCACGTTCACGCCGTTTTCGCGCATGCATGTCGCGAACTTCGCGAGCGCTGCCTTGTAGGCCGGATTTTTCAGGCGGTTCAGACCGCCGCCGAGGACGCGGCCACCACACTTTTTGATGGCAGCTTCGTACTGTGCGCGGGTTACGCCTTTGGGCAGCTGCGGACCGCCCGCTCCGCCCAGAAAGCCGCCTGCGCCAGGCGTGCGTGCGGTGCCGGGGGTGCGCTGGGGCAGCGTGATCCCGTTCTTCTGCAGGCATTCGCGGACGGCTTTGAAGCGGCCGCCCCCGCCGGCGCCGGCAGGGGCGCCGGTCGGGCCGTGCGTTGCAGCGGCGCCGGTCGAAGACGTGGCGGCCGCGTTCGCGCCGGTCGATGACGAGCTTTTCGAGGATCCGCCGCAGGCCGCCAGCCCGAGACAGGCGAGCAGAAGCACGACTGCGACTGCCGTCGCCGGCCTTGCCGCTCGCGCATGATTGCGTCGGTCTGGCTTGATGTGAGGCATGGAACTCCTTTGTGAGGTCTTGAATGGGGGACGCACATCCGCCTGTGCGGCGATGCTAACCGCCCCCGTTGCCGAACAGGGCCGGTTCGCCGCCGCCGGTGCTGCCGGCCCCGGTTTTGCCACCCGCGGCTGCACCGCCGCCGCCGAACAGCGCGCCGAGGCCGCCGCCTGCGCTTGAGCCGACGCGGATCGATTCGGCGGTGACCGCGCCGCCGGCGGCTTTGGCACCTGTGACGGTCACCGTTTCGCCGGGGTGGATGGCCTTGACTTCGCCCTTCACGGTCTTGGTGACGGTCGTGCCAGCCGATGTCGTGACCTTGACGGTGTTGCCTTCGGCGGTGGTCACATACAGCGTGTCCCCGGAGATGTAGGCCACGCTGCCGGCGGTTGCGCCTGCGGCGCCGGCGAACCCGCTCGCGCCGGAGCTGCCCGTGGCGCCTGCGCCGCCTCCACGCAGGGCCGCGAAGCGCGAGGCTAGGCCGGACGCCGCGCCCGAGGCGGTGGAGGAGCTCGACGAGTTTTCGCCCTTCTCCACGAGCACCCCGCCGACGAAGCCGCAGGCGGCGAGCAGCACGCCGAGCAGTGCGAGCGGGAGCGGGCTGAGCAGGCGCCGGCGCGGCCGGGGGGGCAGCTCTGGCTCCTCGACCCATTCCTCCTCGTCGTCTGATGGCGCATACACGGCCGTCCGCTGCGCGTGGACCGCGGTGTCCTGGGCGGAGGCGTCTGCGATCGCCGGTTCGGCGGCTGAGGCGATGGGCTCTTCGTCGGGCATCACGGGCTCCTGGTGGGGGGAAGATGGCTCACTCAAAGCGCAGCGCTTCGATCGGTCTGAGCTGCGCGGCGCGCGCGGCCGGGTATGTGCCGAAGAACAGCCCGGACAGCAGCGCCGCGCCGAAGGCTAGGAAGATCGAGTAGGTCGCGATTTCAGGTTCCACGCCGGCGATCTTGAACTGGCTGCCGATCACGCCGACTGCCACGCCGGTGAGCCCGCCGAAGATGGACACGAGCACGGCCTCGGTCAGGAACTGGGTGAGGATGTCCGAGCGTCTCGCGCCGATCGCCTTGCGGATGCCGATCTCGCGCGTTCGCTCGGTGACGCTCACGAGCATGATGTTCATCACGCCGATCCCGCCGACCAGCAGCGAGATCGCTGCCACCTCCCCCAGCAGGGTCGTGAAGACGCTGCTGGTTGAGCTGGACGTTTCCAGCAGCGAGCCCTGATTGAGCACGCTGAATCCGGGTTCGGCGGTGTTCTTGACTTTGTGGCGTTCCTCGAGGATCTGCGTGACCTCTGATTCCGCGGAGTCGAGTGAGGATTCCGACTGGGCCTGGACCGTGATCGAGTTGATCGGCCCGGTGCCGGTGAGCGAGTCCTGCACGGTGGTGATCGGGGCCATCACGACGTCGTCCTCGTTGGTGGCGCCATTGGACCCCTTGGAGGCGAGCACGCCGACCACTTCGTAGTTGCTGCCGTTGACCTTCATGTTCTGCCCGACCGGGCTCTGCCCGGCGAACAGTTCCTCAAGCACCGTCTGGCCGATCAGTGCCACGCGCCGGTGCTGGCTGACGTCTTCGGAGGTGAAGGAGGCGCCTTCGGCGATCTTGTAGCTGTGGGCCGTCACGTAGGGGGGCGTGGTTCCGACAAACGAGGACGGTTCGTAGCTCGAGCTGCCGTAGACGAGTTTCACGGCGGTGGCATTGACCACCGGCGAGGCGCTCTTGACGTCGGGGGCCTGGCCGGGGTTCTGCAGTGCTTCGGCGTCGGCCTTGGTCAGTGAGATGCTGGTGGTCGTACTCGCCCGCGCGCCGCCGCGAAAGCCTCCGCTGCCCATCACGACCAGCACGTTGGTGCCGAGGCTCTGGATCCGCGACTGCACTGCCTTGGAGGACCCGTTGCCAACTGCTATCAGCACGATCACCGAGGCCACGCCGATCGTCATTCCGAGGATCGTCAGCCCCGAGCGGAGCTTGTTCGCCGTGATCCCGCTCCAGGCGATGCGCAACGTCTCGGGGCCGATCACGGCTGTGCCTCCACCACGGCGCCGGCGACCGGGTGGCGCACCTTCAGGGCGTGCGCTGCAGGTGGCGGATCGTGCACGCCGGCCAAGCGGCGATCCTCGACGACCTCACCGTCGCTCAAGCGGATCACCCGCTTGGTCTGGTCGGCGACATCCGGCTCGTGCGTGATCAGAACGACGGTTCGGCCTTCCTCGTTGAGGCGGGCGAAGATCCGCAGAACGTCTTCTGTGGCGTGGGAGTCGAGATTGCCGGTCGGCTCATCGGCGAGGATCAGTGCGGGGTTGGTCACGATCGCTCGTGCTACCGCGACCCGCTGCTGCTGGCCACCGGACAGCTCTGAGGGCTGGTGACGCATGCGCTTGGCCATCCCCACCGACCTCAGTGCGCGTTCGGCGCGCCGCTGGCGCGCGGCGCCCCTCAGTCCGGCGTAGGCGAGCGGCAGCTCCACGTTGACGAGCGCACTTGTGCGCGGGACGAGGTTGAAGCTCTGAAAGACGAAGCCGATCTTGCGGTTGCGCAGATCGGCGAGGTCGTCCTCGTCCATCAGGCTCACGTCCACGCCGTCGATCTCATAGCGGCCGCTGGTGGGTATGTCGAGGCAGCCGAGGATGTTCATCAGCGTGCTCTTGCCGCTCCCGGAGACGCCCATGATCGCCACGAAATCGCCCGTGTCGATGCGCAACGAGACGTTGCGCAGGGCACGCACGCGAATCTGTCCCAGCGCGAAGATCTTGGTCACGTTGTGCACGTCTATGACGGGATGTTGCAAACCCTGTCCATCGCGGCCGGCGGAGGTGCCGTGGGGCGCCACACGCTCCACGACGGGCCGGTTGCGGGGGAGGCGGACTCTCGGCCCCGGCGAGCGGCCGGACCGCCGCATCATCCGCCGCCTCTGAACAGGGCCGCGCCCCCACCGCCCAAGCCCCCGCCGCCGAGACCGCCGCCGCCCAGGCCCCCTCCACCGAAGCCGCTGCGGCCGCTGGCCCCGGTTTTGCTCGAGCTGGTGGTGCTCGTCGCGATCGGCAGGGCGATCTTTTCTCCTGCATGCAGGCCGCTGAGGATGATCGTCGAGCTGTTGCCGGCCAGACCCGTGACTACGCGGCGGCGCACCTGCTTTCCGTTCTGCACAACCGTCACCGATCCGCCCGAGATCGCGCTGGTGGGCACGTTCACGCCTTCTTCCTGCTTGACGACCACTTCTGCTGTGGCGCTCATGCCGGGCTTCATGCCGGCTTCCACCTGTTCGAGCTGGAAGGTGACGTCGTAGCTCACGACGCCGCTGTTGCTGGTGGAGAGAACCGCCAGGCTCACCACCTGAGCCGCGAACTTGCGTCCTTCGAGTGCTTCAACGGTCACCGTGGCGATCTGCCCGACATGCACGTTGCTGATTTCGGACTCGCTCAGCGGCACCACCAGCTGATAGCCGTGCAGGTCAACGAGTTCGATGAACGAGCTGCTGCTGCTGGTGCTTTCGCTGCTGGTGCTTCCGGTGCTCGCACTGCCGCCCGTCGCGCTGCTGGCGCTGCTGGCGCTGCTGCCCGTGGCCGCAATGTCGTGGAAGACGCCACCGCCGCGCTCGCCGGTGCTCGTCGCTTCGCTGACGACTCCGCCGCCTGAGCCCGTGGCACCTGCGCCGCCCCCGCCGGAGCCCGCGCTGCCTCCGCTTGCGCCGCCCGCGCCTGCGCTCGTGCTGCCAGTGCCTGCGCTCGTGCTGCCAGTGCCTGCGCTTGTGCTGCCGGCGCCGCCTGCGCTTGTGCCGGCTCCGCTGCCGGTGGTGCTTGAGGCGCCGGTCCCGGTGGTGCTGGCGCCGCGAGTCGCGCCGCTGCTTGCGCCGCTGGCGCTGGTGCTCGCTCCGGCTGTGCCGGATTTGCTGCTCGCCGCTCCGCTGCTTGCGCCCGTCGTGCCGGTACCGCTGCTGCTTGAGCCCGTTTCGCTTGTTGATGTCGCCGTGCCCGTGCCCGAGACGTTTTCGCCCACCGAGTTCTTGATCGACGCGACCACGCCTTCGGCGGGTGCATAGAGTTTTGTCTCCGAAAGCGCCCGGCGTGCGTTTTCGACCGTCAGCTGTGCGCTCTTGACGCTGTTCTCGGCGCTTACCACGGTCGATCTCGTCGGTGGCGCAGCTTTCTGTTCATTGGAGGCGAGCGTGGCCTGCAACGACTGCTCGGCGGTGGTGACGCTGGTCTGCGCCTGGGCGATCGACTGGCGGTCTTTGGTCTTGCTGGCGGACAGGTTGAGCTTGGCGTTCGTCACCGTGTTGCGAGCGCTGTCGTTCGACTCCTCGCCCTTGAGGGTCGTCGAGGCTTGGCTGTTCTGCGCGGTCGCGATCGAATTGCCGTCCGCCTTCACTTTGGCTTCGTCGGACTTGACGTTGGATTCGGCCGAGCTTATCTTTGCTTCGTTGGGAGGCGACTTGGCCCTTTCGGCGGCCAGCAGGGTCCTGGCTTCGGCGAGCGCCTGTTCATCGGAGGTGAGCTGACTGGTGGCCTCGTTGAGCGCGTCCTGCGCGCTGGCCGCTTCGAGCGCAACCGACTGTTCGGCTCGCTTCAGCGAGACTTCATCCTGGGAGACGGTCGCGACAGCGGACGCTTCGTCTGATTTCGCCGTTTCCCGGGCCTCCTTGAGCGACTGCCGTGCGGAGGCGACGGAGGCTCGAGACTGGGCGGCACTGATGTCATCCTCGCGCACCTCCGCGGGCGTGAGTCCTTCAACCGCCGCCTGGTAGGACGCTTCTGCGCTGGTCAGGCTCATCTCCGCCGAGCGCAGGCTCGATTCCGCACTCGTCGGGCTGATTTCGGCGAGCAGTTCACCGCCCTTGACGTGGTCGCCGATGCTCACGAAGACTCCCGTGAGCGTTCCGCTCGTGGCGAAATTGACGCCGACTTTCGTGGCCGGCTGAAGCGTGCCGCTGCCCGACACCGTGGACTGGACGACGCCCTGCGCGACGGTGACGGTGCGGCTGGCGCGCGACTGACTGGCGGACGCCGGGCCCACCACGAGGATCGCGGCGACGATCGCACCGGCGGAAAGAGCCCCCAGTGCATACACGGGCCAGGATGCTCTGGTGGGTTCGGTCATTACGCCTGATTCGATACTCTGCCCGGCCCGTAAGAGCCTATGAAGAAAGCGTGCAAGCACGCATAAAATCTCCTAAAGCCTCGCGTGCTCCGCACTTATCTTGCACCGCCGTGACCCCGGGGGCGGTCTGCGATGATCCGCCCCAATGCTGCTGCACGGTGGAATCGATCTCGGCGGCACCAAGATCCAGGCGGCGATCGTCGATGAGGACCACAACGTGGTGGGCTCGGCTCGCCGGGCCACGCCCACCACGGGCGGACCCGCGGATGTGGCGGAGGAGATTCAGGCCGCGCTGCGTGACGCGGCCAAGGCCGCCGAGGTGGAGCCGGCCGCGCTGGCGGGGGTGGGGGTCGGCTCGCCGGGCACGATCGACGGCGGGATCGTCTCGAGCGCTCGCAATCTGCCCGACTGGGAAGGCGCGTTCCCGCTGGCGGAGACGCTCGAGCGCGCGCTCGGCTGCGAGGTCAGGGTGGGCAACGACGTTCAGGTGGCGACCGACGCCGAGTTCAAGCTGGGCGCCGGCCGGCTTTACAGCTCGCTGCTGGGAGTGTTCTGGGGGACCGGTGTCGGAAGCGGGCTGATCCTCGACGGCAGGCCCTGGACCGGTCTCGGCGCTGCCGGCGAGATCGGGCACGTGGTGGTGAAGATGAACGGCGCGCGCTGCACCTGCGGCCGGCGCGGCTGCATGGAGGCCTACGCCGGCCGGGCTTCGATGGAACGGCACGTGCAGAAACTTCTCCAGGAGGGCAACGAGACCGACCTCTTCAAGCTGATGCAGGAGCACGGCCGGACCCGCCTCACGAGCGGGATCTGGGCGCGGGCGCTGGAGCATGGGGACAAGCTCGCGATCGGAGTGATCGACCGCGCGGTCGGGGCGCTCGGCGCCGGGATCGCCTCCGCCTGCAACCTGCTCGACGTCGAGGGCGTGATCATCGGCGGTGGGCTGGGCGTGCGGCTCGGTCATCCCTACGCCAAGCGGATCGCCGATGCGATGCTGCCGCACCTGTTCGCCGATTGGCGGCCCCCGCACGTCCACGTGGCCGCGCTCGGCGACCTCGGTGGCGCGATCGGCGCGGCGCTGCTGGTCAAGAGCGACGACGTGCCGTCGATGCCAGCCTGACGGTCTGTCGGCCGACCGAGGGGGTGCACACCCGCCGGGGCCCCGCGACGGCGCGGGCCATCGCTACACGCCCGCCACGGTGACGAGCACGAGTACGATCGAGAGGGTTGAGGTGACCGCCACGGTGATGGCGGCGGCGCCGTCGAGCAGCCCGTGGCTGCGGTGCCGGCCCATGACGTGGCGCGAGCGGGCGAGGCGCCAGATGAAGAACAGGTTGATCGGCAGCAGCAGGCCGTTGACGACCTGGACCCCGACCAGCAGGGCGATCACCGGCACGTCCGGGATCATCGCCACGAACGCGCTGAAGAGGATCATCGCGGTGATGATGTTCACGAAGACCGGGGCCTCCTCGCGACGCCTGCCCACGCCCTTCTCATAGCCGAGCGACTCGGAGATCACGTATGAGGTCGCTATCGGCAGGATCGCGGCGGCCAGAAGGCTCGCTCCGAGCAGGCCGATCCCGAACAGCGCCTCGGCGTATTGGCCGGCGAAGGGAGTCAGTGCGCGCGCGGCGTCGGCGGCCGAGGAGATGCTGTGGATGCCATGCGTGTACAGCGTCGCCGCCGTGGCGATGATGATGAATGAGGCGACCACGTTCGCGAACACCGCACCGAGGACCGCCTCACGTTCCTCGTGGGGCAACTCGTCCTCGCGCACGCCCCGCTCGACGACGGCCGATTGGAGGTAGAGCTGCATGTACGGGGTGATGGTGGTGCCCGCAAGCGCGATCAACAGCAGCAGATAGGTCGAGCTCGTGTGGATGTGTGGGACGATCGCTTTGCCGACCGAGCCCCAGTGGGGGTGGGCGAGGATGGCCGCGACCGGGTAGGCGAAGAAGGGAATCGTGAACCAGATGAAGGTCTTCTCCGCCGAGCGGTATGAGCCGCGCACGATGATCAGCCAGATCGCGAGCGCGGCCAGCGGCACGGACACCTGCGCGGGCACGCCGGTCAGGCCCACGGCTGCACCGATGCCCACGAAGTCCGAGATGCAGATGCCGAGGTTGGCGATCAGCACCGCGCTGGTCGCCAGCACCGACCAGCGGATGCCGTACTCCTCGCGGATCAGCTCGGCGAGGCCCTTGCCCGTGACTACGCCCATTCGCGCGGCCAGCAGCTGCACGATGCCCAGCGACACCGTGATCAGGAGCATGATCCAAATCGTGCTGTAGCCGTATTTGGCGCCGGCCGAGGAGTACGTCGCGATCCCGCCGGCGTCGTTGCCGGCGTTGGCCGCGATCAGGCCGGGGCCGAGCAGCCCCAGGAAGGCCAGTACGCGGACGCGTCGAGCGCTAAGACGGGCAGGCAGGCGCGGTCGGCCGCGGGCGGCCGACCGGACACGACGCATGACGGACGGTACTCGGACCGCCATCTAACTGGCCCGTTGGAACGATCACTGTCGTGAGTCTATTGCGAAGGCGTTCGCACGCGTTTGCTGCGGTCAGTCCTCGCCGAGCAGGCCGAACCGCCGCCGCCAACCGCGCGGGAGCATCGCCTCGAGCACGTCGTCGACCGTGACCACGCCGACCATCCGTTCATGCTCCTCGACAACCGGGACCGAGGTGAGGTTGTAGTCGGCCATCAGCCGCGCCACCTCCTCGAAGGACGCGTCGGGCTGCAGGCAGGGGACCTCGTGCTCGACCATCGTCTCCAGTCGCTGGCCCGGGTCGCTGCGCAGCAGGGCCGTGACGGGGATGCCGCCTTCAAGCGAGCCGTCTGCGGCGCTCGCGAACACCGTGGTGAGCAGCTCGGGGGCGATGTCGCTCTCGCGGACGGCATCCAGAGCGTCGCCGGCGGAAGTGGCGCTCGAAAGCAGGACGAAGTCGGGGCTCATCAGCCCGCCCGCCTCGGCGGGGTCGTAACCCAGCAGCGCGCGGACCTTGACACGGTGGCTGACGGGCAGCAGGGTGAGTACGGGCTCGCGCCTGTCCTCGTCGAGCTCGCCGACCACGTCGGCCGCGTCGTCGGGCGCCATCCGCGAGACGATCTCGGCGATCTGCGCGTCCGGGCGGTCCTCCAGGAACTCACGCTGGTGGTGGTCGTCGAGCTCCTCGAACACATCGGCCTCCAGCTCGCGGTCGTCGTCGCCGACGGCCTGGATGATCTCCTCGCCCTCGCGTCGCGACGCTGCCTCGACGAGATCGGCGATCTGGGCTGGGTGGAGCTTCGCGAGCTTGGGGTGCGGGATGCGAAGGCGCACGGTGGGCACGTGGCCGACGAACGGCTCGACGATCGCCCAGTCAAGGAACTCGCCGGTGGCGATGTGCGCGCCGAGCGACTTTGGCAGCAGGCGCCGCAGGCCGCCCCGGGGACCGGTGTCGACCCCCACCACGCGCCAGGCGCCGCCGACGAGGGCGAGCTCGATCTCGTTGGCGCGAACCAGCCGGGCGCCCTTCACGTTGATCAGCTGGCGGTCGAGCACGTCGCGCTTCAAAAGCACCTCCTCTGGACGCCGCTCGAAATGACGCAGGTCGAGCTTGGCCTTGCGCAGGACCACGCCGCCCGGTCCGATGTCCGAGACGCGGTCCGCGCCGACGAACGAGGTCCGCCCGGCCACGGTCACCAGAAAGCCGGTGATCGGGGGATAGCCTGCGCCGCCCAGCCGGACGATCAGGTCCTCCACCTTGCCCAGCCGCTCGTCGTCGGCGTCGCGCAGGGGCCTGCCCACGACCGAGGAGAGGTGGAGGATTTGCAGCGCCGGCGTGGCGGGCGCGTTCACACCGGCCATCCTAGGGACTCGTGTTGCGCGTGATGATCGATGCTCCACCTGACCGCCGCCGCATCACCGCTTCAGTCTCCCGCGAGACTTGTGGGGATCGGCAGCCCGGGGGGTGGCGGGTCGTCGAGCATCAGGCGGGGAATGGTGACCGGGCGCAGTCCCCGCTTGCGCAGTCCCGCGATGATCGCGGGGAGCGCCGCGATCGTCTCTGCGCGGTTGCCACCGGCGTCGTGCATGAGGATGATCGCGCCCGGGTGCGCGCCGGCGAGCGCGCGTTCAACGATCGCGT
>Ga0302178_10004417_pt1 | contig 10223 bp, 9 predicted proteins | sample I_Palsa_E1_3_FD_198790 | JGI IMG/M metagenome (GOLD analysis project Ga0302178, IMG submission 198790) | Peat permafrost microbial communities from Stordalen Mire near Abisko, Sweden - I_Palsa_E1_3 | ecosystem: Environmental > Terrestrial > Soil > Palsa > Peat permafrost | place: Sweden: Abisko... | reverse complement strand
AGCGTCGCGACGACCGCGCCCCATTCCTCGCGGAACGCGTGCTCGATCCCGGTTACTCGGTCAGGGCCTGCTGCCATGGCATCCCCGACAGCACGGCCCGCACCTCGACCATCTGCCCAGGGTGCACCGGCATCTGCCGCGCCCAGTCGAGTGCCGCGTCCAGGTCGTCGACGTCAACCAGGTAGAACCCGAGCAGGTGCTCCTTGGTCTCCAGGTAAGGCCCGTCCGTGATCAGCGGCGGGCCATCGGTGTACCGCATGGTGGTCGCCGTCTCTGAGTGCGCGAGCTGCTCGGCCCCGGCGAGCACCCCCGCCTCGCGGGCCGCTCGCGTGTAGTCAGTCCACGCCCCCTGCGCGGCCCCGGGCTGCCGTAGCCCGGTCGTGATCTGGTGGTATTCCTCGCCGCTAGTCTCCGTGTAGATAAGCAGTGCGTACTTCATTACTAGCCTCCCGTTGTCATGATTCCCCACAACTACGGCGCGGACTGCCGCTTATCGACAGGCTGCGACAGTTATTTCCACGAAAATCTTTATCCCGCAGCCGATGATGTCGACCAGGTCGGCTTCGCCCCATTCGGCGAGGGCCGCTCGAACGTCTCGGGTGCCGACGAATTGACTGCGCAGGATCTGCGGGCCGAGCGAGTAGAGCAGCTGCTCGTCGGCGTGCGCGAAGTGCGGCACCTCGTTGTTGGCGAGCTCCTGGGTTACTTGATCGGCAAGGAGCTGCCGGCGTCGGCGTCCGCGGCCCACTGCCGCAGCTTCTTGCGGTCGAGCTTGCCCACGCTGGTCAGCGGGACGGCGGGGACGATCGCGATCTGCCGCGGGTACTTGTTGGCGGCCAGGTGCGCCTTGGCGTACTCGGTGAGCTCGTCCGCGGTGGTCTCGGCTCCCGGGCGCAGCGATACGAAGGCGACGACCTCCTCGCCGAGCCGCGCTTCCGGCCGGCCCACCACCCCGGCCTGGGCCACCGCCGGATGGGCCACCAGGACGTCTTCGACATCGCGCGGGTACACGTTGAAGCCGCCGCGCAGGATCAGGTCTTTCTTCCTGTCCACCACATAGAGGTAACCGTCGCCGTCTAGGTGGCCGATGTCGCCGGTGTGCAGCCAGCCGCCGGCCAGCACCGTGGCCGAGGAGTCCTGGGTGTGCCAGTAGCCGGTCATCACGCCGGGCGACCGCACGCAGATCTCGCCGTCCGTCTCCGGGGGCAGCACCTGGCCGGCGTCGTCCTGGATGGAGACCTCGCAGCCTGGCACGGGCAGGCCGACGCTGCCGGTACGGCGCGCGCCGAAGGGATTGGCCGAGATGAACGTGGCCGCCTCGGTGCACCCGTATCCCTCGTAGACCGTGGCGGTGGGCACCCGCGTCTCGAACTCCCGCCGGACGTCGGCGGCCAGCGGCGCCGCCCCGGACGAGACCGAGACCAGCTCGGACAGGTCGGCCTCCTCCAGCGGCTGGGTGAGCAGCATCTGGATCATCGAGGGCACCAGCGAGCTGCCCTGGACCCGGTGCTGCTCGGCCAGCTTCACCCAGCCGGCCGGATCGAACCAGCGCATGAGGATGGTCTTGGCCTGGTCGGTCCGGTGCATGCTGCCGCACAGGACCAGCAGGCCGTAGGCGTGGGCCAGGGGGAGCGGCAGGATCGAGCTCATCACGTGGGCGCGCACCGACGACTCATGCGCCGCCCGTCCGCACCAGCGCAGGTTCGCGTGGGTCAGCGGAACACCCTTGGACCTGCCGGTCGTCCCGCCGGTGTAGAGCAACGCCGCCAGATCGGCACCGGACCGGCTGGTGATGGGCCCGGCCGCAGCCGAGGCCGCCTCGGCGAAGTCGAGCAGCCGAACACCAGGGACTGCCGTTTCCGTGCTGCTCCCGGGGACGATGACGAACTGGACGCCCGGCGCCCCGGCCGCCGCGGCGGCGACCTTCGGCAGGAACTCCACCGTGGTGATGACGCCGACCGCACCGGAATCGATCAGGGCGTGCCTGAGCTCGTCCTCGCTGACGAGGAAGATCAGCGGTGTCACCACCGCCCCCGCGCGCCACGCCGCGGTATAGGTGATCAGGACCTCCGGGCAGTTGGCCATCAGCACGAGCAGCCGGTCGCCCGGACGGACGCCAAGATCGGCGAAGCCGGCCGCGAGCCGGGCAGCGCGCTCGGCGAGCTGGCCGTTCGTGTGCCACTGACCTTCGTAAAACAGCGAGTCGTAGTTGCCCTGCAGCTCGAGCGCCAGCTCGGCCTGCGCCGCCAGGTTTTCATCCATCTCAGCCTCACTCACCGAACGTCGCCCCAACCAGGGCCACGGGGTGCCGACTGACAGGTTCAGCCCTTACTGGCCGGTATTCACCATAAGGCCGCGACCGGACGCGATCAATGCCCTAAAGCTCGATGCGCGAACCCATGACGACGGTCCCGTCGCGGGGCAGCTGGAAGGACTCAGCGGCGTCCGCGGTGATCCGCGATGTCGCGATGAACAGGCGCTTGCGCCAGCGGCTCATACCGGGTGCGTTGCCCTGGACGAGCTCGATGCGCGACAGGAAATAGGACAGCTTGTCGTCATCGCGGGGGCTTTCGGTGTCGGCCGCGCGGATCAGCGGCACCAGACTGGGCACGTTGAGCGGGTCCATGTAGCCGAAGCGGGCGGTGACGTAGGTGATCTGGTCATCGGCGTAGCCGAGGTCGTCGAGTTCCAGCCGCTCGGCTTCGGGCACGTGCGGTTGCGGCTTCATCTCCATCGAGACGATGAGGACGTGCTCGTGCAGGATGTGGTTGTGCTCGACGTTCGCCCGCAGGGCCAGCGGGGCGGTGGCCTTGCCGCGGTTGAGGAAGACGCCGGTGCCGGGCACCCGCGGCAGCGGGGGCTTCATGGCGTGCAGCTGGTCGATGAACTCCCGGAGCGGGCCCTCGTCCGTTTGACGTCGGCGGGTGACAAGAGCGCGGCCCTTCTGCCACGTGCTGAAGACGGTGAACACGATGATGCCGATCAGCAGGGGCAGCCACGCTCCGTGGACGACCTTGGTCAGGTTGGCCGCGAAGAAGAGCAGGTCGATGGTGAGCAGGGCGCCGCCGCCCGCCACGGCGATCCACAGCGGAGTGCGCCATTGCTGGCGGGCGATGTAGAAGAACAGCAGGGTGGTGATCGTGATCGTGCCGGTCACGGCCGTGCCGTAGGCGTAGGCCAGCGCGTCTGAGCTCCTGAAGGTAAGGACGAGGGTGAGGACGGAGACCAGTAGCAGCCAGTTGATCCACGGAATGTAGATCTGGCCCATCGTCTCTTCCGAGGTGTACTTGATGCGCAGCCGCGGGAGGTAGCCAAGCCCGGCGGCCTGGTGCGCGACCGAGTAGGCGCCGGTGATGACGGCCTGTGAGGCGATGACGGTCGCCACGGTGGCGAGGAACACCATCGGGAGCCGCGCCCACCCCGGTGCCAGCAGGAAGAACGGGTTGCTGATGGTGTCGTGATGGTCGAGGATAAGTGCGCCCTGTCCCAGGTAATTCAGGATGCAGGCGGGGAAGACGGCGAGCAGCCAGGCACGCCTAATCGGGGTGCGGCCGAAGTGCCCCATGTCCGCGTACAGCGCCTCGGCTCCGGTCACCGCGAGGACGACAGCGGTCAGCGAGAAGAACGCGGTCCCGAAGTGTCCTGCCAGGAAGCCGATGGCGTAGGTGGGCGACAGCGCCTTCAAGATCGCGGGATGCATCACGATGCCGCGCACGCCCAGCCCGGCGAGAACAGCGAACCAGATGCCCATGACCGGGCCGAACAGGCGTCCCACGGCACCCGTGCCCAGTCGCTGGAACAGGAACAATACGATGATGATCGCGACCGTGATCGGGATCACCAGGTGGGACACGGACGGTTCCGCCACCTGGACGCCCTCGACCGCGGAAAGCACCGAGATCGCCGGCGTGATCATGCTGTCGCCGAAGAACAGCGAGGCGCCGAAGATCCCGAGCGCCGCCAGCACCAGCTTGGTCCGGCCCGCGCCGCCGCTTCCCCGTTTCCGGATCAGGGAGATCAGCGCCATGATCCCGCCTTCGCCGTCGTTGTCAGCCCGCATGACGAGCCAGACGTAGGTGACGGTGACGATGATGGTCACCGACCAGAAGATCAGCGAGGTGATCCCGAAAACATGCTCCGTGGACACCTTCACCGGGTGCGGATCGCTCGGACTGAAAACGGTCTGGACGGTATACAGCGGGCTCGTCCCGATGTCCCCGAAGACGACGCCGAGCGCGCCCACCGTGAGCGCCGCCTGGCCGGTAGTGTGCCGGCTCGATGCCACAGTGTCCGCCTTCCACCCAGCAGGTTTCCTCCGCGCTACCTTATCCACGCCGGCGCGCGGCGCGTTGACATGCTTTCTCCTATGCTCGTACCGTTGGAACGCTCCAACAGGACGAGTGCACGGGGAATTGGATGGCAGCCGCGGACCAGAGCCAGGCCGGCCGCAGGCCGACCCTGGAGACCGTCGCGGCCCGGGCCGGCGTGTCGAAGTCGCTGGTGTCCCTGGTGCTCCGCGGCTCACCGAAGGTCAGCCCGGCCAGCCGCGAGGCGGTGATGCGAGCCGTCGCGGAGCTCGGGTACCGGCCCAACGCGGCGGCCCGGCTGCTCGCCGAGCGCCGGTCTCGAACGATCGGGGTGCTGCTGAACGACATACGCCAGCCTTGGTTCGCGGACATGCTCGACGGGCTGACGCCGGTGCTGCACGCGGACGGCAAGCACATCCTGCTGGGCGACGGCCGCATCGACCGGATGATGGACGAGACCCTGACCTGGTCATTCTTTGATCTTGGCGTCGACGGCCTCGTCCTGGCAGGATCGATCCCCCTCTCCGGCGCGATCATCGACATCGCGGGCACGATTCCGACCGTCGCAGTCGGCGGCCGCGGCCTGGATCTCGACCTGCCGCACGTGGACATCCTCGCCAACGACAACCACCTCGGCGGGACGCTCGCGGTCCGGCACCTGATCGAGTTCGGGCACACCCGGATCGCGCATATCTCCGGCCTGCCCAGCGTGGCCGGCCGCCTGCGCATGGAGGGCTACCAGGCCACCATGCGCGTCGCGGGCCTGGCCGCCAACATCGTCATCGAGGCCGGGGACATGAGCGAGGAGGGCGGCTACCGTGCCACCGTCCAGTTGCTGAGCCGTCCCGACCCCCCCACCGCCATCTTCGCGGCGAACGACCTGACCTGCGTCGGAGCCCTGTCCGCGGCGACGGCTCTGCGCGTGGCGGTTCCCGGGGACCTGTCCCTGGTCGGCTTCGACAACTCCGTCTTCGCCCGGCTGCGAGCCCTGTGGCTCACCAGCGTCGACGGCACCGCGTACGCGATGGGCCAGCAGGCCGCCCGGACCCTGCTGCTGCGCATCGAGCACCCCGACGCCCCCGCCAGCACTCAGCTGCTGCCGCCGCGGCTCGAAGTCCGCGGTTCCAGCGGCCCGGTTAGCCGCTGACCGCACCGTCAGAAGACATTTTTACCGAACGGACCGGGCCACCCGCCCACGGCCAGCGAGTCAGCCCGGCAACTGGCGACCCGGGAGCAATGGGACCGGTCCGGATTTGGAACATGCTCAGCCTCAATCCACCGGCCCGAGATTGGGCGACAGCTAGACGTATCCGCGGCCAGTTAATTTGATCTTGTCAGTGGATTGACCGCAGCCTTTCCGCCGCCCGCCCCACTCACACCGTCAACCCCACTTACCGCCCCCCACTGCCGCTCAGGTATTCGATGAATGTTACATTATCCCCCTTCTTTTGAGTATAATGTCGCATTCATCGACTCGCCAGCGCCTTAGCCGCTGCCTTGATGGTGCGGATGGGACGACGGGGGCGCATGCGACCGCGTTCCGGGGCACTGCGGACCATCTGCGCCATCTTGGCCGGCTCGCGGCGGATCTGGCGTGTGCCCGAACGCCGCGCCCTGTTTCTTTGTGCCCGCAGCAATCGCACTTAACAGGTGTTCTATCGAACCAGCCGACAGAAGCCTTAGACACTCCTATCGTCTCAGTTCGAAGGGCACCTTTCGCGTTCACCCGCACCGAAGCACCTTATTTAGGCACGTGGATCGAGTCTTAGAGTCGGCCCGGACTATAACGCTTTCTCGTCCGGCCGCTTTTCTCGTTTGCCGGGCATTCACATTTACCGTGCTGTTCCCGCACACCGATGAGCGCCGGCGTCCCTACCCGGCTGCGCTCGTGAAGGCCGGCAGGTAGCCCAGTTCCTGGCCCGCGGCGGTGGGATGGTAGGACGAACTGAGCGAGAAGATGTCGACGGAATGCAGCCAGCTCTCGGAGTCGCATATCTCATGGCCGGCAAACTCGCTGCGGACATCGGCGAACGTGTCATGCGCGGCGGTCGCGGCGGTCGCCAGGGCGCTGTCGAGATCGCCGGCGCCCTGGTTGAGCGCGGTGCGGTCCGCGGTGCTCAGTCCGATGCAGCTACCGGACTGCGCCAGGTCGTACAGGTCGGGATAGCCGAGCACGACGATTTTCGCCGCGGGCGCGTGGGCCCTGATGGTCTGCAGGGTCGTGCGGAGGCTGGTCGGCAACTCAGCGGCGACGTAGGCCTCGGCGGCGGCGACGGCGTCCAGGCACACGCTGGTCGGTGCCAGCACGCAGGTCTCCATGACGGTGGAAAAGCCCGCGTCGTTACCTCCGATGGTGATGCTGACCAGCGTCGTGCTAGGACTCAGCGCCGATACCTGGCTGCTGAGAACGTCGGCCGTCGTCGCGCCCGAGCACGCGACCGAGACGAACGAGGCGGGCGCGTTGGCGTTGGCCCACTGCTCCGGATAGGCATTCGTGCTGCGGTCACAGCTCCCGCTCGACGAGGTGTAATCCCCGGCGCCAACGCCTGAGCTGTAAGAATCACCCAGCGCAACATAATGGACCGCGGACGCGGCGTTAGCGGCTGGCGATGCCACGATAAGACCGGCAGAAGAAGCGAGAACCGCAACGCCGAAAATGACGCGGGAAATACGCACAAGCCACCCCATCAAGTGAAGAAGGGCAATAAAAAGGCGCGCACCTTTCTTGTATCACGTGCCCGCGGGGAGTTCAACATCTCGTGTCGCGCAGTCAGGCCCCGAGGCTGATATAGACGGTGCCGTCCGTGACCTTGACCGAGTACGTGCGGATGTCGGTCAGTACCGGGGCGCCGAGCGCCTTGCCGCTGGTGTAGTCGAAGCGCCCGTTGTGCTTGGGGCACTCGATGACGCCGTCCATGACCAGGCCGTCGCATAGCAGCGTTTTCTCGTGGGTGCAGTGGCCGTCGGTGGCGTAGTAGACGTCGTCCGGTGAACGGTAGATCGCGTAATCCTGGCCGCCGTGGGTGAACGGGATGACGTCTTCGGGGTCGATATCGTCCGCCGCGCAGGCGGCAATCCACTGGGTCATCGGGTGGCTCCTCGGTGCCGGCTGCGGTCAGGCCAAGGTGGCGGTGGCCAGCGGCAGCGCGCGGCCGTCGTTGATGGGCGCGGGCTCGTTGAACGGGGCGGCGCCGGGCAGCAGCTCGCGGCGCACGTAGTACTCCTGGTCCCGCAGCTGGCGCAAGATGGCCGGGATGATCTCCTTATAAGCCGCCCACAGCGACGGGTACACCGGCGCGCAGTCGCGGGCGATCTCCTCGTGCAGCTCGGGCAGGCGGTAGTACGGGACCATCGGGAACATGTGGTGCTCGACGTGGTAGTTCATGTTCCAGTACAGGAACCGGTTGACGAAGCACATCTTCACGGTGCGGGTGTTGAGCCGGTGGTCGAGCACGTTCTCGCCGAGGCCGGCGTGCTGGGTGAAGCCGTAGACGTAGAACAGGCACGCGCCGTAAAGCCGCGGCCCGCCGACTAGCACCACCGGCAGCCAGGACCGGAATACGATCGCCGCGGCGATGGTGAGGGCGTAGATGGCCAGGTGGACCCGGGCCGTTCGGTAGACCTTGCGCCGCTGCGAGGCGGGCACGTAGTCGGCCTCCTCCGCCGTCAGCCGCCCGCCCGCGTGCCGGAGCATCAGCCAGAACGCCACCGGCACGTCGACTAGGCCGATGAGGTTGGCCAGCAGCTTGGCCAGCCGCGCCGGGCGCATGACCGCGATCTCCGGGTCCCGCCCGACGACCAGGGTGTCGGTGTGGTGCCGGGTGTGGCTCCACCGCCAGGTGGTCGGGTCCCGCATGATCATGAAGGACGCCAGCTGGTACAGGCTCTCGTCGATCCAGCGCGTCTTGAACGCCGTGCCGTGCCCGGACTCGTGCCAGCGGGAGTCCGACGTCGAACCGTACAAGATGCCGTAGGCGAGCAGGAACGGGACCGCCCACCAGCTGTGCCAGACCAGCCACAACGCGCTGCCGAGCGCTGCGAAACCCAGGATCAGGCCGATCCAGATCACGGTGTCCCGGATAGCCGGGTAGTCCGAGCGCCGCATCAGCTCCTTCATCCGCTTGCGCGGCACCGCGCTGCGGAACCAGTCGCCGCCCGCCAGGCCGGCCGCGACCGCCGCCTGGTTCTCCGGACCTATGAGGCTGTACCGTTCCAGCCGTTCCCTGCCCACTTCCCGGTCTCCTGCCTCGAGCCCGCGGGACGGCCCGGCTTGATTGCCCGCAGTACTTGATTGCCCGCAGTACTTGATGGGGCGCAGTACTTGATGGGGCGCAGTGTTGGAGCGCTCCAACTTCTCTTATCGTGACTTCTCACCCCGGACCCTGTCAAGGGCCGTGAACCTTGGTCAATTAGTGAGGGCGAGTTCACTAACCGGCGCCGGGGCAATGCCCAGGCAGTCGTGCGCCATCACCTCGAGCAGCTCGGTGAGCCGCTCGTCGGCGAGCCCGCTGCGGAAGAACAACGTCGACTGGATCGCGCCGATCGCCGCGTGCACGGCCAGGCGCACCTCCCCGTCGGCCAGGTCGGGCCGCAGCGGCGCGAGCAGGTGCACCCACTCCTCGATGTAGTGCCGCTGGGCGCGGCTCAGCCTGCGGCGCTCATCCTCGGGCAGCGTGCGCACCTCGCGGTGGTAGACGGCGAGCGCGTCGCGGTCGGTCAGGGCCACCTCTATCTGGTCGCGCACCAGCATCGACAGGCTCTGCTGGTCGTCCGGGCAGGCGGCGAGGATCTCCGCCGCCCGGGTCATCAGCCGGTCCATCACCCGGTCGGCCATGGCGACCAGGATCGCGGTCTTGCTGTCGAAGTGACGGTAGATGCCCGATCCGACGATCCCGGCCTCGGCGCCGATATCCGACATGGAGATCGCGTCGAATCCGCGCCTGGCGCCGAGCGCCGCGGCCGCCACCAGGATCCGCTCCTTGCGGTCCGGATCGCGCCGCCGCGGTGATGATCTTTGCGCCGCCATCTGGTCATTGTCCCATCTAACGACTAAGGTCGCTAGTGAATGCTGAGTCACATTTGGCAGCCTCAGGAGGACCGGCGTGGACTTTGCTGAATCCACCGAACACCGGGCTCTGCGGGCCGCGGTCGCCGAGATAGCGAAGGATTTCGGGCCGCGCTACTACGCCGAGCGGGCCGCCGAGCGCCGCCCGTGCCAGGAGCTGTGGACCGCCCTGGGCAAGGCGGGGTTCATCGGCGTGAACATCCCTGAAGCCTACGGCGGTGGCGGCGGAGGGCTGACCGAGCTCGCCCTCGTCTGCGAGGAAATCGCCGCCGCCGGGACCCCGCTACTGCTGTTGCTCGTCTCCGCGGCCATCTCGGCCGGGATGATCTCCGAGTTCGGTACCGAGGAGCAGCGCCAGGCGTGGCTGCCTAGGCTGGCCGACGGCACGGCCAAGATGGTGTTCGCGATCACCGAACCGGACGCCGGCTCCAACACGCTACGGATCTCCACCACCGCCGCCCGGGACGGCGAGGACTGGGTGCTAAACGGCACCAAGTACTACATCTCCGGGGTGGACGAGGCCGAGGCGCTCCTGGTCGTCGCCCGGACCGGGCAGGACGAGCGCGGCGGCCAGCTTTCGCTGTTCATCGTGCCGTCCGACGCCGCCGGCCTGGACGCCCGCCTGCTCCCGGTCGACCTGCTGCTGCCCGAGCGTCAGTTCACCCTGCACTTCGACGGCGTCCGCGTCGGCCCGGGTGCGCTGGTCGGCGAGGCAGGCGAAGGCTTCAGGCAGGTGTTTCACGGGCTGAACCCGGAACGGATCACCGGCGCCGCCCTCGGCGTGGGGATCGCCAGGTACGCGCTGACCGCCGCGGCCAGGTACGCCAGCGAGCGGAAGGTATGGTCCGAGC
>Ga0302178_10004413_pt1 | contig 10225 bp, 10 predicted proteins | sample I_Palsa_E1_3_FD_198790 | JGI IMG/M metagenome (GOLD analysis project Ga0302178, IMG submission 198790) | Peat permafrost microbial communities from Stordalen Mire near Abisko, Sweden - I_Palsa_E1_3 | ecosystem: Environmental > Terrestrial > Soil > Palsa > Peat permafrost | place: Sweden... | reverse complement strand
TGCTCCGACATGATCCGGAAATACAGGTCCCTGACCTCTTCTCGGCGCAGGTCTATGCCCTGGTAGGTGAGGAAGTGCGCCGCGGCACGGAAGACGTCGTCCGCGCCGTCTTCGGTCTGGATCCTGACCAGGGTGCCGTTCACGTCGAACGCGACCGCTCGGATGTCCATGCTTGCATCTTGCCCGACGGGCGACGGCCTGCAGCCCGGGATCCAGGTGGCCAGCCCGGGATCCAGGTGGTCAGGCGGCCTGAAGCAGCCTCTTCGCCTGTCTGACGAGCCTTCCGCCATAGTCCCGGTCGATGTAGTCATTCCGGGTGATCCGCAGCAGGTTCAGCGCCATGTAGTACGGCAGACGGGCCTTAATCGACTCGAAGGCGCGTTGGCGATCGGGGAAATGACAGCAGTATTCCCAGAGGAAATGCCCGATGAACGGTTCCGCACGGTGCCTGTCGCCCGCATCGCGCATGAATGCGTGCTGGAGCTCCCCCGCGACCCGCCCGACGTCGAACATCCGGTCCCCGCGCTTCATACGTTCCAGGTCGATCGCCGCGACGTCCATGCCGTCGCCGAACAGGAAGTTCGCCGGAGTCGCGTCGCCGTGCAGCCAGACCTGCTGGTCCTGCCACATCTGCGGCCGGCCCCGCCAGCGGTCGCGCAAGGATGAGAGTTCATCGAGGTCGCACTGCCCGATGCGACGGGTTTCCCTGAGCCTGCTCGTGACCGTGTTGAAATAACGGCAGTCTGCGTCGAAATCGACCAGGGTCCCATTGGCCGTCCGGTTGTGCTGGGTGGCCAGGAAGTAAGCGAGCGCCTTCAACCGCCAGAACAGATGCGCGTCGTCCCGGTAACAGGTCGCGCGCGCGATCGCGTGACTGAATTCCTCACCGGAATAGTATTCGACAGCGAGCACGCCGTTGATGTCGCGGCTGAAGCCCAGCGGGCGGATCACGTGGTGCGGCGATCCGACCAGGTGATACCGGCGCAGCGTCTCGAGCCCCTCGTACTCCTGGCGCGCCTTCCAGGCTGCCTTGTCCCAGTCAGGCGCAAATCTTGGTCCGTAGAACTTGCAGATGACCTTGACGCCGCTGAACTTCTCCTGGTAGGCGTAGACCACATTGCTGCCGGACAACCGGAAAGCGCGGTACGCCGGCCGCGGCTCGCGCACATCCATGAGATCGCGGATGATCTTGCTGAGGAAGTCGTGCAGTGGATCATGACCCGCGACGTAACCGACATACTTCCCGTTCATCGGAAGCCGTTCCTTTCCCCGTTGCGCGGCTCCGAGCAAGCTCCCCGTTACCTGGTATTTGCCGCGCCTTAACTACCTGGAGGCGTCCAACTTTGGCCTTGATACATGGCTGCGGCATACGTGCGGCCCGGCTCCCGGGGAAATGACCGCGGCCGGACGGGGCGGTTTCCCCATCAGGAATGGGCACTACGGATGCGACGAGCTGGTGGGTACCGAGCGACAGCAGGGTCGCTATCTCCTCCAGGGGCTGGCGACGGCCCTGGGCGGGATCTACTTCCCTGCCCTGGAGCTGACCGAGACGGTCTGTTTGCGGTTGTTCGCCGACGAGCTGATCCGCTTCAGCGGGTCGCCGGTCCGGCCGTTCCGGGACTGGCTTGACGCCATTGCGTACCTGTTCCGGCTGGCCGGAGATCGTGTCGTTCCGGTGGTCATCGATGAGTTCCCCTTCCTGGTCAAGGCGTCACCCGGCCTGCCCTCCATCATTCAGCGGGAGCTCGGCCCAGGGGGAAGCGGATCAACGGGCCGCACGCGGCTCCTCCTGTGCGGCTCAGCCATGTCAGTGATGGGCGGGATGCTTTCCGGGTCGGCGCCGCTGCGGGGGCGGGCGGGCTTCGAGCTGGTCGTCCACCCCTTTGGCTACCGGGACGCGGCACGGTTCTGGGACATTACCGATCCCAGGCTGGCCGTGCTCGTGCATTCAGTGGTGGGCGGAACTCCCGCTTACCGGCGCGAACTCCTGCGCGAAGACACCCCCGCGGACCTTGCCGACTTTGACGCATGGGTGATCCGGACCGTGCTGAATCCGCAGACCCCGCTGTTCCGGGAAGCCCGCTACCTGCTCGCCGAGGACACCGAGATCCGCGACCCGTCGCTCTATCATTCTGTGCTCTCGGCCGTCGCCGAGGGAAATAACACCTCCGGCGGAATCGCCAGCTATATCGGCCGGAAGTCCAACGAGGTCGCGCATCCCCTCCGTGTTCTGGAGGATTCCCGGCTACTGATCAAGGAGCCCGATCTGTTCAGATCGGGACGGGCGAGGTACCGCATCGCCGAGCCGCTCATCTACCAGGCCATGATGAGCCGGGAATGGGCACGTCTCGAACTCGGCGGCGGATCAGCCGTCTGGTCCGGAGCCCGCGCACGTTTCCTGTCCCAGGTAACGGGACCGCATTTCGAAGCGATCTGCCGCGACTACGCGATCGCGGCCGATCCCGCGGTCTTCGGCGGGTCGGCCGGGGAGGTAGGGTCCGGCGTGGTCTCGGATCCAGCCAACCAGACCCAGATCCAGATCGACGTCGCGGTGCTCGCGCCGGCCGAGCACGGCCTGCCGCGCAGAGTTCTTTCCCTCGGCGAGGTGAAGTGGGACCGAGTTATGAGCCTGCGCCAGGTCGAGCGCCTGCGCCGGGCCCGGGACCTGCTCGCGGTCAAGGGATTCGACACCCAGCACGCGGTACTCGCCTGCTATTCCGGCGCAGGCTTCGACCGCGAACTGCAAGCCGACCAACGCCCCGACATCCGCCTTGTCGGCCTGAATCAGCTCTACCCGTATTAGCGTCCTGCTGCTCAGTACCCGCGCCCGGACACGTGGTCACGTCGTCGTGATGAAATGGGCGCGATGCTTGAGCCACTGAACACAGCCGGGGATATCGTCCGGGCAAGCACCCGGCTCCGTTTGGTGGCTCTCGTGCCTGAGATCCGGCTGCACCAGGCGAGCGAGCCGATCAGCGCCTGGCAGGGCACGGAGCGGGCGACGGGGCGGACCGGGCTTGACCCGCCCTTCTGGGCCTTCGCCTGGGCGGGCGGCCAGGCGCTGGCCCGCTACCTGCTGGACCACCCGGAGGCGGTCAAAGACCGGCAGGTGATCGACATCGGCTCCGGCTCCGGGCTGGTGGCCATCGCGGCGGCCAAGGCGGGAGCGGCGGCCGTGACCGGCTACGACATCGATCCGCTCGCGGTCGCCGCTATCACGCTGAACGCCGAAGCCAACGGGGTGAGCGTGCGCGCTGTCCGGGCTGACATCCTGGACACCGACGGCGCTGGCACCGACGTGATGCTGGTGGCCGACGCGTTCTACGAACGCGGGCTGGCCGGCCGGGTGACGCGGTTCGTTGAGCGGGGTCATGCTCGCGGCACCGACGTCCTGGTGGGTGACTTCGGGCGGGCCTACCTGCCCCGGGACCGGCTTGCGCCGCTGGCCGCCTATGACGTCCCCGGTCTGAGCGCGCTGGAAGACAGCGACGTCAAGCGGACCACCATCTGGACGCCGCTCGCGGCGGGCTGACCAGCGAAGCGACTTCCCTTTCATGCGATCGACGCCGGCTCCCGTGCAACGATGACGGGACTCGCCGGTTTACCTAGAAGAGGATCCTGAACATGAGTCGTGTGGTGGTCATCGGAGCGACCGGGCACATCGGCAGTTACCTAGTGCCGCGGCTGGTGCGCGGTGGGCATGAGGTGATCGCGATGAGCCGCGGCGGCCGCGGTCCTTACCACCCGAGCCCGGAGTGGGGCTCGGTCACCCAGGTCACGGCCGACCGTGAGGCGGAGGACGCGGCCGGGACGTTCGGGGCCCGGATCGCGGCGCTGGAGCCCGATGTCGTGATCGACCTGATCTGCTTCACCGCCGCCTCGGCGCGGCAGCTCGTCGACGCGTTGCGCCCGTCCCGCCCGCTGCTGGTGCACTGCGGAACGATCTGGGTGCACGGTCCCGCACTGCGGGTGCCCGTCACCGAAGACGAACCGCGGACCGCCTACGGCGAGTACGGCACCGGCAAGGCGGAGATCGAGGCCCTGCTGCACCGCGAGACGCTGGCGGGCGGGGTACCGGCCATCGTCCTGCACCCGGGGCACATCAGCGGGCCGGGCTGGCCGGTCATCACCCCAGCCGGCAACACCGATCCCGGTGTCTGGACGTCTCTGGCGGCCGGCCGGGTGCTCGCGCTGCCCGACCAGGGGCTGGGGGTCCTGCACCACGTGCACGCCGATGACGTGGCGCAGGCTTTCGAGCTGGCGTTGTCCCGGCCGGCCGCGATCGGGGCCAGCTTCCACGTGGTGGCCGCGCAGGCGATGACGCTGCGGGGTCTGGCGGCCGGGGTCGCGGGATGGTTCGGCCAGGTGCCGGTGCTGGACTTCGTGAACTGGGCCGAGTTCGAGCGGCGGGTCGGCGCCGAGCATGCCGAGACTACCCGCCAGCACACCGGCCGCAGCATCACCGCGAGCATCGCGCGGGCGCGGGAGGTCCTCGGCTACGCGCCGCGGTACAGTTCGCTCGACGCCTTGCACGAGGCGCTGATCTGGCTTGTTGAGCACGGCGAGGTTGATGTCGGTGACCAAGGCGGCGGCGGGCAGCGGTTCTAGGCTGTGCGGCTGGTTCGTCGAAGCTGGCAGCGGCACGCCAGCGAGGTGCCGTCAATCGTCGATGACCTGCTGGACCGCGGCTGGGCCCGGGAAGACCGGATCGGCATCGGTGGTCGCTCGCTGGGCGGCAACGTGGCCTACGCGTCTGTTTGGCTAACGGGGTCTGTCACCATGCTGCCATGATCGGACGACTTCATCACGTGATCATGGACTGCCCGGATCCGATGGCGCTCGCGACCTTCTACTCCGAACTGCTGGGACTGCCGGTCACCTACCAAAGCGATGACTTCGTGGTGGTCGCGGCCAACGACACGTCATCCGGCCTGGCCTTCCAGCTTGCCCCTGATCACCAGCCGCCGGCCTGGCCTGATCCGGCTAGTTCGCAGCAGGTGCATTTCGACGTCATGGTGGAGGACGTGGCCACCTCAGGCCCACGCGTCCTGGAGCTCGGCGCGACGAAGCTCAGCGGCGAAGGCGTCTACGCGGACCCGGCCGGTCATCCGTTCTGCCTCATCCGGCGGCCGAGGTGGGCTCCGCCGATCCCATCAGCGAGTCGCTGATGGGTCGAGCCATCAGGATCGCGGGGTAGAGACCCCGGCCATAAAGCCGGGGAGGAAACGCCGCTTCACCTCCCGGGAAATGTCGGTGTAGTTCGCTAGTATGTTCGTATGTCTCGGTACCGTGTGCTCCCCTCTCCCGCCCAGCAGGCGATGCTGCGGGAGCACTGCGCCCACGCCCGGTTCGTGTGGAACCTCGCGGTCGAGCAGCACCTGCACTGGCGCCCGGGCCGCAAGAGCGCTCCGGGCTACCTGGAGCAGTGCCGACAGCTCACCGTCGCCCGCGCGGAACACCCGTGGCTGGCCGCCGGCTCCCAGATGGTCCAGCAGCACGCCCTGCGCGACTTCGCCCAGGCCAAGGCGAATTACTTCCGCGGCACGCATGGCCGCCCGTCGTGGCGCAAGGCCAGCCGGGACGAAGGGTTCCGGGTCGTGGCGCTCAGGCCCGGTGACGTGCGCCGCCTGTCCCGCCACGTTGCTGAGGTGCGCGTCCCGAAGGCGGGGTGGGTTCGGTTCCGCTGGTCCCGCCCCGTGCCCCCCGGCGTGAAGTCGTACCGCATCACGCGTGACCGCGCCGGCCGCTGGCACGTCGCCTTCGCCGTGATCCCGGAGCCGATCCCTGGTCCAGCTCACGGGGAAACCGTCGGCATGGACCGGGGAGTGGCCGTCAGCGTGGCGCTGTCGACGGGGGAGATGCTGACGGTGCCGGGGCTCAGCGCGGGGCGCCGGCGGCGGCTGCGGCGCCTGCAGCGCCGGCTTGCCCGCGCCCGGCCGGGGTCGAACCGGCGGGTCCGGGTCAAGCGGGCCGCGGCCCGGCTGCGGGCCCGCGAGGCCGACGCACGCAAGGACTGGGCCGCGAAGACCTCCACCGGCATCGCCCGCCAGTTCGGCCTGATCAGGGTCGAGGACCTGCGCATCACGGATATGACCCGCTCGGCGAAGGGGACGGCCGGGAATCCGGGCCGGAACGTGCGGCAGAAGGCCGGGCTGAACCGGGAGATCCTACGGTCGGGTTGGGGCCTGCTGGTTCGCCGGCTAGAGGACAAGGCGCCCGGCCGGGTGGAGAAGGTCAAGCCGCACACCACGAGCCAGCGGTGCTCGGCGTGTGGGCACGTGGACCCGGAGTCGCGCGAGAGTCAAGCGCGCTTCGTGTGCACGGCCTGCGGTTTCGCCGGCCATGCTGACGTGAACGCGGCCATTAACATCGCGGCGGGGCACGCCGTGACTGCGCGCGGAGGCGACGGGGTTACCCGGCCTGTGAACCGCGAACCTCACCTGCTGCTCCAACCGGCGCAGTAGCTGAAATCCCCCGCCCTCACCTCAGGCGGGAGAGGATGTCAAACTTCCCTCATGCTGATTGGCGTAGGACTTGATGCCCGGCTCGGCCTGCCGTTCGCGCAGCTGCGCACGGCGGCGCGCGACGCCGCGCAGTTGGGATTCGAGAGCCTGTGGACCCCGGCCGGGGGCGTGCCGGACTCGTTTCACGTCTGCGCGGCGTGGACGCAGGACACCGCGCTGCGGACGGGGATCTCCGTCGTGCCGGCGGTGCGGATGTGGACCCCGCTGGGCCTCGCGGCGCAGGCGGCCACGCTGGCTCAGCTGTCCTCCGGGCGATTCGTTCTCGGCCTGGGTACGGGGGGCTACGGGCCGGAATTCTGGGCCTCAGTGGGCGTTGCGAACCGGCCGATCGCGGTGATGCGCGAGTACGTCGTCGGCGTCCGCGCGCTGCTGGCGGGCGAGGAGGTCACAGCCGGCTCGGACGCCATCGGAGCGGGCTCGCTGGGCTGGCCCCGGTCGGCCTCACTCGGAGTAACGGACCTGCCGCCTGCCCCGGTGTACCTGGCCGCGCTCGGCCCGCAGATGCTCAGGCTCGCGGGCGAGGTCGCCGACGGTGCGCTGCTCAACTGGGCGACGCCCGCGCGCATTGCGGTCAGCCGGGCGCGGGTCGACGAGGGCGTCACGCGGGCCGGCCGCGAGCCGGGTTCGGTCCCGATGACCATGTACATCCGGGTCTGTATCGACGACGACGTGGCCGCGGCGCGGCAGGCCCTGGGAGCGCAGGTGCTCGGCTACGCCATGGGGCGACCTGGCAGCCCGCAGAACGCCGGCTACCGGGGCCTGTTCGCTCAGATGGGGTTCGACGAGGAGCTGACCGAGCTGGAGGAGCGGCGGGACAAGGGCGCGGCCCTGCCCGAGCTCGTGGCCGCCGCCCCGGACGACCTGTTGCATGCGGTTGGCTATTACGGCCCCGCCGCGTCGGCGCCGGCCGCCTTCGCCCGGCTGAGCGCCGGCCTGGACGAGACCATCGTCCGGATCATCACGGCCCGCCCCGGTCTTGAGCCCGTGCGCGAGGCGATGGTCGCGCTGACGCCGTCCCTCATCCGGGCGGCCCCGACACCACCCGGACCCGTCGCCGCTTAGGCGGATGGGCGGCTGCTCATCAGCTGACGGAGCAGGGCCAGCTGCGTCCCGGCGTCCCACATGGTGCCCGAGTCGATCAGCTCGGGCACCGACTCCAGCGGCACCCACTCCAGCCGGGTGGACTCGTTGACCTCGGTGGGATCGCCGATGCGCTCTGGCCGGTGGCCGACGAAGATGAAATGCTGCGACTCGACCGTCCCTGACCTGGGCTGAAACGCGATCAGGGGCTCCACCGCCAGGGCCCGGTAGCCGGTCTCCTCGGCCAGCTCCCTGATCGCGGCCTGCACTGGCTCCTCACCCTCATCCACCAGGCCGCCGGGCAGCTCCCAGCCCCACCGATCCTGGATGAACCGGTGACGCCACAGCAGCAAGGCCCGGTTCGCCTCGTCCACCAGGACCATCATCACCACGGGGGGAAGCCGGACCACGTGATGCCAGTACCGGCCGCCGTCCGGCAGCCCGACGTCGACCTGCCCCAGCCAGACCCACGGACTGGCGTAGATCTCGCGCTCGCCGAACGTCTGCCACCGGCCCGGCTCCTCGTTGTTAGCTTCGGTCACGGCCACGACGTTAGCCCCTGTCAAGCGCGAAACGCTCCGAGAACGTTACGGTTACTGGCCGTGCGTAAGAGTTCCGGGGAGCCGGAGGTGGCCTGGTCGCGGTGAAGCCGGGCCCTAGCGGGGCAGGAAGTCGAGCAACAGCGCGGTCACCTGGTCCGGTGCGTCCAGCTGCATCCAGTGGCCAGGGCCGTCCAGGCGCTCGTACCGCCACGGGCCCGCCACGTTCTCGGCGGAGTCGGTCATCTGGATCTCGGTGAGGGCGATGTCTCCCGTGCTCCACACGCCCATCGTCGGCGCCTGCACGGGCGGCAGCTTGACCGGCGGCTGCACCCAGGATTCGGGTCGAACGTTGGCCCGGTACCAGTTCAGGCCAGGCGTGAGCGAACCGTTCGCCTCCAGCTCAGCGATCACCTGGTCGGCGTCGGGGTGCGCGGCCCAGTTCCGGAAGTTGGCCCAGTCGTCCTGGCTCAGCCAGCGCTCGGCGATCCCGGCGAACTGGAACAGCAGCATGTACCACGATTTCTCGCGCTGCCGCGCCGTGCGGCGGAAGGTGGCCGGGTGGCCGACCGACAGAACGGCCAGGTGGTCGACGTGGCCGGGCACGAGGGAAGCGATCCCCCAGGCCAGGGCGGCGCCCCAGTCGTGGCCGACCAGGTGGGCGGCAGCGATCTTCTCCCGGGCCAGGATGGCCAGCACGTCGGCGGCCAGGTGCGAGAGCGAGTACGCCTCGATGGCCTCGGGCTTTCCCGAGCGCCCGTAGCCGCGCAGGTCGGGGACGACCACCTGGAATCCCGCGTCGGCCAGCGCCGGGACCTGGTACCGCCAGAGCCGGCCAGAGTCCGGGAAACCGTGCAGCAGCACGACCGGCCGTCCGGCCCCGGTGACCTCGTATTCAATACCGACCCCATCGACGTCTACCCGGCTCAACCTGGTCTCCTGCGGTGGCGGTTGCGGGCAGCTGTACCACCGCCCGTTCAGAGAATTGAAAGATGGGCCGCCGGGCACGGGGTGGATGCGGGGGCACCCGCCCCGCGCCGGAGCTGAACCTCCAGCCAGCCTAGCCGTGCAGCAGGGGCTTGCCGAGCGGGAGCGCCTTGCCTCCGGTGCCGGCTGACGCCGCGTCGAAGAACAGGTACACGCCGAGGGCGGAGAACACCAGCACGACGTAGCCGGCGGTCTTGATCAGGCCGGACGACGGCACGCCCAACGGCGACGCGTTCTCGTAGCCGAGCAGCAGGAGCAGCAGCGCGAGGTCGACGAGCACGAACAGCACGCTGAAGCTGGACGGCAGCCGCAGCGTGGCCAGGGTCAGCATCACGATGGCGACCAGCCAGGCGATCAGGAACAGCTTGACCGTGGCGAGTACCGCGGTGACGGTGATGGCGAACCAGTTGTGGTCAAGGCCGAGCACGAGGACCGCGTAGCTCAGCCAGAAGGTGCCGAAGATCCCGAATATGGCGGCTACCGCGCTCTGGCCGACGGCCGCGGCCCAGATCGCGGCCAGCAGGAGGCCCAGGGCCGTGGCCGCCAGGATGATGGCCAGGGGGGCACCGAGAACTCCGGCCGGGACGACGCCGACCAGCGCCAGGCCGAGGGCGACCGAACCGACGATGAAGCTGCCCAGGCCCAGCATGGCCGGGTCACCCGCCATCGGTCCGACCACGGGCGCCGCGGCGGCTTCGGCGACGGGGGCACTTGACCGGCCGGATTCGCCGGCGGTCGCATCAACAGTGGTCATTGTTTCGCTCCTTCGTTGAGAGCGCCCCGCGAATGCGGGCTCACTGCATCCCTACGTCCGGAGCCGGACACATGTGTTCTCACTTTGAACCAGGCCCCCCTTCCGGGGGTCAGCGGTTCAGCTGATCGCGGTCACGATTCCGTATTCATGGATCTTGCGGTAGATGGTCGCGCGCGACATGCCGAGCGCCTCGGCCGCCCGGACCTTGTTGCCGTCGTGATCCTGCAGGCTCTGCACGATCGCGTCCCGCTCGATCGACTCAAGCGGCGACAGCAGCCTGCGGCTCACCGTCCAGCACTCGGGCGGCAGGTCCTTCGGCATGATCACGCCCGCCCGGCGGC
>Ga0302178_10004412_pt1 | contig 10227 bp, 13 predicted proteins | sample I_Palsa_E1_3_FD_198790 | JGI IMG/M metagenome (GOLD analysis project Ga0302178, IMG submission 198790) | Peat permafrost microbial communities from Stordalen Mire near Abisko, Sweden - I_Palsa_E1_3 | ecosystem: Environmental > Terrestrial > Soil > Palsa > Peat permafrost | place: Sweden... | reverse complement strand
AGAATGTTGCTCATCAGCGTGCCTCGCCCAAGTCGTGTTCAAACACAGCCCGCACGGAACCGAGTCCATTGATGCGGGTTTCAAAGATGTCGCCAGGGGTGACCGGGACCATCGGACCCAGTGCGCCAGACAATACGAGATCCCCGGCTTTAAGTGGCGTGCCTAAGCCGGCCATCGTGCGCGCGAGCCAGACGACTGCGTTGAATGGATTACCGAGGCAGGCCGCGCCCGCCCCGACCGAGACCGGCTCGCCGCGTCGTTCGATCACCATGCCGCACAAACGCAAGTCGAATTCCGATAGCTTGCGCGGGCTGTTGCCGATCACGAACGCCGACGACGACGCGTTGTCTGCAATGGTGTCGGTGATACGAATGTCCCATTTCGCAATCCGGCTTCCCACGATTTCAAGCGCCGGCAGTGCGTACTCGATCGCGTCGAGCACATCGAGCGGGCCCGGATTCGGCACAGTGATATCTCGGCCGATCACGAACGCCACCTCGGCTTCAATCTTCGGTTGCGTGAGGATCGATGCAGGAATCGGTTCACCGTCGCCATAGGCCATCTCGTCGAAGAGCATCCCGAAATCGGGACGATCCACGCCGAGTTGCTTCTGTACCGCGACCGATGTCAGCCCGATCTTGCAACCCACCAACCGGTGTCCTTCTTTCAACCGCCGGTCAGTGTTGAAGCGTTGCACGGCGTACGCAGATTCGATGCTGAGTTGCTCATACGTCTCTCTCAACGGCGCGATGAATTGACCGGTGCGCGCGGCATCGAATAACGCGTTCGCAGCTTGCTCAATAAGCTGGGGCGTCATCTCTCCTCCTGCTGTTGAGCAGCTGCAGCGGTCTCATCCTTGGTCTGGTCGCCTACGGCCCAGTGCGTTGCAGGCACGACCGTCGCAATGACCCGGATGGATGCGAGCGGCGCGCCGAGCGTTTCGTGGATCGTGCGTGCGACTGCTTTGATGCACGCTTTCACAGTGGCATCGTCACGTCCTTCAATGAGCGAAATGTGCACGATTGGCATGGCTGTCCCTATATGACTTCCGACGGATTCGATGGAGTGGCCGGTGCCACGATTGCGCCGCCCGGGTACTTCCTGAGCTGCCGTCATCAATGAGGGCACGCAGAAGAATATTCATATTTCTCAAGCGTCTGTATCAAAACTGCATGGCCGACACCGTACCAATTCACCTGGAAGAGCAACAATTCGATCGGCTCGAACCAGATCGGTGATATGTGACGTTTGGCTGTCCGCGGCAGCCATGCCAGTAACGCCGAAAAACAAGAACAGCAACATCCGGTTTTATTGGAATCAGAAACGACGTGATGATAAAACGCGTCATTAGTGAGCTCGGTTCAATCGTTCGAGATACCAATTGAACTACTCTCGAACCCTATTAGCAAATGAAGATCTGTGCGACTTGCATACCAACTTTTGAATGCGTCAAGCCGTCATGCTCCTACCACAAGGTGCTGACGCGAGCGCCCCTTCACGGATCGTCATTGAGTCGCTGTGCCAAGCAAGGACCTGCCGATCAGCAGCATCGCCGAGGCTACAGCAAACCAAGGTCGTCAGCCACCTATTGGCCAAGAAGCGGTAAATGCGCTGGGCTGACGAAGTGACGCATTGCATGGCGCAAGTCAAGGTCGCGGTTTTCAACGGGCGATTCTCGCTCCGCCGCATCTCGGCGCACCAGAAAGCCGCGGCACCGCAAATGCATCGGGCAGCAACGATGGCGAGAGCGTGCGAAAGCTGGGAGGCTCGCCGAGACAGAAAATCTTGATTTCTGCGCGACACCTGTTTCGTGTGGAGTACGATCGATATCGCAACGGCGGGAGAAAGCTATCCGGTTGATCATCGAAGCAAGGTTGGCAGATGGAGACAGCGACACGGCCAATGACGGTGACGGGCTTTTGGCAGTGGTTGACCGCCGATACCGGGGGGCTCGACCAACTCGGCTGGCATTCGCCGAAATTGGCGCGGCCCTGCTTGCTTGCTCGGCCGACGCAATCGCCGGCCGCTCAATTCATCGGCCTTAGCAGCCGCCTCCCAGGTGCGGTTGTGCTTTGCAAACCCCAAAAAATATTTTAGCTATTAAGATAACTATCCTTTTCCTAATAGCACAGTTCTTTGCCTACATGGCTTTATGAAAAACGCGCCAATCCTTTCCGTCGACACCCGAGGTTCGCGATTGCGTCTTCAAGTGGGAAACGCGCGACAACCGCCAGTACTCCTGTCAGACTTACCGCGGGGCGAGCATCGTACCTCGGCAGTGCCGCGCGCCGCATCGACAAGCATGCAGCTTTTTGACAGCCGCCGTGCGCCGGCCTTTGATGTCGAGTGGATAGTCGATGAACAACTCTTCGCCAACCGTGATGTCGGTGAGCGCCCGGACAAACACACGACGCCCTTCTTGCTCCGTCTCACAGTTCGGCTCGCAGCAATGGTTGAGCCAACGTGCAGAATTCCCGCCACGTGCACCGTCGATGACGTATCGGTCGTCCAGCCCAAAGAAAAACGTGTGGCCATCCTCTGCCCCGTTGCGTTGATAGCGCTGGCTTGCGACGCGCCAGGAGGTCACTTCACCTTTGTATTCGACGAGTAACTCCCCGGACCGGATCTTTGCTAAAGCGAACACGCCCCGGCCATGAACGGGTGAGCGACGCACAACGATTCGGCGCATAACAAAACCTAGGACTTGGAAAACACGACAGAGACAATGGCCAGTAGACGCATTGCATGCGCCGCAATGGGCATAATCATACGTGTTCCAAAAATCCTTCTTGCGCGATGCCGACGAAACGCACCCGACCCAGCATTCGCCGTCGACCAGCCCGCGGAACACTCGTGCGATACGGCGACCGCATTGCCGAAGTGCTCGGCGAGGCGCGCGGCCAACGAGTCATGATCAAATCGATTCACCGCGACGGCGTCGAGCGGCGCAGTGCCGTGAAGTGGACGAATCTGCTGCCGCTTGACGATCAACTGTTTTGAGCGACGCCACCCCTGCCCCACGTGTTGAAGCGCCGAGCCACTGCTTCGCCGCCGCTTGGCATAGGGTTGCGCAAAGCCCCAGTGATACGCCGAGCGCCCTCACGAATTCACTGAATCCTTGAACGCTTTACCCGCGGTGAATTTGACGGTTTTTGCAGCCGCAATTTGCAGCGTTTCACCTGTCCTCGGGTTGCGACCAGTGCGCGCGGCACGTTGGCCGGTGCTGAAGGTGCCAAAACCGACCAGCTGAACTCCGTGGCCACCAGCGACGGCTTGCGTCACGACATCGACAAACGCGTCAATGGTTTCGCCGGCGGCGGCTTTGCTCGTGCCGACGGCCAATGCGATAGCGTCAACCAGTTCTTGCTTGTTCATATTCATCCTCTCAGAGTTTGCCTGTCTTCCCGCCGACGCGGGGAGCATGGCGGGGCTATCACGATACCCGAGGCGTTTGTCCGAGGCAAATTGCACGAGCCGCGAGGGCGTTCAAGGGTGCCGACGGGCGGGGCGAGAGTGAAAGCTGCCTTAGCCGCTTCTCTGCATGGCTGCGCATCGTGGGCCGCCGGATCCGGCGAGGACGGCGGGCACTCGGGTGCGCCCTGGCTCCAGCTGGCACGCGCGTGACCGGGCGGTGTCTCCGGCTGCTCTACCCACTTTACCTCGTCAATGTCGCCGATCGTTTTGTTCTGCGTGCGCCACGCGTGTTGCAGGGCGAGCGAGCAATTTCCCTTATTACGTCGTCCTCGCGTCGTCCTTATGTCCCCATTCCTGGGGCGACAGCTTGAGCGGCAGCGCTCCAGCTGTCGCCATTGCGTCGAAAGCAAAATGGCTCCTATATGCCGGAAATTCACCCACGCGGTTCAACCAACCACGTGGTCGCAGGCGCTCGCCCGATGAGCCGCCCCCGACTCGATCAGTCGGGAACAAGCCGGGGAGTTCTGTTTTTCAATGGCCATAACTCTGCATTATCAAGAATTGACGAAATAGTTGATCGATTAACAGCGATATTCAACACGTATTTAATATTTTTTGACCAAAAAATCGTACATTATTTTTTTTGATCAATAAGATTATGTAAAGTTATAAAAAGGCGTAATTTGATAATTGTCGATGCTGCCGTCGACTTACTTGGCCGCCTAAAAGATAGCTCCCCGCTCGCTGCAATTGCTGAAAAATGGGGAGCGATCGAAGGCCTGCTTGCATATCCCTGCGACAAGGCTTCGGCAAGCGACAATTTGGCGACTCGTGACTTGCTCATTCTCGCGTCCTGAACTTACGGCGCTGTCTCGGCGGGGCCTCTGCAATGTACAAGCGTACGAGTCTAGCGCCGTCCACACAGGGCTGCTTTACAATACCGGCAAAATCCAAGGACTTCGGCCGACTGGCTAAGCGCAGCCGTAGAGCTGTGGAGTCCGCACATAGAGAGACCAATAATGAGCAGCGTTCTCGGTCCTGACGTAGTGCCGGCAACGGGCGACCCAGGCGACGAAATTGCACGCCGGTTTCGATATCAATGGACGTACGCGGCGATTATTTGCTGTCTACTGCTGGACGAAACCCAGGGCACGCATGAGGTATTCTGCGAACATCACGAGGACGTGCTCGTGAAACGCAAGGATGGAACTTTCGACGGTCTCCAGATCAAGACACGCGACATTACTCAGCCTTCATGGAAATCCGACGACGAGGCAGTAATCAAATCGTTCGTCCGGTTCTGCAAACTCGAAATCCAGTTTCCCGGCAAATTTCGTGGCTACCGCTTTCTCTCCAATCACCCGCTCTACGTGAGTGGAAACGGGAAAGACATTCAGCATATTCTGCGCGAAATTCGAATGGCGAATAGTACGGCCGCATGCCCGGCGGTTATCACGCGTTTCGTTAAAAAAATTGCTAAAGCGGCCAATTGCGATCAGGGTATCGCACAACACGCGCTGGGAAAGACTAACGCCGATGATGCATTGCCCAAGTTGGCGGACGTGCAGGTGCGTCTGATCGAAACCCTAACCAGTATCTGGGCACGCGCCCACGATCTGACCTTTCCCGCTGTGCGTCGAGCAGCGGTCTTCCTCTCGGACGAATGCTGCCGAGCATCGTCGCTCGGCCATGAAGACGTGTTGCCCGCATACCTGCCCGCCAGCATTGCGCCCTGTGCCACAGAACTGAAAGCGCGACTGGATGGAAAAAAATTCGACCGAACACGACTCCTTTCTGTGCTCGAGGCAGGCATCAACGCCGTGGCGCCCTTAAGCGCCAACCCGGCCTCCCTTGTCCGACCGGGCGGCGGCAGCAGCGAGCTCCTTGAAAAGAAGCTGGACGCCGGTGGATTCTCGGCCATCTCGCGTAATTCGGCGGTCGATTTGCGCGATAAAGCTGAGTATCTTGGTATCGCATGGACACAGAAGTATGGGCATGAAAAAGGATTGCAGCAGTACAGCCACATAAGATCGCTCGTTCTCAGCGACTCTGCGCGCGCCTTTGAGCTTGCCAAAGACAGAGGCCCGGCGTTCGGGCTGTCTATGCTTGACGAATTGCGGCAGCGACTCCGTGATCGCCGGCAAGCGGGAGCACAACTGTACGAGTGTTCGGACGAACATCTCGAAGGGGTGGCTTATGCTCTGACTTCTGAATGCACGGTGCAGTGGAGTAAGGACAGACCTTGGGAGGATGAGAAATGAACCTCGTTCAAGCAATTGCAGATCTTGACCGTTCGTCCGACCTACACGAGGCCCGCATTCTCGTTCTACTCCGGGCCTTTTCTGAAGGCACAGACGGCGGCCCGATAGAGGGCATAACAAAGCTCGCAAAGCTTGACTTCCTTATTCGATACCCGCTTATGTTGGAACGCGCCCTGATCGCGAGGGGGAAGTCGACGCACGACGTCCAGCTGGAAGACCACGAGCGATACAGCGTTGAATCCCAGATGGTTCGCTATCGATTTGGGCCGTGGGATCATCGGTATCGAGACATTCTTAACGTTTTGGCAGCCAAGGATTTGATCTCGCTGTCGATCGAAGGCAGAACGATTGTGATCTCGTTGACGGACGAGGGTCATCGCGTCTCGGAAGCTCTTATTCAGGAGCCATTGTTTGAAGCCACCGCGCGGCGCGCCCGATCATTGAAGCGCAATGTAGACCTCAGCGCGACGAACCTTATGAAGTTCATCTACGACACGTTCCCGGAGATAGTCTCCTTGCGCACCAACAAGCCGATACCCGCATGAAAATCCAGATATTGCAACTGCGGTTACGCACGCGAAAGACAATCGAGACCATTCCGTTTTCTCCATCCGCAACATTTCTGCACGGTCCGATCGGCAAAGGAAAGTCCACCGTCGCTCGCCTCATCGACTACTGTCTCGGTGGTGGGATTGAGCGGACCCCAGCAATACAGCGAGAATTCATATCGGCGGAACTGTCTCTTGTTCTCGGAACGCATGTCTGCACATTCGAACGATCAGCCACGGACTCACAAGCATTGAGGGTCAGCTGGGAGAACACTGACGGTACATCGGAGTCGGTCAATGCATCGTTCGACGCAGAAGAGACGCCGCTGCTCGAAGGAACGGATGTATTCAATTTAAGTGATCTCATCTTTTACCTGTGCGACGTATCCCCGATCGGGTTAGAAAAGGGTCTCGGGATCCAGATTCCCCGTTGGTTCGCCTTAGCTTTCGCGATCTCATGTGGTACTGCTACCTCGATCAAACTCATCTCGACTCGTCCTTCTTTCGTCTGGAAGATACCTTCCGCGGAAGAAAGAGCCAAGATGCGATGCGCTTTTTCACAGGCTTGCATTCCGAGCGGTTAAATCAACTGGACTCGATGCTGATCAGAAAAATCGATGAGCAACGAGGCAAACGTGAGGCTGTCCAGCAAATACGCGGGTTTATGACGCAGTTCGGTTGGGATTCTGGCCTGAACCTCCTTGATGAAATCGATGGTGTCAAGACGGATTTGCGCGACGCCGAAGCACTGCGCAGCGAGCTCGAAGTGACCCGGCTAGTGGAAATCCATCCTACCGACGAGCTACGAGTCCAGCTTCGCCAACTCGGCGCGCAGATTGCTGAGATCAGTGAAGCGCTCTCCGAGTCAGAACAATCAATTGAGGAGCAAAAAGCACTTCGAGCCGAGCTGATAACGGCGAAAATCAAAGCCCATCGATCGCAGCGGGCGAGTCAGATTCTCGATGGTGTCAACTACCATCGATGCCCCCAATGCGGAACTGACGTCGCGAATCGGGCATCAACCGAGGGGATATGCCGCCTCTGTTGCAGTGATACGCACGGTTCGAAGGAAACGCTCCCGCCGATGGAGCTTGAGGCCCTTAGACGCGACCTTAACGAACGGATTGACCAGATTGCGGATTCGATCCACAGGAGAAGCCGTGAGTTAGAGCGATCGCGAAGCGAGCTTACTAAAAAGCGTGGAAGGAAGTCCGCGCTTGATCAGCAGTTGCAGACAGAGCTAGCGCGATACGACTCAGCTTTCGTGGAGAATATCCGTGATATCGAGCGCCGAATCGCAACACTAAAGGAACGCGAAAATTCGTTGCTCCGATTACAGAAGATGCCGGCCGCAGTGGACGAACTCGAACGACAGGCTGGATCGCTACAGGGAGACATTGATAATCTGCGAAGTACCGTCGCGGAGGAACGCGCCAGACTAAAAGCCGCTGATGACAAGATTGACGCGATCGCTGCGGAATTCAAACGGATTCTTATGGCCGTCTCATTCCCCGGGATGTACGAAGACGACTATGTCCAAATCGATCCACGAAACTGGAATCCCGTTATCGTTCACGATGACCTGAAATGGGGTTTCTGGGATACGGGCAGCGGCGGAAAGAAAACCGCGTTCAACGTGTGCTACGCATTAGCCCTTCACTCCGCTGCCCGCGCGATGGGCATGCCGGTCCCGAGCATTCTCATCATTGATAGCCCCACAAAGAACATCAACGACGGTGAAAATCCAGAACTGGTGAGGGCGCTATATGACGAAATGTACAAGTTAGCCGCTGCAAGTACCGGACAACCGGTTCAGTTGCTTCTCATCGATTCGCACTTGGTTCCGCCTCAGGACGAAATCGCTGACTTCCTGCAACAGCGAATGGCTGGCGAGCCGGATGCCCCGAGCCTAATCCCCTACTACGTTGGCCCGTGACGCGTTCAGCGGATTGCGGATAAGCGTGAGCATTTTGCCCAGGCTCGTTGCTACAAGGGCCTGGAAGGTAAAGTCATTCGTCACCAGACGAGATGCAAAACCAAAGGATGTCAGCGCGATCTATCTCGATATTGGCAAAGCCAAAGCTCCCAGCGCTGCGTAGACCTGTGGAAGCCGTCATTTGCGGTCACCATGATGTCGTCACTTGCACGAAACGGCCAGCTGTGCTCTTGTATTTCTTTGATCCACCTGACCCAGCCTCGGCGAGCGAGATCGAGATGCGCTGCAGATAGCGCATCAAATGCTTCCTAGGCGACGCACATGGCGCGCTTCCCCACGCGTAAATTGAGTCGCTGTGCTACGCTGTCTTGACAGCATCGGTGCCCCCTCCCGACGCGTCTCGAACCATCTCGTGGCAAAGCGATGAATGGTAGGCACGGCTTGGACGATCTATCTCAGCCGCAGATTGGTGACGTGAAAGACAGGTAAGACCGCTTGCGCTAAGGGAAACTACTGTACATCGGCAAGATCATACATAATAAGTACTTCGAAAAATAAAAAATGCTGATTCTTTTTATATCAATTCGTGAATTGCCATCGACCCGAGCTCGTGTCGCGCGGCTGGTGCCAGGGCGATGGCTACCGGGTCGGCTTCGGTTCGTGTTTGGGGCGGATCGTGCCCGCGTCAGAGGATGCATGAGCGGTCTGACGCTGCATGGTTATTTCCGCAGTTCGGCGTCGTATCGCGTCCGTATCGCGCTGGTCCTGAAGGCGATTCCGTTTGATCAGGCGCCAGTGCATCTCGTGCGCGCAGGGGCAAGCAATTACGCCCCGAGTACGGGTCAATCGATCCGGACGGACTGGTGCCGTCGCTGACTCACGCTGTGGGCGGCGACACGAGCGTCCTGACCAGTCGCTTGCGATTGTCGAGTATCTGGACGAGCGGTTCCCCGAGCCACCGCTGCCGCCGCGCTCGGCGCTTGATCGTGCTTTCGCGCGATCGGTTTTCGACCCATGCCGGGCTTCCCGTACATATTCACACGCTCGACGGCGGTGAACGGTAAGGGGGCTTCATCGGAGACCACCCGTCATTGCGCGACTTGGCGTCCGGCTAGCGACGATTTCTCGAAGAGCAGGAAACTCGCTGTCAAGAGCGTGCTGCCTATGCCGACCGCGAGCGGGAAATGCCAGTCGGCGACTGTCATGACTTGCGGCAGGAGCCCTATGGCAAGTGCGGGGATTGCATGCAGACGAGTCGCGCGCAGCATGACGACGCCGAACAGCATGGCGAGTACTGTTGAGATAACGCCCGGACCAAATGTTGCCAGCGCAGCGACGCCGGCTGCCGCCGCGAGCGTGCATACCGCCGACAACAATACCGGCCGCTGGGCCCAGGGGCAGACGTCTGCATGCGCGAACATTTCGAACGCGATAACAATGAGCGGCGGGAAGAACACCATTCGCATTCCGGTCGCCATCGAAAGCAGGTAGGTGGTGCCGAGAAACACGACGAAGAACGGCACCCACAGGAATCGCTCGGGCAGCGATTCGATTTCGTCGTCGACCCGATCGGCGGCGCTCGGCGTGGCGTGTGCGGCTTCTTGGTCGTTGAACCTCCGGTATGCCGAGGACAGGACGGCGAGCGCGCCCGTGCCGAGCAGAATCGCAAGCGGATACAGCCAGCTTTTTTCGCCGAGCGAGAGCGCGAGAAAGCAGGCCGAGATGGCTGGCACGATGGGCGAGCGCATCAACTTGAGAATGACGAATGCGCCCACGATGCAGATCGCAATGGATGCAGCTGAATACGGCAGATAACGAGTGACGAGTACACCCAGCACGGCGGTCGCAGCAGGAGAGCGCGCGAGCATCCAGGGCGCACGGGCCCAAGTGCCGCGCGGCCGCAGGAATACGTCGTAGGACAGTGCGGCTAACTCTGGAAAAAGAAGCAAAGCCACGCCGGACGCCGAAGCGGCTCCAGCGATCCCGCCCATGAAGCAGAGCGAGATGAGCACGACTGACATAATGCGGCGAGATTCAGCGGTTCTCATGTAATGGACCTATATATTGT
>Ga0302178_10004411_pt1 | contig 10229 bp, 9 predicted proteins | sample I_Palsa_E1_3_FD_198790 | JGI IMG/M metagenome (GOLD analysis project Ga0302178, IMG submission 198790) | Peat permafrost microbial communities from Stordalen Mire near Abisko, Sweden - I_Palsa_E1_3 | ecosystem: Environmental > Terrestrial > Soil > Palsa > Peat permafrost | place: Sweden: Abisko... | reverse complement strand
GCCCATGCCCGTGGTCATGGCCCTGTGCGCGCCCCTGGCCGGCCAGATGGTCGCCAAACGCGGCCCGCGCATTCCGCTGGTCATCGCGGGCGCGGCTCTCACCCTCAGCAGCGCGGCGCTGTCGCGGCTGACGGGTTCGACCGACCACCTGTACCTGATCGTCACCTACGGCCTGTTCGGGGTGGGGGCCGGCATGGTCAGCTCGCCGATCACCAACGGGGTCATGTCCGGGGTCCCGAAGACCCAGGCGGGCATGGCCTCGGGCATGAACTCCTCCAGCCGTCAGCTCGGCCAGTCGCTCGGCGTCGCGATCGTCGGCTCGGTTCTGGCGGCCAGCATGCGCGGGTCATTGCAGGCGGGCTTCTTGCAGGCCAGCCACGCGGGCTGGTGGATCATGGCCGGGTGCGGCTACGTCGTGCTCCTGCTCGGCCTGGTCTGCACGACGACGTGGGCGAAGGCGACCGCGGCCAGGCTGGGCCCGGGCTAGGCAGGGTGACCGGCGATCTGCCGCAAGGCTCCCGGATCCATGATCGTGATACGCCGCTGGCCGGTGCGGATGAAACCGCGCCGGCGCCAGTTACCCAGGGCCCGGGTAACGGTCGCACGTGACGTGCCGGCCAGGCTGGCCAGATCCTCCTGCGACAACGGCATCGTGACGTAGACGTCGTCGGCCATCCCGGTCCCAGGCTGACCCGCCAGGTCGAGCAGCAGGAAGGCAAGCCGTTGCGCGCCGCTGGTGCCCGAACGCCTGCGCAGCATCGCCGCCGTGTCACTCCAGCGCTGCGTGAGGAAGCGCCGGTAGGCCTGCGAGGCGCCCAGGTAAGAGTCGAGGAATGAGCTGAACTTGTCGTGCCCCACGATCAGCGCGCGCACCGTGCCGGCGGCCTGCACCGTGGCGGTGCGATAGCCGGTGGCCTCGGCCAGCTCCCCGACGATGTCGCCGTTTCCCCGCAGCGCGAGCACCATCTCTTGGCCCTCACTGGTCACCGCGAGGATCTTCACCCAGCCCGCCACGAGGATGAACACGTGCGTGGCCGGGTCGCCTTCGACGCACAGCGCCGCGCCGGGCGGGAACACGCTCATCCGGCCGAGACCCGACAGGACCGACTGCTCCGGACCGGTAAGAAGACTCCAGAAACCCTGGGGCGGTCCCATCCCGTGCAGATTCATATCACCGAGGAATGCCTCACGTGTCAGTGCGCGGGCCATGGCCGACCTTGGTCCTACGATGAGGCATCCAGGGGCAGTTCACAAACACCGAGGCAGGAAACGCGTCACGCGCCGAGCAGGACCGTCACCGTCCAGGCCAGGAAGCAGGCCGCGGTGATGAACGTCCAGATGTCGACCAGGTGGATCCGCTCCCGCCGGATCCGGGCCGCTCCGAGCAGGAGGTTCACCCGGGCCCAGTTCCAGGCGTCCACGTTTTCCTCAGACGGCGGAACCGTCAGCCACCGCACCCGGGGGTCGATCGGAGCGCCGGCCCGCCAGCGCTGCTCGTTGAGCTGGTCGAGCACCGGCCGGCCGGCCAGGAGCAGCAGCGCCCCGGCCCGGAGCCAGCAGACGATCAGGCCGGCCAGCAGGCCCGCACAGGCCAGGCCGATAACGCTGGGACGCAGCACGGAGGGCGAGAAGGCGGCCTCCACGGCGATGCCGATCGTGATCGCGCTCAGAACGCTGCCGTCCAGAAGCATGCTGCCGCGCGTGTCGCGCAGCAGCCAGGCCATCTCCGCGATGGCCTCCTGGGCGGGCCCCCGATCTGGCAGTTCACGATCTAGCTGGTCGCGATCGGCACCGGGGTGATCCTCGCCGAGGCTGCGTCGCCCTCTCATCGCCTCCGCCGGTACAGCCAGGGTTGCGGCCATCCTTCTCGCCTCCGTACGTGCGCTCAACCTTCTCCTCAAGCCAATCAGGGGAGAGGACGCGGGGCTGAGTCACCTGCAGCAGTTTCACTGCGTCAAATGACGCACGATCAGCCAGAGGAGGGAGAACGGGGCGGCGGGTGGCTAGCCGCAGCCGCAGGAACCGCCGCAGCAGCCCCCAGGATCGCCGGACCCGGCCGAACGATCGCGGCCAGAAGCCAGGCCTGACACCGAGACCGCGGACAGGAGCTTGACCGTGTCGTCATGGCCCTGCGGGCAGATACTCGGAGCCGATGACTCGGTCATCGGCCGGCTCAGCTCGAACGTGTCGCCGCAGGCACGGCAGCGGTACTCATATCGGGGCACGGTGACAGTCTACGCGCTGCCGCCACGGCGGGGCGAGGCGGGATCACGCCTGGTTACCGGGGGGGAATCGTCCGCCACGGCGGGGGCATCGCCGTTGCGGGGAGTGAGGGCGTGCCCGTTCGGAATAATTCTCTTCTTGTGGTCCACGGGCGCCAGGATGACCGCAGGAGCGTCTTTGTCGTCGTAGTAGAACTGCTTGCCGCGCAGCAGTGACACCAGCGCCCCGGTAACCGCCATGAGCGCGGCGGCCGTGAACACGATGACCAGGCCGTGATGAAACGGCGCCTCGATCAGGGTCGGGAAGAACTGCCTGCCGGTGAGCACCGCGACGTTGTGCGCGGGCAGCTTGGACAGCACCCCGTAGGGCGCCAGCAGGTTCTGCACCGGGTTGTAGCCGAGCAGTGAGGCGAAAACCGTGCTGACCGGCGGCAGGTGGCTGACCTGGGTGGCCACCGAGGCCGGTACGCCCTGGGCCATCAGCCCCTTGCTCAGGGTCTTGGGCAGGGTCGAGGCCAGCCCGGCGATCATCAGCGAGAAGAAGATGCCGATGGACAGGGACATACCGGAGTTCTGGAAGGTGGAGCGCATCCCGGAGGCCGAGCCGCGGTGGCTGGCCGGTACCGCGCTCATGATCGCGGAGGTGTTGGGGGAGGCGAACAGTCCCGAGCCGACCCCGTTACCGAAGATCAGCAGCGCGAACACCCAGTAGGAGAAGTCTATCGGGAGGAGCATCAGCCCGGTGAAGCACAGCGCGGCCAGCAGCAGGCCGGAGGTCGCAAACAGCCGCGGCCCGTACCGGTCGGACAAGACGCCCGAGATCGGCCCGGCGATCAGGAAACCCGCGGTGAGCGGCAGCATGTAGATCCCGGCCCACAGCGGCGTCACCGTGAAGTCGTAGCCGTGCAGCGGCAGCCAGATGCCGGCCAGCCAGATGACCAGCATGAACTGCAGCCCGCCGCGGGCGATGGAGCCGAGCAGGCTGGCCGCGTTGCCCGCCGCGAACGCCCTGATCTTGAACAGGCCCATCTGGAACATCGGCTCGGCGATCTTGGTCTCGAAGATGCAGAACGCGGTCAGCATCACCGTGCCGCCGATCAGCCCGCCGATGATCCACGGGTTGGTCCATCCGGTGGCGTGACCGCCGTAGGGCCGGATCCCGTAGGTGATGGCGACGAGCAGCGAGCCGAGGCCCAGCGCGAACATGACGTTCCCGATCCAGTCGATCTTCGCGCGCTTGGTGGTCGCGATCTCGCGCAGGCTCTTGTACGCCCACACCGTGCCGAACAGCCCGATCGGCACATTCACCCAGAACACCAGGCGCCAGTTCACCGCGGCCAGCAGGCCGCCGAGCAGCAGCCCGACGAACTGCCCGGAGATCCCGGCGATCTGGTTGACGCCCAGCGCCATGCCGCGCTTGTTGGCCGGGAACGCGTCGGTCAAGATCGCGGCCGAGTTCGCCATCAGCATCGCGCCGCCGAAGGCCTGCCCGAACCGCCAGCCGATGAGCCACATCGCCCCGTGCGTACCGGTCAGCGGATCCAGGGACAAGGCGATCGAGGCCAGCGTGAAGACGACGAAGCCCAGGTTGTAGATCTTCACCCGGCCGAACATGTCGCCCAGCCGGCCCAGCGTCACCACCAGCACGGACTGCACGAGCAGGTAGCCGATGATCATCCACAGCAGGTATGTCACGTTGCCCGGGGTGAGCGGGTTCAGGTGGATGCCGCGGAAGATGGCCGGCATCGCGACGATCACGATCGACGCGTCGATCGTGGCCATCGTCATGCTCAGTGTCGTGTTGGACAGGGCGATCCACCGGTATCTATCCGGCCGCCCGTCCTGGCCAGGCGATCCGCCTGGCGTTCCGGATGTCCCGTTCACATGACCTGAATCCGCGCTTTGCCGCACGTTAAACGAGTCTACAGCGAATCACTTGCTTGATAGCAACTATTAGCCTGCGGAACTTGTTTCACTCGCCCCTAGCCAGCAGAACTTGTCTCACTCGCCCCCGGATCCGTCCGGGCCACCGGGGTCGGCGGAGGCGTCCCCGGCCGGAGCCTTGTAGGCGTCGGGTGTGCGCTCCACGATGTAGTAGACGGCGACCAGCGCGATGATCACGAAGGAGGCGACGGCGTAGAACTGCGCAACCGCGATGGCCATGACGTAGGCAAGCCCGCCGCCGACGAACCGCGCCCGGGCGGCCCAGTGCTTGTCGATTGGCAGCCGCCGGTACATGTGCTCGCCGTGCAGGGTCCACTCGAACATCCCGCCGAAACCGATTGACATGCCGAGGAACACGGCGCCGTAGAGCATCATGGCGATCTGCGTGTCCCGGTGCGCGTGCGAGCCGTGGGGGCCCAGGTACACGGCCAGGTACTCGGCCACGGTGGCGGTGGCGAACGGGATCATCACCACGAACAGCAGCAGCACCAGATTGAGGAAGAGCAGCGTCCGGTCCACCACGGCGATCCCGCGGACCAGCACATGGTGGTTGACCCAGACGATGCCGATCATGAAGAAACTGATCAGGTACGCGACGAAGGCCGTCCAGTGGGTGCCGAGCTGATGGAGCAGCACACCGTGGCCGGGCCCGGCCACAGTGAGATTGAGGGCGAGCAGCGTGATGGCCACCGCGAAGACACCGTCGCTGAACGCCTCAAGCCTGGACCTGTCCACCTGCGCCTTGCTCAGTCGGCGGCGGGCCGTTGCTTGACGGTCGCGAGGATCTGGTTCACGCAGTCCTGGAGCTCGTTCTGCTTGCCCGGCATGTCCTTGCTGGCGAAGTTGTTCAGCAAGGCCAGCACGCGGTCCTGGCCGTTCAGGATGTCGAGCTGCTGCTTGCCCATCTCGTGCAGCGCGATGAGGGTCTCGTGGTCGGCGATGGCCCGACGGTCGCTGGCGGCCTGGGCGCGGTTCGCGCTGACCTGCAGCGAGATCATGATCGACAGCTGCGGCAGGTTGAGGATGGTCAGGAGCAGCGGCCAGGGCGTCTTGTCGAATCCGACGACGTTGCCGAGAAAGAGCCAGGCCACCACGCCGACGGTGATGAAGACGAAGACGTACATGGAACCGCAGAAGACGTTGACCGCGTCCGCGATTCTGTCCAGGATGCTGGTGCCGCGCACGTGCTTGGACAGGACGAGCCTGGGAATGTGCAGTTCCGGGCATTCCCGGATCTTCTGAGCGCGCTCACGGATATGGGTCGAGGCCTCTTCGATGGCCCGGACGGCGGCGCCATCGGTTTCCGGGCGTGGCGGAATCGGTGGCAAAGGAGTGAGCGTATCGGGTGAGCACGTCTCGGTCATCAGTATCCTCCGCGCAGCCGCCGCTGGTGTGGAGGCCACGACCAGCGAAACTAGGGACTGCCATAACCTAGCGCGCTTTCGCGCTCCCGGCTCGGCACGGACGCGTACACCGTTTCTCCCGGGGTCATGTGGCGTTGATTTACTTATCCCGAACGGGCGGTGGTGACACCCACATGTCACCGCCTGCTAGTGGCGCGTTGGCCGGCGCGGTGCATCCTTCTGGCCATGACAAACGTCGGTCACGGCCGGGTCGGCGGCCCTTCGGTAACCCCGCGAGCCTGCAGTAACCGGGTGCGCAGCAGCGTGTCCAGCGCGTCGCTCAGCCCAGCCTCGAGGCGCTCGAGTAGGTGCTCGCCTTCGGCGGCGCTGGCCCCGGCCGGGTCGCCGAGCACGCCGTTGGCGCTCACCGCCCGCACGCCCTGCTCACGCAGCAGCGGCATGATCTCGGTCAGCGGCCGGACGTCGCCTCGCGCGGCCGCCTCCAGGCGCACGGCATCCGGGTCAAGCGCGAGCATGAGCGAGGTCTCGGACCGGCCGGCGTGCGCGTCACCGCCGGGCAGCCCGGCGTGCCAGCTCGAGCAGGCGCGTCCCTCGTAGCGAAGCCGGCCGACGGCGGCCTGGACCGCGGTGCCGTTCCCGCCGTGCCCGTTGACCAGCAGCACGGCGGGCCAGTGCAGGCTGGCGTGCCGGCCTAGTTCGATCAGGCACGTGGTTAGCGCCCCGGTGCCGATGGACAGCGTGCCGGGGAAGGCCGCGTGCTCACCGCTGGCGCCGATGGCGAAGCCCGGGGCGAGCGCGACCCCGGCCCGGCCCGCGCAAGCCCGCCGGGCCACGGCCACCGCGATCCTGGTGTCGGTGTCAAGCGGCAGGTGCGGGCCGTGCTGCTCGAGCGAGCCGACCGGCACCACGAGCAGCTGCCGCGGGCCCTGCTCGATCTCGGGCCATCGCAGCTGCGCCAGCTCAGCAGCAGGCGGCGACGCGGACATGCCGCCATGCTATGTTCCTGCCGCGTTGCGCCTACCTCGTCGTGCCTGCCTCGTTCCACGGGCGGGCCCGGTGTGCCGCGACATCGACCAGCCTTTCCAGGCGGGGCAGCGCGACCGAGGTGAGGAACTCTTCGCGGGCGGGACCCACCAGGCTGACCACTTCGCGCCATACCGAGCGGCCGGCGATGAAGCCCGAGGCTCCTCCTTCGTCGCAGGCGATCTGGATGATGTCGGTGAACTGGTCGAAGGGCACGCCCGCGGACAGCACGGCCCAGGGGTGGTGCAGGATCGCCGCCAGCCGCTTGCAGCCTTCAGGCGAGCCGGGGTATTCGAGCTTGAGCAGGTCGATGTCCAGGTCGTCCAGGGCCCGGGCTGACTCGATGATCGCGTCCTCGCGGGCCTGGCCGCTGAAGTCCTCGCCCGGGCGGGTGTACACCAGGTTCTCGATGACCACCGGCACGCCCGTGGCGCGGCAGTCGCGGATGATTTCCTCGCAGACGGCCAGCGTCTCGGCGACCAGGTCCGGCTCACCCGGGGCCGGGGCCGGGCGGTCGGCGCGCAGCTGGACGAAGAACTTGAGGGCGTCGCCGCCCTGGTCGAGAACCCACCGGGCGTCCAGGTCAGGGTCGCGGTGGGTGCGCGGTTCGCCTTGGTAACTGCGCCGCTCCGACGGTTCGGCGGCGATGAGCAACCCGCAGTTCGCGGCGAGCGCCTTGGCTTGGGTGATGGCCGGGACGCCGTAGGTCGGGTCGGAAAGCAGGCCGGTGGCCGCGGGCGTCAGGACGCGGGCAACGTCGGCTTTCGCGGTACGCAGGTCGTCATCGCTCGCGTCGAGGCCGACCGCCGTGAACATGCGGCGCAGGGTGTTGCGCTGGTCCATGGCGATGATGGAGAACAGGTGACCGTCGGTCGCGATGTCGTCCAGCGTTCCCGTTCGGGCTTTCGTGGCGTATGTCATGTCATTCCTTGGTTGACTGCCGGATGAAGTCGGCGAGCGGCAGTCCCTCGCCGTCCAGAGCAAACGCGGCCAGCAGGGCGGCTCCGGTGACGCCGGGCTGTACCACGGGTGAGAAGCTCATCGCGTCGATGGCGGCCGCCTTGGCCGCGCGCACGCTGGCCATCTGCGTCCAGCCGCCGGCGGCCACGGCCCTCCGGTGCGGGCCGACGACCTTGTCGATGTCGCCGAGCAGCAGCTGGGCCTGGGCCGCCGTGTAGCGCACGGCGGCCGTCCAGACGCAGGCGGGAGTGGCCCCGTCCTGGATGCGGATGAGCACGTCGTCCTGGGTCCGGCCATCGCCGCTGACCGACAGGCCCGCGGGTAGCTCACCGACGCTCAGGCTGGCGTGATCAAGCGCCATCCGAGCCGGCTCGGACTGCGATCCCAGCATCGCCAGCACGCGCCGCAGCAGCAGGCCCCCGCTGACCCCGGCCAGGAGCAGGCTCGTGTCCGGCAGCACGTGGCTCCCGGCCGACCAGCCGGCGCTCACGATCTGCTGGCGCTGGGTCGCCTCCAGCGTCCCGGGAACGGAGCGGGCCAGCACGTCCGCGGTGCCGCTCGAGTTGAACAGCTCGTCCGCCTCGACCGCGCCGACGCCGATGGCCGCGACCGGATGGTCGTGCCCGGCCACCGTCAGCACGGCGCCCACGGCGCAGGAGACGACGCCGTCGTGCCCCAGGTAACCAGCGCGAGCGCCGGCCGGCCGCACGTCAGGAAGAATCCGGGCGGACAGCCCGGCCGCGGCCAGGGCGTCGGGCCACACCTGGCCGGTGCCCTGGTCGATGAGGCCGGTCCGGGACGCCAGCGACGGCTCGCGTACCGGCTCGCCCCCCAGGGCGAAGACGATCCATTCGGGGACGCTCAGCCACCTGCAGGCCGGGCTGGCCAGATAGCCGCGGGCGCGCAGCCACAGCAGCTTGGCCAGGCTGGCCTGGCTCGACCACGGCAGCCCGGTGGTGCGCTCGAAGCGGGCGGCGAACCCGGGGGCGTCCCGGCTCAGCTGCTCCAGCTCATGCCCGCCGCGGTGATCGAACCAGGCGATCACCGGCGCGGCCGCCCGGCCGGCCGCATCGAGCAGGACCCCGCTCTCGGCCAGGCCGGCCACCGCCACGCTGCGCACGCGGACCGGTCCCCACCCGGATTCGGCTTCCCTGACGGCGCGTCCGATCAGGTCAATGGCCACGTTGACGAGGCGGTTCGGATCGATTTCGGTCTGGCCGCCGCGGGTCTGCCAGGGGGTGCACTGCTCTACATACGGGGTGCCGTGCCGGGAGGCCGACCGGACCACGGCCTTGGCTGAGGTGGTGCCGATATCGATACCGATGACGACATCCGTGCTCAGCGTCATGGACGTAGCTCCCCGGAACCGCGCTCGATGATCCGGGCCGGCACCTGGATGCGTTCGACGGGGAGGCCAGGTGAGGCCAGGCGGTCCAGGAGCCGGGCCGCGGCCACCCGGCCGACCTCATGACCGGGGTGATCCACGACGGTCACGGCCGGACGCAGCGCATCGGCCATGGGGAAGTCGCCGAACGCGACGAGGGCGATGTCGGTGCGCCGGGCGGCGTGCAGGGCCGGCACCACGCCCAGCGACGCTCGCGTGGTGGCGCTCAGGATCGCGGTCGGGGGGCAGGTTCCGGGGTTCCCGGCGATCAAGGCGGACACCGCGCGCGCGGCGGCCTCGCTGGTCGCGCAGTCGCAGTTGACCAGGCGTTCGTCCACCTCGATCCGGTGCTGAGCCAGGGCGTCGCGGTAACCGCGCAGCCGGGCGGCCGAGGTCGGGATGGCGGGCGTGTCGCCCAGGTAGGCGATGCGCTGGTGCCCGTGCGCCACGAGATGGGCCGCGGCGTCGAACGCGGCGCGGTGATCGTCGATCTCGACCAGGTCCGCGGTCAGGCCGGGCGCGGGCCGGTCGACGAGCACGACGGGCACGCGGCCCGGGTCGAGCCAGGAATGGTCATCACCGGTCGGGGACAGGAGCAGCCCGGCGACCCGTCGCTGCACCATGCGCTCGATGACATCGCATTCCCAGTCCGGGTCACGCCGGGTGCTCGCGACCAGCACCGACCGGCCGTGACGCGACATCTCGAGCTCTACCGCGTCGATGACCTCGGCGAAGAACGGGTCAGAGATGGACTCCACGACGAACCCGATCGCGGTGTCGGTGCCCGCCCGCAGCGACCGGGCCATCGCGTCGGGTGAGAAACGCAGGTCGAGCATCGCCTCGCGGACGCGCTGCCGGGTGCCCGGCGCGACCCGGGGATCCTCGTTCAGCACCCGCGAAGCGGTGCGCAGGCTGACCCCGGCCGCGTTCGCGACATCGAGCAGCCTGCTCACCCCGGGGTGTTTCCCGCCCGCGTCTCTTGCTTTTGCCATCGATGGCATAGCTGTATTCTGCCGCATGTTGCCATCGATGGCAAATCCTAGACGGGGCCGGTGCGGGCCAGCGCGGTGGCCGCGGTCGGGCTCAGCGGCAGCGATGGGAGCAGGACCGCCTGGTAGGCATGGTAGAGGTCCGGCTTGCCCGACCAGGTGGATGCGGCTGGGTTCAGGTCCGGGGTCAGCTCGTGCCACCAGCTGCCGCCGCGGGTGTCCACGAAGAGGCGGTTGATCTCATCCCACCACCGGGCCGCGTCCGCGGCGAAACGTTCCTTCCCGGTGCGTCGGTGCAGCGCGTCGGCGGCGAGCACGGCCTCGCACGCCACCCAGTGCAGGC
>Ga0302178_10004410_pt1 | contig 10231 bp, 11 predicted proteins | sample I_Palsa_E1_3_FD_198790 | JGI IMG/M metagenome (GOLD analysis project Ga0302178, IMG submission 198790) | Peat permafrost microbial communities from Stordalen Mire near Abisko, Sweden - I_Palsa_E1_3 | ecosystem: Environmental > Terrestrial > Soil > Palsa > Peat permafrost | place: Sweden... | reverse complement strand
GTGAACCGTGTCCCCGTGGTCGTGCTCGTGCTCATGCGCGCTCTCGTGGGCGTGATCGTCAGTCATGAAAACCTCTCCTCTTCCTTACTTGTCAGTACTCGTCAGCGGTTGCTGGCCGGCCGGCCCGGAGGCTTCCGGCGGCGCGGACGCGAGGTGCTCAATGTGCCGAAGCGCCTCGTCCAGGAGCGTGGCCACGTGCATGTCATGCAGCGCGTAGACCGTGGTGCGGCCCGCCTGAGTGCCCACCACAAGGCCGAGATCACGCAGGATCCTCAGCTGGTGAGAGACGGCCGGCTGGGCCATCTGCACTGCCGCGGTCAGTTCGCCGACCGAGCGCGGCGCCTGTCGCAGATGGGCGAGTATCCGCACCCGGCTGGCCGTGGCCAGCGCCGACATCAGCCGCGCGACCTGCTGGGCGTGCCGGGCGTCGATCGCGGTATCCGCGGTCACGCCATGAGTCGCACCCATGCGAAGATGCTTACATGCACATTTGTGCATGTCAAGTTGCGGGCCAGCTACGAAGCGGACTCGGGTTTCGGCCCCGGAGTGATTCCGATGAACTCGGTGTCTGTGATGAACGGGTACATCGTCGAGACCACGATGCCTGCGGCCTGGAGGAGAAAGGGCTCGTGCGCCGCGACGTCGATGCGGTTAGCCGGGGCGGTTGATGGCGACGAGGGGCATGAACAGGTCGTCCACGATCGCGAGGATTCGCTCCGGCGGGATCGGCTTGTAGGTCATCAGCATGTCGTGGCGCATCAGGTCGAACGGCATGGTCAGGATGACCTTGGGGATGCGGTCGAGGTCGATCTCGCCGCGCTCGTGCGCCCGGGCGAAGATCTGGGCTGACCACAGCGGGCGGTCGGCCATCACCTTCTCGCGCACCTGGGCCGGGGTGAGGCCGGTGCTGGCCAGCAGGCCGGAGAACGCGGCGCCGACGATGGCGGCGAAGCCGACCCGCGTGCTGCTGGCGCTGCCGAGCAGCGCGATCATGTCGCCGCGCAGGCTCCCGGTGTCGGGGATGTCGACGGGGCGCGTTGTGCCATAGTGGCCGATGGCGGCGAGCACCAGGTCGTCCTTGTTGGGCCAGCGCCGGTACAGTACCGCCACGCCCGTCCTCGCGCGGGCCGCGACGGACTCCATCGTCAGCCGGGCGAACCCGGCCTCGACGAGCTCCTGCCACGCGGCCTCCAGCAGCGCGGCCTCCAGTTCCTCCCCGCGCCGCCGCTGGCGGGTCCGTTGCGCCTGCTCGGTCATGGCAGCCAGCATAGCGACCCAGGGAGAATTAAGAGATACTTGCATTCCTTAACGGCCTCCCCTACTCTCTATAAGAGAAGCATTAATATCTTATAGCAGGAGGGTCGGCATGGCAGCGAGACCAGCGAAACCCGCGGCCGAGAAGCTGGACCCCGCGGTGGTCAGGACCGCCCTGATCCTCATCGTCGGCGCGATGGCCGTCATCTTCGACACCACGATCGTCAGCGTCGCCCTGCACACGCTCTCGGTGAAGCTGCACACCCCGGTCACGACGATCCAGTGGGTGACCACCGGATACCTGCTCGCGCTCGGCATCACGGTGCCGCTCAGCACCTGGGGCCTGCAGCGGTTCGGCGGCAAGCGGCTGTGGATGTTCTCCCTCGCCGTCTTCCTCGCCGGCTCGGTCGGGTCCAGCCTCGCGTGGGACGTCGGCTCGCTCATCGGCTGGCGGGTCGTGCAGGGCATCGGCGGCGGCCTCATGCTCCCGGTGATGACCACGCTCATCTTCCAGGCCGCCGGGGGCAAGTCGCTCGGGCGGCTCGTCACCTACGTCGCGATGCCGGCGCTGCTCGGCCCGGTCCTCGGCCCGGTGATCGGGGGTGCCATCCTGACCCATCTGAGCTGGCGGTTCATGTTCTGGGTGAACGTGCCGTTCTGCGTCATCGGCATCCTGCTCGCCTGGCGTTACCTGAACGTCGACGCGCCCGCCAGCCCGGGCCCCGCGGCCGGGAGGACGAGGCTTGACGTGCGCGGGCTCTTCCTTGTCGCGCCGGGCACCGCGGTCGTCCTGCTGGGCCTGGCCAACGCGGGCACCGCCGCCGGGTTCGCCCACCTGGACGTCATCATCCCGCTCGCCGCCGGCGTCGCGCTGCTCGCGGCCTTCGCCGCCTACGCGCTGCGCAAGAGCCACCCCCTCGTCGAGGTCCGGCTGCTCGCCAGGCGGTCAGTCGGCTCCTCCAGCGTGGTGCTGTTCTTCTCCGGCTTCTCCCTGTACGGCGCGATGCTCCTGCTACCGCTGTACTACCAGGACGTGCGCGGCGCCACCGCGCTCGCCGCCGGGGTCATGCTCGTCCCGCAGGGCATCGGCACCCTCTTGTCCCGCACCGTCCTCGGGAGCAACATCGACCGGTTCGGCTCGCGCGTCATCGCCCTGGCCGGGTTCGCCATCGTCGCTGCCGCGACTGTTCCTTTCGCCCTGGCCGGGCCGCGCACCAGCGGGTGGCTGCTCGCCGTCTGGATGGTCATCCGCGGGCTCGGCCTCGGGGCCGTCACCATGCCGGTGATGGTCGCCAGCTACATCGGCCTGGACAAGCAGCAGATCCCGCACTCCAGCGTGCTCACCAGGACCGCGCAGCAGATCGGCGGCTCGTTCGGCACCGCCGTCCTGGCAGTGATACTCGAGGGCGCCATCGCCGCACGCCCGGCCACGTTGGCGGACGCGTTCCACGTGGCGTTCTGGTGGTCCGCGGGCTTCTCCGCCGTCGCCGTCCTGCTCTCCCTGTGGCTGCCCGGCGCCCAGCGGGCGCCCGAGGCCAGCCGCGATAACGCCCCCCGCCAGCGCACCGATCCCGTCCGGGCCTAGCGGCGCGGCCAAGTCCGGCTGTGGTGCCAGATGCTCGCGGACGTCTCCGACCATCCCATCGAGCTTTCGCCGGGCTTGGCTCGGCTGGGCCTGATGATCTCGTCACCGCGGCATCGGCTGGCGTGGTCACCTTGCCGCCCGCCCCGCACCGCTCGGCCGCTCATCGGTGTGGCTCAGTGATCAGGCCGCGCTGGCCGAGCTCGCCGGCTGCGGGCTCGCCGCCGGGCCCTTCGCCGCGGTTGGTTTCTGCTTCGGTGGGCTGGCCGCGCTGACCCTGGCCAGGTCCGGGGCCGGGCTGGCCGCCGCTGTCAGCATCCACGGCAGCGTCACCACCACCCGCCCCGCCGGGCCGGGCGCGGTAAAGGCCCGGGTGCTGGCCTGCCACGGTGCTCTCGACCCGCACGTGCCGCTGGCCGATGCCACAGCCTTTGCTGAGGAAATGGGCCACGCCGGGGCCGACTGGCAGCTGATCATCTACGGCGCGCCATGCACGGCTTCACCCACCAGCACGCCGTGCTAGGCGCGGTCCCCGGCGTCGCCTGCCACCGGCTCGCCGACGAGCGCTCCTTCGCTGCCATCAGGGCTTTCCTCGCCGAAGCGCTCATCTGACCCGCGGCGCCGCAACGGTCGGCCACGGCCGCCGTTCAGGACGTACTCGCCTCCCTGCGGGCGCCTCATTTAAGGCACGCTTCTGACAGCATCGGGCCGCGGATCGCGTTCGCGCGCGGGGGATTCTCGGGTTGCACCCAGGATCTGGCAGTCCCCCGCCTCCGCCGGGCTTGGCCCGGCTGGGCCTGATGATCTCGTCACTGCGGTGCCGGCTGGGGCGAAGGCGACGGCGGGGCGGAAGTTCGCCCGTCTGGCCGCGCGGCGGAACGCGGCCAGGGCCGCGGGCCCGGCGAGCAGGATCGCCGCGACGTTGGTGACGGCCCGGCCAGTGTCCCAGCCGAGTGAGGTGGTGACGTCGAACAGCAGGTAGCGGTGCCATTGCTCAACGAACGACAGGCCGGGCCGGTAGGCGATGGAACTCGACGGGTCGAGGGAGAACGGCCAGAACGACAGGTTGAGCATGAACCCGAAGAAGTAACCGGCGAGCGCACCGTATCCGGCCAGCATCAGGATCTCGGCCTTGCCGCGCAGCGGCGGGAGCAGCCCGGCGAACATGCCGACCCAGGCACAGCCGAACATCTGGTACGGCATCCATGGTCCGACGCCGCCGGTCAGCAGCGCGGAGGCGAACAGCGATGTGCAGCCGAGCGCGAAGCCGAAGCCGGCCCCGAACACCCGCCCGGCGAGCACGAGGATGAAGAACACGGTTTCGATGCCGGCGGTCCCGGCGCCCAGCGGCCGCAGCGCGGCATTGATCGCGGACAGCACGCCGAGCATGGCAAGGGCCTTCGCGTCGATGCCACCGTCGGCGACCTCGGCGAACACCACCGCCAGGACCAGCGCGAGCAGGACGCCGAACATCAGCGGTGGGGTCTCGGTTGATGCGAATGTCCCAGGAGCGACGACGAACGGCCACCCGAACGCCACGAGGCCGAGGAACGACGCCATCGCGATGGTGATGGCGGACCGGGGCCGGACCCGGATCGCGGTGCGGGGCCTTGCCGCCCCGGCCTCGCGGCGCGCGAGCGTGCGCCGATCCCGCTGCTGCCCCGTCACGGCTGGCCTGTCACGGCTGGCCCGTCACGGCTGGCCCGTCACGGCGCGGGCACGGGGTCGAGGGCAGCGGCGACTTGCGCCACGGTGAGATAGGGCAGCGGTGCCAGGATCTTGGCGACTTGCGGTGCGAACGTCGGTGAGGCGGTCAGCGCCGTGGCCGCCGGGCCGTCGGTGACAATCTCGCCTTCGGCCATCACGATGACGCGGTCGCAGGAGCGGGCCGCGAACTCGACGTCGTGGGTAGCGACGACGATGGCGTGCCCGCGGGCGGCGAGCCGGTCCAGCGTGCCGGTCAGGCCGGCTTTTGCCTGGTAGTCCAGGCCACGTGTGGGTTCGTCGAGCAGGATCACCGCGGGCGCAGCTGCCAGCTGAACGGCCAGCACGAGGGCAAGCTGCTGCCCGGCGGACAGGTCCCGCGGATGCGTGCCAGCGGATATTCCCGGTGCGATGTCGTCGAGGATCGCGCGAGCCGTCACCGCCTCGCCGCCGGTGCCCGGGCCGGCTGACCTGTCGTGGGCATCGCGGTCGGCCTGGGCGAGCTCTGCCGCCACGGTGTCGAGGTAGAGCAGATCGGCGGGGGTCTGCGGTACGAGGCCGACCAGGCGCCTGGCCCCGGCGGACGTAAGTCTCGCCGGATCGGACGCCGCGCCGGCCACACTGACGCTGCCGGAGGAGCGGCGGCCGGAACCTTGCACCGCCCACAGCAGAGACGACTTCCCGGAGCCGTTGCGGCCCATCAGCGCGGTGCTCTCCCCGCGGCGCAGCGTCAGGTCGACGCCGCGGACCGCGATGAGCGGCCCGTACCGGACGACGATGCCGCGTGCGGTCAGCGCGGGCGCCGCGTCCTTTTCGGTATGTGCGCTGCGATGGGCCACCGGTGGCGTGTCCGGCAGCTGACGGCGCAGTTGCGGCGCGCGGCGGCGGGCGTCCCGCACGGACAGCGGCAGCGGGTCCCAGCCGACCAGCCGGCCGAGCTCCGCCACCGGCGGGACAACCGCCGCCTGGCTGAGAACGGTGGCCGGGTCACCTGCGGTGACGTTGCCGTCGCCGGGCAGCCAGGCGACTCGGTCGGCGTAAGGCAGGACCCGTTCCAGCCGGTGCTCGGCCAGCACGACGGTGACCCCGAGATCGTGCACGAGCCGGGTGATCGCGGCGAGGACGTCTTCGGCGCTGGTCGGGTCGAGGGCCGAGGTTGGCTCGTCGAGGACGAGGATCCGCGGCTGAGCGGTCAGCGAGGCCCCGATCGCGACGCGCTGCTGCTGCCCGCCGGACAGGGTGCGCAGCGCCCGGTGCCGCAGGTCGGCGATGCCCAGCAGGTCCAGGGTCTCCTCCAGCCTCGCGCGCATCGCCGCCGGGTCAATCGCGAGCTGCTCCATGGTGTAGGCGAGTTCCTCCTCGACGGTGTCGGTGACGAACCCGGCGAGCGGGTCCTGCCCGACCACTCCGACGACGTCGGCCAGCTCGCGCGGCCGGAAGCGGGCGGTGTCCCGGCCGTCGACCAGCACCCGGCCAGTCAGGGTCCCCCCGGTGAAGTGCGGCACCAGGCCGTTGATGGCGGCCAGCAGCGTCGACTTTCCGCTGCCGGTGTGCCCGATGACCAGGCACAGCTCGCCCTCCTCGACCCGCAGGCGGACGTCCCGCAGCACCGGGGCGGTGGCGCCGTCATACGTGACGCCGACCTGATCGAGATGGATCACCCGCTCGCTCCGGTGGCCGCGGGCGGAGGCGGTGCGGCCAGCGCAGCGAGCGCGGACGCCAGGATCGCCGCGGCGGGCAGCAGCGGCAGGGACGGCCACTGCAGCGGATACAGCCCCGGATTCAGCGCGGCCGGGTTGTAACCGGTGTTCAGGCACAGCACGACCGCGCTGGCGAGGCCGCAGCTGACGACCGCCCATTCCGGCCAGCGCCACGGGTCCGGCCGGTAGCGGCTGCGCGATACCCGCCGGCCGCCCAGGGCCAGGCCCGAGAGGCACAGTGCTGCGCCGGCCGCGAACCCGCCGATGCCAACCGCGTGCGGCACCGTCGTGTCCAGCAGCCCGTACGCGCCAATGCACAGTCCGGCCAGGCCAGCCAGCATCAGCGTCGCGGTAACCCGCCTGCTCGCGGGAGTGGCGTTGCCGGTGCGCCCGTATCCGCGCGAGTCCATCCCTGCGGCTAGCCGCAGGGACCGTTCGAGCGAGTCGTGCAGGACCGGGACGGCGATCGCCCGAAGTGCGTGCAGGCCCCGGCCACTGGCGCCGCGCAGCCGGCGGGCGCGGCGTACCCGCTGGACGCTCTCCACCAGCTGCGGGGCGACGGACAGGGCAACGGTTACCGCGACGCCAAGCTCATAGAGTGCGCCCGGCAGCACGCGGAGCGCCCGCTTGGGGTTGGCGAGGGTGTTGGCGGCGCCTAGGCAGCAGAGCAGGCACGCCAGCCTCGCCCCGTCGAGGGCGGCCGACAGCACGGCCTCCAGCGACACCGGCCCGCCGATCTGCACGCCCGCGTACCAGGCCGGCGTGGGGATGCTGGGCAGCCGGAACAAGATCAGGTCGCCAGGCGTGACCCCGCTCTCGAAGACGATCCGGAAGATGATCCGGATCGCGATGACCGCCAGCGCCATCCCCAGGTAGAAGCGGTACCCGCGCGCCCACGGCGCGTCGGTGCGCCGCGCTGTCACCACCACCCCGACGACCGCGAAGATCAGCAACAGCAGCAGCGGGTTGCTGGTCCGGCTGGCGGCCGTGGCGAGCGCGCACGCCCACACCCACCACGCGACCGGATGCAGCGCGCGGGGCAGGCGGCCGCCGCCGGACGTGGCCGTGCCGCGGCGGCGGGCGGCGGGCAGGGCCTGCCCGGTGACGGCGCTCACCGCTCCCGCCGGGGACGCCGCGCTGCGGCGGTGATCCCGGCGGCGGCCAGCAGCATCACGACCACCAGCGCGACGAGCGCAGGCACCGGGGATCCGTGACTGACGTGCGCGCTGGCCGCCGCGGGCGGGGCGTCGAGGACGGCTGGCGTCCGCGGCGGCGTCGCCCGGGCGGCAGCCGGCGCTGAATTCCGTCTCCGCGGGGCAGGGCTGATGGTGGCGGGGGCACTGGTGGCCCCGGCCGCCGCGCTGGTGCTGGCCGCGCCGTCCGGGCTGGTGCTGGCCGGGCCGGCCGGGCCGGTGTTCAGGGCGCGGACGCTGTCGGGGCTGAACGCCGGGACGGCAGATCCAGCGGTTCCGCCCGGGCTGGTGCTGCCGAACATCCACAGCTCGACGCTTCCCGGCTCCGGGTGGTAGCTCATCGCCCCGGCCTGGCTGTAGGTCCAGGCGTCCTGGCCGCGGCTGGCCTGCCAGAAGCTCCAGTACGCGCTGGCCGGCGGGGTCAGCACGCACGACTGCCGGGCTGGCGTCGGGTACAGCGCGCCGCCGTGGTAGCCGGCATAGCCGATCCGGCAGACGAACCCGGGCCCGTCGTGCTCGGTGCCGGCCGTCTGCCAGCCGCCCTGGTTGAGCAGGGCGTAGCCGGTGGTCGGGGTGGTGCCGCAGGAGCGCAGCAGCGGGCCGCCCCAGTGCCCGAAGTCCACGGCGACGACCACCCCTGCCGTGGTGGTGCAGTCGCCGATCGGCCTGGCCGAGGCGGATGCCGGCGTGGCCGCGGCGGCGGCCCCGGCCGCCGACGCGGTGATCGCGAGCATGACGGCCGCGGCTCGTGACAGCCAGCCGGCCGCGGCCCGGGTCATGGGCCGGCCCCGCCTGCCACAGCGCGGCGGTCAGGTTGCCGCCGTCGCTTACCTGGGCGAGCGGGCGCTGCGACGGCAGCGCTACAGCCGGATCCGGGCTCGGCGCGGCGGCGGCCACGGCTGCCGGCGGCCGCGACGGCGACGCCGTCACGGACGCCGTGGCGGCAGGTGCGGTGATGGTGACCGTAGCCGCGGGCGGGGTGACGGTGACCGTCTTCTCCGGGGCCGGCGACCGGACCGGCGGCGTGCTGACGGCGGCAAGATCACGGTGCAGGGTGCCGAACGAGGTGCCGACGGCCCCGCCCACGGCCTGGGTAGAGGCGCGCAGATTCGACCCCCGCGGCCCGGTCGCGTAGGCGCTGAACCCTCCGTTGCCGTTCTGCTCGCGAGCGAGGAAGGAAAGCGCCGCGCTGATCTGGGACCGGTGAGCGGCGGCCTGCAGGGTCAGCGCCTGGATGGCCAGGCCCGCGGAATTGACCGACTCCCCGCCCGCGGCGGGGAAGCCGCCGTTCTTCTCCTGCCGCCGCGCGATCCAGGCCACGCCTGAGGTGACATCCGCCGCGGCCACGGCGCCCGGGGCGAGCCCAAGGGCCATGACCGCCATCGCGGTGCTGTCGACGTCCTGGTCGCCGCTGTCGGGTATGAGGCTGGGGAATGACCCGTCGGCGTTCCGCAGGCTCTCCAGGTAGGCGAGGGGTGCTGCCGCCTCGCTCGCCTGGCCGGCGCGCAGCTGGGCCATGATGCCAAGCGCCTGGTCGAACACGGAGGTGGCGTAGGTGTAGTTTCCGGCCGCCGCGCAGCTGGTGTTCGCGCCCCTTGAGGCGCGCGTGCATACGGCGGCGTCCAGCGCGGCGATCAGATCGCGGCCGCCGAAGTCGCGCGGGTTGTCGCCGACCACCTCGGCCAGCAGCGCTTCCTTGCCGATGGCGCCGCCGCTCGCGAAGGGAGTGCCGATGCCGGTCCAGTCGTTCACCGTGTTCCCGGACGGATCCTTGCCGGCCTGGTCGAGGAACGCGACGATCATCTTCAGCGCCGGATTGCCGTCGCCGGTCGCCGCCAGGGCGAATGCGCCGTCAATGGTCAGCCCGAAGTCGGCGTAACGGGGAAACGACTCGTAATAATGCCCGCCGATCAGGTTCGCCGACGAGACCAGGTAGGCGCTGCCCGTGACCAGATCCGGGCCTGTTACCCGTGCAGCGAGCGCGGACGGCGCCGTCGCCGCGCCGAGGGCCGTCCCGGCGACGGCGGTCAGCGCGACTGCCAGGGCAAGGGTACGGATACGCGCACTGCGTGCTGAGGCAGGCGGCAACGGGTCTCCTGGGTTGCGGCATACAGCGCGAAACCCAGACTCACCAGGACTACCCAGGGAAATCCGATGTTCCGCGCCGTAGACCACGACGACGCTAGGACGGTGCAGCGATCCAGCCAGGTTCTCCGACTCGCCCGCGTGCGATGCGGGCCCACGGCTGCGGGTCAGTGCCGGAATCTGACCGGCTTCCCCTGGTGCGCTGGACGGAGCCTATCTGACCACATGCGGCGCGTCGCGGTCAACGCGATCTGCTATCACGCGAGTCACGGGGTGGATGCCCGCCGCCCGTGGGCGTTCGTCAGCCGGCTGCGGCGCCATCGAGCAATGCCCGGAGGCCACGTTCGAACCGCTGGTCTAGCGTGCCGGGATCGGCGATGGTCTGAGCGGCCGGATCGCGCGCCAGCTTGCTCAGCTGCGGGAACTGGCCGGTGCTGATCCGGCCCTGGATGTATTCGGTGATCGCGGCGGGTGACCTGGGTCGGTGCTGGCGGCCCTGGCTGCTGCTCGCCTGCGCGCATGACGTGGCCGAAGACGTAGTCGTCGACGATGGCGAGCAGGTCAAGCTTGGCCGCGGTATCGAGCGGCGCGGTGGCGACCGCGGCCAGGGACTGCTCACAATGGCGCAGGCCGTTGGGGCCGAACGGGCCGTCCTGCGCCGCGGCGCCGCGTCCTTGCAGCGCCTGCACGGCCCACGGGTGGCGCAGCAGTGT
>Ga0302178_10004399_pt1 | contig 10243 bp, 9 predicted proteins | sample I_Palsa_E1_3_FD_198790 | JGI IMG/M metagenome (GOLD analysis project Ga0302178, IMG submission 198790) | Peat permafrost microbial communities from Stordalen Mire near Abisko, Sweden - I_Palsa_E1_3 | ecosystem: Environmental > Terrestrial > Soil > Palsa > Peat permafrost | place: Sweden: Abisko... | reverse complement strand
GTGGTGCGGCTGAATGCGAGCGAGGGCGGTGCCGCCCGTCTTGCCGCCGATGGCGATCATTTCCGGCAACAACTCGACGCTGCGGGATTGCAGCTCGCCGGATTGACGGTGCACGCCCGCGACGCGCTGGCCGACCTGGCCGCTGACCCGGCGTTCCCCCATTTCGCCGATGTCGCTAGCCCGGCGGTATCGTCGCCGGCCTCAACATCGCCATTGGCTGGGAGCGACACGTGAGTCAGCGCAACGATTCGCGCAAGCAGGCAACCGCGCTCACCTACGACACCAAAAACGCCGACGCCGCGCCGCGCGTGGTCGCGAAGGGCTACGGGCTGGTTGCTGAAATGATCGTGCAGCGCGCAAAGGACGCGGGGCTGTACGTGCATGAATCGCCGGAGATGGTGTCGTTGCTGATGCAGGTCGACCTGGATTCGCGCATTCCGCCCGCGCTTTATCAAGCGGTGGCAGAACTGCTCGCGTGGTTGTACCGGCTGGAGAACGGGGTGGGGGCGGGGCCGCCGCCCGAGGTGGACCCCGCAATTCCAGTGCGCAAGGGGCGTAGCCGCGCGGCTTGATTCATCGAGCGTCACACTTGCGCGCTATCCCGAAGCTATACCCAGACTATCCCGCGAACGCGCGCTCGATCAGCGCGTTGAAATCGAACGTTGCCGGCAGCGTTCCATACACGCGATTGACCGAACCACGGGCATCGCCGAGACGGGTTTCCATGAACGCCGCCGCCACGCCGGCCGGCGCGTGCTGCGCGAGCAGAACCCCTTGCGCCGTGAGCACCAGCTGCTGCGCGATCCCCCGCGCCGATGCTTCGCGCGTAGCCGGGTCACCTTGCAGCATGGCGAGCAGCGTTTTCAGCGCATCGCCGAGTACGCGATGTTCACCCGCGACCGCCTGCCACGAATCGAACATCGCGCGGGCCGCATCGGGTTCGCGCTCGAATGCCCGCAGCACGTCGAGGCACATCACATTCCCCGATCCTTCCCAGATCGAATTCACCGGCGCCTCCCGATAAAACCGCGCCATCGGTCCCGTTTCGACGTAACCGTTTCCTCCCCAAACCTCCATTGCCTCGCCCGTGAATTCCAGCGCGCGCTTGCAGATCCAGAACTTCGCCGCCGGCGTTACGATACGGCGCCACGCGCGTTCATCCGGCTTCGCCGAGTTCTCGAAGGCGCCCGCGAGTCGCATGAACAGGACGGTGGCCGCTTCGGATTCCAGCGCGAGATCGGCGAGAACGTTGCGCATCAGCGGCTGGTCGATGAGCTTCGCGCCGAACACCCGCCGATGCCGCGCGTGATGAACCGCCTGGATCAGCGCGGCGCGCATCAACGCAGCGCTGCCGATCACGCAATCGAGACGCGTGAAGTTCGCCATTTCGATGATCGTCGGCACGCCGCGCCCTTCTTCGCCAATCATGATGCCGTAGGCGTCGAGGAATTCGACTTCGCTGCTGGCGTTCGAACGGTTGCCGAGCTTGTCCTTGAGTTGCTGGACCTGCACGGCGTTCTTCGATCCATCCGGCGCGAAACGCGGGACATAGAAGCAGGAAACCGGGCCGTTTTCCCCGGTGTTGCCGCCCGTGCGGGCGAGGACGAGATGGGCGTCGCATTGAGGCGCCGAGAAGAACCACTTATGGCCGATGAGCCGATACTCGCCGCCCCGTCCGCCCGCACCCTCGGGAAACGCGCGGGTCCGGTTGCTGCGCACGTCCGAGCCGCCCTGTTTCTCGGTCATGCCCATGCCGATCATCATCGATCGCTTGCTGGCGTCGAGCGAAATATCGCGCGGATCGTGGTGGCGCGAGAGCAATTGCGCTTTCAACTTTGCGTACAACGCGGGTTCCTGCTGCAGCACGGGAATGCTGGCGAAGGTCATGGTCAGCGGGCACAACGAACCGCTTTCCAGTTGCGCGTGGAGAAAATATCCGGCGGCGCGTGCGGCCATTGAGCCGGGTTTCGGCGTGGCGGTTTCAAACGGCAGCGAGTGAATGCCTTGCTCGCGCAGCATTGAAAGCAGCGTGTGCCACGCCGGATGGAATTCGATTGCATCAATACGCTCGCCGCGCGCGCTGAACGGGTGGTGTTCGGGCGTATGCCGGTTGGCCAGGTCGGCGAGCGCGAGAATATCGGGATGGGTGAGCGCCAGACCGTCGCGGGTGAGTGTGTCGAGGTGCCACGCCGCACCTTCGCGTTCTACTGCTGCCAAGAGCGCCGCGTCGGTGGTCATCGCGTTGCAGCGCTCAAGCGGTGGTGCCTGGTTCGTGACTTCGTGCGTCTGGCCGTAGGTGGATGAGCCCATCGCGTTGCCTCCGTCATGCGGTCATTCAGTTTGCTCGCTCGCCTCAATTTTTGCAAAAACCTTGATCGCCGTCATGTACCGCAGCTTCGCGAATTGAATCGACTAGTGCGAATTAACGTTCATTCAAAGTTTGCGCTTCGATTACTGCATCAATGCGATGGCATTCATGGGTGATCCAAGATGTTTTGGGAACCGTCTCAAACTTTCTGCTTTGAGGTATTTCCGATTTTTAGTCTGAAGTCCTTATTTGTTAAATGCCGAATCTATAATCCGCTTCGCTCAATCTGGGCAGTTAGTGAATTCATGCAAGTAAGGAAAAGGCAATTTAAATGAGCATCAATGTTATTCAGCTAGTACAGGGCGCTTTGACCGAAAGCGTGTTGCAACAACTCGCTACAAAATTGGGCGTCGCTCCCGAAGCGGCGAAGCGCGTGGTCGGCATGATCGCGCCGGCACTCGTCGGGTCGCTGATGAACAAAGCCGCATCGCCTGAAGGCGCGCGCGGCTTGTTCGCGTCGATCATGTCACCGGATGCGAACGCCAATATCGTCGATATGCTGCCGCAACTCGTCCACGGCGACGGCCTGCAATCGTTGCTCGCGTCGGGTACGCGACTCGCGAGCGGCGTGGCGTCAGAAGAACGCGTGAACGCGTTGAGCAACGCGGTGGCATCGAAGACAGGCGTATCGGTTGGCGCCACGCATGCATTGGGCGGCATCGTCACGGCTGCATTGTTCGGCGTGCTAAAGCATTACTTCACGAAGTCCGGCGGCAATGTCGGTCAGTTGCCCACGCTGCTCGGCCATCAGTTGCCGATGGTGAAGGCAAGCATGACGGAAGAAGTAGCCAGCGGGCTGGGTCTGGGCGGTGCGGCTAGTTTCCTGTCCGGCGTTGGGGCGCAGATGAAAGCGGTGTCGTCGCATCTTGAACACCCGTCAACAGTCGGCGCATCGCCGGCCGTCAACCCTTCGCTCGACCGTATCGTGGTGGAAGAGAAGGCTCGATCGAAGAAATGGTGGTGGCTGGCTGTCGCCGCCGCTCTCGCGTTGCTTGCGTTGCTGTTTGGCCGAAGCTGCGTCAACCAGACGCCGCTCGCACCCGCACCCGCTGCGGCTCCTGTTGCAGCGTCCGCCGCAGCGCCCGTGGTTACATCGACCCCGGCGGTTGCTGCTGAAGCGGCGTCGGAACCTGCTTCCGAACCTGCACCGGCTTCGGCGCCTGCCGCCGCACCCGCGCCTACCAAGGATGCGCTGCTGACGTTCACCGTCGACAAGCTTGGCGCTCCGACCATTCACGCAACGGTCGGCAGCGAAGAAGAGAAGGCCACGCTGCTTGCCGCACTGACGGCGAAGTTCGGCGCGGACCATCTGAACGCGACCATTGCCGTTGACCCGGACACCAAGCCGGCTAGCTGGCTCGACAAGCTCGACGGCCTGTTGCCGCTGATGCAATTGCCGGGCGCTGAAGCCAAGTTGTCGGGTGAAAAGATCGAGTTGAGCGGTACCGCTGCAGATGTGCGCAACGGCTGGATGGACAAGCTGAAGACGTTGTTCGGCGCGGGCTTTACCATCGGTACTTTCAACGTCACGCAAGCAGTCCAAAGCGCGAAGGACTCGTTCATGAGCGCGTTCTCGTCGTTGAGCGATGATTGCTCGGCCGCCGATGTCACCAAGGTGCTGAACCTGCAAGTCATCAATTTCCGTACGGGTTCCGACGTGCCGCCGCAAGACGCGCAACTGGCGTTGGCGAAATCGGCAGAAGTGCTGAAGGCGTGCGAGACGAAGGGCAAGACGGTCAAGCTGAACGTGGGCGGTTATTCCGACAATGTCGGCCAGCCGAACACGAACCTGATGTTGTCGAAGAAGCGTGCGGAAGCAGTGCGTGCGGTCCTTGTGAAGCATGGCGTTTCTGCTGATTCGCTGACGGCCCAAGGTTTTGGCGACGCCAATCCGATCGCGGACAACGCAACGGCCAGCGGACGTTTCGCGAACCGCCGGATCGACTTCTCAGTGCAGGAATGATCGCCTGACCGGACGCCGCGAAGGTTCGGCACCGGCCTGGCAGCAAAAAACACCCTGTCCCGCGCGAGCGGTACAGGGTGTTTTTTTGGCGCTGAGTGACTCGTTACCTGACGCGCTACCTCGTCGCGGCGTTGCGCACGCGCGCCGGAAATCGGTCAGCGGGGCCTTGCAGGAAGTCATCGCCGAGATTGGCCGGTAGTGTTTGTCGCACGACCTCGAGCCACGCACGTGCCGCGTTTGACAAATAGCCGTTGCGGCGCCACCCCACGGCCATGTCCCAATGAATTTCTGGCGCGACCACCGGCCGGCAGGTGAATGCGTTGACATCGAGCCGCCGGCAATACGGCGCGGGCAGCAACGCAATACCCACGCCCGCCTGCACCAACGCCGCCATGAAATCCCAGTGGCCGCTGCGCCCCACGATCGCCGGCGTGAACCCGGCTTCGCGGCAAGCGTTGAGCACGAGGTCCGATAACGCGAGGCTTTCGCCATAAAACACGAACGGTTCCGGCGCGAGATCGGCGAGCGGCACATCTACCAGCGCATCCCAGCGAGAACCCTTTGGCGCGACGAGCCAGAGTAGTTGGCGGCTGATCGGCAGCACGTCGAAGGTCGCGAGATCGACCGGTTGCAGCACGCCGCCGAGCTCCATTTCGCCGTCGATCAACGCCGCCTCGATCGCTTTCGAGCCACGTTCGAACAGCTTCAACTCCACCTTCGGATAGCGCTTCTTGAAGGTGGCAATGGCCGGGGTGAACAGCGATCCGCCCATGGGCGGAATCCCGATAGTGAGCGTGCCGCGCCCAAGTTTGCCGAGATCGTTGAGTTCAGCTTCGAGTTGCGCGTGTGCCGCCAGTACTTCGAGTCCACGCTGATAGACGATCTGGCCGGCGTCGGTGAGCACCATCTGGCGGCTCTCGCGCAGCAGCAGCGGCGAACCGACTTCGTCCTCGAGCGACTTCACCATCTTGCTGATGGTCGGCTGCGTGACGAACATTTTCTCGGCAGCGCCGGTGAAGCTTTTTTGCTTCACGACTTCGACGAAATATCGCAACGATCGCAATTCCATACAGATTCCTTGAATTCCAGATTGGAATGCATTTGATAAGTTTAAGTCATTTTTATTATGTTGTAGTACGCGTTATATTCGTCTCAAGGTTAACCCTTATTAGAGTGTTGAAAAGCCTGTCATGTCCATTCCTGCCGAGGTTTTGCCTGCATCGACCCGTTCCGCCAGCGCGGGCGTTGCCGCTCAGTCGCGCGGTGCAGTCGGCCGGTTTGCACGTATTGCGCTGCAGAGCGCTGGAATTGCGGCAATCTGGCTGGCCGCGGATTTCGTTGCGCGCACCTGCCATTTGCCTGTGCCGGGCGGTGTCGTGGGATTGCTGATCTTGCTGATGCTGCTGTTTTGCGGCGGCGTTGCGCCTCGTTGGGTCAAGGCCGGCGCGGACTGGTTGCTCACCGACATGCTGCTGTTCTTTATCCCTGGCGCGGTTGCCGCCGTTCAATACGGTGGTTTGTTCCGGGAAAACGGTTGGCGCCTGGCGCTGGTCGTGGTGTTCGGCACACTGATGGTCATGGTGGCCGTGGCATTTGCCGTGGAACAGGCTTCCAGGCTCGAACGCTGGCTGGAATTGCGCCGCATAACGGCTGCGCGGCGCACGCGCCACCGCGCCTGACGTTTACTGCCATTGCGATGACCCATCTCTACGACTTCCTATTCGCCGATGCCGCCGCGCGTCCGATCGCGGCGGGATGTTTCGTGCTGACGGTGGTGCTGTATTTCGCATCGAAGCGCCTTTACGCCCGTTTTCCGCGCGCCTGGCTCACGCCCATGCTGACGGTTCCGGCGGCGCTGGTCGCTGTGGTGCTGTGCGCACGCATTCCGTACCCCGTTTATTTCGCCGATACCCACTGGCTCATGTGGCTGCTCGGGCCCGCTACCGTTGCGTTCGCCGTGCCGATTTTTGAATATCGGCAATTGTTGAGGAAGCATTGGTTGTCGTTATCGGTGGGCGTGACGGTTGGGATCCTGGTGGCTGTCGGCGGTTCGTTGATGCTGGCGAAATTGCTGCATTTGTCGCCGGAATTGCAGCGTAGCCTCGCTACTCGATCGGTATCGACGCCATTTGCGCTCGCTGTCTCCGACAAGCTTCACGCGCCGAAGGATCTCACCGCGTTGTTCGTAATCGCGACGGGCGTGGTCGGAATGCTGTTCGGCGAGATCGTGCTGGCGTTCGTACCGTTGCGCTCGCGACTCGCCCGTGGCGCGCTTTTTGGCGCGGCGGCGCATGGCGTGGGCACGGCGAAAGCGCGCGAACTCGGCAGTGAAGAGGGCGTAGTCGCCAGCCTGACGATGATGATCGCCGGCGTCGTCATGGTGTTACTGGCGCCAGCATTGGCATTTTTGCCGTTCTAGGGCGCGCGGGAGGGTCGTCCGCACGCGCGGATTTGCTGCGGGCGCGGGCAAAACAAAGCCCGCGCTCAAACGTGCTCCCTCCATCCCAATTTGCTACAATCCGATTTCGCTTCGAGGAGCGTTGCGACGGCTTTCAACAACGAAGGCCGCCAGGCTCGAAGCTTTCAATCGGACGGATTGACCGGCGCTTTTGCACCTTTAAGCGCTTGTTGAACCACCGCATCGAACGGCGCTCACGTCAAATTTCTATATTTCCATTTAGAAAGGAGGGCGTGATGAACGCCGCAGTTCTCGATTCAAACACCAACAAAGATTTCGTCGTCGCCGATATGTCTCTTGCTGCCTGGGGCCGCAAGGAACTGAACATCGCTGAAACGGAAATGCCCGGCCTCATGCAAACGCGCGAGGAATACAAGGTATCGCAGCCGCTGAAGGGCGCGCGTATCGCGGGTTCGCTGCACATGACCATCCAGACCGGCGTGCTGATCGAAACACTGACAGCACTCGGCGCGGATGTCCGCTGGGCATCGTGCAACATTTTCTCGACGCAGGATCACGCGGCCTCGGCAATTGCCCAAGGCGGCGTGCCGGTGTTCGCATTCAAGGGCGAATCGCTCGACGAATACTGGGAATTCTCCCACCGCATCTTCGAATGGCCGAACGGCGAATTCGCCAACATGATCCTCGACGACGGCGGCGACGCCACGTTGCTGCTGATCCTCGGCTCGAAGGCAGAAAAGGACCGCTCGGTCATTGCCAAGCCGGAAAACGAAGAAGAAGTCGCGTTGTACAAGTCGATCGCCGCTCACCTCGACATCGACCCGACGTGGTATTCCAAGCGCCTCGTGCATATTCAAGGCGTGACGGAAGAAACCACGACGGGCGTGCATCGCTTGTATCAGATGGAAAAGGAAGGGCGCCTGCCGTTCCCGGCCATCAACGTCAACGACTCGGTCACGAAGTCGAAGTTCGACAACCTGTACGGCTGCCGTGAATCGCTGGTCGACGGCATCAAGCGCGCCACTGACGTCATGATCGCCGGCAAGATCGCGGTCGTCGCCGGTTACGGCGATGTGGGCAAGGGCTGCGCGCAATCGCTGCGCGGTCTGGGCGCAACCGTGTGGGTCACGGAAATCGACCCGATCTGCGCGCTTCAGGCAGCCATGGAAGGCTACCGCGTAGTGACCATGGAATATGCCGCCGACAAGGCCGACATTTTCGTGACCGCTACGGGCAATTTTCACGTGATCGGCCATGACCACATGAAGGCGATGCGCAACAACGCAATCGTCTGCAATATCGGTCACTTCGACTCGGAAATCGACGTTGCCTCCACGCGCCAGTACACGTGGGACAACATCAAGCCGCAAGTCGATCACATCATTTTCCCTGACGGCAAGCGCATCATCCTGCTGGCTGAAGGCCGCCTGGTGAACCTGGGTTGCGCGACGGGCCACCCGTCGTTCGTGATGTCGGCATCGTTCACCAACCAGACGATCGCGCAGATCGAATTGTTCGTGCACGGCGACAAGTACGAAAACAAGGTCTACGTTTTGCCCAAGCACCTTGATGAAAAGGTTGCGCGCCTGCATCTGGGCCGTATTGGCGCTGAACTGACCGTGCTGTCGGACTTTCAGGCCAGCTACATCAGCGTGGACAAGATGGGTCCGTTCAAGCCGAATCACTACCGTTATTGATCGCGGCTGTGTTGTCGTAGCGCTTTGCACGCGCATGGGTTTGGAAAAGCCCATGCGCGTGAAACTTCAAGTACCAGGAGACCATCGATGTCCGTGCTGCTGACCTGGCTGATCAACGCGCTCGCGCTGTTGATCATCACTTACCTTGTGCCGTCGATTCACATTCGCAGTTTCGGCACCGCGCTGATCGTCGCGATCGTGCTCGGGCTGATCAATACGTTCCTGCGTCCGTTGCTGGTGCTGCTTACGCTGCCGGTGACCATTCTCACGCTCGGGTTGTTCATCCTCGTTGTGAATGCGCTGTGTTTCTGGCTGTGCGCTTCGTTGCTCAAAGGCTTCGAGGTATCGGGTTTCTGGTCGGCTTTCTTCGGCTCGATTCTGTACAGCATCGTGTCCTGGCTGCTGTCGGCGCTGATCCTCGGTCAGCGCAACTTCTAAGAACGCGAATGCCTTCGCGCGCGCGTTCCACTCTTCCCATGAAACCCATCGAACTCTCATTCGAGTTTTTCCCGCCGAAAACGCCGGAAGGAATCGAGAAATTGCGCGCAACCGGCGCGCAGCTCAAGGCGCTCAACCCGAAGTTCGTCTCCGTGACGTTCGGCGCGGGCGGCTCCACGCAGCAAGGCACGCTCGATACCGTCGTCGAGATGATGAAGCAGGGACTCGAGGCGGCGCCGCATTTGTCGTGCATCGGGTCGTCGAAGGAGAGTCTGCGGGCCATTCTTGGCGCCTATCGCGAACATGGCATTCGTCACATTGTCGCGTTGCGTGGCGACTTGCCTTCGGGCATGGGCGAAGTCGGCGAGTTGCGGTACGCGTCGGAACTGGTGGCTTTTATCCGCGCCGAGCACGGCGACTGGTTCAACATTGAAGTCGCGGCGTATCCGGAATATCACCCGCAGGCGCGCTCGCCCAAGTCCGACATGGATAACTTCGTGCGCAAGGTGCAGGCCGGCGCGAATTCGGCGATCACGCAGTACTTCTTCAACGCGGACGCGTATTTCCGTTTCGTCGACGACGCCCGGAAGCTGGGTGTCGATATTCCTATCGTGCCGGGCATCATGCCGATCACGAATTTCTCGCAGCTGATGCGTTTCTCCGAGATGTGCGGCGCGGAAGTACCGAAGTGGATTGCACGCCGCCTGGAAAGTTTTGGTGACGACAAAGAAGCGATCCGCGCGTTCGGATTGGATGTAGTGACCGGTTTGTGCGAGCGGCTGACGAAGGAAGGCGCGCCGGGGCTGCATTTTTATACGCTGAACGGCGCGGCCGCAAGCAAGACGATTTGCGAGCGGTTGGCGTTGCCTGAAGCCTGATGTCTTTGGTTTACCCGCGCGGCATTCGCCGCGCGGTTCTCATCGCGGTTTTCGTATTTACCCTCCCTGCTGTTTAATCACCTTGAAACATTGTGCATAACGAAACATGATGGACTCATGTTTTCGGCGCGCAACAATCCTGATCTTTAGCTTAAATTTACATTTCTTTCGTGCTACGGTAGCGCCCGAATTTGCCGTCGCGCGTGAGTTTGCCGACTAAGGGTAAATCGATGAAAAACGCGTTGAATCGACGAAAAACCCCGATAACTCGACGAAGTTAAGCGAAAAAACGGCCTTTTCAACCCTGTTGCCTGGCTTGCCGGACACCCGCGCAGACGCTATTTCCCATAGGGAATTTCGTCGCCTTGTTCCCCCCGGCAAAGCTCAGTAATATCGCGCTACGCTGGTTTTAGCCGGCATCGATCCTGGAGGAAACATGAAGAAAATTGGCCTGTTACGAGCCGCTCGTCTGTCGATGGC
>Ga0302178_10004397_pt1 | contig 10245 bp, 6 predicted proteins | sample I_Palsa_E1_3_FD_198790 | JGI IMG/M metagenome (GOLD analysis project Ga0302178, IMG submission 198790) | Peat permafrost microbial communities from Stordalen Mire near Abisko, Sweden - I_Palsa_E1_3 | ecosystem: Environmental > Terrestrial > Soil > Palsa > Peat permafrost | place: Sweden: Abisko... | reverse complement strand
TCGGTGGTGGTGTCAGTGCCGCTGCCAGCGCGTACGAACACATTGACACCGTCGCGGCGTAGCAATCGCCGTACGAATTGCGCATCCGTTTCGTTGACTTGTCGCGTTACCTCGCGAACCGGATAACGGTCCCGGTTTAGACCAGACAGGTCAAAGTCGAACGCACGTGCGAACGCTGGGCTTCGCTGCCGCCATTCCTGCATCACAACGCCGAGAATGTCGGGCAATGCCTTGCTGCGGAAGATGCGGGAGTTTGTGCGTCGCTCCATTACGGAAAGCGCATCGCGAATCGTCAACTGGTAGCAGGTGAGCGAGCCGTCCGACTGACCCGCGCGGACATCCGTGATGATCCCATTGATTGAATGCAGCTGCCCCCGGTCAGTGACCATCTGAACCGACAAGGGCAACGCGAGAAAGCTCTTTTCCGGCAGATCAGCGCGCGAGGATACGCATGTCAGATGACCGTTGATGCCGGACATCAGCCCTTCTGTAATGTCCAGTCGCTGCAGCAGGAGCACCTGTTGCAACGTGCTCTGGGTACTGCCCCATTCAAGCCGGATCGCCCGGTTGTTCTGATCAAGCGCACCGGATGCTATAGCGCCGAGTAAATCGGTCGGATTCACGTTGAAGCCCCTAGGTTTCCGTCAGTTTTTCTTTTTCAATTCAAGTCGTTAATGCAATAGTTTGATCATTCGCCACCAAGTTGAGCAGGATATCAAATGAACGATCAGTGGGAAATATTTTTGCAAATATTTGAGGGTTTTTAACGGTCTCGAGAATGCTAATTGGATATTTTTAAACTAACTCATCCGGCATTCACGCAGATTTAAGCGGATCTGATGCGTCGTGTTGGCTATCGGACATCGCGACGCGCACCCAGAACGAAGCCTTTCCATCACCTTGATTCAGGCTGTCCCAGTAAAACTGGACATTGATCCGGTTCAGCTCGTCGGCCTAGACCTCTAGGTCTCCCGGGCCGACGACAATGGCCGTCTGCTGATGCGGTATCGGCTTGTGGTGTTCGAACGGCCTGCGATGCCGGACGATCCGCCGTTGGGCTTCGAATGTCGATCAGAAAAAGTCCTTAGCTGTCGTCGGCATGCTCGACGGTTGGTGCTGTCGAGTTTCAGTGAAATGTTAAGTTCGGCGTCCTTTATTCATAATGAGTAATGCGCTTTGTGTTTCGGCAAATAGTTCTGAAATTAATGATGTAAGTCAGCGTAGACGGGAAAATTTGCATGCTTGCGGGTATGGCTATGCCGACTTGTGAGGTCACCAAAGTGTGTGCGCATTCGGTCGACATCCCTCGCGCGCCTGCCAGCCTAGTGCATCGCAACGCAGGAGGAGCCCGGAGCAATTCCGCGGCTGCTGTTCGCGGAGGTGACGTCTTCGTGATCACGGGAGCACTGGCCGAAGCGAAGACAGCCGGCGGGCGGCCCGCCGAACTGCGCGGGGGATCGCGTGGCAGGTGCGCGGGCAAAGTCTCGACGACCATGGCGGCTTGCCTACGATGCTCGGCCTGCCATGAATTGTTCGTATGGGATTTCATGGTCCAGGAATTTCCGCACCCACTCGAATGTCTCCGGCGCTGCCAGGTCCGCCCCCAAAGCCTGCCGCGCCTGCGCTTCGGTTTCAAACGTCACGAATTCGCCTACGTGCTCGCTATTCGTAGCGCGGACGAACCGCTTCGATACCTGCGAGCGGCTTGAAACGCCGACGGTGATCGTGCGCTTGCCGTCAGTCAGTTCGGCCATTGGCACGGATTCGCTATGCGTTGGCATCGTTTCCTCCCTGAAAGCCTGAAATTCGGTAGCAGCCGTGCAATCACCGTTACCCTGCAACCGTCCGTTGGTTTCGCAGTGCGTGAAATATCGACTGGCGACCTCAACTAATACTGCATACCTCATATTTAAATTGAGGCTCTGTCCCGCCCCGTTGGAATGGCCCCAGCGAAAACCGGACACGAGGTAACGCTTAAACTTTGAGGTAGTCTTCCGGCTATGTTTAAGCCTAACTCCAATGTAGAACCCATCGAGGTTCTGACCCAGCCGGAACAGCGCCGGCGCCGCTCTGTCGAGGAGAAACTCGCGATAGTGCGCGAGACCTTCGAGCCCGGAGCGAGCGTTTCCGGGGTTGCCCGGCGCCATCAGGTGAATGCGAACCAGGTGTTCGCCTGGCGCAAGCTGCATCAGGATGGAAGCCTGTCAGCCGTGAGTGCCGGCGAACAGGTGGTGCCAGCCTCCGACCTTGTCGAAGCGATGAAGCAGATTCGCGAACTCCAGCGGCTGCTGGACAAGAAGACGATGGAAGTGGAAATTCTCCGCGAAGCAGTGGAGTACGGCCGGGCAAAAAAATTGATTGCGCGCTCACCATTGCTGCCGGGGGACGACCGATGAAGACGGTCTGTGAAGTCCTGGGTGTGTCGCGCTCTAATCTAGCGGTCAAATCGAAGCGCCTCGCTGAGTGGGTCGACCAGCGCAAGACGCCGTCCCTGGACGACATGCCGCTGGTCAACGAGCTTCGGGGGCTGGTTGCCGACTTGCCCACCTATGGCTACCGGCGTGTGTGGGCGCTGCTGCGGCGAAGCCGGGACGCGCAGGCCCAACCTCGCGTTAATGCAAAACGGGTTTATCGGGTCATGCGTACCCACGGCCTGCTACTTGAGCGCCGGCCTCGTCATGCCCAGTCTGCTCGCCGGCACGACGGCAAGGTCGCGGTGGAACGAAGCAATGCGCGCTGGTGCTCGGACGGGTTCGAATTCCGTTGTGACGATGGGGCGCCATTGCGCGTCGTCTTTGCATTGGACTGCTGCGACCGCGAGGCCATGAGTTGGGTAGCGAGCACGGGCGGCTACACCGGCGACATGGTGCGTGACGTGATGCTTCAGGCCGTCGAGAGCCGCTTCCAGGGAGCGCTGAAAACCGACAGCGAAATCGAGTGGCTCAGCGATAACGGTTCCTGCTACATTGCCGACGAGACGCTGACGTTCTCGCGGGCAATCGGCCTGAAGCCGGTCACGACGCCCGTCAGAAGTCCGCAGAGCAACGGGATGGCCGAGAGTTTTGTCAAAACGATGAAACGTGATTACGTTTCATGGATGCCCAAGCCTGACGCCAGGACGGCGCTGCAAAACCTGGCCATCGCGTTCGACCACTACAACGAATCGCATCCGCACAGCGCCCTGAAATACCGCTCGCCACGCGAGTTTCGACAGCAAGCAAATTCATTAACCTAAGCGTGACCGTGTGTCCGGTCATGCAGGGGCGAGTCCACACGCTCGCTCCCTCAAAAAAACGTCACGAAAGTCTAATTCTCTCGGTAGTTTCGAGTCTAACTAACTCGATCAAAGTCTAACGAATTCTGTTTCCCTGCATCTGAAAACTGAGGTTCGCCCAAGATCGCTCGTATAGCCTATGCGTGCAGGAACAGCGGTCACCTTCCGTCTAAGTAGGTCAGTCGCATTAACTCCGTCGCACAGTCGCAAAACTGTGGCGCCAGTCGCAATTACTCTGGCGCCCTACGGCTACAGACACCCTCTATAGGCTCTCAAAATACTTGGCAAACCGCCCCTAGAGAATTCAAAGAGTTATCAATCTTTTCTGAAAACGCCTCAGATATTTTTCTCAGAAAAGGTGGCAACTCCCTATCGGATTCTCAAAATAAATGTCTGTGCTGCTTGGGCCCGGCGTAGTCAGTGCTTAACGAACCATGTGCCGTCAGCTTGACGACTCGCCGGCGCCCCCCACTTCGCGCAACATGGTTAAGAATCCACGGAGCGCGATCATGAAATCGACCCGCCTTTGCCTCGCCTGCGGCAGTGCTTTCCATCCACTTTTGCAGGTCCCCAATCAACGGTATTGCTCGGCTGCCGCATGCCAGCGCGAACGGCGGCGACGCTGGCAACGGGAGCATCTGCGAAGCGACGCCGACTATCGCGACAACCAGGCTCGAGCGCAGGCGAGATGGAGGGTCCGTCATCCAGACTACTGGCGTCAGTACCGCTCGACGCATCACGCGTATCGCGAGCGCAATTGCTCGATGCAACGAACCCGGAACGCACAGCGAAATTCCAGCCCAGTTGCAAACATGGACGCGTCTGCGCCGCTGCGACCGCTCGCATCCGGCTTCTACATACTCCGCCGTGCTGCTGAACTGGCATTGCAAAGATGAACACGTGCACCGTCCACATCGCGGTGCTGTCGGCACTAACCGGGCCACACATACGTGATTGCAAAGAGATGACGTGATCGACTTCCGCGCCCGGCCTGCTACCTTTGCCTTGTACCCGCTCTCAATCAGACGCCACCGCACATGCGATGTACTGGCGTGCAAGGTCAAGCCTCCGTCGTCCGGCGTTCCGTCGCACGCGGAGGTTCCGTGAGCGAGGATTCGACGTTGGCTGGAGCAGGATCGTGTCACTCGTTCACACAGGCGATGCTGTTATCGCGCAGACACCCTCGGTACGGGCGGCTGAATATGTTCGGATGTCAACCGAGCATCAGCAATATTCCACCGAGAACCAGCGCGACCGGATTCGCGACTATGCCGCACACCGTGGTCTGAATATCTTTGGCCATGAACGTCGTTGGCGCTCCAGTATCCTCGGGCACTGGGAAGGCCACTTGGCGCCCTGAGTCAGTCCGTCACGTATTTTAAGGGGGAAGTGCAAGGCTGCCAAAGAGAGACGAGCCCCGTTTGCCGGCCGTTTCGCAGTCGGCATTTTTTCGACTACCAGCGCGGAAAGTGTCCATGCAGCCAGCTAGGCCGCCATTCTAATCAAGGAAATAACCTGTGAAGCACCTTACGGCTTTCCGAAAGAAATTTAAAATCGACCGATCGGCGAACATTTCTGATGTGGCTGTCGCCGTGGAGGCTATCCAAGCGTCTAATGACATAACTGCAGAGTTTCTGGACAATATTGAGCCTAACAGCAACATCGTGGGGTTTCGTATCCGGAGCCTGTCGAACTTGCTTGGTCGCACTTTCGAGCACGCACAGGCAATGCTTGTCGCTATGGCCACTGGTTCTCCGGCCAGCGCCGAGGCCCTCGCCCGTATCGTTGTGGAAAGTTCAGTTAGTGTCATTTACCTAGCGGCGAAGGGCGACGCCGGCACTATCATCCGATTCTTTCGGACATGGCTCACGGAGCACGATCGCAAGCTGACTGAGTGGAAACAACGGGTGCGAACCGAGGAGTCGAACGCTGACGTTTTGGCAATGATCGAGGAGCGGCGAAGCGTAGTTCGAATTTTGGACGATTTCGTGAACCAGTTAGAGTCGGAATGCGAGATAGATGCATCGACACCGTTGTCAGAGTGGCCGAGGTCGTTGTTTCATCGCTTCCAGGCCATCGGCCGTGAGACCGATTACTACGAAAGTTATCACCGGCTCAGTGGTTCGAGTCATATGACGGGCGAAGACACGTTGATGTGGTTGTTCGCGATGCAACTGCCTGACGTTGCTAGCCGCCGGAAATTGGGCGAGGAGGCGTGGGCCTATTCGATCATGATGACCTACATCGCTAGCCTCTTCTTCATCGACGCTGGTTTGACTTGCTGCCTAGCATACGGGAGAGATCCGTCGGCAGACATTGAAGCGTATCGAATCTCCCTGCACAGGGCAGTCGAGGGAATTGCCTCACGCGCTGGCGTACCACTGGATGCTGGGACGAGGTAGTCTTGACGGTAAGCGACCCTGTAATATGTCAGTGCTAATCGACTCGTTGTGGCTGCCAGTTGGCAGTGGGCTCATCGCTGTCCACACAGCCGATCGTCTTCGCTCTTGCTGAAATAAACCACGTGAGCCTAAATTTCTTTGACCGTGAGCCCCGGCGCGAACAGCAACTGTTGTTGGCACATGTCAGAAATCCGGCATCACTGCGAGATTGTTGAGTAGCTGGGTACCCGCACGTAAGCAACCATATGAACAAGACGGTCTTGCTCAGCGATCTCTGATTCGACCGCCTCGCCTCGGACCTTTCGTGCACGTTTTGCGCATAGCTCTGACCGTTCAAATCTTCGTTATCCAAATCCCGCGTCGCAATAATGCTAGCGGAGCAAAATATGATTGATAATATTTACCGATATGCGAAACGCATATTTGGATTGTGGAAATTTATTCTATTTAACATTTTTGATGTTTTATAAACTGGCGAATAAATCTGAAGTTTTGTATTATCGCGCGGTAACGCGGGGGCGCGTATTGAATAAGAAAGGCGGGGTAGCATGGGAGCGCAAAACCTAATCAGTGCAATAACAGGCGGCGTGTCGCAAACCGACCGCCTGCTGAAACTGGATACACCACTGGGTTCAAACGTACTGGTTCCGCAGCGTGTGGTGGGCCATTCCCGTCTGGGGCGTCATTTCGAGTTCACCGTCGATGTCGTGTCCACTTCCGGTTATATCGAACTCAAGACGCTGATCGCGCAGCCTGTGACGCTGTGGATCCAGCAGGAGGACAAGTCCCATCTTCCTCATAACGGCTATGTGCATACCGCCCGGCGCCTGGGTTCGAATAGCGGACTCACGAGCTACCAGCTCGGCTTCGCCTCATGGATGCACTTCCTGAAGTTCCGCCGCGACCAGCGTATCTGGCAGGACAAAACCGCCGACGACATCATCACAGACGTCTTCAACACGCATCCCCAGGCCCAGGGGCTGTTCCAGTTCGCACTCTCGAAACCGCTGCCCTCGCGTTCGTACTGCCGGCAGGATGAAACCGACTGGAACTTCGTGCACCGGCTGCTGGAGTCGGAAGGGTTGTATGGATTCTGGCAGCAGGCGCAGGACGGCAAATCGCACACGCTGGTGATCACCGACCGGCTCGCGACGCTCGATGCGATGTCGCCGGAAACGGTGGCGTTCTACCGGGCGGGTACGGGTAGCGAGACGGATGCGCTGGTGCAGTGGTCGGGTACGCGCACACTGCAAAGCACGACGCTCACCACGCGCACGTTTGACTACAAAAGTCCTTCGACACAGTTCAACCCGAAAGGGACGAGCGTACCAACGATGCCCAATCAGGGCGCGTTGCCCGATCAGGCCGAGGTGTATGAGTACACCGGGGCTTACACGTATCCGAAGCAGGATCGTGGCGACCAGCTCTCCGGCATTCGCATGGAGGAGTGGGAGTCACGGTCCAAACGGTTTGAAGGCGTGGGGGGTGTCCGGGGCATTGATGCGGGGTTGCGTTTCATCCTGAACGGCCACCCGGATCATGACCGGGATCAGGCAAGCCAGAAGGAATTCGCGGTGATCGGGGCGTCGTGGGTGATTGCGAACAATCTGCCGGCGGCCAACCCGGGGCCGGATTATCCGCACAGCCTGCAGGCCATGGTAGACGAGGTGCGTACGAGCAACGCCAGCAATTCAGCGTTCAAGGTATCGCACGCCGATGGCTCCGAAGGCTTCTACCTCGTGGAGATCGAAGCGCAGCGCACGAGTGTGCCTTATCGCAGCCCGTTCGAGCACCGCAAGCCGGACACGCACCTGGAGTCGGCGATGGTGGTGGGTCCGAAGGGCGAAGAGATCTACACCGACGAGCTGAACCGCATCAAGGTGCAGTTCGTGTGGGACCGGCTCAATGGCGGTGACGAGAAGGCGTCGTGCTGGGTTCGGGTGGCGCAGGCGGACACCGGCAACGGTTACGGCGGCGTGCATATGCCGCGAGTGGGTGAAGAGGTGCTGATCGATCACATCGGCGGAGATTGTGACCGGCCGGTGGTGGTGTCGCGTCTGTATAACGGGGCCGCGAAGCCGCAGTGGCATTCGAACGGGTTGCTCTCAGGGTACAAGTCGAAGGAGTACGGCGGTAGCGGCTACAACCAGATGGTGATGGACGACTCAAGCGGGCAGAACCGTGTGCAGTTATTCAGCAGCACGGCGAATTCGCAGTTACACCTCGGTTATCTGGTGCAGCACACGGATAACACGCGCGGGGCTTACCTGGGTACAGGCTTCGATCTGAAGTCAAGCGCCTATGGAGCAGTCCGTGCTGAACAAGGTCTGTATGTCTCGACCTATCCGGCCGCTGGGGGCCAACCCCTCGATGCCAGCCAGGCAAGCGGGCAACTGGTGAACGCGGAAAGCGTGATCGAGGCACTCTCAGAGGCCAGCGTTGCTGGCAATGCGGAAACCCTGCAACCCGGTCAGGATGCGCTCAAGAAGTTCACCGATGCGACGCAGCACGGCGTCTCCGGGGGAGGCTCCACGGGCGGGCGGACAGCAGGCGGCGGCAACGGAAATGCCAACGGCTTTGCGACGCCGATCATGCTGATGGCGAGCCCTTCGGGGGTGGCTGTCTCGACCCAGCAGTCAACACAGGTTACCGCCGATCAGCACATCAATATCGTCAGCGGACAAAGCGTTCACATCGCAACGGGCAAATCACTGATAGCAAGCGTGATGGATAAGGTCAGTGTTTTCGTGCAGAAGGCAGGCATGAAGCTGTTTGCCGCGAAGGGTGCGATCGAGATCCAGGCGCAGACGGATGAGATGAAGCTTGCCGCGCTCAAGGACATCACCATCACCAGCGCGAACGGGCGGCTGGTGCTGTCGGCAGACAAGGAAGTCTGGATTGGTGCGGGTGGGTCGTATATCAAGATCGGACCAAATCTGATCGAGAACGGCACGGCAGGACAGATTCTCGAGAAATGCGCGTCATGGGACAAGCCAGCCGCTTCTACGGCTAGCTTCAAGGATCCGCTACAGGGCACCGATGCAGCGATTCATAGCGGGCATTCACTCGACTTCTCGGGTTGATCGCTGAACGACTTCGAGATGCCTTGGCGCGGCGCTCGCCGTAGCTGAAGACCAATGATCACTGGACGCGCAAAAAATGAGCACCACCCCGCAGACAAAATCCCATCACTCTCAAGCCTCGCCGACATCTCCAACGACGCCGCCCGCGCCTAAGGAGCTTGAGCCCCTCGAAAGCTGGGCGTACCCGTTCACGCCCCTCGACGCCAACGCAACGGTTAATCAGCAAACCTACTTTAACGCACTCAGCCACGCGGAAGACGGGTTTTACCCACTTGGCGCGAACGGCATCTGGCACGGGGGAATCCATTTTGGCGCCGGTACCGCCGGTTCGCTGAAACAGGAAGATGGCGTGCGCGCAATCGCCGATGGAGAAGTGATCGCCTACCGTCTGGATACGAAATATGCCGAATTGAAGTATAGCGATGGAAAAGTTGCCATGTACTCGACGGGGTTCGTCCTGGTGCACCATAAACTTGCTCTTCCACCGGTACCCGTTTCAACCACGAGTTCAACGAGTGGCGGTACACCTGCATCGTCGTCGGGCAGTGCAAATTCCGGTTCGTCGAACACCTCTGGTACTTCCCAATCAAACACGGTGACCAAGTCACCACCAGCAGACGAGGTGTTGGACTTCTATAGCCTGTACATGCATCAACTTGATTGGGCGGGATATCAGGCTGCGGAGAAGAACTCTGATGCAAATGGCAACGCCGCTTCATCGATCCAGCGAATGCCATTCTGGCAGGGGCAAAAGCATTTCAAGGTAGGTAAGAAAGCGCCCGACACACAAAGCCAACCGAGTAAATTCAGCTTTGCTACACCGACCTCAGGCTCGTCAAACGATCCGTCCTCAGATTTTCTGTCGTCGAGCGCATCGACGGGTTTGTTCGGTACCGGCCTCCAGTCTGGCTCGTCTTTCAATTTTGCAGGGTCCAACAACTCGCAGCAGAGTACCGATCCGCTGGGGAATTTTAGCCTGCCAAATCCCGGGGCGGCTCAGTCCAGCAACCAGTCTGCCGCGAACACGGCACCTGCGGTCCAGGGAATCCATATTCGTAAGCACGCTAACGGCGAGCTGCTCGGCCTGTTGCCTCAAGGCAGTGAAATAGTGGTCGCGGATACTGTGGTCAAGGGCTGGGCGCAGATTACCAAGATCGTCAAAGGGACGCCCGTTGGCGCCGTGATCGGCGATCCACCGGATCCGGAGGCCACCACTGGCTGGGTTTTTATCAACCAGCTCGAATCATTGATCGAACCCAGTCCTCTCGACACAGTGGTCGTACTCGACCCACCCTATCCGGTAACAGCTGGCACGGTCGTGGGTTATCTGGGTGAGTATCAGCGCTATCGGGATGCGAGAGCATTGCCGCAAAGTCCTAAACGCCCGATCCTCCACCTGGAAGTATTCGCAGGACCAACGCTGGATGCGTTCATCAAGAAGAGTCTGGACCGAGCAAAGTCATTGACGAAGACAATGCTTCTTGTT
>Ga0302178_10004394_pt1 | contig 10245 bp, 9 predicted proteins | sample I_Palsa_E1_3_FD_198790 | JGI IMG/M metagenome (GOLD analysis project Ga0302178, IMG submission 198790) | Peat permafrost microbial communities from Stordalen Mire near Abisko, Sweden - I_Palsa_E1_3 | ecosystem: Environmental > Terrestrial > Soil > Palsa > Peat permafrost | place: Sweden: Abisko... | reverse complement strand
GATGCTGTGCTGCTCTCAGACGCCTCACAGGTCCCGTTAACCCATCCCTTTCCGCTGGCCACGGGATACGGGAATTTGCGCGGAGGATTTTGGCTCAGTGGAGGCTTTTGCGCACGGGGGTCCACCCAACTTTCCGTTGAGCCAAATCATCCAAGATCTTCGCGGGGCAAGGCCTATCAGGGGACGCTTATGTTTCACAGTGCGCAGGGGTAACTCCACGACAGGATTGCGTGCGGCGCAGACGCGGCCGCCGGGGGAATCTCCGGGATTTTCGCCGCTAGTTGGAGAAGTCCTGGGTCAGCCAGACGGTGCCGGAGCTGTCGCGGTAGACAGCGACGCCGATGTGGGTGAACGAGGTGCTCAGGATGTTCATCCTGTGACCATCGTTGGGTGGCTGCTCGTTCAGCATGTCCTGGGTGAGGGTCACCACCATCTGGGTGATGGCCGCCGTGGTGCCGGCCACGGGGCCGCCGTCGCCGATGTTCTCCCCGGCCGCCGTCCAGTGGATCCCGGCGGCGGTCTCTCGGGCACCGATGGCAGGCTCGCCTGGGCACTGGTGCGAGAGCCCGCAGCCGCTGGCCATCAGCAGGTTGTGCGCCGACGAGGTGTCCTCCAGGCCGGAGGTGATGGTCAGGGCCGGCAGGCCGGCGGCCGAACGCGCCGCGTTGATGAGCGCGAGCACCTTCGTGGCCGGTGCGGCGGAGGTGGCAGGCGGGCTGGCTGAGGCGCTCGGCGAGGCGCTGGCCGAAACGGACGGGGACGCGGACGGCCTCGATGCGGGCGGGCTGGATGACGGAGATGCGGACGTCCTCGGCCGGGCGGCGCGCTGGGTCGCGCGGTCCGTCGGCGCGGTCTGCGGCCCGGTGGCCGTGCCAATGTCGACGGGGCCCTGCTCGGCGCAGGCGCCGGCCAGGGCCGAGCCGCAGGCATCCGTGGTCTGCAGCGCGGTCGCTGCCCCGCGGGAGGTCGGCGAAGCGGCTGAGCTGGTACCGCGGCTCAGGTAGAGGCTTCCGGCGATCAGGGCCGGCAGGATGAGCAGGCCGCACAGCAGGTACCAGGCCCGCAGGGCAAAACGGCCGCCCGGATTCCGGGCGGCGTGCATTTGCGCCCGGTGGCGCGCGCGCCTTCCGGTTGGCGGCCTTCCGGTTGGCGGCCTTCCGGTTGGCGGCCTTCCGGTTGGCGGCGTTCCGTCCTGCGGGCTTGCGGCCGACGGTCTTTCTGGCGGCCCCTGAGCCACCCGATTCGGCGTACCTGTCCGACGATCCGTAGCCGTCTCCTGATCCGCCCCGCTGATGGCCTGGTGATGGCGCAGGCTCTGCTGGCCCGGCGGTCACCGCTTTCAGGGGTAGACATTATGACGAACGGCGCCTGGTTCGGGCCCGATCGATAAATGTCGGGATAGCAGTGGCGGGCTAGCTGACGGTGCCGCCCCGCGTGCCAGTAGGTGCCGGAGGCGGTCCTGGGGGCCTGGCTGGCCAGCGTGGTGCGTTAAGCGGTACCGTTTCGCGGGTGGTGGCACACTACGACGACGACCTGCGTTTTGCGCACGTCCTCGCGGACAACGCCGACGACATCACGACCAGGCGGTTCCGGGCGCTCGACCTGCGGGTCGAGACCAAGCCTGACCTCACGCCGGTCTCTGATGCCGACCGGGCGGCCGAAGAGTCGCTTCGTAACGTGCTGCGCAGGTCCCGACCGCGCGATGCGGTGCTCGGCGAGGAGTTCGGCCGGTCCGGCTCGGGGCCGCGGTGCTGGGTCATCGACCCGATCGACGGGACGAAGAACTACGTGCGCGGTGTCCCGGTGTGGGCTACCCTCATCGGGCTGATGGACGGCCCGGATGTCGTCGTCGGGGTGGTGTCGGCGCCCGCTCTGGCCCGCCGCTGGTGGGGCGCCGTGGGCGGTGGAGCCTGGACCGGACGCAGCCTCACCAAGGCCTCGCCCCTCCGGGTGTCCGGGGTCACCAAGCTCGACGACGCGTCGCTGTCCTACTCGGGCCTGGGCGGCTGGTCGGATCGCGGGCTGCTCGACAACTTCCTCGGCCTGACCAGATCGGTGTGGAGAACCCGCGGGTTCGGCGACTTCTGGTCGCACATGCTGGTCGCGGAGGGCGCCTGCGACGTCTCCGCGGAACCGGAGGTGTCGCTATGGGACATCGCCGCGCTCCAGATCATCGTCACCGAGGCCGGCGGCCGGTTCACCTCCCTGGAGGGCGAGGCCAGGCCGGACGGCGGCAGCGTGGTGTGCACCAACGGCCACCTGCACGACGAGGTGCTCACGCAGCTCACCAAACCGGCGTAACTGGGGCTTGCTCTCTGGGATCAATTAACGGATGCTTGGTGGACGTCACAAGTGCACAAGCGCCGCAACCAGGGGGTGTTACCCGTGAAAGTACGAGACGGCATGTCCCATCTTGTCCTCACCATCGGGCCCGCGCATACGCTCCGGCAGGCGGCGCGGATGATGTCCGCGCGTCGGATCGGAGCCGCCGTCGTGACCGACCATGAAAGTGCGGGCATCGGCATCTTGACCGAGCGGGACATCCTCGACTCGATAGCCGCGGGCCAGGATCCGGACGCCGAACTCGTCGGCAAGCACCGCACGGAAAACCTCGTCTACGCCTCGCCCGACTGGACTCTGGAGGATGCCGCCGCGGCGATGATGCGGGGCGGGTTCAGGCACCTGGTGGTGATCGAAGGCCAGGACGTGGCCGGGTTGCTCTCGATGCGCGACATCGTCCGCTGCTGGACGCCCGTCGAGGCGCCTGCGCCGCAGGCCGCCGCCACATCCGCCTGAGCTCGCGGCGCGGGCCTTGCGGCGCGGGCCAGGAGCGCCGGCCCGCTGGCGTGTTAGGGTCACGGGGTGGTGGAGCCCCTGACGTTCGGGATATTTCCGCTGGGCCTGGCAGGATCGCCTGATGGCGTGGCATCAGGGCCGCCCGATGACTTCGAGCAGGTCGCGGCGGCCGCCGCCGAACTACAGGGCGATGGGCTGCCCATCATGCCGCGGATGTACGTGAACTGGACCGGGCCGGGCAGCACCCAGGCGGTGCTGGGCCAGGTCGGGGAGCTGGCGGCGTCCAGCCTGCCGTGGGACATGGTCCTGTGTTACCGGGACTGGTCCGGGTCGGTCGCCGAGTGGGTGTCCTTTGTCTCCCAGGCAGTGGCCAGGTACGGGCACGAGCTAGCGGCGATACAGGTCACCGGAGAGCCCAACCTCGCCGGCATCCCGGCCGCGGCCGACGGGGCCTACCCGGCGGTGCGCGAGGCACTGGTCAGGGGCGTGCTCGGGGCGGCGGCCGCCAAACGGGAAAGCGGCGCCACGGCGGCGATCGGCTTCGCGGTCGCGCCCGAGGTCGACCCCACGGCCAGCGGGTTCTGGGCCGCGGTCCGTGACCTCGGCGGCAGCGACTTCGCCGCCGCCTTGGACTATGCGGGCATCGACATGTACCCGGACGTGTTCGGGCCTCGGATCGGCCCAGGCCGGCTGCCGGGCGCGGTCGACTGGCTGCTGCGCACCTACCGGGAACGTGACCTGGCCGGGGCGGGTATCCCGGCGACGGTGCCGATCCGCATCTGCGAGAACGGCTGGCCGACGGGACCGGACCGGCCCGAGCAGACCCAGGCCGAGGTGCTCGAGACCACCCTGCGCACGGTACACGCGCTGCGCGCCGAGCTGAACGTCACGCACTGGGAACTGTTCACGCTTCGGGATGCCGACAGCTCCCAGGACGGCCTGTTCTACAACTTCGGCGTCCTGCGGGACGACTACTCGCGCAAGCCCGCGTTCGCCCGGCTGCGCGCGCTGATCGCCGAGCTCGGCCGCCCCGCGGCACTCTTAAGTCCCGGCGGTCTGGAGTCCTCGCCACCCCTCATAGGAGTATTTGTAATGATTTGATGGTTTTTGGATGGGCCGGATCCGCCACGCGAAGGTCGAGGCGGACCGGTGGCGGGTGCAGGCTTGGAGAGTGGGCGACGAACGGGCCGAAACGTACCTGCGGCTGCGGGCCGAGACATACCTGCGGGTGCTGGTGCGGCCGCCGCTCCGGCCCGAGGACATCAACTCGTCCGAGCTTTGGGAGGTCACCCGGGCCGGCCGCATCCTGGTCGCGGCGGGCCTGCTCGATGACGATCTCGTCGACGACCTCAGGGCCGACGTCGGTACCGCCCTAACGGTCCGGTCACGCGCGCTCCTGAAGCGGCATGGCGCGGGGAGAGGAACGTTGCCGACCCGGCACCGCGCTCCGGCGCGGCCGGGGGGCGCCGCGGGGTCGCTGCGGCTCACCCCGGTCCGGCAGACGCTCAGCGTCCGCAGCGACCGCGCCCCCTTTGACCGCGCACCCTTTGACCTGCACCTGCTGACGCTGGTGCGGGCCCGGTCAGAAACCGCGATCATCACGGCGATCCGGATGTACTGGCCGGAGGACGGGTCGAGCGCGGACCTCGAGATAACCGGGGCGGGTGTCCAGCATTTTCCTTACGATCAGATCGGGGCCACCGACGACCGCGGAGCGGAATACCGGCTCGAATTTGACGGCGACGACCTAACGACCACCTGGCAAGGTGTGGTCCGGCTGCTCCCCCCGCTGCCGCCAGGCACCCGATGGCTTGACCTGATCGCCGACGGGACAAACCAGCTCCTCCGGCTGGACCTGGTGGCCCGGACCACGGAACCCCTGGCGTCCGGCGAGGCCACGATCGAGGAAAGCGCGGGCCTGTCCGCGGCCGAATGGCTGCTGGCCGCGGCGGCCGAAAGCATCTTGTGGGAGACCTGGACCCGGCCGGGACCATTCCTCCAGTCGTACCTGACTGAGATCACCTCGGTGCTCACGGACGTGGGTGCGATCGCCGCGGACAGCCCGACACCCGGTCACCTGGCGGCCCTGTGCCGGGAGCTCGGCGTGATCGGACACGGCATCACCGCCCCTCCCGCCGCCGGCCTGCCCGGCCCGTGGGCCAGCATCATCGCGCAGCGCAAGGCGCGAGCAGCCGGCCCGCCCCCTTTCCTGGTCGCTCCCGGCCCGGACGTGTTCACGCCGCTCGGCACGAGCCTGCCCGACATCGACGGGACGCGTCTCACCCTGGCGGCGCTGAGCTCGGCAGGCGGCGAGAGCTATCTGTATGTGGCCGCGAGCGGCCTGCGGGAGCCGGTCGAGCGATTCGAACCCGGCTGGCGTCCCGGGCTCTCGTGGTGGCTGAAGGATCCCGCCGGGCACTGGCATATGGCGATGCCGGCCAACTACCTAACCCGCAGCCCCGACACGGGCGTGCTCGCGCTGCGCCTGACGCCGCCGCTGGCGACCTATCCGGACACGATCGAGGTCGTGGTGACGGGAACATCGGCCCGGCTCCGCGCGGTCGTGCCGGTACCCGGCGCACCGGCACCCGGACCGGGCCGCCGGAGTGGCCGGGAAGGGGGACACTGAGGGCATGAACCGCGAGGGCGCGGAAACCTACCTGCGGCTGATGGCCGAGGCCGAGCTGCGTGGGCCGATGGCGCCTGTTCGCCGGCAGCCGTGGGCCGGCCCAGGTGGCAGCATCGCCAGGCTGGCCGCGGTCGCGCAGGCCCTGACCGCCGTGCGCGCGATCGACCATGAGACCGTCGAGGACATCCTGGCCGACTTCGACCTCGCCGTGAGCGTCAGGCAACGCGCGGACCGGCCCGCGCCGAACCCGCTTGGCGCGGCGGGACCGCGGCCCGGGCGGCTGCTGTTCCCACCACCAGGGATGCTCGCCAGGAGGAGCATGGCGGCGGTCCTGTCGTCGCGGGAACCGGCGTCCGCGCCGCAGCCGGGGCCGGGGTCGGGCGGACCTGACCGGCTGGTGCCGGTCGGGCTGACGGTCCCGTACCGCGACGAGAGTCTGAGCGGCGAGATGTTCCTCATGGCGTTCGCGCACACCGCCGCCGGCGCGCGGTTCACCATGGTGTGGCAGACCCACAGCAGATACGACCCGGACCAGGGCCCGGTCCATCCCGGCGTTCTTCCCTTTGGGCGGTTCACGGTCACCGACAACCGGGGCGGCCGCTACCAACTGCACCTCGCCCGCAGCCGCGGACCCGAGTGGGCCGGCGACGTCAGCCTGCGTCCCGAACCACCTGATGACATCCGCTGGCTGGACATCTCGGCGCCCGACGGCCCCGTCGTCCGCATCGAGCTGGACCCGGGGGGCGCGGAACCGCCCGGCGGCACGGAAGCAGCCGGCGACGGCGCTGAGCTGCCGGTCACCGAGACCAAGCTCAGTCCCGGCGAGCACCTGCTGGTCATGCTGGCCGAGCGGCTGCTCACGGTGGCGCCGGAGTTCCCGCACGATCTGCGGATGCAGCTGGCCGCGATCTCGCCGGGACCGCTGCACACCATGGCGACCGGAATGGGCGACGTCATCGCGGCGCTCGAGGCCGCTGACGTCCTGTCGCCGCTCAGCCCGGTGCCCGGCCGGCTCGCCGCGGTGTGCGCCGGCATGCGGGTCAGCGGGCACGGGATCACCGCGCCGCCCGCACAGGACCTGCCGGAACCCTGGCTTAGCCTGCTCGCCCATTACCAGCGCAGGAAACCGGACACCGTGACGGTGCGCGACGGTTACGCGGCCGTGGCCGCCGCCCTGCCCGAGCTGGACGGCATCCGGCTGGCCCTGCTCAGCCTGCTCAACACCGACGGCGGCAGCTGGCTCCAGGTGCTGGCCCGGGGCCTGGAACCGGAAACCCCCAGGGGACCCTTCGGTATCGATGGTCACTTCCCACTATCGGTCTGGATCCGGGACAGCGGCGGCCGGTGGCATGCCTGCCGCCCGGCCGGCTCGCACCGCCACAACGGCGAGGACGTACTCAAGCTGCAGCTCGTGCCGCCGCTTACCCGGTCCACGGCCTGGATCGAGGTGCTGGCCGCCGGGCCGTCGGCACAGGTCCGCGTCCAGCTGCCGCTTCGCTGGGGGTATCTGCATTGACCATTACGCCGAACGATCCGTGGTACAGCTGCCTGCCAAGCTGCCAGACTCAGGTGCCGTGCGGCCAGGGCCGGCACACCGTCCGCTGGGAAGCCGGGCAGCTCCGGCTGCCCGAACATCCCGACGCCGAGGCCGAGCTCGTGCTGGCCGCCCTGGGCGGGGAGAAAGCCGGCTGCGTGGTGCTCGCCGAGGCGTGGGGACGGCACACCAGCGACCTGTCCGTGCTGGCCGTCGGCCCCCGCGGCCCGGCCGACGAGATCGTGGTCAGCTGGCAGGACGTCGAGGAGGCCGCGCAGGCGGGCCAGCGCGGCGGTGCGGCCGCCTTCAGCAGTAGCCTCCGGCGGCCCCGGCTGGCCGTCCCGCCGGCCGCCGCGGCCGGCCACAGCGCCCGGCAGCGGCAGATACAGCAGGAGATGGAGCGGGCCGCCGAACGCAGGAACGACATGCTGTCGCTGCTCGCGCTGGGCCACGGCTTCGCTGTCCGGCTGGCCGGGCAGGTGGCCGCGGCGCACGCCGACTCGGCCGACGCCACCGCCAGGCCCGCGCTGGTCGCCGCGATCACCGGCCGGCTCGCGCTGGTCGCCGAGCAATGGCTCGGGATCGATCCGGATCAGGTGCTCGTGTCACTGCACCACGGACCCGGGTGGGGCCGGGCGGAGCTGACCGGGAAGGAGCGCGGGCGGCGGCTGCGGGTCAGCCTGCCCGCGAGCTGGCTCGCCCGGGTATGGGCCTGCGGCCTGGCCCTGACCGGCAGGCACCTGGTCGTCGCGGTGGACCGCGCGGGCTGGCCCGACGCGCGGGTGCTGGCCCTGCGCGCGCCGGGAGCTGAGCCCGTCCTGCTTGACGTGCACGCCCGCCAGTCCGACGGCCCAGACGGTACGGCCGGTGCCCCACACTGGGAAGTGTGAGCGTGCCGCCTCCCGGGCTTAACGGGGCCCACGGGTCCAACCCGACGGTCGAGGCCCTCGGCGTCGCGGTGGCGGCCCGGGTGCCGGTCCTGCTCTGGGGCGCTCCCGGCACCGGCAAGACGTCGGCGATCCGCGCGATGGCGCAGGCCATGGGCCTGCCGTGCGAGACGGTGATCGCCTCGATCCGGGAGCCTTCCGACTTCGCCGGGTTGCCCATCGTGGTCGGCGACCAGGTCCGGTTCGCGCCGCCCGCGTGGGCACGGCGGCTGGCCGAGGCCGGGCACGGCCTGCTGTTCCTCGACGAGCTGTCCACCGCGCCGCCCGCCGTGCAGGCGGCCCTGCTCCGGGTGGTGCTTGAACGGGCCGTGGGCGACCTGACGCTGCCGGACGAGGTCGCCGTGGTGGCGGCGGCCAACCCGCCTGAGCAGGCCGCGGACGGCTGGGACCTGTCCGCGCCGCTGGCGAACCGGCTCTGCCACCTGGACTGGCGGACCGACCCGCGGGCGGTGGCCGACGGGCTGGCCGGCGGCTGGGCCGCCCCGGTGGTCCCGGCGCTGCCCGCAGGCTGGCAGACCACCGAAATCCTGTCCCGCGGCCTGGTCGCCGCGTTCCTGCACGTCCGGCCCGCGCTCGCGTGCGCTCCCCCGTCCGACGCGGCGTCGGCCGGACGGGGCTGGCCCTCCCCGCGGACCTGGGAGATGGCGGCCCGGCTGATGGCCGCCGCGGATGCCGCGGGTTTCGGGGACCGGGGCGACGAGACCCGTTCGGCCCTGGTCAGAGGAGCCGTCGGCGACGGGGCCGGGGTAGAGTTCCTGGCCTGGCTGATCGAGATGGACCTGCCCGATCCCGAGGAAGTGCTCGCCGACCCGGCCTCGTTCCGGCTGCCCGAACGCGGGGACCGGGCCTACGCCGCGCTCGCCGCGGTCGCCGCCGCGGTCGCCGCGGACCCGACCCCGGAACGCTGGACGGCGGGCTGGCAGGTGCTGGGCCTGGCCGCCGAGGCCGCCCCCGACGTCGCCGCGGTCGCCGCCCGCGTCCTAGCCCGATGCCGCCCGGAAGGCGCGGCCCTGCCCGCCCAGATCAAACTCTTCGCCCCCGTCCTCCGCGACGCCGGCCTCCTCCAGGCCTGACGCCCCGTGGCTGATCGCGGTATCGAAAACCTAGCGTCATCCAGGCTGTGGGCGGCGACGCGGTTTCCTTACCTGGCTAGTGGGGTGTTCGGGGCTCAGGTGATCGCCGAGCCGGATAGCGGGACCGTATCGGTGGACCAGAACTGGCGGCTGCGCGCGGACCCGGAGCTGACCGCGGCCTGGACCCCGGCGCAGCTGGGCAGCGTGCTGATCCACCACGTCTGCCACCTGCTGCGTACCCACGGCGAACGGGCCCAGGTAGCCGGGGTCGGCGACGACGAGGCCCGGACCTGGGTCCGCGCCGCCGACGCCGAGATCAACGACGACCTGGTGCCCGCCGGGCTCGACCTGCCCGGGCGGCCGGTGCTCCCCCAGGACCTCGGCGCCGACGACGGCCTGCTGGCGGAACAGTACTTCGAGGGCATTCGCGGGGACCGGCGGCCTCCCGCGGCGGGCGCGGAGGGTGGAGCTTGGGGAGATAGCCGCGTCCGTTCCGGTCAATCCGAATCGGGGGAAACGGCGGGACCGTGGCTTGACTGCGGAAGCGGCGCGGACGGGATGCCCCGGCCCGGGGAGCGCCCGGGCGGGCTGGCGGGCTGGCAGGCGGACCTGCTGCGGCGGCAGGTCGCGCAGGACGTCATCGCGCACGCCAAGCAGGCCGGGACCGTGCCGGCCGGGCTGCTGCGGTGGGCGGAGGAGATCCTGCACCCCAAGGTCGACTGGCGCAGGCTGCTCGCGGCCGAGCTGCGCCGGGCCGTCGCGCAGGTGGCCGGGGCCGTCGACTACTCCTACCGGCGGCCGTCCCGGCGTTCCGCCGTCGCGGGCGACGTGGTGCTCCCGGCGCTGCGGCGGCCGGTGCCCGAGGTCGCCGTGGTCTGCGACACCTCGGGCAGCATGAGCGAGGACCTGCTCGCGATGGTGCTGGCGGAGGTCGAAGGACTGCTGCGGGCCCTCGGGCTGGCCCGGCAGGTCCGCGTGCTCGCCTGCGACACCGCGGTCGCGCCCGCCCAGCGCGTCACCTCCGCCCGCCAGGTTCAGCTGATCGGCGGCGGCGGCACCGACATGGGCGCAGGGCTGTCCGCGGCGGTCGCGCTGCGGCCCCGCCCGGCCGTCACCGTCGTGCTCACCGACGGGTACACGCCCTGGCCGCCTCAGGCGCCGAAGGGGACCCGGGTCGTGGTCGGGCTGCTCGGCGCGGGCGCGCCGGACGCACCGCCGTGGGCCCGCGCCGTCCGGGTCGAGCCCGACTAGCGGGATCGTGTGTTA
>Ga0302178_10004387_pt1 | contig 10258 bp, 7 predicted proteins | sample I_Palsa_E1_3_FD_198790 | JGI IMG/M metagenome (GOLD analysis project Ga0302178, IMG submission 198790) | Peat permafrost microbial communities from Stordalen Mire near Abisko, Sweden - I_Palsa_E1_3 | ecosystem: Environmental > Terrestrial > Soil > Palsa > Peat permafrost | place: Sweden: Abisko... | reverse complement strand
CTGGCACCGATGTAGAGTTCCGCACCTGCACCAATGCCCCGGAGCAGAACTGGACCGTCGAGTCCGACGGCAACGTCGAGGTCAACAGCCTGTGCCTGGACACCGTCGGCGAGGCCACCGCCAGCGGCACCAAGGTCGACGTGAACACCTGCGGCGCCAGCTCTACCCAGGTCTGGACGCAGGGAACGGGGAACACGCTGGTCAACGAGGCATCCGGGCTCTGCCTGGACGACCCGGGCTCCAGCACGACCAGCGGGACCGTGCTCGACATCGCCACCTGCTCGGGCGGGGAGAACCAGGTCTGGCCGCTGCCGGGGGCGCCGGCCCCGGCGTCGCTCACCCCGGTCGGGGTGGTGTACTCCCAGCTCAACCAGACCAATTCGCAGGTCGGCTGCATCAACGTGGGTTCCAGCGACTCCCCGGGCGTCCCCGTCGAGATGGAAACCTGCAACGGCGAATCTGTGCAGACCGCGACCGTCGAGTCCGACGGCAACGTCGAGATCAGGGGTAAGTGCCTGGACACCGCCGGGCAGGCAACCGCCAGCGGCACCGAGGTCGTGCTGAACAAATGCAACTCGTCCGCCACCCAGGTCTGGGCGCAGGGAGCGGGTTACTCTTTGGTCAACCAGGCGTCCGGGTTGTGCCTGAACGCCGACGGCTCGACCAACAACGGGACCCTGCTCGACATCACCACCTGCTCGGGCGGCGGCCTGACCACGCAGGGCTGGCGGCTACCCACGATGTAGCCGCCGGGCGAGTGCCTTAGCATACGAGCGTGTTCAGCTGGTCTTTCTGCCGCTGAGTCTGAAATGCCGTCCGAGCCCGACCTCCCCCCGAGCCGATCTGCCCCCTGAGCCCGATCTCCCCCCCGAGCCTGAAGGAATCTCATGCGCCGTCTAGTCCCCCGGGCGCTGCTCGCTTCGGTTGCGAGTGCCGCACTTGTCCTGTTCGGCGTGGTGCCGGCCGGCGCCGCCGTCCCGCTGCCCGGCCTGGTGTCCCCGGTGCCGGTGTCGTGGACGCCGAACGTGTTCGCGGGCACCACCAGCGCATCGGCGTGCGAGACGTGGTTCGGCGGTGCCTGCACCGACGCCACCGTGCAGAGCACCGCCGTGGTGAACGGCGAGGTCGTGGTGGCCGGCGCGTTCACCACGGCGTGCCAGCCGGGGCCGTCCTCGTCGGGGCACTGCAAGGCGGGCACCGAGGTGACGCGCGACGACATCTTCGCCTACCGTCTCGGCACCGGGATCATCGACCCGGACTTCGTACCGCAGCTCAACGCCGGGCCGGCCTACAGCGTGCTGGCGGGCCCGCACGACACGGTCTACGTCGGCGGGGCGTTCACGACGGTGAACGGGCTGAGCCACCGTGGCCTGGTGCAGCTCAACGTGACGCCCGGGAACGCGTCGAAGGACGGCACGGTGGTCACCGCCTTCGCGGGGAAGGTGAGCGACTACGTCAGCGCGATGGCGCTGAACGGGAACGCGCTGTACATCGGCGGCAAGTTCACGTCGGCCGACAGCACGAAGGAGCAGGGGGACGCGCGGCTGAGCGCGACCACTGGCGCGGTGGACACCACGTTCAGCATGCCGATCAGCGATTCCCCGTATGCCGGGCTCGCGCTGAAGGTAGATGCGCTCTCGCTGACCGCCAACGGCCAGGAACTGGCGATCACCGGGGCTTTCCTCGACGTGGACGGGCAGTCCCGGCCCCGGGTGGCGCTGATCAACACCGGCGGCGGGCTGAAGGCGACCGCGACCCTGGCCGACTGGGCGGCGCCGATCCTGGCCAACGAGTGCTCCAACGAGCACGACTACGTCCGCGGCGTCGACTTCTCCCCGGACGGATCGTTCCTGGTCATCGGCACCACCGGCTACATGGCGATGCCCGCTAACTCGGCCAGCGTGTGCGACGCCGCGGCCAGGTTCCCGACCGCGGCGACCGGCAACGTCCAGCCGACCTGGATCAACTACAGCGGCGGCGACTCGATCTACTCCGTCCAGGTGGCCGGGTCGGTGGTGTACCTGGGCGGGCACAACCGCTGGGTGAACAACGAGTGCGGCGACAACGACGTATGCGCGCCTAACTCGGTCCTGGTCATGGGCTTGTCCGCGGTGGACGCGAACACCGGCCTGGGGATCCCCTGGTTCCACCCGCTGACCCTGCGCGGCGCGGGCGTGACGTCGCTGACCACTTTCCCGGCCGGTGCGTACGCCGGATCGAACGGTGGGCTGCTGGTCGGCGACGGCGTGACGCAGAACGGCGGCTCGTACCACAGCTTCGACGCGCTGTTCCCGCTGACGTCCACCGCGACGTCGCCCACCTTCGGGTCCATCCCGTCCGGCATTTTCAGTCAGGGCTATCTCGGCGGATACGACGAAAGCGAGAACGGAGTCGCCCCGATGTGCGTGGACGACGCCGGCGACAGTGCCGCCCCCGGTGCCAGCGTCGAGTTCTCCACCTGCACCAACGCCCCGGAGCAGGACTGGACGGTCGAGCCGGACGGCCACCTGGAGGTCAACGGCCTGTGCCTGGACACCGCGGGCGAGGCCACGGCCAGCGGGACCAAGGTCGACCTGAACAACTGCGGCTCGTCCCCCACCCAGGTATGGACGCAGGGAACGGGGAACACGCTGATCAACAAGGCAGCCAGCTTCTGCCTGGACGACCCGGCCGCCACCACGACCAACGGGACCGTGCTGCAGATCTGGACCTGCGACGGTGGCGTGAACCAGGTCTGGCCGCTGCCGGGGGCGCCGGCCCCGGCGTCGCTCACCCCCGTCGGGGTAGTGTCCAACCAGGTCAAACAGGCCAGCACCAAAAACACGCAGGTCGGCTGCATCAATGAAGGTTCGGCCGCGGCCCCGGGCACCCCGGTCCAGATGCAAACCTGCATCGGCTCGCCGCAGCAGACCGCGACCATCGAGTCCGACGGCAACATCGAGATCGAGGGTAAGTGCCTGGACACCGCCGGTCAGTCGACCGCCAGCGGCACCGAGGTCGTGCTGAACAGCTGCGGCCCGTCCGCCACCCAGATCTGGACGCAAGGAGCCAACTACTCGCTGGTCAACAAGGCGGCCGGGCTGTGCCTGAACGCTGACGGCTCGACCAACAACCGGACGCCGCTCAACATCACCAGCTGCTCGGTCAGCATCCCCACGGAGGGCTGGCGGCTACCCGCGATGTAGCCGCGACAGCCACAGCCGTAGCCACGACGGGCACGGCCGTAGCCGCGACAGGCACAGCCGTAGCCGCGACGGGCAGAGCTGTCGACAGAATGCGGTCTTCGTCGTTGCGCGAGCAGGCGATCCGCGGTGCAGGAGGCAGTAGTGGTCGGCGCCCTGACCGGCGAGCACGGCGGTTCCGATGATCTTTCGCCGGAGCTGCTGCAACTGGCTGCGGGCCGGTTCGGCCTGCTGGCTTCCACGATGCGGCTGCATGTCGTGTGGGTCCTGGCGCACGGGGAAAAGGACGTCGGCGGCCTGGCCGACGCTGTGGGCGGGACGCTGCAGGCGGTGAGCCAGCACCTCGCCAAGCTGAAGCTTGCCGGGCTTGTCCGGTCGCGCCGGGAGGGCCGGCGCCAGGTCTACCTGGTCGATGATCCGCATCTGGTCATGATCGTGCGGCTCGCGGTGGAGCAACTGCGGGAACGGCCCGCCGAGCCGACGAAGAAGCCCGGCAGCGGCGTCGGGTAGCGCCGGGACCGCCACGGAGGATAATCCGGTACGTGGCCGACGACGAGGGCCGGGAGCCAAATCAGGCGGTGGGTTCGGCGGCGGCCGCGGCCGGGTGGTCGCACCGCCATCGCGACGTGTCCGGCGGCTGGTTGCGGCCCACCGTGTTCGGCGCCGTGGACGGGCTGGTCACCAACGCCTCGCTGATCGCCGGGCTCGGCGGGGGAGGGGTGTCGGCGAGCACGGTCGTGCTGACCGGCGCGGCGGCGCTGGTGGCCGGGGCGTTCTCGATGGGCACCGGCGAGTATGTGTCGGTGACCAACCAGAACGAGCTGGTACACGCTGAGGTCGCCGTCGAGCGCCGGATGCACGCCCGGTTTCCCGCAGCCGAGCAGGCCGAGCTAGCTGATACCTTCCGCGGGTACGGCGCCGATCAGCAGACCGCGGCGAGGATGGCCGCCGCGGTATCCAAGGACCCGGACACCGCGCTGCGCGTGCACACCCGCGAGGAGCTAGGCGTCGATCCGGAGGACCTGCCGTCCGCGGTGGTGGCCGGAGTGTCGTCGCTGGTCGCGTTCTCCGTCGGGGCGCTGGTGCCGCTGCTGCCTTACCTGGCCGGGCTGGACGTTCTGACCGACGCCCTGGGTATCACGGCGGTGGCACTGGTCGCCGGCGGGATGGTGGTGGGTCGGCTCACCGGCCGCTCATCGCTGCGTTCGGGCCTCCGCCAGCTCGCGCTGGGCGCGGTCGCCATCGGGGTGACGTTCGCCGTAGGCAGCCTGATCGGCAGCCACGCCAGTTAAGAAGCCACGCCGCGCCTGGCCGGCTACCGCTCGTCGGGCTGGGGCGAAACCCTTCCGGTGACCGGAGGCGAGGACTTCTCCTCACCGGCCGTCCCGGTTGTATCCGCGTCCTCCTGCGCCCCTGCCCGCAGGCCGACTACGGCCACCACCGCCGCTACCACCATGATCCCCGCCATCACCTGCAGCACGGTGCGGGTGGAGTAGGCGAAGTCGAGCCGCACGAACGGCGGAATCGAGGCGATGCTGCCGTGCCCGCCCTGGGACTGCGACAGACTCGACGCCTGGCTCGCGGCCCGCCCGCTGGGGACGCCCAGGGAGATCAGCGACGTGGTAATCCGGGAGCGCATCTGCGAGACCAGGATGGTGCCGAGAATCGCCAGCCCCAGGCTGGCGGCGTAGTTCCGGACGGTCTGGGTGATGCCGGTTGCCTCGCCGTAGGAGAGCCTGGACGCCCGGTTGACGGCGTCCGTGCTGGCCGGGCCGAGCATGAACCCCATCCCGGCGCCGGCCAGGACGATGAACCAGACCTGAGAGCCGAAGTCGAGGTCGGTGACCTTCCCGGCCCACAGCCAGAACCCCACGGCGGCCAGCGCGCAGCCGAGCGTCACCGGGAGCTTCGCCCCGCGCCGGTCCAGCATCCGGCCGCCGATCTGCGCCGCGATGACGAACCCGATAAAGAAGTACAGCAGGAACAGGCCGGCCTGCTGGGATGTCTTCCCCAGCGCGATCTGGGCGTACTCACTGGAGAAGAAGAACACCGGGACGAACACCAGCATGGCCACGCCGAGCACGACGTTCTCCACCAGGAACGGCCGGATTCGGAAGATGTGCATCTGGATGAGCGGCGACCGGGTCCGGACCTCGACGAAGCAGAACGCGACCAACAGCGCAGCGCCCAGCGCGATGCAGGCTCCGGTGCCGGGATTGCTCCACCCCCAGATGGACGACTGCTGGAATCCGAACACGCTCAGTGCCACCCCGGCGGCGATCAGCACCAGCCCCCGGTAGTCGATGCGAGCAGGCCGGTGCTCCGTGGCGGGCTTGGAGATGACGATCAGTATCAGGGCGACGATGGCGACAGGGATGTTCACCCAGAAGATGGCCCGCCAGGTCCACTCCGTGAGATAGCCCCCGAGGACCGGGCCGATCGCGGTCAGGCCGCCGGCGATGCCGAAGAATATCGCCAGCGCCTTCCCCCGCTCGCGTAGCGCGAACGTCTGCACCACGATCGCCAGCGCGGCCGGGAACATGATCGCTCCGCCGACCCCCTGGACGGCCCGGAAGGTCACGATCCACGCCTCGGCCAGGCTTCCCTTGGGGGTCAGCCCGCACAGCGCCGACGCGCCGGCGAACACGACGACGCCGAGCGTCACCATCTTGCGGTGGCCGAGCGTGTCGGCTAGCCGGCCGCCGTAGGCGAAGAGCGCCGCCAGCGACAGCAGGTAGGCGTTGACCGCCCACTGCACGCCGGTGCTGGTCAGGCCGAGTTCCTTCTGGATCTGGGGCACGGCGATGGACACGATGGTCTGGTCGATGAAGGTCATCGCGACGGCGAAGATCATCGCCGCCAGGATCAGGTTCCTTGATCGGCCGCCGGTGGCGTCGCTGGCTGTCACGGTTCCCTCCCGAACGGCATCGGCTGGCGCGTCGAGGCGACGAGCGGTGACCAGCGCAGCTTCGGTGCGCCCGCCGGCCACACGCCGACCTCGAACGCATGATCTCATCTCGCCGCCGGCTCTGCCAGCGGGGCGCACAGCCGCCGGCACCAGCTCGGCCGCGTGGCCGGCTGGCTAGGTCACCTGGGCCCGTTTCCGCGCGGCGGCGGCCAGGCCGGGCAGCCGGCGGAGTATCTCGTGCGCCTCGGCGGCGTCGCGGTCACCGATGCTCGCGGTCACCCGCTTGCCCGCGACGTCCAGCCGCACCGACGCCAGCCCGAGCCGGCGCTGGACGGGACCTTGCACCCAGCGGACGCTCTGCACCTTCTCCAGCGGGACCCAGGTCGTCGTCCGGCAGACCCGGCCGCGCGCGGCCACGACGTAATGGTCGTCGCTGCCCCAGGCGAGGAAATGGTACGCCAGCGGCGCCTTCCAGCGGGCGCCTCGCGGTGCCCGCCGCGATGGCGCCGGCCGCGCGCTCAGCAGCTCGCCGGTCATCTGCTCCGCATCCGCGCGCGACCCGACGGGAACGAGTGCGCGCAGCCGCCGGGACTCCGACCGGTTCGTCTGCCGCTGCCGCGGCCCCGCCACGTCGACCTCGAGCCGGCACCAGCCGAACGCCCGCCACGCCAGCGGCTCGACCAGGCGGACCGCCTGGACGCGGCCGGGGCGGATGGTCTCCGCGGTGGTCTGCACCAACCCGGACCTCAGCCGCAGCCCGTCCGCCGCCGCCGCGACCACGGTCCCGTACTCCCCGTTGAACTGGCGCCAGACCGCGAGCACGATGCCCAGCCCCAGCGGCAGGAACGACGCCACGACGCCGGGCTGCCCGGTCAGCGCGACGGCGACGGCCATCGCGGCGATCACCACGGCCGCGAACGCGCCCGCCCTGCTCAGGGCGATGGCGGCGGCGAGGCGCACCGGCCGTACCCGGAACAGCAGCCGCTCCGGCCCGCCGTCGTCAGCTGGCGGTCCGTAGCTGCCGGCCGTGCCGGGCGGCGCGGCTGCCCCGGCGCCGGGCACCCCATTGCCCGCAGGCACAGCTCCCGCAGGCACAGCTCCCGCAGGCACAGCTCCCGCAGGCACAGCTCCCGCAGGCACAGCTCCCGCAGGCACAGCTCCCGCAGGCAGGGCTCCGGGCACCCGGGCGATCGACAGCAGCCGGTGGCGAAGCCGCTCGGCCTCGGCGAGCCGCAGCGAGGCCAGGCGGCCTCCCGAGGAGTCGGCACCCGCCATCCGCAGCCGGAGCTCGGCCAGCCCGAGCACCCGCGCCAGCCCGGTCTGGACCACGTCGATGGCCTGGACCTGCGACAGCGGGAAACGCCGTGACTGGCGCCGCACCAGGCCGGTTTCGATGCGCAGTACGCCGCCGGCCACCTGCCAGCGGGTCACCAGCCAGCTCACCACGCCGCTGGCCAGCAACAGCGCGACCAGGACGACGTTGACGACGAGGTCGCTGCCCGCCCCGTGCTGGTTGGCGAAGAAGAGGACGAGCACCAGGACGACGACGGTGACCAGCTGCCGTCCGGCGCGGACCAGAGGCGACAGCGGGTGCAGCCGATGCCAGCTCGCGAAGTCGTCCGCGTCTCCCGGCGGGCCGTCTCCCGGCGGGCCGTCTCCCGGCGGGCCGTCTCCCGGTAGGCCGTCTCCCGGTGGGCCGATGGAGGGCCAGCCGCCAGGCGGCGGACTCTTCACAGCCCGGCTGCCTGCGCCTCGCCGAGCGCGGCGAGCTGGTCGCGCAGCTTCGCGGCCTCCGCCCGGTCCAGGCCGGGGATGCGCGCGTCGCTGGCCGCGGCCGCCGTGTGCATCCGCAGGGTGGCAAGCCCCAGGCTGCGCTCCACCGGGCCGGCCGTGACGTCGATGAACTGCATTCGCCCGTAGGGGATGACCGACTGGCGGCGGACCAGCACCCCGCGCCGGACCATCAGGTCGTCGTCTCGCTCGGCGTAGCCCCACGCGGCCACCCGGCGGGCCAGGAACCGCTCCGCCAGCAGCCCGGCGACCACCAGCAGCAGCCCGGCGCCGAGGCCGAGCGCCGGCGACGCGGCGAGGCCGGCCGCCAGCCCGGCGGCGAGCGCGGCCGACCCTGTCACCAGGCCGGCCTGAACCCGCCTGGCGCGCAGCAGCCGCGGCGACGGGCGCCGCCACCGGATGCCGGCGTCACCGGCCTCCGCCGGGAAGCCGTGCTCAGGTGGTGGCGCGGGAGGGGACGGCGTTGCATCGCCGGTGTGCTCAACACGGCTCACGATGTGCCTTGCCTCTCTGCGGCCCGTTCACCGGGCAGGCTAGCGTGTATCCCTACGACTCGAAGCCGGGAGAGGCGCATGCAAGCGCGCACGAACGTCCGCGTCGCCGCGGCGGCCGTCCTGATACTGGTTCTGGCTGGCTGCGCGAAGATGGACGCTGCGCTGGACAAGCAGTGGGTGACGGTCAGCTTCAAGGCGAACACGACCGTCGCTGCTGAGCTCAAGGTCCGCGCCGCATGCTCGCACATCCCGAACGTGGCGCCGATGGCGTTGCCGAAGCAGCGAAGCCTGATCAACATGATGAACGAGGTCCAGTACAACACCACCGATGCCAGCGACGGGAACGTGGCCGAGTTGCAGGTGTGCCTGACGAAGTTCAAGTCCGTCCAGGGCATTACCCAAGAAGACGCCGGAGACGAGGGGGACTGACCGGGCTGACCGGGCTGACCGGGCTGACCGGGCTGCGCGGGATCGCCAGCGCGTCGACAGCGACCGCCCCGGCCGGGCCGCAGATCAGCGGGTTCACGTCCAGCGCCTCGAGTTCGCCGCCGAGGTCGATCGCGAGCGCTGACAGGGCGGTGATCGCGCGGATGACCGCGCCGGTGTCGGCGGGCGGCGCGCCGCGGATCCCGGCCAGCAGCCGGGCCGCCCGCAGCCTGCCGACCATGCGCCTGGCCTGTTCCTCGCCCACCGGCGGCAGCGCGACCGCCCGGTCGGCCAGCAGCTCCACCAGCACGCCGCCGGCGCCGACGACGACGAGCGGGCCGAGGTCCGGGTCGCGGGCGATGCCGAGCGCGAGCTCGATGCCGGGCGGGACAGTCTCGCAGACGAGCACCCGAGGACCAATCCTGGCGGACACGTCCCGGTAGGCGGCAGCAAGCTCAGCCGGGTCGCGGATGCCGAGGAGCACGCCGCCGGCGTCGGTCTTGTGCGCGATGCCGGGCTCGGCTGTCTTCAGCACAACCGGGTAGCCGATCGCGCGGGCGGCGGCGAGCGCGGTGTCGACGTCGGCGGCCGGGTCGCTGCGCGCGGCCGCGATCCCGTACTGGCTGAGCAGGCTCAGCAGCGGCGCCCCGGCGGCCTGCCCGGCCGCCAGCAGGGCAGCGCCCCGCGCACGGCGCGCCTCGTCCGGCAGCGGTGTGCGCGGCGGCGCACCGCGGCCTGCCGGAGGCGGGGGAGTGCGGGCCGCAGGCGCGGCGGCGGGCGGAGTAGCCGCGGCACCCGCCGCGGCGGCGTCGGTGGCCGACGTGGTGGCTGCCGCGTGCTCGAGCAGGTGACGCAGGGCCAGCAGGCCGGTGCGGATGCCCTCAAGCACGGGAATCCCGGCGCGCCGCAGCTCGGCGGCCGCGGCCGGGTCGATGGCGCTGGGCAGGCTGGCCAGCACCGCAAGCGGCTTGGCGGTCCGGGCGGCGGCGGACAGCACTGCGCCGGGATAGGAGCGGTCGCCGTCGAACTCACGGATCAGGTCGACCGCCAGCGCGACGGCGGCGACTGCCGGGTCGTCGGCCAGCGCGACGAGCGCGTCGGCGAGCTGGCGCTCCGCATCGCTGCCGGTGCCCCAGATGTCGAGCGGGTTGGCGGGCTGCAGGCCGGGATCGAGCACGGCGGCCAGACGGGCCAGCGTCGGCTCGCCGATCGCGGCGAACGGCACGCCGAGTTCGTCGGCAAGATCCGCCGCGTGCGCGCGTTCGAGCCCGGAGTCGTGCACCGTCGCGATCCCGGGCAGTCCGGGCGGCCCGGGCGGCCGTACCCGGCGGCCGATGGCGAACAGCTCCAGGGTGTCCGCCAGCTCGGCCAGGTCGCCGACCCGGTGCACGCCGTAGGCGTCCGCGATCGCCTCCCAGCCGCCGTCCCTGGCCGCCAGCGCGCCCGAGTGAGCAGCC
>Ga0302178_10004384_pt1 | contig 10262 bp, 8 predicted proteins | sample I_Palsa_E1_3_FD_198790 | JGI IMG/M metagenome (GOLD analysis project Ga0302178, IMG submission 198790) | Peat permafrost microbial communities from Stordalen Mire near Abisko, Sweden - I_Palsa_E1_3 | ecosystem: Environmental > Terrestrial > Soil > Palsa > Peat permafrost | place: Sweden: Abisko... | reverse complement strand
GACTCGCCAGGGTCATGACAACAAGTAATTAAAAAGTGTAAGCGACCTTGCCGAACGCCGTCCGGCCCAACGTGTTGTAACCATATGCAGTCACGTATTGCCGGTTAAAGAGGTTCGACAAATTGGCGGACACGGTGAGATGCGAATTGACCTTGTATGCGGCACGCAGGCCGACGGTTGTGTACGACGGCAGGTACGTCGCGTTGAACTGGTCATCGTAAGTCGATCCTCCGTAAAGCAAGGAGACGCCCGTGCTCAGCGCGTGCAAATGAAACTCGTCCCACGTGTGATCGATATTCAAGCTGACGGTCTGGCGCGCACGGCGGTTGAGCCACGTCTGGTCTGTGACATCCTGCGGATTCAAAATACCGACCGCGAGACTGACCGGAGTCGATTTGCCAAGCGTGCCCTTGTACGACAGGTCGATGCCCTGGACGTGCGCGCGGCCTACATTCACAGGGAGAAAGGTCACCGAGTCGTAAGTGATGAGGTCATGCACGCGAGTGTCATAAACAGCGGCGGTAAAGGTGCCGAACGACGTGGCCGCGTCAAGCGCTGCCTCGACCGTATCGCTGCGCTCCTGCAGCAGGTTCGGGTTCGCGTAACCCGGGTAATACAGGTCGTTAAAGGTTGGCAGGCGGAATGCGTTGCCATACGAAACGCGTGCGGTATAAACCGGGGTAATTGCATAAGCGACGGCAACATTGCCGGTATTGACCGACTGGCCCTGGATGATCTCGTGACGGCCCGCCAGGAACACCGTCAACGCGCCGAGCGTGACCGATTGATGGAGAGAGACAGCTGAATCGTTGCGTGTCGGCACACCCGTGGGGATGTCGACCGGCAGGAAAGCTTGCTCGCGGGTGAAGTCGTAGGCGAGCTTGGTCTCGCCAGACAGCGGCAGACTGAAGAGCGTGAGCCCACGTTCCTGATGGGTCAGCGAAGTCGACGTGCTGAAGCGCGTCGAATCGATCTCATCGGTCGGGATGGCCGGGTTGTTCGCATAGAGGAACTGGCGGTCCGTGGTGTAACCGACAGACTGGTCAAACTGCGTGAACGGCGTGATGTCCAGATGAAACGCCACGCCAGTCGTCAACTGATGATCGAGCTGCCGGTTATCGCCGCCGGCATTATCGTAGGACAGGTCGGACCGGTGATAGAGGGCGAACGTGGAGATCGACCAGTTGTCATGCGCATAGCCCAAGCGCGCATCCACGTCCTGAGCGTGGTACGGGTTGCGGCCATCCTCGTGCCCGTAAGCCCAGGGCCGGGTCGCATCGATTCCCGCGGTATTGTAGTCGTGCAGGCCCAGGGAATAGGTCAGTCCGGCCAATGCCGCGAGTGGCCCCGTGGACGAAATACTGCCTGAAGTGCGGATCTGTGTATCGAACGTTTTGTTAGAACCCCCGCCTGTTGAAATCGTGGTCTGGTTGGGCTGGTTTGCCGCACGGTTCGTGAAGAGTTGCACGACGCCGCCCACTGCGTCCGCGCCGAACGAAGCCGCCGCCGGTCCAGAGATAACTTCGACACGGTCAAAGGCGGCGGTCGGCAGGTCGGCCCACTCGGCTTGGCCGGTGGTCGCAGAACCAACGCGGATACCATCTATGAAAACGGACACCTGACTTCCCGAAGATCCACGGATGCTGACAGAGGCGGAAGATCCTGGGCCACCGCTTTGCGAAATGGTCACGCCGGGCAGTGTCGCGAGGGCTTGCGTGATGCTCGGGTCACTGGGCGACAGACGGTCGAGATCCGCGCGGGTGAGGACCTGTGTCGAGGCGTAGCGTTGATCGAATGATTGCGGCAGGTGCTGCGTATCGCCGGTCACGAGAATACTCGGCAGCGTGGCTGCGGACGGAAGTTGCTCCGGCTGCGGCAACGACGAGTCGTCCGCGGCCTGAGCAACCTGCCATGCCGAAACCGTCAGCGCAGAAGTGAGGATGAAATGACGGAACTTCATACGGGGGAAGCCTTTTTATTGGAAGATCAGATGACGTGCTGCGAGCGCAAACGCAGCATGTCAATCTCGGATACCGGCAGTGACGGAACCCGTGCCCGTCTGTGTGAATGACAGCCCTGCCCGGCTGCGGCATCTGCAGCTCAATGCGATAACCTGCTTCGACGAGATCAACCCGCGAACACGCGCGGCGGCCAGGATATCGTCGAACTTGTGTGAGTTCTATCGCTATGCAGATGCCAGCTCATGCCTGAATCGTTGAGCTGCCAAACAGTGCTCCACTCCCCTGCGCGATAGATCACACCAGATCACGGAGCAAGCGGTCGGCAGGTTCGGTAGTGCGCGAGCTTATTCGCCGATGCGCACCACGCTGGATAAGAGAGTGGATGCTGGTCTGGCGGTAAGCCAGGATCGCGGGCAGTATTGGTTATCGGTCATATGAATATCTCCCGGGGAGTGCGCGCCCCAAAGTCAGAAAGAGGTATACGACGCCGAGGTCTGACTTCCGGTTTGCGCTGAAACCGGTCACAGTGGCGCGACCGCGCTGGATTTGCACCAGCTTCCACGAGTCGTATGCGCGCATTTTACTTCCGAATCCCCGTCCAACACTATTAAGTCGGCGTTCTCGACTATCTGCCGGCACGCATACTGCGCGAGCGGGAGACAGCAGCGTGGTCTCCCGAGATTAACCCGTAGTTTCCCGACACAACCTCGACGAGGCTGATCGCGCAGATAGCCAGCCTCGAGACTGTATCTCAGGTCAGCTTCGCGACGCGCGGGGGTGCGGCCCTTGAAGGCCCCTTAGTGAATCAGGATCGTGCTGTCGGGTGACCAACTCAACGTCACTTGCGAGCCGACCGGAATCAGGTCGTCGCCAGAGTTTTGCACATGGACCTTGAGCCGCTGACCGCACCAGTCGAGCATATAGGTTGTATTCACACCGGCAAAAACATGATGGGCAACCTGTGCCGTCAGCCAGTTATGCGTGCTCGGAGCGGCTTCACCTGTCGCACGCCGAAGCGCGATTTTCTCCGGACGAATCGCACACTTCGTCTGATTCGATATTGCGTAGCGCGATCCGAAACGAACCAGGCTGCCATCGTTGATGCGCATGCCGCCTGTCTCCAGTCGACCATTGAGGATGTTGGCATCGCCGAGAAAAGTCGCGGCGAACTCGCTGGCCGGTTGATCGTAGAGTTCGCGTGCCGTCCCCTCCTGGATCAATTGTCCATCGCGCAGGATACCTACACGATCACTCAACGTAAGCGCTTCTTCCTGGTCGTGCGTGACGAATACGGTCGTGATCGCGACATCGCGCTGGATGCGACGCAATTCGACCTGCATGTCCACTCGCAACGATTTGTCCAGCGCGCTCAGTGGCTCGTCTAGCAGCAACACGCGCGGACGCGTAACAATAGCGCGGGCCAGCGCGACCCGTTGGCGCTGGCCGCCCGACAATTGATTGATCCGGCGTGCGTGCAGGCTGCCGAGTTGCACGAGATCCAGTACCTCCCCCACCCGGCGCTTGATCTCGCTCTTGTCCACATGCCTCACGGACAACCCAAATGCGACGTTATCGGCCACATTCATATTTGGGAACAAGGCATAGTTCTGGAACACCATGCCGATCTCCCGCCGCTCCACCGGCAAGCGTTCAACCGGCTGATCGTCAATGCGAATCTGCCCGCTGTCCGGGAACACAAAGCCGGCAATCATGCGCAGGAGCGTTGTCTTGCCGCTTCCGGACGGTCCGAGCAACCCATAGAGGCCGCCCTCCGCGAAACGGATGGATACGTCGTCCAGTGCGCGCGACTCGCCGTACTGCTTCGATACCTTGATTACGTTGACTTCGGCCATTATTGCTCTCCACCAAATCGGTACAGCCGGGACACGATCAACATCGTGCCCATCGACACGACAATGATGATGGTTGAAATTGCGTTGATCTCGGGCGTAAAGCCCTTGCGGATCGCGCTGTATATTTCCACCGGTAGCGTGGTCTCGCCCGGGTCGGACAGGAAGTACGACACCACGAACTGGTCGAACGAGACGGCGAATGCAAACAAGGCACCCGCCACCACGCCAGGTGTAATCGCAGGCAAGGTCACGCGCCATGTGATCTGCCAGCCGCTCGCGCCAAGCGAACGGGCGGCCAGTTCCAGTTCAGGTGAGAACGTGCGCAAGCGCGCGCCGACCACGATGATCACGTAGGGCAACGCGAGCGCCACGTGACCGAGCAGGATGGCGTGCAAGCCGCGCCCGATACCGATCGCAAAGAAGAAGATCAGCATTGCGGTGCCCGTGATCAGCCATGGGATCGCCATTGGTGGGAACAGCATGGCTTGCAGGAAACGCTTGCCCGCGAAGTCGTATCGGAAAAATGCCAGCGACGCCATCACGCCGAGAATGGTGGACAACAGCGTGGTCCACAGAGCGATCTCGATGCTCCTGAGCGCCGCCGCCTTCAGCCCACCGTCCTCGGCGAGCGCCTGATACCAGTGCGTGGTGAAATGAAACGGCAATTCGTAGAGCGGCGACGCGTTAGCCGACATCAACGCCATGACCAGGATCGGCAGATATAGAAAGCCAATCATGACCACGACGTACCCGTAGCCGATCGCACCAAGCGCTGCGCCCACGCTCCACGTCCTGCGACGCGGGGTATGCGGCGCGTTGGGGACGGCCTGCGACTCCAGCTCGACCGGCCCAATGGTGTTGTCCTGCTTCATTTTTCCTTCCTCCGCCCGAGACGCATGCCGGCGAACAGGATTGCCAGCACGAGGGCCAGCAGCGTGAACGACAATGCAGCGCCAAGCGGCCAGTTGAATACGGCAACGAACTGGTCCTCGATGACGGTGCCAATGAACGTGCCCTTGCGCCCGCCAAGCAACCTCGGCTCCATGAACGCTCCCACCGCCGGCACGAAGGTCAGCACGGCGCCTGCGAGCATGCCGGGCATGGCGAGCGGCAGGATCAGCCGGCGCAGGATGGTCAGACGTCCCGCGCCCATTGAACGGGCCGCTTCGATCAGGGAGTCGTCAATAGCCTGCAGGCTCAAATAAGCGGTCAGCACCGAATACGGCAGATAGGAATGCACCAGTCCAATCACGATCGCCGGATAAGAGAACATCAGGTCAGTGCTGACTGTCCACGGCCAAAGGTGACTAAGCAACCAGTCCACCAATCCGCCACTGCGCAGCACCATGTTCCAGGAGAATATCCGCACCAGCCCGTTGCTCCAGAACGGCAGGATGATCAGCAGGAACAGTGCTTCACGCGTGCGTCCGCGTATTACCTTCGCGAGCATGTAGGCGCACGGAAAACCGAGCACTGTGCAGATCAGCGTGACCTGGGCGCTGAGTCCAAGCGAACGCACCATCAGCTTCCGATACAGCGGTTCGTCGAAGAACGTCAGGTAGTTCTGGAACGTCAGCGACCAGGTGCCGCCGCTCGTCGGCACGTCGGACATGAAGCTGTAGAACAGCATGACCGACAAAGGCAGGAACACCGCAAGCAGGAGCCACACGTAGGCGGGTCCGGCCAGCGTCATGGCGCGAGCCAGAGGTCGGCCTTGCGGCGAACTGAGGGCAAATTTCATGGCACTTCCTTGAACGTCGTCAGTCGGCCTGGGCCTTGATCTCTTGCCACAACTGCAGATAAGCCTTGCGCTTGTCGTCAGTGATCGGCTCCTGGAACTGGATCCGCGATTGCACCGCCGGGTTTGCCAGTACCGCGCGGTTGAATGCATTGGCCGGCAACGCTGCCACCGCCTTGACGTTCGCCGAAACCGGCGCGCCGACGCGCGAATCCCACTGTGTGTAGAAGCCCGGATCGATCATGGTGTTGATGAAGGCTTTCGCACCTGCGACGTTATGCGCGCCCTTGGGAATCGACAGTGAATCCAGCCAGCCGATCGCGCCTTCCTTCGGGATCACGAAGGTGACCGGAAGGTTGAACTTGTTGCGAGCGCGTGCGGCTGAACCGCTCCAATACGTGGAGATATAAAACACCCCTGACGCCACATACTGATTCCAGTCGTTCTCTGAACTCCAGAACGTTTTCAGTTGACCGGTGAGCGCCTTGAGCTTGTCCTTGACGGCGTCGAGATTCTTGATGTCGTTGATATTCTGGCCCGTTGCGAGCGCTGCGAACTGGACCGCTTCGATAGCATCGTCGCGCATGCCGACATGACCTTTGTACGCCGGGTCCCACAGCGCCTGGATGGTGTCCGGAACCGGATGGACCTTCGTGTCGTTGACGGCAAACGACGTCACGCCCCACACCCACGGAATGCCGTAGCTCTGGCCGCCAATCTCGAGCAAGTGCGAATGGCGCATCTTGGGGTTCAGGTCGGCGACATTGGGCATCCCGGTCACGTCGATAGGTTGAAGCAGGTTTTGTTCGCGAGCTTGCTGGTTGAACGCACTGTTGACCATCACCACGTCATACGCGCCCGGATTGGTGCGCAGCTTGGTGAGCATTTCCTGCTCGGAATTGAAGAAGTCGTTGACCACGTGATACCCGGTCTTCGCTTCGAACTCCTTGAGCGCCCAGGGCTCGTCCGTGCCGTACCCCTTCCAGTTCAGCACGTGTACATCTTCGGCATGCGCTGCGAACGAAGTCAGGGCGGCCGTTGCCATCGTGCACGTCATTACGCACGTCATTAGGCACGTCCATGCCCGTTTAAGTATTTTATCGATCAATGCCATTTCATGGGCTCCCGGCAATCAAGTTGAACTCAAGCAGCACAGGCTGCGGCAGTAACTAGTTAATACAACTTATGAATCGCTTAATGCGGTGACCTTTCCAGTCTGATGCGACTGCCCTGCCCGTTGCTGCTTTAGCGCATCAGGAACGGCGGCATAAGCGCACGAAAATTCGCGAACGGATTTGCCTCGCTCGACGGCCAATCCATCTGCACTTGCTCACCCGCCTCAAAGGATTCTCAAAATTCCAGATGCAATCCAAAATAGGCGGGGTCAAGCAGACTGACGACGTATTCGACCGGGTTGCCATGCTTGTCACGCGTGAGACGACGGGTGCGCAGGAACGACGTGCCCGGCGGGTGCTTCAGGATGTCGGCATCCGCTTGTTCGAGCCCGATCACTTCCGCCCATTCTTCGCCGTGATCCGCAGCCATTCCATATTCGATCAAGGTCTGGTTCAGCGAACCACCGATCAACCCTTGCAACGGCAGATCCGCCAGCCGGTCGGAAAACGGAATCCGGCTGAGTTCGAGCGAGATCGGCCGTTGCGAGTCCGCTAATACCCGCAGGCGGTCCACTGCGATAAAGGCAGGCTGTTGCAGCGAGAGCTCAACGGCGAGCGTTTCATCCTGGATCACCCTGATTTGCAGCAACCGGGTTTGAGCGCCGCCGTCGGCTGTCTCGAGCGCCTTGGACCAGCCCAGCGCACTATCCAGCGTCTGGCCGTTGTAGGTAACAAACGAACCCACGCCGACCTTGCGGGTAATCAGGCCCGTGTTCATCAGTTCCTCGAGACCCTTGCGAATAGTGTTTCGGCTGACTGAGAACCGCTGCACCAACTCACTCTCGCTTTCCAACAACACACCGTACGGCAAGCGCCCGGTCAAAATCTCATCCTGGATCGCCGCGGCGACCATTTCCGCTTTCGAGGCGCCCACATTGTTCAAACGCTTTTTCATTGCAGCGCACCTGATCGTGGTGACGTTTCCGTTAAGCGAACATGTATGAACATGTTTGGAAAGCATCATGCCAAACATGCGATCTAGAATTTATGAAACATACCAATCGAGATGCCATGCGGATTCGCGCCGGGATAAGCCAGCGGCAAGCCTGGATTAGCAGAGCCCGCCAGCGTATATGACGCCTGATTGTGATTCGTCAGATAAGAAATCGTGCCGTAGACACTGGTATTTTTAGAGAGGTCGTACTGGGCCATTGCGGCAATCTGATTCGCATTATCGGCAGCGGCGGTTTTATCATGCAATGCGGTATAGCCCAATGCGACAAAGACAGAAGGCGTGAATTGATATTTACCGGAAATACCATAAACATCGACATTCAGGTTAATGTCCGTCCATCTGCTGGCAGCATAGCCGGCATAAATCGTAGCCTTCTGGATGGTGTACGAGGCGCCAGCCTCAACGGCGGTATCGGTTGAGGAGTTGCTGGCGTTCTTCACGGCCTGCCATGCCACCGTAGCGGCGATCGGCCCGCTGTTGTATTGGAGATCCGCCTGGTAGCTCGAACCCGCCGAGCGCAATCCCCCGGCATCGCCAAAACCGGCATCCCTGCCTGCAAGCCTGCTATGACCGGCGACTGGTACGACACGGTATTGCTCGTGCGCACAACGTAAGTCATCAAGTTGCTGAACCCCGACGCCTGAGTCGATGCCCCGAATGCATCCAGATAACCCTGGTCGTAAAAGACTGGCGAGTTTTGGCGGCCCAGTCTCACTTCTCCCCAGTTACCAGATAAACCCACCCAGGCCTGCCGGTTGAACATCTGGCCTGTGGAAGCGAATGTGCCGTTATTCGGATTAAAACCGTTTTCGAGTTGAAAATTGACCTTATTGCCGCCGCCAATATCTTCGGATCCCTTTAATCCAAAACGACTGGCCCACTCGGAACTGGATCCGACAGCAGCGGTGTAGTGATTGCCAGTATTCACATACTGGAAGAATTCATCCACGATACCGTAAAGCGTCACGCCGGAATCCGCGTGAGCATAACTACACGACAACAACGCTGCACACGCAGCGTATCGACCCAGTTTCATATACCCCCCCGGTAGTAAAAATAGCGGACGTGCTACGGCAGTGAACAAGTTGACCTACCTATCCGTTTTAAAAAGTACATGTATGAACAGGATCAAAATGTAGGTTGCCATTTTTTCGTAGTCAAGCGATTTGCACATAGGGGAAAATGCTTAGATGACGGCGAGACAGGGGTGCATATGAGGGGCCACGCTGATCGCTCGCGTCCACAAGGCGTCTGCGCGGTGCGTTCAAGATTGAAAGCTGAGCCATGCCTTCGCAATGTTCCTTGAGGCTGACCAAGGCGGTTCTCCGTCCCGACCCCGCCGCACGATCAAGCCGGTCCTCTGGTAACGTATCCGACCAACTCGCCTCCTCTAACGAGCCCACCGCATGAAGACGATCCCCCTGTCGGCCGCCCGTACGCTGCACCTGATAGCTCAAGGCCTGCTTGCGCCGCCGCGCCGCAAGGCGACAAAAACGGATGTGCTCGGCGCAATCCGCCGCATGGCGCAGTTGCAGATCGATACCATCCACGTGGTCGCTCGCAGTCCTTACCTTGTGTTGTTCAGCCGCCTTGGCGACTATCAGCCGCAATGGCTCGATGAGCATCTGGCCGAGGGTTCCCTGTTCGAATACTGGTCGCACGAAGCCTGCCTTGTGCCGATAGAAGACTACGGGCTGTTGCGTCACCGAATGCTCGATCCTGTCGGGATGGGCTGGAAATACGCGGCGGACTGGCATGCAAAACATCGTGACGACATTGAGCGTCTGCTCGAACGCGTTCGGGCAACAGGTCCCATTCGCTCGGCGGACTTCGCTCGCGAAGGCGGCAACGGCAGCGGCTGGTGGGATTGGAAACCCGAGAAACGTCACCTGGAAGTGTTGTTCGCGACCGGCGAACTGATGGTTGCGGAGCGGCGTAATTTTCATCGGATCTACGATGTGACCGAGCGCGTGCTGCCCGACTGGAATGACGCGCGCGACCTGCCGCCCGCCGAAGCGGTTCCACAGGAACTGCTCAAGCGCGCTTGTCGCGCGCTCGGCATCGTCCGTGCCGACTGGGTAGCGGATTATTACCGCATGCCGCGCGTTCCCTATACCTCAGCGTTACATGAACTGGCCGACGCCGGCGAGCTGATACCCGTACGAGTCGATGACTGGAAGGCAGATGCGTTCGTGCACCGCGACCTCGTGGACATGCTGGACGATGTGGTCGCCGGCCGCATGGCTTCGACGGTGACTACGGTGCTGTCGCCGTTTGATCCTGTCGTATGGGACCGCAAACGTGCAAGTACGTTGTTCGGGTTCGACTACGTGATCGAGTGTTATACGCCGGCTGCAAAACGCAAGTACGGTTATTTCGTACTCCCGATCCTGCATCGTGGACGCCTGATTGGACGCGTTGATGCGAAGGCGCATCGTACGCAAGGTATTTTTGAACTCAAGTCGTTGCATATCGAGCCGGGCGTGCGGGTGGGTACAGGCCTGACGGCCGACCTGCGCCGCGCGCTGCAACGGTGTGCGGACTGGCATAAAACGCCGCAGCTAGCGGCCGGCGCGGGCG
>Ga0302178_10004380_pt1 | contig 10264 bp, 9 predicted proteins | sample I_Palsa_E1_3_FD_198790 | JGI IMG/M metagenome (GOLD analysis project Ga0302178, IMG submission 198790) | Peat permafrost microbial communities from Stordalen Mire near Abisko, Sweden - I_Palsa_E1_3 | ecosystem: Environmental > Terrestrial > Soil > Palsa > Peat permafrost | place: Sweden: Abisko... | reverse complement strand
TCACCACGTTCATGGGCAAGGGCGGGATCGATGAGCAACATCCGCTCGCGGTTGGGTCGGGTTGCGACGAGGCCGCGGCGCAGGAGCTGCTGACCGAGGCCGACGTGCTGCTCTGCATCGGCACGGAGCTGGGCGCCGACACCACCGCCCAGTACGCCCTACGCTTCGACGGGCGAATGATCCACCTCGACGCCGCACCGGAGCGGATCGGCGTCAGCTATCCGGCGCTGCCGCTGGTCGGAGATGCTCGAACCACGCTGCAGGCGCTCCTGGCCGCGCTGCCCCCGGCATACGGCGGCCGGGACGGGCCACGACTCGCCGGCGCCGAGCGGGCCGCGCGCGTTCGCGATCGCATCGCCGAGGGCCTGGCGTCGCAGTCTCGCCAGGACGAGCGAGGCCTGCTGGCGGCGGTCGAGCGCGCGCTCCCGGTCGACCGCGAGGTCGTGACCGCGTGGGACATGACGATCCTGGCGTACTGGGCGGCGGCGCATCTGCGCCTCCGGGCCGGTCAGCAGTTCCTCTATCCGCTCGGCTCGGGTGCGCTCGGCTACGCCTGGCCCGCGGCGATCGGTGCGGCCGTAAGCGCACCGGATCGGAAGGTTCTCGCGGTGTGCGGGGATGGCGGGCTCGCATACGGGCTGGCCGAGCTGGCCAGCGCCCGGCAGCACGCGCTCGACGCGACCCTGCTCGTCGTCGACGACGGCGGCTACGGCATCCTGCGCGAGTACCAGCGCGAGGACTACGGCGAGACAACCTCGGTCGACCTGGTTCAGCCCGATCTGGTCCGGACGGCCGAGGCGTTCGGCGTTCCCGTCCGCGAGAGCGGCCTCGAGTCGGCCGAGGAGAGCCTCCGCTGGGCACTCGAGCTGGATGGGCCGGCGGTGGTTGTCGTCCGAGCCCGACTGGCCTCCGCCCTGCCGACGCCATGAGCCGCGTCGTCCTGCTCGACCCGGGAGGAGCAGGCCTCGAGCCGGTCCGCGAGGCGCTGCGCGAATGCGATGGGGTATCCGTCGAGCGTGCCGACCGCCTGCCGCACGGAAACGGAGTGGTCGGCGTGCTCGTGCCACCGGAGATTCCGGTCGACGCGAGCGCCGTGTCCGGGCTACCCGATCTGCGCATCGTCGCGGCGACCGCCACCGGCTACGACCATCTCGACCTCGAGGCGATCTCGGCCGCCGGAGCGTGGGCCACCCACTGCCCGGACTATTGCACCGGCGAGGTGGCCGAGCACGCGATCGCATTTGCGCTCGACCTCCTGCGCGGCGTGACGCTGCTGGATCGCTCGGTGCACGCCGGTGGCTGGGACCTCCACGTCGCGCCGCCACGGCGGGTGAGCGGCGCGGTGCTCGGCGTCGTCGGCTTAGGCCGGATCGGTCGCGCCGTGGCCCGGCGGGGACGGGCCATCGACATGCGCGTCCTCGGTCGCGACCCGGCCCTCTCGGCCGAGGAGGTGAACGGCGTCGAGTTGGTGTCGCTCCCGGCGCTCCTGGCGCAGTCCGATGTCGTGACTCTGCACGCGCCGGTCGTGCCGGGTCAGCGACCGCTGATCGGCGCCGCCGAGCTCGCGGCGATGCGGCCAGGGGCCTATCTGGTCAACTGCGCCCGCGCCGGCCTGGTCGACCGCGACGCCCTCGGCGCCTCACTGCGCTCTGGGCGGCTGGGAGGGTGTGCCCTCGACGTCCTGCCGGGCGAGCCGCCGGCCGCCGACGAGCCCGAGCTGCGCTGGCCGCGCACTTTGATCAATCCGCACGCCGCCTGGTATTCGCCGGCCGCGGCCACCGAGCCCTACCGCCGCGCCGGCGAGGCGGTGGCGGCCGTTCTGGGAGGCCGGGAGCCGAGCGACGCGCTCACGCGGCCGGCCTGAGCCCGGCGGCTCCACTCCGGGCGGCTAAACCCCCAGGGTCTCCGAGAACGACTCCCACACCATCCGGTGAAAGCGCGCGATCGCGCTCTCGCTGGCCGGCATCAGACGGCCGTAGGGAACCATCTGCGAACGCAACCCGGGCTGCTGGAGCAGCACCGCCTCGGTGTCCTCCACCAGGGTCTGGTTCCACATCTCGACCCACTCCTCCGCCTGCTCGGGCGCGAGGTCGGGCTCGACGAACATGTCGGCGATGAACTGGCACGTCTCGGGGCCGGTGGGCACGACGATCCCGGGGAAGGCCACCCAGTCGTCCTGCACGATCGTCGTCGTCGGCCACATGAACAAATACCGAAACTGGCGGTCGCTCTCGCGCGGCTGATGGACGTACTTCTTGGCCCGCTGGTTGTAGACGGTGAACTGGCCAAGCACGCGACCGCCGTCGACGTACTCGTAGATGTCGGCGCGGTCCTCGAAGGCGTCGCTGAAGCTGTTCTTGTGGACCGTAGGGCAGTGGTAGCACTCGCTGGCGTTCTCCACCCACACCTTCCAGTTGGCTGGGATGTCGTACGTGTAGCGGCCGTGGTAGCGGTAGCGGCGGAAGTCAAGACCGCGCTCGTCCGCCAGCGTGAAGAACTCCGGATAGACCTCGCGCATCGACGGCGCGTCCGGATTCGGGTTGACGAACACCAGCTGGTTCCACGTCTCCACCGACGCCGGCAGCAGCGAGAACTCCTCCTTGTTGAAGCATGGCTCGCGCTCGCTGCGAGGCGCGGCGCGCAGGCTGCCGTCGAGGTTATACGTCCAGGCGTGATAGCCGCACTGCAACGTGGACCGGTTGCCGTCCTCCACCGCCACCGGGAAGGCACGGTGGCGGCAGACGTTGACGAACGCGTGTAGCTCCCCGTCCCGGTCGAGCGTAACCACGAGCGGCACGTGCCCGACGCGGCAGACGATGTGATCGCCGGGACGGCGGAGCTTGTCGAGCGACCCGGCGTACTGCCAAGAGCGCGTGAAGATGTGCTCGAGCTCGAACGCGTAGATGTCGGGATCCGAATACCAGCGCGCGGGAAAGGTCATGTCCCGGGACAGCGCTTCCTCGACCGCATCCGCGTCGATTCCGAGGTCGTACAGCGTCCTGGTAGCCATGTCTCCTCGCTTTCCGCAGCGACTCACTGAGTAAACCGCGCAATCCGCAACAGCAGCCCTTGTATTTTGCGCGATCATACAGCAGAGACCATCGATTTCCGAGGATCTGCACAGCGGGAGGACATATGAGACGTATCGACTCAGGGGCGGGCCGGCGATGACGCGCCACGAGCTCGACCAGCTCGACCGAGCAATCATCTCGCAGCTGCAGGAAGACGGCCGCCGGCCGTTCCGCGCGATCGCCCGCTCGCTCGGCGTTGGCGAGGGGACCGTGCGCTTCCGCGCCACTCGCCTCCAGGAGGAGGGGATCCTGCGGATCCTCGCGCTGGCCGATCCGTTCGCCCTCGGCTACGCGGTCCAAGCGTCGGTCCTGGTCCGCGTGACCCCGACCGCGCACGCCCGGGTGGCCGATACGTTGACCGAGTGGCCCGAGGTCATGTACCTGTCCTCGTGCGCGGGGTCGGCGGACCTCTACATGCACATCATCTGCCGCGACCACGACGATTTGTGGCGGCTCCTCGCCGAGCGATTGGGGGCGGTTGAAGGCGTGGTCGGCACCGAGACGTTCATGGAACTTCGCGTCCACAAGGCGCGCTACGTGTATCCCGGACTGACCGAAACGGTCCTGGGCGACGGGACCTGAAGAGGGCCGTTCCGGGGTCTCTACCAGGGGCTGCCGATCGCGACCGTGATCGTCTCGCCGCTGACCGCGCCCGCTCGGGGCCCGGCCAGGAAGCGGATCGTGTCCGCCACCTCCTCGGCGGTGGGCAGGCGGCCGGCCGCGTATTCGGCGGTCCGCCGCGCCCAGATCTCCTCCACCGACACACCCTGGCGCTCGGCGTGGACGCGCGCGGAGAGCTCGGACATCTCGGTCCGGACCCAGCCTGGGTTGACCGCGTTGCACGTCACCCCGTGCGGGGCGAGGTCGAGCGCCGCCGCGCGCACCAGCCCGATGACGCCGTGCTTGGAGGCGCAGTAGGCCGTCATCGCCGGTCCTCCGAACAGCCCGGCGGTGGAGGCAACGACGATCACCCGCCCGCTCCCCGCCACCACCATGTCCGGTGCGGTCAGCCGGATGAGCTCGAATGGCGCGTGGAGGTTGAGCGCCATCGACGTGTGCCACACCTCCGGGTCCTGTTCCCACACTGGCCGCTCCGCGCTCGAGCCGACCCCGGCGTTGCTGACCAGGATCTCGATCGGGCCGAGTTGGCGGCGCGTCTCCTGTACCGCCGACCGGCAGCCCTCGGCTGTGCTGAGCGAGACGGCGAACCTCGAGATCGCGGGCTGCGACGCCGTCAGCTCGTCGAGCTCGGCCGCGGTGCGCGCCACCCCCATCACGCGCGCGCCGGCGTCGGCCAGCGCGACCGCGGTGGCCCGGCCGATGCCGCGCCCCGCTCCGGTCACGAGCGCCACCCGTCCGTTGAGCTCGCGGTCACTCATACCAGGCCTCCGGCGCCGCAGCGCGCCTCGGTCACGGTGCAGAGGCGAGCTCCAGGCTCGGCACGTCGGCCAGCAGCTGGGCCGAATAGTCGGTCTGGGGGTTGTCCAGCACCGCCTGGCCCTGTTCGACGACCCGGCCGTCGCGCAGGATCACGACGTCGTCGGCGAGGCTGCGAACCAGCGCCAGGTTGTGGGTGATCAGCACGAGCGTCAGTCCCCGCTCGGACTTGAGCCGGTGCAGCAGCTCGACAATCGCGGCCTGCACGGACACGTCCAGAGCGGAGGTCACCTCGTCGCAGACGAGCAGCTTCGGCTCCACGACCAGCGTCCGGGCGATCGCCACTCGCTGTCGCTCCCCTCCGGATAGCTGGTCGGGATAGCGGTTCACATACTCCCCGCTAAGCGCGGCGTCCTCGAGCGCGGCGACGACGCGGCGATCGCGCTCGGCCCGAGGCAGATCGAACAGCTCGCGCAGCGGCTGCTCGACGAGCCGGCCCACGGTCTTGCGCGGGTTCAGCGAGGTGTAAGGGTTCTGGAACACGTACTGCAACGAACGGATCACGTCACGTGGCCGGCGGCGACGGTCGTGCGCGACCGCGTTCCCGTCGAACTCGATCGCTCCCGACCAGCTGCTGTGAAGCCCGACAATGCAGCGAGCCAGCGTGGTCTTGCCGGCTCCGGACTCGCCCACCACGGCCAGGCAGCGCTGCGGATGAACGTCCACCGACACGTCGTACAGGACGGGCTTGTCGCCGTATACCGCGCTCAGGGCATCGATCCGCAACAGCGGACGGTCCGCCTGCACCAGCGGCAGATGCTCGCGCAACGGGAGCTCGCCGAGCGCGGGAAGCCGGCACACCTCCGCGGCGCGGATGCACCGGGCCCAGTGCGCGGTCCCGTCGAGGTCGCTGGCGGCCGGGAACTCGGTCTCGCAGGCGGCGACCGCGAACTCGCAGCGCGTGCCGAAGCAGCACCCCCCCGGCCGCGCGCCGGGGCGCGGCGGCTGCCCCTCCATCCCCTCCAGCACGTGAGCCCGGGTGGGCGATGGGATGGCTCGGAGCAGACCCCGGGTGTAGGGATGCCCCGGGGCGCGGAACACCCTCGCGGCGGGGCCGAGCTCGACCAACCGGCCGGCGTACATGACCCCAATCGTGTTGGCGATGTCGGCCACAACCGCGAGATCGTGGCTGACGTACACGGCGCCCACGCGGTAGATCCGGCACAGGCCACGGATCGAATCGAGCACGTGGCGCTGGGTGGTGACGTCGAGCCCGGTGGTCGGCTCGTCGAGCACGATCAGCTTCGGGCGGCAGGCGAACGCCATCGCCAGCATCACCCGCTGCTGCTGGCCGCCCGAGAGCTGATGGGGATAGGACTCGAGCGCCCTGGAGACCGAGTCGAGCCTGACCTCGGAGAGCAGCTCGGTGATCCGATCGTTCACCGATGCCCCGTTCTGCGCGCCCGGGTGGGCGGCGAAGATCTCGCGCAGCTGGGTTCCGACCTTCAGCGCCGGGTTGAGCGCGCTGGTCGGGTCCTGTGCGACGTAGGCCACCGAGGCGCCCCGCAGTCGGCGCAGCTCGGCGGCGGACCGCCCGATCACCTCCTGGCCTGTGAGCAGCACGCTGCCGCCGGCGATGTTGAGCCCGCGCCGCGCGTAGCCCATCAGCGCCAGCGCCACCGTCGTCTTTCCCGAGCCGGACTCGCCCACCAGGCCGAGCACCTCGCCGGCCTCGACCGTGAACGACACGTCGTCGACGACGTCGGTCGCCGAGCCGGCCATCACCACCTTCAATCGATCGACCGCGAGCAGCAGATGTGAGCCGTGGTCGGTTGGGGTGAGTACGTCGGTCATCACGCGCTGCGGTCGAGAATGATGCCGGTCGCCATCACCACCTCCTCGGCCGGCCTGTCGACGCCCAGCGAGGCGCGCGCGATCGCGTCGGTGAAAGTGTTCAGCCCGATCGTCAGAATCGCGATCAGCCCGGCCGGCGCGATCACCGCCCATGGGTTGACCACCAGCCCGATCCGGTTCTCGTTGATCATCAGCCCCCAGTTGGCCGCCGGCGGCTGGATCCCGAAGCCTAGAAAGCTCAGGCCCGCGATGATCAGGATCGAGTACGTGAACCGAAGCCCGACCTCGACCATCACCACCGACATCAGGTTGGGCAGGATCTCGCCGCTCATCACCCTGCGGGCCGGTGTGTCCATCAGCTCGACCGCCTTGACGAAGTCGCGCTCGCAGACGTCCAGCGCAACCGAGCGGATCACCCGGGCCACCTGGGGAGCGTGCGAGATCCCGACCGCGATGATGATCAGCCAGATCTTCGGGCCGAGAACGCTGACTAGCAGCAGCGCGAACACCAGCTGCGGAAAGGCGAGGAAAACGTCGACGAGGCGCATGATGAGCGCGTCGGTGAAGCGGCCGTAGTAGGCCGCCGCGATCCCCAGGGCGACTCCCGCCGACACACCGAGTGCGGTGGCCGCGGCAGCGATCGCCAGGAGCTCCCAGCCTCCGGCCAGGACTCGGCTGAGCACGTCCCGGCCGAGGACGTCACCGCCCAGCGGCGCCGATCCCGACGGCGTGGCGAACGTTTCCGTGACTGGCGCGGTCGGCGAGTGCGGGGCGACGAACGGGCCCACGATCGCGACCAACACGACGAAGCCGGCGATCGTCAGGCCGATCGTTCCCCTCCGGCTGCGCGCCGCGCGCCCGAGAATCACCAGCCACTCCGGGCGCGAGCTCATCCGCCCCACCCTCGGCAGGGCCGTGATCGCGCCGATCTCCGGCCCAGTGCTCATCGGGTCGCCCTCCGGCGCGGGCTGGCCAGCAGGGCGATGACGTCGGTCGTGATGTTGACGAACACGTAGAACGCGGCCAGGATCAGAACGATGAACTGGATCGTCGGGATGTCGCGATCCGAGACCGCGTCGACGAGCGCCGCGCCGATCCCCGGGTAGTTGAACACGTACTCGACGACCACGATGCCGCCCGCCAGGTACAGGAGGTTGAGCCCCACCACCTGGATCACCGGCGGCAGCGAGTTTGGCAGCGCGTGGACGAGCAGCACGCGCCAGCGGGGGATCCCCTTCAACTCCGCCATCTCGACGTAGTCACTCTCGAGCGCCTCGATCATCGCGCCGCGCACCATCCGGAAGATGTAGGGAGCGATCACCAACGCGAGCGTCGCGATCGGCAGGATCAGCGCGTTCAGATCGGACAGTGGCGACGTCCCCGGCGGGATCACCGACACCGCCGGAAGGATGTGGAATAGGTTGACGGAGAACACGATCACCAGTGCGATCGCGACCACGAACTCAGGGAGCGCGGTCACCGTGAGAGCGATCACCGACGCGATGTGGTCGAACAGCTTGTCGCGGCGAGCCGCGGCGATCAGCCCGAGGATGCCCGCCAACAGGGTCCCGACGATCCCGGCCCCGATCACCAGCACGGCCGAGTTCTCGAGCCGCGGTCCGATCAGGGACGAGACCGACTCTCCGTTGGCCAGCGAGGTCCCGAAGTTGCCCTGCAGCACACCGCCGATCCAGCTGCCGTACTGGCTGGTGAGTGGTCGATTTAGGTGCAGCTGCGCCTCGAGCGCGGCCAGGCGTTGCGGCGTGGCGCTGTGTCCGAGTACGGCGTAGGCCGCGTTGCCGGGCAGCGCCTGGGTCGCCAGGAAGATCACGATCGAGACCGCGAAGATCGTCAGCAACCCGAGCGCGATCCTCACCACCACCATCGAGGCGACGGGGTGGCGCCGGCTCCAAGCACGCGCCGAGCGACGCGTCCTGCCGGGTCCCGGAGCGGGCAGTGGTGTCTCGGCGGCGGCGCTCATCGCGCATCACTCCGCCGTGTACACATCAGGACTTCCAGATGTGTTCGAGGTCCCAGTTGTTGAACGAGGAGCCGGTCTTCGACTCGACGATCCCGTTGACGTTCGGCAGGTAACCGTCGATTACGGCAGGGAAGAACGGGATGATGTAACCACCCTCGTTGTAGTCGATCATCTGCATCTCGTGCGCGATCTCGGTCCGCAGGTTGACGTTGAGGGTGGCCAACCCCTGGGTGTAGAGGCTGTTGTACTTCGGATTGTCGAAGTGACACTCGTTGAACGGCGAGGCGGGCAGTGTCGCCTGGTTCACCTGCGGGAAGTAGGGCGCGTAGTACCAGTAGTCCTGCGCGAACACCCACTTCAGGTAATTGGGGCCGTAGAAGTCGGTGACCGTGACCTCGCTCAGCTTGGCGTTGATCCCGGCCGCGGACGCCTGCTGGGCATAGACCTCGGCCATGTTGATCACCCCCTGGGCAATGTCGCCGGTGACAAGCGTGATCGACAGTTTCTCGTGCCCGGCCGCCTTGAGCAGCGACTTGGCCTGCTCGGGGTCGTACTGGCGCTGCGGGATGCTGTGGTCATAGTCCGGTGACCAGATCGCGAAGATGTCGTTGCCGATGGTCCCGTGCCCGCCGAAGACGGTCTTCAGCATCGCTTCCCGATCCACGGCCAGACGGAACGCCTGCCTGACTCGAACGTCGGTGAACGGCGCCTGGTCGACTCGCATCGTGAACGGGTTCCAGCCTCCACCATCCGAGATGACCACCTTCTTGCCCTCGCCGGTGACGGACCCGATCGTCGACTGCGAGAGCAGGTTGACGACGTCCACCGAGCCCGAGAGCAGCGCGTTGACCTGGCTGGTTTCGTCGGCGAAGTCGGTCATGATCACCTGGTCCAGGTACGGGAGCGGCGCGTTCCAATAATTCGCATTGCGGGCGAGGATGGTCTGCTGACCTGGGGTGAAGCTCTGGAGCTTGAACGGGCCGGTGCCGATCGGTTTCTTGGGATCGAAGCCCACCGGGACGATGTACACCGTGATGTTGTTGGCCAGGCTCTCCGGGAAGGTCGAGTAGGGCGCCGAGAACGGCACCGTGATCGTCCGGTTGTCGAGCTTCTTCATCCGCGACGCGATGATCCCGTGGAGCGCGTTGGCGGCCTCACCGGGACTCTTGGGGTTGACGACGCGGTTGATCGAGAAGATCAGGTCGTCGGCGGTGAGGTCCTTGCCGTTGTGGAAGGTGACGCCCTGACGCAGGCGGATCGTCCACACGGTAGCGTCCTTGTTAGGCGTCATCTCCTCCGCCAGCCGGTAGTACATCTGGGCGTCGGCGGTCAGCCACACCAGGCCCTCGTAGAGGTTCGCCGCCCGGCAATAGTCCGTGTTGTTGACGATCGTGTTGGGATCGCACGTGTCGGAGCTCGAGCCGCCGGTGAGCCCGGCGTGGAGGGTGCCGCCGGTCTTGGGCGTGCCGGAAGTCGAGGCCCCCGTTGTGGCGGCACTCGACTTGGCAGGGAACGAGGAGGCCGCGATCAGCCCTCCGGCTCCGAGAGCGAGGCCGCCCTTGGCGGCGTTCTCGAGCAGGCTGCGGCGTGTGATGAGGCTCATTGCGCTCCTCCGGCGTTCGATGACTGAATCGCGACGGGCACGCGCGCCGCCGCCTCCTGCAGGTCTGATTCCCGGCAACCGAGTTCGATCGCCGCCGCCTCCAGCGACTTGGTCACCGCCTGCCCGAACAGCTGGTCCTTGCTGGCGAAGTGGTAGATGACGCTGGCCGGGCTCGTGCCGGCACGCCCGGCGACGTCGATTACGCGCACGTTCGACAACCCGTGCTCGCGCACCAGCTCGACGGTCGTAGCCAGGATCTCGGGTCGACGCACGCGCCCAGCGGTCTCCTTCCGCCGTTCCGAACGGCATCTTTCCGCGTCATCTGGCCTCTCAACCCTCGTTCCAAATGGTGATTTGGAACGCCACTTAAATACCGGC
>Ga0302178_10004376_pt1 | contig 10270 bp, 8 predicted proteins | sample I_Palsa_E1_3_FD_198790 | JGI IMG/M metagenome (GOLD analysis project Ga0302178, IMG submission 198790) | Peat permafrost microbial communities from Stordalen Mire near Abisko, Sweden - I_Palsa_E1_3 | ecosystem: Environmental > Terrestrial > Soil > Palsa > Peat permafrost | place: Sweden: Abisko... | reverse complement strand
GGAAGTGCACGACACCAGAGTTAGATCCGCCCCCGCTGCAGTCGGTGCGCTCCAGGTGCTGCCGTTGTAGGTGAGCGCTCCGCCGGTACCGTCCATCGCCATGCAGAAAGACGACGAGGTGCAGGAGACCGAGAAGAGCGAGTACCGAGTATCGATCACGCTCGCTTCGCTCCACGTACTGCCGTTGTACATCGCCACCGACCCGAGGTCCGCCCCTGCGTAGCCTACCGCCATGCAGAACGAGGACGACGAGCACGACACCGAGTCCGCGCCGATAGCGGGATCCACCAAGTCAGGCGCCGACCACGCGCCCGCAGCAAGCGCCGTTGACGAGCCCACAAGCGCCAGCACCACCCACAACGAGACCACCAACGCAAAGACCAGCGTCGCCAGACGCGCAACACCTCTCAGCCCGCCGTAAACGTGGCCTCGAGAACCGCTATCAGTCTCAAATCGCGCTCCCATAGGCCTCCGACCCGCGACACACCGTACCATGCACGCGGACACCCAAACCCGCACAAGCAGCAGCCCGCGACCACGACGATGGAGCTGTTCCCTGTTCGTCCAACCCGAGTGTGAGTGGGCTCTTGCTGGGATGCTTGCTCGTCCGTGAGTGCAAGAGTCAGCGAGCCAGATTCGCAGCTCGTATCCGGTGCAGGACGTGGGGCCGCAAGGGATCTGTCTCTTCCAGCTCCGGGTGATCGAAGTCGTCAGCTGGGTCGTGAGTCATCCCGATCCGTTGCATGACGGCTCGTGAGCGCACGTTGGCCGCGCTCGTGAACGACACGATCTCCTCGAGGCCGGCGTCTGCAAACCCAAACGCGATCGATGCCAGACCGGCCTCGGTCGCGTAACCCTTACCCCAGGCAGACCGCGCTAGACGCCAGCCAACCTCCACAGCTGGTGTGAAATGGGCATCGAACGACGGAACCGCGAGGCCAGTAAACCCCACAAACTCGCCCGTTGCGCGTACCTCCAGTGCCCAAAGGCCATAGCCGCGGGTGTCAAAGCCAGCCTCGATCCCGGCGATCAGATCATCACTCTCAGCGCGGGTGAGTCGGTCAGGAAAGTACTCCATCATCATCGGATCGGCATTCAGCATCGCGAATGGCGTGTGGTCGGTTTCACGCCAACGCCGCAACAACAGCCGGGCGGTTCTCAGCTGGCTTGGGCTAGACATCGGACAATGCTTACAACACTCTCGTCCTGCTCTTGCATGTAGTACCAAGCCCCTACGGACGACCCAGATGTGTAATCGAACTCGCAGAGACTACTTAGGCTCAGACCAGCCAGATTGCGCCGTCGCGCATTTCGACCGGGAACCTCTTCAATGGGCGGGCACCGGCCGTCGCCTTGATGGCACCGGCCAGTGGTTTGAATGCGCCCTGCGGACCACGCACCATCTTGCCGGTGCCGACATCGTAGAGCGCCGCATGCCACGGACACTCGAGGCATCCGTCGTCCGTCACGTGCCCATTGCCCAGCGCGGCAAAGAGGTGGCGGCAGCGATTCGATACGGCGAAGGGCTTGCCCTCGCTCATCCCAACCGCCAGCGCACCATGCGGCGTCTCCTCCACGACCGTGACCTGCGAATCACCGAGGTCATCGATAGCGACAAGGCGGACGACGGACTGCTCGGATGTGCTCATCCACACAGGGTCTCACACACGCGCCAAAGCCGTCCGCGACCGTACCGCCAACACGCGAGCCGAACAGGATCACCCTCGCGGGCGCCGGCGCCGCCTCGATCAGCGCACCACCAGCGCGCTCGATCTCCTCGCTCTCAGCCCTGAGCCAGATCAGATGATCGACAAGCAGAGTATGAGTCAGCACGTCGCAAGCCCGAGACCCAACCCGGTCGGCCGGACACCACCGCCGACAACCCAGACGATGACACTGAGCCCAGAGTAGCCGTCTGGCCACCCCCGTCAGCGCCCTGGTCGGGGTAGCCCGGGCCGGGGGGCGATAGGCTTCCGTTTCGGGATGAGCCACCCGTCGCAGTCGAGGCCAAGAGACGCCGGTGACCGGCGCGGAGGCGCGTTTTACGACGACTCGGACCTGTTCGAGCGATACGCCCAGCACCGTGCGTGGTCGCTGAATCCGAACATCGCCATGGAGCACCCGGCGCTCTCCGAGGAGCTCGGTCCGGTATCGGGCTTGTGCGTGCTTGATCTCGGGTGCGGCGACGCCGAGATCGGACGCGAATTGTTAAACGCGGGCGCCGCGTGCTATCGGGGCATCGATGGGTCCACTCGGATGGTCGAGGCTGCGCGGCGCATGCTTACCGACACGACGGGAGAAGCCGTCCTCTGCGACATCGAGGACCTGGCAGAGCCGGCCGAGTCGTTCGACTTGGTGCTGTCGCGGATGGCTCTGCATTACGTCGCCGACCTCGGACGAGTGTTCCGCGCATGTCACGCGTGTCTCGCTCCAGGCGGGCGCGTTATGTTCACGGTCGTGCACCCGGTCATCACGTCGCACGATGCTCGGGAGAGCTCAACGGAGCCGCGTCAGAACTGGGTCGTGGACGACTACTTCGATACGGGGCCTCGCGACCAACAGTGGCTTGGCACGAGAACGGTCTGGCATCACCGGACCGTCGAGGACTACGTGACCGAGCTGCGCAATGCCGGCTTCGCACTGATCAACCTCCGCGAGTGCGCACCCCACCGCGAACGATTTGACGACCACGCGGAGTTTGAACGGCGCCGTCGCATCCCGTTGGTGCTGCTTCTCGCGGCTGGTCGCGCGTCGACCTAGGACGAGAGCAGTCTGCCACCGCGCAGCCACCCGCAGACGGCGCTGGCCCCCAGCCTGGCGCCCTCACAGGTCGCGTTGCGGTGGTTTTGCGGTGGATTTGCGTCTCGTTGCGGTGGTTTTGCGGTAGATCGTCCACCAAACAGCCCCAAACACGGGCGAACTGATCTTCGTAATCCCCAGTGTTTTCGGGCTCTTTTCCTACTCTTCAGTCCTGCTCGTCCTAACTAAGACAATCGGGGCGCCCGGATTCGAACCGGGGACCTCGCCGACCCGAACGGCGCGCGCTACCAGGCTGCGCCACGCCCCGACGCATTCGCCAGTATCCCACACCGCTCTGCTCGCCGTTCTGTCTGCCTCGGCCCGCACCGGGGTCTGCGGCGGCGACCCTCGCCCTGGCCCGCGGCTGCCCGCGCAGATCCTGCCGCCAGAAGGGCACAAAGAGGGCAATGAGGACTAAGATCCATGGGTTACTTCAGCCTGATCAAGGAGGAGAGTCGCTATGGAGGCCACCGCCACGGTGTCGAGCACAGAACCAAGCACGGGATCGAGCACGGTCGCCGACCTGATCCCCCGCGCTGCGGCTAAGCACGCGGAGCACACGGCCGTGCGCTTCAAGCGCGATGGCGCCTGGCACGACGTCACCTATGCCGAGCTCGCCACGATCGTGCAAGAGATCGGCCTCGGGCTGATCGACCTCGGGATCGAGCCGGGCGAGCGCGTCTGCATTCTGGCCAACACACGCCCGGAGTGGTCCTACGCCGACCTGGCCGCGACCGCCGCGGGCACCGTCGTCGTGCCGATCTACCAGACCAATTCGCCCGAGGAGTGCCTCTGGGTCATCTCCGACTCCGGCGCCAGCGCGATCGTCTGCGAGAACGACGAGCAGCTTGCGAAGATCGCCGCGATCCGCGATCAACTGCCAAACCTGCGCACCGTGATCGTGATGGACTCACCCGCCGAGGGGCACTCGGAGGTCGCTCAAGCGCTGGATGCGATCTCACTCGATGAGATCCGTGAGCGCGGAACGTCGCACACCCCGGAGGAGCTCGACGCGCGACGCGCCGCCGTGCGCCCGGAGGATCCCTATACGTTCATCTACACCTCAGGCACCACCGGACCGCCCAAGGGCTGCGTGCTCACACACGGCAACTACCGGGCGATCGTCGACATGATCGGCGATGCCGGCGAGATCACCGACGACGAGGTCGTCTACCTGTACCTGCCGCTCGCTCACTCGTTCGCGCTGCTGGTCCAGCTCGCCGTGTTCGACCTCGGCGGCACGCTCGCCTACTTCGGCGGCGACACCAAGCAGATCGTGGGAGAGCTGATGGAGGTCAAACCCACATATCTGCCGTCGGTGCCGCGCGTGTTCGAGAAGATCTACACGCTCGCGCACGGCGCGATCGAGGCCAAGCCGCCGGAGGAGCGCCAGCGGGCCCAGGAGGCGATCAAGCTCGGTGTGAAGGTGCGCGACATGATCAACCGCGGCGAAGTAGTGCCTGCGGATCTGCAGAAGCCCTTCGACGAAGCCGACGAGGAGCTGTTCAAGCTCGTCCGCTCGATCTTCGGCGGGAACGTGCGCCACGCCACCAGCGGCGCGGCCCCGATCGCCAAAGAGATCCTCGAATTCTTCTGGGCCTGCGGCGTGCCGGTGCTCGAGGGCTACGGCATGACCGAGACGGCCACCGCGGCCACCGTCTCCACGGTCGAGAACCACCGCTTCGGCACCGTCGGCCGCGCCCTGCCGGGAGTCGAGCTGAAGATCGCCGATGACGGCGAGATCCTGATCAAAGGCCCGAACATCTTTGCCGGCTACCACAACCGAGCGGAAGAGAGCTTCGGCGCGGTCGAGGACGGTTGGATGCATACCGGCGATCTGGGCTCGCTCGACGAGGACGGCTACCTCTCGATCACCGGACGCAAGAAGGACATCATCATCACCGCCGGCGGCAAGAACCTCACGCCCGCAAACATCGAGAACGACCTCAAGCAATGCCGCTGGATCTCCCAGGCGGTGATGCACGGCGACCAGCGCCCCTACCCCGTTGTGCTGATCACACTCGACGAGGAGGAGATCCCCGCCTACGCCCAAGAGCACGACCTGCCGCAGGACATCCCCTCGCTCGCGCGCTCCGAGGAGGTGCGCGCGCTGATCCAGCGGGAGATCGACCGCGCCAATGAGAAATACGCGCAGGTCGAGCAGGTGAAGAAGTTCGTGATCCTCGACCACGACCTCTCGCAGGCCACGGGCGAGCTGACGCCGACGCTGAAGGTCAAGCGCAACGTCGTCAACGAGCAGTACACCGACCTGTTCGACGCGCTCTACACCGGCTGACCGGTTCTCCGGCCCCAAGCTGCGAACATAGGGAAAGATGCGCAGCGATCCATCCGATACTGGCGGGCTGTTCGTCGGACGCCGACCCGGGACGGCACCGACCCGCTTTCGCAAGCTGCCCGAGCGCGGCGGCAATCTGCGCCAGCGCTTCGACGGCTCCGTAGCCGGCGCCCTGCTGGCCGCGATGGTCCTCCTCAGCCTGCTCTGCTGGGGGCCGATCCCACTCGCCTGCCTATGGATCGGCTCGCAGGTCGACTACCTCTCTGGCAGCGTTTCCTTCGGCATCCTCGTTTCGTTCATCGGGCTGTTCGCGCTCCTGTTCGGGACGCTCGCGATCCTGCGCCGTCTCGACCAGGCATGGATCCTCGTCCGGCGCGCAGCCGGCCACGACCAGCGCACGGGGATACTGGGGCGGATCTTCGCGACCACCGCCGCAATCTGCGCCGTGATCTTCGCGTTCTGGTTTCTCATTATCAACGGACCAGGTAACAGCGGATGAGCGCCCGTTGAGCAGATGGGCTTGCTCGACTACTACCGCCAGTTCGAAGGGATGTCCGAGGAGGAGGTCAACAGCGGCCTGCGCGCGCAGGCCGCGGAGCGCCGGCGTAAGGCGCTCACCCGTGTGGAGACGCTCGACCTCTCGCAGACCACCTGGCCGGAGCTCGCCCACCCCCACATCGTCTCAGCGATCACGTTCACGGCCCAGCGCGGCATGCAGCGCTATCCACACCTGCGCGGCTCACAGCTGCACGACGCGCTGGCCACGCGCCACGGGGTCGACCCCGGCCGGCTGATCCTTGGCAACGGCGCGGCCGAGCTGCTCAGCTCCGCCACGCGCGCGCTGATCGCGCCCGGACAGCGGCTGATCACCACCTGGCCCTCCTACCCGCTATATCCGATCATGGCCCGCCGCGCCCACGGTCGCGCGGTGCCGGTGACCGGCGGCGTCGATGCGCTGCTGGAAGCGTCCGGCGAGGACGAAACTCGCGTGATCGCCCTGGCCAGCCCCAACGACCCGACCGGCGAACTGCTTTCAGCCGCCGAGCTTTCCCGGCTGCTCGAGGGACTCCCCGAGGGCGTGGCCGTGCTGCTCGACGAGTCCCTCGTCGAGTTCGCCGACTCACAGCCAGTCGACAGCTCACTCGATCTGTTGGAGCACCATCCCCAGCTGCTCGTCTTCCGGAGCTTCTCCAAGGCCTGGGGCCTTGCGGGACTGCGCATCGGCTATGCGCTCGGCGCGCCCGGCTCAGAGGAGCTGCTGGCCGAGCTCGCGCCCGACCTCGGCGTCTCCGAGGTCTCCCAAGCAGGTGCCCTGGAGGCGCTGCGCAGCTGCTCGGAGCTCGTGGCCGAACGCGTGCGCCTGATCTCTGCCGAGCGCGTCGCGCTGAGCACCGCGCTGCGCGAGCGTCACTTCGAGGTGACCGACAGCCAGGCCAACTTCCTCTGGGTCGCGCACCCCACCGTCGATGGCGGCGAGCTGGTTACACGCCTGGCGCGCGCGGGCGTGCTCGTAGCCAGCGGAGACGCCCTCGGCGAGCCCCGACACGTGCGGATCAGTCTGCGTGATGCAGCGTGCTCTGAGCGCCTGCTCGGCGCGCTCGACAAAGCGCTGCTTTAGCCGTCTGGCCTAGCCCGATCCCGCCTGGCGCAGGAGCGCGCCGGTCGTACCCTCGAGGATCTTCCGCCAGGCGCTCATCTCTTCCTGCTCGACCTCAAAGTGCTCGACCACCTTCTTCACCCGTTTCTCCGAGATGTCGATCCCGTGCCGCTCACAGATCTCGCGGTAATGATCGTATTCGCCGGCCAGGTGTTTCGTCACCGACTGAAACCCATGCCGCGCGATCTCCACGCGCGAGGTGAAGTTCATCATCGAGGTCGTGAACATCAGTTCGTCGGTCGGCTCGGGCTCGATCAACACGATGTCAACGCCCGGATAGCGCTCCTCCCAGCGCTCGGCCATCTCGTGCAGGCGCTGGTGGGCGAGCAGCTTGAACGTCTGGTAGCCGATCTGGGCAAAACCCATATCCGAGACCCGTCGCGGGCGTGTCCCGCGCAGCGTCCGCTTTTGCCCGGCGAAGTCGTTCACGAACGGCACGAGCGGGTTGATCACCACGACCAGCTTCGCGCCCGCCTCGACGGCGATGTCCAGGTTCGTGGTCGACACGACGCCCCCGTCGATCAGCTCGCGGCCCTTCACCTCAACCGGCGCATAGACCATCGGCAGCGCTCCCGAGGCACGCACCGCGGTGGAGATCGGGACGTCGTCGTAGCCGTCCGCGCCGAACACGATCCGCTCGCACGTGTCCAGGTCGGTGGCCGTCAGGTACAGCTCGCGTCGCAGCTCTCTGAACTCGTCGCTGCGGCCCGGCTCGCTCAGCACACCGCGCAGATATTTCTCGATCCCGGCACCTGTATATGCACCCGAGGGCAGCCCCTCCGCGAGCCCCAGCAGCACGTCCATCGCGGATACCTGGCCCCTCTGAGCCACGACCTGGCGCGCCAGCGAGACCATCCGCAGCGGCAGCAGCGCGCCCGTGCGCGCGAACTCGAGCAGGTTCAGCTGCAGCAAGTCGCCGAGGTCGACGTCGCGGAACGGCGCCCTCCCCTGGTGGGTGACGACGCGCATCATCTCCTCCGGGGTCACGCCGTTGGCGCAGAGCGCGGCGATGAACGACCCCGCCGAGGTCCCGACGTACACGTCGAATTGGTTGACCGTGCTGTTCGTTGCCATCAGATCGAGCGCCCGCAGCGCGCCGATCTCGTACACCCCGCCGGTGAAACCGCCGCCACCGAGCACCAACGCCGTCTTGTGGCTGCGCCGGCGGCGTCTCGGCGAAGCGCCCGCGGTCCCGCGTTTTTTGCTCGCGGCCGCACCCCGCCGCGCCGCAACTCGCGCCTTGGCCGTAGGTTCCAGCTTGACAACCTTGCCCATGCCCGATTCATTTTACGGTTCCTTGCCCCGGAAACCCCTTCCCCTGCCAGCCATCGGCCTCCCGGTGGCACTTGCGTCGCTGCCGCGGATGGCGCGTCTGATGCTGCTCGCGAGTCTGCTCGTGCTCCTCGGCGCCCGCCTGCTCGCACCCGGCACGGCGAGCGCGGCCGGCAATCTGGCCGGGCTGCAGTCCGATCTCAGCCACCAGCTCGCGCTCGCCGGCCCGGCCGATGGCGCCTACGTATACGACCTCACGGCCAAACAGGCGCTCTTCTCAGAGCGCGCGTCGACGCTGCGACCGCCGGCCTCGGTGGAGAAGCTATACACCGCCACCACCGCACTGGAGAGCATGGGCCCGAGCGCGCGCCTGAGCACGACCGTCTACGGGACCGGCAAGCTCGCGCCCGGCGGCGTCTGGGAAGGCAACCTGTACCTGCGCGGCGGCGGCGACCCCACGTTCGGCTCGAGCGCCTTCATCCGTTCGCACTACGACGGCATCGGCGCGTCGGTCTCGACGCTCGTCAGCCAGCTCGTGCACACCGACGGCATCCACCGCATCACCGGGTCGGTCTATGGCGATGAGTCCTTCCTCGACTCGCTGCGAGGCGAGCCCTCGAGCGACTATGCGCCCGACGCGTTCCTCGAAGGGACCCTGTCGGGGCTCGCGTTCAACCGCGGCGAAGCGGGCTCGGAGAGCCTGCTCGCCCCGCACGCGCCCGCCGCCTACGCCGCCCACGAGCTGTTGGCGGACTTGAAGAGTGATGGCGTGAGCATCGCCGGGCACAGCGCGGCGGCCACTACGCCGGCCGGGGCGAGTCAGCTCGCGCAGGTCGCCTCGCCCACGGTGACCCAGCTGCTGGGCCTGATGCTGCCGCCGTCCGACAACTTCTTCGCCGAGACGCTCGTCAAGGACCTCGGCGCGCTCTACGACGGCGCGGGGACGACCTCGGCGGGCGCGGCGGTCGTGCGCTCGACGGTCGGCTCGCTGCTCGGTATCCACCCCGACGTCGTCGACGGCTCCGGGCTCTCCGAAGCGGACAAAACCTCGCCCTATGAGGTCGCCGACCTGCTCGTGGAGCTCGCCGCGACCCCGATCGGCCCGGTGCTGCGTGACAGCATGGCCGTGGCCGGCGAGACCGGCACGCTCGCCGAACGGATGCGCGACACCGGCGCCGCCGGCCGCTGTGAGGGCAAGACCGGCACGCTCACCGGCGTATCCAACCTCGTCGGCTACTGCAATGCCGCCGACGGACACACGCTCGTGTTCGCGATCTTCACCGACAGAATCCCGACCGAGACCGCGCACGTCTTCCAGGACCACATGACGATCACCGTGGCTGATTACTGACCGAGCAGCTCGCGCAGACCCGCCTCGTCGAGCACCGGCACCTTCAGGCGCTCGGCCTTCTCGAGCTTCGAGCCGGCGCTCTCACCCGCGACGAGGTAGTCGGTCTTCTTCGATACCGAGGTGGTCACTCGTCCACCGCCCGCCAGGATCTGCTCGGTGGCTTGCTCGCGCGACCAGGTCGGCATCGTGCCCGTCAGCACGATCGTCTTGCCCGCCAGGGGCCCCTCCGACGGCAGCGGCCCCCCCTCGCTGAAGCACAGTCCGAGCCGGCGCAGATCCGCGATCAGGCCCTGCATGTGCTCGTCGTGTAGCTGCTCGTGGATCGACACAGCCATCTTCTCGCCGATCCCCGGCACCTCCTCGATCCGCTCCACGGAGGCCTCCAGGAGCGCGTCGATGCCACGGAAGCTCATCGCCAGGTTGCGGCCCGTCACCTCGCCCACCTCCTCGATACCCAGCGCGAACAGCACTCGTGCGAACGGGCGCCGCTTGGAGGACTGGATCGCCTCCAGCAGGTTGCGGGTCGAGACCTCGCCAAAGCGCTCGAGCACCACGAGTTGCTCCTCGGTCAGCCGGTAGAAGTCGGCGGCGCTCGCAACCAGCCCCTTTTCGAGCAGAATCGCCGCCTGCTTCTCGCCGAGGCCGTCGATGTCCATCGCCCCCCGTGAGACGAAGTGGCGCAGCAGGTGGCGCCGGCGTTCCGGGCAGTTGCGGTTAGGGCACTTGGTGAATACAGCGTCCTCGGCCTTGACCGTCGGCGTGTCGCAGAACGGGCAGCGAACCGGCGGGTGTGTGGGCTCGGGGCGGGCGGAGTGCTCGACCACGTGCGGCGCGGGCGAGATCACCTGGGGGATCACGTCGCCGGCGCGCAGCACGATCACGTCCTCCCCGGCGC
>Ga0302178_10004375_pt1 | contig 10272 bp, 12 predicted proteins | sample I_Palsa_E1_3_FD_198790 | JGI IMG/M metagenome (GOLD analysis project Ga0302178, IMG submission 198790) | Peat permafrost microbial communities from Stordalen Mire near Abisko, Sweden - I_Palsa_E1_3 | ecosystem: Environmental > Terrestrial > Soil > Palsa > Peat permafrost | place: Sweden... | reverse complement strand
GGCCAGCCACGTCGACCACACCGAGCACGACGTGCATGTCATCATCACCGAGCAGGGCATCGCCGACCTGCGCGGCTTGCCGCCGCGGCGCCGAGCCCAGCAGATCATCGACCACTGCGCGCACCCCAGCTTCCGGCCGACCCTGCAAGACTACCTCGACCGGGCGACTGCCACCGGACCCGGCAAGCACACCCCGCACCTGCTCAACGAGGCATTGTCGTGGCACGTACGGTACCTGCGCGACGGCAGCATGCGGCCGCGCTGAAGCGCCTCCGGGCCGACCCTGGACAGGCAGGGCCAGACGGCACTCCGCGGGGCGACCTTGGTCATGACCACAGGCGTCATCACCACGGGTCAGCTGGCGACTAGGGCCTTGACTGCAGCGATGATGTCGGCGAGACCGGCCTTGGCGTCGGAGAAGAGCATGCCGGTCTTCGGGTCGGTGTACAGCTCGTTGTCGATCCCGGCGTAGCCGTGACCCAAGGACCGCTTGATCACGATGACGCTGTTGGCCTGGTCCACGTTCAGGATCGGCGGAACGTTCGCCTCGGCCAGCAGCACGTTCATGTGACCGGGCATCCGCCCGGCCACCGGGTGGATGGCGAAGAACACCCTGGCGTGCTCGGCCAGCAACGCGGCCAGCTCGGCCGCCTCGTGCTGGCCTGCGCGGCAGCGAGCCCGTAACCGGGGACGATGACCACCTTGCTGGCGTAGGCCAGCTGGATGGCCGCGTCGGCGGCCGAGACGCTCCGGACGCCGACGCCCGCGCCGACCGCGGCCGGACCGGTCGCCGCACCGCCGTCACCGGTGCCGAAGCCGCCGATCATGACGCTGAGGATCGAGCGGTTCATGGCCTTGGCCATGAGCAGGGTGAGGATCCCGCCGGAGGCGCCGACCAGCGCGCCGCCGATGATCAGAGCACCGTTGTCGATCACGAAGCCGGCGATCGCCACGGCAATGCCGGTGAAGGAGTTCAGCAGCGCCACGACCACGGGCATGTCGGCCCCGCCGATCGGCATCACCATGGTGACACCGAAAGCCAGCGCCGCGCAGACGACCAGGATCAGCACCGGGGTCGAGTCGTTGCCTGCCAGCAGGTAACAGGCCCCGCCCACGCCGATGACGGTAAGGGCGACGGTGAGGAGGCGGGCGCCGGGAAAGACCACCGGCCGGCCGCTGATGGCCGCTTCGACTTCGACAGTGTGCGCGCCGGGTGCCGTGAACGCTCCCCCGGCCCGCGAGATATCGGCCTGCGGTGTGTGCCAGGCGTGGATGGCGGTCAGGCTGGCATGGCGCAGGCTGGCCTCCTCGAACGCGAACGTGAGCGAGTCGGCACAGTGCTCCAGGTCGCCGATGCCGATGCCGAGCTGCTGCGTTAGCGGGCTCGACCCCGGCACCGGGTTCAGGGTCACGGGCGCTGTCAGCACGGCCCGTTTGGCGTCATGAATGTGGTTTCTGGGCCGGGCCGGCCGATAGTCTTACGATGCATCGTTACCGGGAAGGATCTGCTGGTGGAGCCAGGCGCAGGAAACCGGCCGGAGTTTCTTCCGCAGCTGCAGCTGGACGAGCTTCTCGGCGAACTGCAGGCCCGGATCCGGGCCGTGCTGGCGACCAGGGACCAGATGCGCGGCCTGCTCCAGTCGGTCGTGGCCATCAGCTCCGGGCTGGACCTGGAGTCCACCCTGCGGCGGATCGTCGAGACCGCGGTCGGGCTGGTGGACGCGACCTACGGGGCGCTGGGCGTCATCGGCGAGGACGGGCGGCTGGCCGAGTTCATCCCGATCGGCCTGAGCTCCGAAGAGATCGAGCGGATCCATCACTGGCCCGAAGGGCACGGCCTGCTGGGCCTGCTGATCGATGATCCCCGGCCGCTGCGGCTGGCCGACATCACCGACCGCGCGGAGTCGTCAGGATTCCCCGCCGGGCACCCGCCGATGGGCAGCTTCCTCGGCGTCCAGGTGCGGATCCGGGACGAGGTATTCGGCAACTTGTACCTGACCAACAAGCGCGGCGGCGGCGAGTTCACCGACGACGACGAGGCGGTGCTGATCGCGCTGGGCGCCGCGGCCGCCGTGGCGGTCGAGAACGCCCGCCTGTACGAGACGGCCCGCCGGCAGCAGCGCTGGGTCCAGGCCAGCGCCGAGGTCACCACCCGGCTGCTGTCCGGCTCGGCGCCCGGTGAGGTGCTGACCGACGTCACCCGGCAGGCGCGGGAACTGTCCGGCGCCGACCTGGCCGTGCTGGCCCTGCCCGACAACGGCGGGCGCCGGCTGACGATCGCCTACGCCGACGGCGACGGCGCCGACGCCACCCGGGGCCTGGTGCTGCCGTCCGGTGAGTCCCTGTCCGGCCGGGTCCTGGCCACCGGCGAATGGGTGGCGTCCGACGACTTCGCCGCCGACGAGCGGGCCTCGCATGCGGCCCGGGGCGCGATGGCCCATATCGGGCCCGCGGTGCTGTTCCCGCTCGGCGCGCCGGGCAACGTCCGCGGCGTGCTCACCGTCGGGCGCCGCCACGGCGCCGCGGCGTTCCCCCAGGCTCAGGTCGACGTGGCGGCCTCCTTCGCCGCACAGGCTGGCGTCGCGCTCGAGCTCGCGGCTACCCGCGCCGAAGCCCAACGGGTCTTGCTCTACGAGGACCGGGACCGGATCGCCCGCGACCTGCACGACCTGGTCATCCAGCGGCTGTTCGCCACCGGCATGTCGCTGGAGGGCACGATGCCGATGATCACCAGGCCGGAGGTCGCGAGCCGGATCACCAACGCCGTGGACGCGATGGACGAGACGATCAAGGACATCCGGGCCACCATCTTCGCGCTGCAAGCCCCCGACCCGGCCGGCCAGCCGGATCTGCGCGGCGACGTCGTAGCCCTGGTCGAGGAGATGACGCCCATGCTCGGCTTCGCCCCGTCGCTGCGGCTGGGCGCGGGGCTGGCCGCGCCGATCAGCTCCGGGCTGGGCGAGCAGGTGCTCGCCGCGCTGCGCGAGGCACTGTCCAACGCGGCCCGGCACGCGGGCGCCAGCCAGGTCGACGTGACTGTGGACGTGGACGCGGACGGGATCCTCGCCGTCCAGGTCGTCGACGACGGGACTGGCATCCCGGCGTCGGCCCACCGCAGCGGGCTGCGCAACCTGGCCCGCCGGGCCGAGAAGCTCGGCGGAGAGTTGCGGCTGCAGCCGGCCCATCCGGGGGCGGCGGCGCCTGGCACCCGGCTGGAGTGGCGCGTGCCTAGCGCGGATCGTCAGCTCGGCACGGGAGCCGGGTGACCAGCCGGGGTCTGCTGGCCGACGGCGCGAAGCCGACGGCCGTTCAGTATCTCCGGTGAAATCCGGATGAAGTGCTCCCGCACCCCAGGGGTCCAGGAGGTGAGGCCTATCTTCTGCAGTTGGCCGATTTCGGCGGGATCGGTCACTTCCTGCGACTGTCCGATGGCGGTGACGCTCCACCCGGCCTGCTGGTCCGCGTCCAGGCGATCGGCTTCGAACCCGACGACGGAATGCTGGGTCGCGACGGCGAGCTTGCCGCCGCTATCGGTCCTGATGATGATGTCGCCGTGGTCGAGCGCGAAGTTGACCAGCTCGACCGCGGGCAGCGCCCGCCGGGTATAGATGATCCGGCCAACGGAGACCGATGCCATCAGCCGGAGGCATTCATCCCGGGACAGTTGCTCGAGGGTCGAGCCGTCGGAGTACATGTCAACGAGGATGCCGGACACCTTTCACCTGGGAACAGGGAACAAGGTCCCTAGTCGCCGGGCCCTGAGTACCGCTCGCCGCCACCGGCGTTTTGCTGGTCGCGGGCGTCGTCGAAGACGCGGACAGCGTAGGCGGCGGCCTGGGTGCGGCGTTCCATGCCTAGCTTGGCGAACAGCGCGGAGACGTAGTTCTTCACCGTCTTCTCGGCCAGGAACATCCGCTCGCCGATCTGCCGGTTCGTCAGCCCCTCGCCGATCAGCTCCAGGATCCGGCGCTCCTGCCCGGACAGCCCGGCCAGCGGATCCCGCTTCACCGAGGTATCCCGCAACCGCGCCATCAGCTGACTCGCCGCCCGCGGATCTAGCATCGACTGGCCCGAGGCCACCGTGCGCACCGCCCCGACCAGGTCGGTGCCGCGGATCTGCTTCAGCACGTACCCGGCCGCGCCCGCCATGATCGCGTCGAACAGCGCCTCGTCATCCCCGAACGAGGTCAGCATCAGGCACGCTACCTCGGGCATCTTCGACCGGATCTCCCGGCACACCGACACCCCGTCACCATCGGGCAGCCGGACGTCGAGGATGGCCACATCCGGCCGCAGCGCAGGGATCCGGGCCAGCGCCGAGGACGCCGTCCCCGCCTCGCCGATCACCTCGATATCCGGCTCGGCCTCCAGCAGGTCCCGGACCCCCCGGCGGACCACCTCGTGATCGTCCAGGAGGAAGACGGCGATCGGCTTGGCGGCCTCGTCGCCGGGCGCAGAACCGTTCGCCGGATTAGTCAACGTTGTACTCCTGACGCTCGCGCGGGCTATGGGTGTATCACGTCCACTCTAGGCAGTTCGCCTGCCCGAGGGTTAGGACCAAAGTCCCTGGCGGGCGGCCCGGACTGCTCTGTCAGGTGGGGGCCGGACGGCTAAAGTGAGGAATAAAGGTAAAGAACTTATAGCAGCAGGAGGCGCAAATGCCTGGAATCATTGTCGGCGTAGACGGTTCCGGCCATTCCCAGCGTGCGCTGGAATGGGCGATGAAGGAAGCGGCCATACGGCACGCACCGCTGACTGTGCTCGCCGTACACGAGGCCGTCGCGGGTTTTTCCGGCGGCGTCTCTGTCTACACCGATGACCCGGAACGGACCGAAGCGGTCCGCCGGGCGGTCCAGGCGGAAACGGACAAGGCGCTGGCCGGGCTCCAGGGACCCCACCCGGAGTCCGTCACGGTCACGGCGGTGCACGGCTTCCCGGTCGAGGAGATCATCAAGGCCGGCGGCGACGCCGACATGATCGTGCTCGGCTCGCGCGGGGCAGGCGGATTCACCCGGCTGATGATGGGGTCGACGGCCGGCCAGGTGGCTCAGCACGCGCCGTGCCCGGTCCTCATCATCCCGCCGGAGACCCCGAGCTGAGAGTTCGGGATATCGGTATCGTCCCGGAAAACCCCAGAAGGTTGCGTCGGTCAGGGCGATGTGCCACGTTAACTCTAGGCACATCGCTCTTACCACGCCCACGACTAGTCCCTGGCCGTTGGTCTGGATACGCTTTTTCCAGGGACACGGTAGGCCCAGCACCGCATCAGTAGCAAAAGGCAAAGCCGAAGGAGGCTGACATGCCTGGAATCACTGTCGGGGTAGATGGTTCCGCCTCTTCCAAGCGCGCTCTGGAAGAGGCGGCGAAGGAAGCCGGGATCCATCACGCACCGCTCACCGTGCTCACGGTGCACCAGGCCGTCGTGGGTTACTCCGGCCGTCCCGTCACCTACCCGGAAGACGCGACCCTCACGCAGCAGGCCCGCGAGGCGACCCAGGCGGAAACCGACAAGGTGCTCGCCGAGCTGGACGGACCCCGGCCGGAGTCGGTCACCGTCAAGGCGGTGAACGGCTTCCCGGCCGAAGAGCTCATCAACGCAAGCAAGGACGCCGACATAGTCGTGCTGGGCTCGCGGGGCGCGGGAGGTTTCAAGCACCTGCTGATGGGCTCGGTCTCGAGCCAGGTCGCCCATCACGCGCACTGCCCGGTCCTCATCGTCCCGGCGCAAAACCACGACTAAAGCTCCGCCGCCCGGCAAGCTCTGGCATGATCACGAAGACTTCACAGTCTGTGCAGACTGTGAAGTCTTCGTAGTAATCAGCAAACCTAGCTTGTGCGTTCGAGCGATCAGGGCATTAGGCCGTGGTGGGGGAAGACGGCTCTCCTGGTGGCCAGGATGGCCTGGTCCACCGGGTCGGCCGGGTTGTAGCCCGTCTCGAAGGCGGCCGACGGGTCGAAGTGGCCCTGGCCGCCTTCGGTCATCGTTTCCGGCGCTTTCCGGCTGGTCGCCTCGCTCACGTACTGGCGCCAGGTCTCCGGAGTAGCTGACCCGGGGTCCAGGGGCCGACCCGCGGCCTCGAAGAGCAGGTGAGTCCAGGTTCTGGGCACGACTTGCACGTGCTCGTAGCCACCGCCGCCGGTGAGCAGCCAGCGGCCGCCGGCCACCTCGTGCGCGAGCGCGTGGATCGCGGCGTGCGTGGCGCGCTGCGCGTCGATGGTCAGTTCCAGGTTGGTTAGCGGGTCGCTCCAGTGCGAGTCGCAGCCGTGCTGGCTGACCAGTACCTGCGGGCCGAATTCCCGCAGCAGCGGCGGCACCACGGCGTGAAAGGCCCGCAGCCACCCGGCGTCCCCGGTGCCGGCCGGCAGCGCGACGTTGACCGAGGCCCCCTCAGCCCGCGGCCCGCCGATCTCGGTGGCCCACCCGGTGCCGGGGAACAGCGTGTCCGGTGACTCGTGCAGGCCAATGGTCAGCACCCTCGGGTCGTTCCAGAACGCCGCCTGCACGCCGTCGCCGTGATGGGCGTCCACGTCGACGTAGGCGATCCGCTCCGCCCCCTGGCCCAGCAGCCACGCGATCGCGATGGCCGGGTCGTTGTAAATGCAGAAACCGCTGGCGCTGCGGGCCATGGCGTGGTGCAGGCCACCCGCGATGCTGGCGCCGTGCTGCGCGGCCGACGTCCAGACCGCCCGGGCCGCGGCCAGCGTGGCTCCCGCCACCATGGCGGACGCCTCGTGCATGCCGGGGAACACCGGATCGTCGGCGGTACCGAGCCCGTGCATCAGCAGCACGCGGCTGGTCAGTTCCTGCTTGTCCGGGGTTTGGGATTCGGGACTGCCCGCCAGCTGCACCAGGCTGATATAGGTGGGGTCGTGAATGAGCTCGAGCTCGGCGGCGGTCGCCGGGGCCGGAACCTGCACCGAGACCCCGTCCGGGCGGCCGAGGCCGAAGGCCTGAGCGAGTTCCATAGTCAGCTTGAGTCGGATCGGCGCCATCGGATGGCCGGGACCGAAGTCGTAGCCGGTCAGCCGGTCATCCCAGGCCACGTGCAAGGTGCAGGTCATGATGGCCCCTTAAGGATCGGCTCGGTCCCGGCCGACGGCGTGTCCCGCCTGCCATAGCCGATGGTAGACGCCGTCTGCGTGAATGAGCTCGGTGTGGGTGCCACGCTCGGCCACCGAAGACGTTGCCGACGAACTCGGAGTAGGCCCACCAGTACTGCGCGCTGGGTCCGGCCTGCCTGCGCCTGCTTCTCCCGTCGTTTCCGTCGCTCGGGGACCTTGGACTCTGGGCTTGACGCTGGGTGTCGGCTAGGAACGATCACATAGCCCGGCGGCTCGCGGAGCAGGCGGCCGGCGCAGGCCAAGGAGGACGACATGGCCCATAGAACCGGCCAGAAGACGCTACCGTCCCGGACGCCTGAGCACGCGTCGCGCAAGCGGCACTGGGGGCGGTGGGTAGTGGCGGGCGTCGCCGGGCTCGTCGTTCTGCTCGTCGTGGCCGTTGGATTGTTCATCAAGCTCCAGCCGACCCTAGCTCCGCTGGTGCTGCCCGGCGGTGCCGTGAGCGCGCCGGCTGGGCCGCTGGTCGGCAGCTGGGATGTCGCAGCCGGGTCGGTGGCGGGTTTCCGCGTCCAGGAGACCGCGCTAGGTTTCCGCAACGACACGGTCGGCAGGACGTCCGCCGTCACCGGTGCCGTGGTCCTGTCCGGCGGCCGGCTCACCAGCGCGGCGGTCCGCGTCGACCTCACCGCGGTGAAGGTCGGCGGCAAACGCCAGCCGCAGTTCGCCAAGAGCCTCGACACTGCGCGCTATCCGGAGGCGACGTTCACCCTGACCCGTCCGGTGACGCTGAGCCCCGCCTTCGCCTCGGGCGCGACGATCAGAGTGACGGCCACGGCCTTGCTCGAGCTGAACGGAGTCTCTCGCCAGGTGACCTTCACCGTGTCGGGTCGCCGGGCCGGAACCGCGCTGCAAGTGGCCGGGTCGATGCCGGTCACCTTCTCGTCATGGGACATCAGAGGACCATCCGGATACGGCTTGCTCGGCTCGCTCGCCAACCACGGCGTGGCGGAGTTCCTCCTGGTCCTGCACCGGGTGTAGCGGGCCCGCAGGTGTGAGCTATCGTCGGTGGATCACCTTATCGGGCACGCGAGGGGCACGGCCTTCTGATCGGTGACCTGAGCGACCCGGATCGTCCGGATGCCGACCTCCCGGGTCCGGATGCCGACCTCCCGGGTCCGGATGCAGCGCTCCAGGCGGTCGTATGCCTCGTTAGCCATGACTAGCTACGCACTCCTCGTCGCGCAGGTTCCGGCTCCATGATCTGGGATCCTGGTCACAGGGGCATCAGCCCGTGGAGGGGGAAGACCGCGTTGCGGGTGGCCATTATCGCCCGGTCGACCGGATCAGATGGGTTGTAGCCGGACTCGAACGGCTCGAACTGGGCGGGTGTCCCGTCTGTCATGTGCTTGGGTGCGGTCAGCCCGGTGCGCTGGGCCACGTAGTCTCGCCACACGGCGGGGGTCTGGGTCTGCGGGTCGATCGGCTGGCCTGCGCGCCAGGCTCGAGGGCGTGCTGGCCGCTCGACGCCGCCTATACGCTGCCGCCGATAGCATCAGCTCACGCCCCCGGTCAGGTCGGCGGCGGGCCGGCGGCCGGTGGGGCGGGCGGTCCGGGCCACCCCGAACTGCAGCAGCATCTGCGGCACCCCGGGCAGAGCCAGCCGGCTGCCGATCAGGCCCCGGATCGTTCCCGCCTCCAGCGGCTGGGTCTGCAGCCGGGCGAAGACCCACTGGCTCGCGGCGTGCAGCAGCAGCCGGTCCAGGGCCTGGCCGGCCCGAAGCCAGTCCTCCTCGGCGTCGCGCACGGTGACCAGCACTGCGGTCACCGCGGCAGGCGATCCGCCCGCCGCCAGCAGCCCCAGGCCGCGGCCGAGATCGAAGTCGCGCTGCGGCAGCCACCCAGGACTATGGCACCCTGGACTGCGGTCCGGCTGAGCCGGGAACGCATGGGCGGGCACGCCGTCCCTGGCTGGACTGCTGGCATCGCGGGTCCACCGCAGGATCTCCGCCCGCGACACCGGATCGAGCTCGTGATCGTGGCTCGCCGTGGTCAGGATCGCCGCCAGCTTTCCGCCGACGTGATCCAGATCAATAACGGCCAGCGTCGCGCCCTCGGTCGTGGCATCCTGCTGCAGGCTGGTCAGCAGGCCCGCGGGCAGCGGAGCCGGCTCGAACGGCCCGCGGTGGGTATGCCGGTGCGGCGCCGCCTCGAGCATCTTCCGCTCAGCTGGCGTGATCGGAGCCGGGTCGCCCAGTCGCACCCGGGCCAGCAGCCGGAGCCGGGTCTCTTCTGCGGGCGGGAGGGCTGGTTCCCCGAACAGCTCGACCTCGGGCGTCCGGCCGAGTGAGCGCACCGCGAGCCGGAGCCCATAGAGCGCCGCACCGCAGCTGATCAGCAGCTCCCGGCCGACGGGATCGATCCCGAGCTGGCGGCTGTAGTCGGCGTACAGCTCGATCGCGTCTGGCAGGACCTTGAACCGCCAGGGCTGGGTGTTATGCAGCGACGGGGCGCGGGCCGCGATCTGGATGAGATAGCCAGCCTGCGAGGCCGGAATCGGCGCGGGGACCGGGGTGGGGACCGGGGTGGGGACCGGCACGGCGCCTGGGCTGGTTTTGTCGGTCACGTTATCACTGCCCGAGTCGGGTTCCGGGGACGAAGGTCAGTTCCTCGTCAGGGGTCACGTTAGGCGGGATCCCCGCGAGCGCCAGCGGCCGAAGGGCGGCCCGACAGGGGCCTTAAGCCTCTATCGGGCGAGGGACCAAGAGCGCATGATCGTTAACAAATTGTGACCTAACGTTACAAACCGAGCGACGAGGAGGTCGCCATGTCTACACCGCCCGTAGAGGCAGAAAAGCGTCTGGACCTTCTGCTCCAGGTCAAGGACTTCGCGCCGTCGGCCGAGTTCGCCGCCCAGGCGAAGGTCTCGGACCAAGCCATATACGAGCAAGCCGCAGCCGACCCGGCCGCATGGTGGGCCGTGCAGGCCCGCCAGCGGCTGGACTGGGCCGCCCCGTTCACCGAGGTGCTCGACGACAGCAATCCGCCGTTCTACCGGTGGTTCGCCGACGGCACGCTCAACGTGTCGTACAACTGCCTCGACCGTCACGTTCAGGCCGGCCATGGCGACCGGGTGGCTTTTCACTGGCACGGCGAGGAAGGCGAGCAGCGCGACCTGACCTACGCCGAACTGCTGGCCGACGTGCAGCGGCT
>Ga0302178_10004363_pt1 | contig 10291 bp, 8 predicted proteins | sample I_Palsa_E1_3_FD_198790 | JGI IMG/M metagenome (GOLD analysis project Ga0302178, IMG submission 198790) | Peat permafrost microbial communities from Stordalen Mire near Abisko, Sweden - I_Palsa_E1_3 | ecosystem: Environmental > Terrestrial > Soil > Palsa > Peat permafrost | place: Sweden: Abisko... | reverse complement strand
CTAAGAGTGCACACGGACGGGATCACCTCCCTTACGGGACGGGCCGGGGCCAGCGAGCCTCAGTCGTTCGATTACTAGTTCGATAATAACTGGGCTTGCCGAAAGCAGTAGCGGAACTCCACAGGGCCGGCGGGTTATCCCCAGCGCGGAAAAGAGGATTGCTCTTTCGGCGCGGGCAAGGTCTAGCTGGCTTCAGATCCTTTGTGCTGTGCCGGAGGCCGCAGCGAGCTGGGCAGGGATGGCCAGGTCCAGGTGCAGTCGGACGCGCGGCAGGCCGCGTACGCGCAGCGGAGAAACATGATCGCCTGACCGGCCACGGCGGCCGCGCCGCGGAGCACCACAGACGCACCCGGGCACGCTGTCCGCCGTCGGACTGCAGTACGACACCTGGGTCGAGAACCGCGACGAGCGCGTCGAGGTCGCCCTGGCGCGCCGCAGCGAAAAGGCATCGCCCCCCGGCAACGCGGAGCGATTGTGGGACCCCTCCCGCACCCAGATCGGCTAAGTCCTCGCCGGCCTTTGTCTGAACCGGCCGCCGACGGGAGACGAGAGCGGACTCAGCCGGTGTTCTGCAGGCCAGCCGCGACGCCGCTGACGGTCAGCAGCAGGAGCCGTTCGAGCCGGGCCCGCTCGGCGGGGTCGTCCGCGGCCGGACCGCGCAGCGCCGCGAGCGCCCGGAGCTGCAGGTGCGAGAGCGCGTCCACGTAGGGGTCGCGGAGCCCGACCGCGCGGGAAAGCACCGGCCGGTCGGCCAGTAGACGGCCGTGCTGGGTGACAGCCAGGACGAGCCGCATCGTCAGGTCGTATTCGGCCAGGACCTGACCGGTCAGATCCGCCCGGCCACCCAGCGCCAGGTACCGTTCGGCGATCCGGCGGTCGGTTTTGGCCAGGCTCATCTCGGCGTTATCGATCAGCACCGTGAACAGCGGCCATTCCTGATACGCCCGCTGCAGCTCCGCCAGCCCCGGATGAGCCGCCAGGATGTCACCCGCCGCCTCGCCGCCGTCCGCCCCGGGAAGATCACCGAGCCCGGCGCCGTCGCCGTCGGCGGCGGATTTCACCACGGTGGCCAGCCCGCTGCCGAGACCGAACCAGCCAGGCAGGTTCATCCTCGTCTGGGACCAGGCGAAGACCCACGGGATAGCCCGCAGATCATCCAGGCTGGCCGCGGACAGGCCGCGGCGTGCCGGCCGGGAGCCGATCCGCAGGCCGCCGATCTCCTCCAGCGGGCTGATCCGGGCGAACCACTCGGCGAAGCCGTCGCTTTCCACCAGCGCGCGGAAGGTACGCCGGGCCGCGTCATCGATCACGTCCGCGACGCGGCGGTACCGCAGCGAGACCTCGGCGTTGCTGCCGGTCCGCTCCGGCGAGGAGGCCAGCAGCACGGCCGACGTGACCTGCTCCAGGTGCCGTTTCGCGACGACCGCCCGGCCGTACCGGGCGAAGATCACCTCACCTTGCTCGGTGACCTTGAACCGGTCCGCGACCGACCCGGGCGCCTGGGCCAGCACCGCCTGCCCGGTCGGGCCGCCACCGCGGCCCAGTGCCCCGCCGCGGCCATGGAACAAAGTCAGCGCGACGTCGTGGGCGGTCGCCCAGGCGGCCAGCTCGGCCTGCGCGTCGAACAGCCGCAGCGTCGCGCTGGCGGGCCCGAGCTCCTTCGCCGAGTCGGAGTAGCCGAGCATCGCCTCGAGCTGCCGGCCATTGGCCGCGAGCCGGTCCGTGACCGGGGCCAGCTCAAGCATCTCGGTCAGCACCCGGGGTGCGTTGGCCAGGTCTTCCCCGCTCTCGAACAGCGGTACCACGTCCAGGACCGGGGGGTCCCCGGCTGGCACGGCCAGCTGGGCCAGCTCGTAGACGGCGGCGATGTCCTGCGCCGACCTGGTGAAGCTGACCACGTACCGCCGGCACGCCTCGACCCCGAAGCGATGCTGGATCCAGGCGGCCACCCGCAGGGTCGCCAGCACTTCCTCGGCCTCCGCCGACAGCGGCGCGTCCTCGGGCGTGGACCGCACTTCGGCGAGCACCCGGGCGTGTACCGCGCTGTGCTGGCGGATCTCCAGCTCGGCGAGGTGGAAGCCGAACGTCTCCGCCTGCCAGATGAGGTGCTGCACCTCGCCGTAGGCCTGCCGGCGCGCTCCCGCGGCCACCAGCGACCCCTGGACCAGGCGCAGATCGGCCACGAATGCCTCCGGCCCCGGGTAGGCGAGGTCGGCGCCGCGGTTACGGGTCGCCTCCAGGCGCGCCGCGACGTAGAGCAGGTAGGTCCGGTAGGGCTCCTGTGGGGAACGGGCCGAGATCTCGGCGATCAGCTCCGGGTGCGCCGCGGTGGCGGCGTCGAGCGCGCGGCGCAGTCCCGGCGATGCTGGCGTCATGGATTCGTGCAGGGTCAGCGCCCGCCCGATCCGGGTGGTCACCCGCTCCAGCGCGCGCAGCATGTGATCGGCCTGGATGGTGGCGGCTTCCCGGGTGACCCGGGCCGTCACGAACGGATTGCCGTCCCGGTCGGCTCCCACCCAGCTGCCGAACCGCAGGAACGCCGGCACCCGGGTCGGGACGCTGCCGCTGTCCGGGCCCGCGACCGCGTGGTCCATCGACCGGTAGAGCGCCGGGACGACCCGGAACAGGGTCTCGTCGAACGCGGTCATCACCGTCCGGACCTCATCGATCGGGTCCATGGCGTTGACCCGCAGCTGTGCGGTGCGCCACAGCACGTCGATCTGCTCACGCAGCTCGCGGAGCGTCTCCTCGTGGTCGGTGGCGGCGGCACGCGGGTCGTCGAAGGCGTCCACCAGCACCGAGATACGGCGCAGCGACTCGACCACCGCCCGGCGGCGCGCTTCGGTGGGGTGGGCAGTGAACACCGGGTGCACGCGCAGCCCGGCGAGCAGCTCCCCGATCTGGTCATCGCCCCGGTCCCGGCGAATCTGGGCCACCGTCGCCTCCAGCGACTCCGGCAGCGGGTGGCCCGCCACGTCCCGCTCCCGCAGGGCCCGGATGCGCTGATGCTCCTCGGCCAGGTTGGCCAGATGAAAGTACACGGTGAAGGCGCTGGCCACCTGCTCCGCGCGGTCCAGCGGCCAGGAGGCGACGAGCGCGGCGATGCCATCCACCGAGGCGCCCGAATCCGGATCCGGGATACCCGCGATCGCCGACCGCCGGACCTCGATCACGGCGTGCCGGAGCTGTTCCACGTCATCGAGCAGATCCTGGCCGCCGGCCTGGCTCAGCACCTCGCCCAGCAAGCGGCCGAGCAGGCGGACGTCACGCCGCATCGGCTCTGGCATCCGGTAACGATCGCTGTCCCGGTCAATCGTCTCCCGATCCACCTGGTAAGCGTAGCGAAACACCCAGCTGGACTCTCGGTACCCTTACCTTCATGACCAGTGATGCCTCCGCCCAGCCGGACACCGTTCCCGACGGCCACGACCAGGACAAGGACTGGGGCCTGCACACCACGGCGGGGAAGATCGCCGACCTGGCGCGGCGCCGCCAGGAGGCCACGCACGCGGGCTCGGAGCAGGCGGTGGTCAAGCAGCACGAGAAGGGGAAGCTGACCGCGCGGGAGCGAATCGAGCGGTTCCTGGATCCGGGCTCGTTCGTGGAGTTCGACGAGTTCGCCCGGCACCGGGCCACGGACTTCGGCATCGCCGCTAACCGGCCGTACGCGGACGGCGTGGTCACTGGGCACGGCACGGTGGACGGGCGCCAGGTCTGCGTATTCAGCCAGGACTTCACCGTCTTCGGCGGATCACTCGGCGAGGTGTACGGCACCAAGATCGTCAAGGTGATGGACCACGCGCTGAAGGTGGGCTGCCCGATCGTCGGATTCAACGACGGCGGCGGGGCGCGGATCCAGGAGGGCGTGGTCGCGCTCGGCCTGTTCGCCGACATCTTCTACCGGAACGTCATGGCCTCCGGGGTGATCCCGCAGATCTCGCTGATCATGGGCCCGTGTGCGGGCGGGGCGGTCTACTCGCCGGCCATCACGGACTTCACCCTGATGGTGGAGGGCACCTCGCACATGTTCATCACCGGCCCTGACGTGATCAAGACGGTGACCGGCGAGGAGGTGACGTTCGAGGAACTCGGCGGGGCGCACGCGCACGCCGTCCGGTCCGGCGTCGCCCACTACCAGGCCAAGGACGAGGACGACTGCATCGAGTTCGCCCGTGAACTGCTGTCCTACCTCCCGTCCAACAACCTCGAAGACCCGCCGGTCATCGGCGCCCCCGCCGACCCCGCCGCGGCGGACGAGGTCACCGCCGACGACGAGGCGCTGGACACGCTGATCCCGGACTCACCGAACCAGCCGTATGACATGCACACGGTCATCACCGGCGTGCTGGACGACAGCGACTTCCTCGAGGTACACACGGGGTTCGCGCCGAACATGGTCTGCGGCTTCGGCCGGGTGGCCGGCTCGCCGGTCGGGATCGTGGCCAACCAGCCGATGCACTTCGCCGGCTGCCTGGACATCAACGCGTCGGAGAAGGCCGCCCGGTTCGTCCGCACCTGTGACGCCTTCAGCGTCCCGATCCTGACCTTCGTGGACGTGCCCGGCTTCCTGCCCGGCGCCGGCCAGGAGTGGAACGGGATCATCCGGCGCGGGGCCAAGCTCATCTACGCCTACGCCGAGGCCACCGTGCCCAAGGTCACCGTCATCACCCGCAAGGCTTACGGCGGCGCCTACGACGTCATGGGCTCCAAGCACCTGGGCGGTGACGTGAACCTGGCCTGGCCTACGGCGCAGATCGCGGTCATGGGCGCGCAGGGCGCGGTGAACATCCTGTACCGCCGCGAGCTGGCCGCGGCCGACGACCCCGACGCACTGCGGGCCCAGTGGGTCACCGAGTACGAGGACACGCTCGCAAACCCCTACGTCGCCGCCGAGCGCGGCTACGTCGACGCGGTCATCCGGCCGGCCGAGACCCGCTCGGAGGTAACCAAAGCCCTCCGGGCGCTGCGCACCAAGCGGCAGACCCTCCCGCCCAAGAAGCACGGGAACATACCGCTGTAATTAGGCTGATGTACCGGCCTTGACGTGCTCCAGGTGGTCGAGGACCTGGGCGAAGTGGTCGCCCATGGCTTCGGGGACGTGCTGGGCCATGGACTGGGCCAGCATGGCGTCCACGGCGGCCTGGGCCAGCGGCCGGACGCGGCGGGTGATGGCGGCCACCTCGGCGATGTCCTGGCCCTGAAGCATGCCGTCCCGCAGATGGGCGGCCAGCACGTAGCGGGTCACGGTGCGGGCCAGGTCGCTCGCGGCAGCGTCGACCTGCGCGCGGAGCCGGCCGGCCATCTCCAGGACCGCGCTGAGCGGCATCCCCACCGATACGAGCTCGGCGCCCGCGTTGAGCAGACGCGGGCTCGGCACCCGGTACCGGGCCCCATCGGGCTCGATCAGGCCGAGCGCGACCGACTGCGCGATGTCCGCCGCAGTGACCTCGCCGCCGAACATCTCGGCGAGCCGGGCCGCGGTGACGTAGGCCGGTATCTCGTCGGACCAGGGCAGGCCCACCGCGGACTCCAGGTCGAGGATCTCGGCGATGTCCCCACCGCGCTCCCAGACGGCCAGTAGCTCACCGATGTTGGCGAAGGTGTAGCCGCGCTTGAGCAACTGGCCGATGAGCCGCAGCCGGGCCAGGTGGGCGTCGGTGTAGATGCCGACGCGGCCGTCGCGCCGGGGCGGGTCGAGCAGGCCGCGGTCCTGGTAGACGCGGATGTTGCGGACAGTGGCCCCGGCCAGGCGGGCCAGCTCGTCAATCCGGTACTCGCCCATGGGTTCACCTTACGCAGGGCGCCGCGCCGGGCGCGGCGATAATTCTTCATTGCATTGAGACAATGCCCATTGTAACGTTTTGCTACGCACGTCAACCTGCTCGGCCCGTGGCGGGTGACGGCCGCCGCCCGGCCCGCGCTGCTGGAGGCCCGCGGCCGGGTCATCATCACCGCCTCCCTGCTGGCCGTCATCACCCGGCCGTTCGCCGCGGCCTACACCGTCGCCAAGGGCGCCCTGACCGCGTGGGCGTACTGCGCCTGGAGTACGGCACGCACCTGTCCGTCACCAGCGTGTACCCGGGTTACGTCGACACGGCGATCCATGAGCGGTCCCGCCAGGCCGGGGTGGCGCTGGACGGACTGGTGCCCGCCGAGCACGTCCGGGACACGGTGCTGACCGTGATCTCCGCCGCGGCGGCCGCCCGGGCTCCCCGCGACGTGGCTTCCACCTCGGCCGGTACCGCCGCGCTGCGGCTGGGCCGGCACGCCCCCGGCCTGGTGGATCGCGCCGTCGCCGCGCGTACCGGCCGGCTGGCCCGCGGCGGCAGGTTCTCGGGGGCCGCGCTGGCCGCCGGGCTGCGCGAGCGGCATACCGAACACACCCTGGCCAAGGACGAGGAACAGCGACCATGACCACCCGTACGCTCCGCCCCACCGACCGGGAAGACATCGCTCAGCGGCTGCTCCGCTCCTCCGCCAAGGCGTCCTACGACCCGCGATGTGAGATCGACTCGGACCGGCCGGTCGACCCGGACCGGTACGCCACGCGGTGACGCACGCCCGGTGGCGGGGGGCGGTTCAGGTAGCGGTCTGGCCGGAGGCCGAGACCGCCTACGACCGGGTCCTGCAGGAAAAGATACGGCGCACCGTCTGGGTCACCGGCGGCTGCCGAAGCTGGTATCTGAACGACGCCGGCCGCAACGTCAGCCTCTGGCCGGACTTCACGTGGGCGTTCGCCCGGCAGACCCGCCGCTTCGATGTGTCCAGCTACGAGGTGCTGCTACCTCACCCACAGTGACGCGAGCGGCCGATCATCAACGGGTGCCCCATTTGTGCCATTTGTGCAGACCAGGCGTTATTTTGCGGCTTCGGTTGCGCGCCGGCGGCGCGGCCACTGAGCGGCCTGGCCTAAAGTCGTGAACACGATGAGCGAATACGCAGCCCCGCTACCGCTGCTGGCCCGCTACGCCGTCATGGTTGACGTGGGTTACATCTACGCTGCCGCCGGGGAATTGCTGCTCGGCACGAGCTCGCGCCGTGACTTCCGCGTCGACGCCGTACCGCTCATCAACGCCATCAGCAAGCACGCGGACGAGCTCGTGCGCGGTGAGCTGCTGCGGGTCTACTGGTACGACGCGGCGCGGGACCGGGTGCCCACGATCGACCAGCGGGTGATCGCCCAGATGCCGATGGTCAAGCTGCGGCTCGGCAACCTCAACGCCCGTGGCCAGCAGAAGGGCGTGGACGCCCAGATCCGCGCGGACATGGAGGCGCTGGCCCGGCACCGGGCGATCACCGACGCGATCCTGGTGGCCGGGGACGAGGACATGGTGCCCGCCGTGGAGGCCGCGCAGGCCTACGGCGTCCGCGTGCACCTGTGGGGGATCGAGCCGCCGTACGGCACGAACCAGGCGGAGCGGCTGGTCTGGGAGTCCGACACAGTGGAGATCCTGGACAGCGCGTTCGTCAAGCCCTACTTCACCCGGCAGCCGGCCAGCGTGGTCGAGCCCGCCCAGCCCGAAGAGCCGGCGGCCGGCGCCGTGCCCTCCCCCGCGCAGCTCTTCGGCGACCGGGTACCGAGACCGGCCGTCAAGCCGGCCCACCCCCCTTACCCGGGTGGCCCGCTGCACGGTACGACCGTCCCGGGCGCGGCGCCCGGCGGCCCCGCGCCGCACGCCCCCGCCGCCGCGAGCACGGCCACGGCCGGCCACGGGGGCCTGCACGGGCCCGCCGCGGCCCGGCTCGGCCCCGTCCGGGGGCGCGTTGAGGAAGCCGGTGAGCACGTGGCGCAGAAGTGGATCCTGACCCGCGGCACCGACAACATCCGTGACCTGCTCCCCGGCCCCATCCTGCCGCCAGTGATCGATAAGGAGCTGCTGGTCGAGGCGGAGAAGGATCTCGGCCTGTCGCTGCGCTCCTACCAGGAAGCGCGCGAATGGCTGCGGGACGCGTTCTGGACCCGGGTGCACCGCGAGTTCGGCATCATCGTGGGCCGCTCGGACAACTGAGCTGGCGTCAGGTGCGCCTCCGCCCCGGCCTGCCTGAACCCGAGGCCGGCCCGGGAGACGCCTGCACTGGCCCCCGGGGGACGCCTAAACTGGGATCGTGCCATCAGACGAGCCGGGCCAGCCGGTGCTGCGCGTCATTCGGGGCGATGCCAGCGCCGAGGAGATCGCCGCCATCTTGGCTGTGCTCGCCGTCCGGCGGGACGCCGCCACAGCCGTCGCGTCGTCCGCAGCGGGGACGGCTCCCGGACGGTTCCGTTCAGCATGGACGGACAGATCCCGGCAACTCCGCGCGCCGCTTTCCCCCGGCCCCGGCCACTGGCGGCGCTGGTACTAGCTGTGCTAGCCCTGTGCTAGCCCGGGGGGGCGACCCCCCGGAACCCCCCGCTGTGCTTCGCACCCCGACTGTGGCTCTCGCCGACACACCGGCCACTCACCGGGCACAAGGCCCGGTTCGCTGAGCCGGTAACGACCGCCTCGCCATGACCCGCTGAGGTGCTGGTTTGGCAGCGGCCGCTCGACCGGGCACAAGGCCCGGGCTCGCGGCCGCTAGGAGAGGCGCTCAAGGATCAGGTCGCGGACCTTGGCGGCGTCGGCCTGGCCGCGGGTGGCCTTCATGACCGCGCCGACCAGGACCCCGGCCGCGGAAACCTTTCCGCTGCGGATCTTCTCCGCGACATCTGGGTTAGCGGCGATGGCCTCGTCGACTGCGGCCTGCAGCGCGCTGTCGTCACTGACCACGGCCAGGCCGCGCGCCTTGACCACATCGTCCGGGGTGCCCTCGCCGGCCAGCACGCCGTCGATCACCTGGCGGGCCAGCCGGTCGTTCAGCGCGCCGGACGACACCAGGTCCGCGACCCTGGCCACCTGATCGGGCGTGATCGGGAGGGCGGACAGCGCGGTGCCGGTCTCGTTCGCGCGGCGGGACAGCTCGCCCAGCCACCACTTCCGGGCGTCAGCCGGGGACGCGCCCGCGGCTACGGTACCGGCTACCAGGTCGAACGCGTCCGCGTTACGCAGCGCGGCCATATCGGCGTCGGACAGGTGCCACTCGGCCTGGAGCCGTTCGCGCCGCGCCGAGGGCAGCTCGGGCAGCGACCGCCGGATCTGCTGCACCCACTCGGACGGGGGCGCGATCGGCACCAGATCCGGCTCGGGGAAGTAGCGGTAGTCTTCCGCCTCCTCCTTGCTGCGGCCGGGCGTCGTGATGCCGGTGTCCTCGTGGAAATGCCGGGTCTCCAGGGCCACCTTTCCGCGCGCGTCCAGCACAGCGGCCTGCCGCTCGATCTCGGACCGGACGGCCCGCTCCACCGAGCGCAGCGAGTTGACGTTCTTGGTCTCCGTCCGGGTGCCCAGCACCGCCGAGCCGCGGGGCGCCAGCGACGTGTTCACGTCGCAGCGGAGCGAGCCCTCCTCCATGCGCACGTCGGACACGCCCAGGGACCGGACAACCTCCCGCAGCTCCGCGACGTAGGTACGGGCCACCACGGGAGCGGCCGCACCCGTGCCGGTGATCGGCTTGGTCACGATCTCCACCAGCGGGATACCGGCCCGGTTGTAGTCGACCAGCGAGTAGTCGGCGCCCTGGATTCGGCCGGTAGCCCCGCCCACGTGCAGCGATTTGCCGGTGTCCTCCTCCAGATGCACGCGCTCGATACCGACCCGCACGTGCCGCGGCTCCGCCTCACCCTCGTCGAGCGTCACGTCCAGCCAGCCGTCGGTGCACAGCGGCTCGTCGTACTGGGAGATCTGGTAGTCCTTCGGCATGTCCGGGTAGAAGTAGTTCTTCCGCGCGAACCGGCACCAGCTGGCGATCGAGCAGTTCAACGCGAGCCCGATCCGGATCGTGTACTCGATTGCCGTGCGTGACGGCACCGGCAGTGAGCCGGGCAGGCCGAGGCAGACCGGGCAGACCTGCGTGTTCGGCTCGCCGCCGAACTGGGCCGGGCAGCCGCAGAACAGCTTGGTCCTCGTGCCCAGCTCCACGTGCGTCTCCAGCCCGATCGTGGGCCCGTAACGCTCCAGCGCCTCGGCGTACGGGATGAGCGGCAGCGGTTCGGCCGTCATCGGCCCGCTCCCTTCGTCTCACTCGTCGTGCTGGTCTCGCTCCGGTGGTCGAGGCCGTGCGCCCCGGCCAGCAGCGGATGGCCCCAGCGCTCGGTGAACGCGGCCTCCGCCGCGGCCGCGACCCGGTAGGCACGGTCGTCGGCCAGTACCGGCGCCATGATCTGCAGCCCGACCGGCAGGCCGTCCTCGGGGGCCAGGCCGCACGGCACCGAGATGGC
>Ga0302178_10004357_pt1 | contig 10305 bp, 7 predicted proteins | sample I_Palsa_E1_3_FD_198790 | JGI IMG/M metagenome (GOLD analysis project Ga0302178, IMG submission 198790) | Peat permafrost microbial communities from Stordalen Mire near Abisko, Sweden - I_Palsa_E1_3 | ecosystem: Environmental > Terrestrial > Soil > Palsa > Peat permafrost | place: Sweden: Abisko... | reverse complement strand
GGCCGCCATCGCCTGGATCAGGCAGCTCGCGCCGTTCCGGCCCGCCTGGGTGGAGGAGCCGACCGCGCCCGATGACATCCTCGGCACCGCGGCGATCCGCCGGGGTGTGGCCCCGGTCAAGATCGCCGCCGGGGAGCACGTCGCCAACCGGGTGATGTTCAAGCAGCTGCTGCAGGCGGGCAGCATCGAGATCATGCAGATCGACGCCTGCCGCGTCGCCGGGGTGAACGAGAACATCGCCAACCTGCTGCTGGCCGCCAAGTTCGGCGTGCCCGTCTGCCCGCACGCCGGCGGGGCCGGGCTGTGCGAGATCGTCCAGCACCTGTCGATGTTCGACTACGTGGCGGTGTCCGGCACGACGCGGGGCCGGCGGATCGAGTGGATCGATCACCTGCACGAGCACTTCGCGGCGCCGGCCACGGTCGTGAACGGCAACTACATCGCGCCGGAGACACCCGGGGCGTCCGCCGAGATCCTGCCGGAGTCACTGGCCGAGTATTCCTTCCCGTCCGGCCCGGCGTGGCGCGACAGAAATTTAGCTTGTGCGTTCGATGGTGATGACGGCGGTGTAGGCGTCGGGGATGGGCTTGCGGACTTCTAGGCGGAGCCAGGCCAGCCCGTGGTCGGCCAGGAGGCGGTCGGCTACTCGCTCGGCGGCGGTTTCGATGAGCAGGAACTTGCCTTCGCGGACCACGGCGGCGATCGTGGCCGCCACCGCGGAGTAGTCCAGGGCGTCCGCGAGGTCGTCGCTCGCGGCGGCCGTTCGCACGTCGGCGGTTGCGGGGACCATGTCCACGTTGAAGACCAGAGTCTGCTCGATGGCTCGCTCCCACTCGTGCACGCCGATCACCGTCCGGACGGACAGGTCCCGGACCGAAACAGTATCCATCCCGCTCACGGTACGCAGGCCCGCGGCACCCAGGTGCGGCGGCTCACGGTACCGAGGCCAGCGGCGGCCCCGCGGCGGCGGCTCACGGTACCGAGGCCAGCCACTGCTCGACGCCGGCGATGTGCACCGTCGACCAGGACCTGGCCACCTCGGGCTCGTGCGCGGCCAGCGCGTCGAGGATGGCCCGGTGCTCGGCCAGCGTGCGCGCCCGGGCGCCGGTCTGGGTCAGCCCGCGCCACACCCGGGCCCTGGTGGTCGGCGCGGACAGCGAGTCCAGCAGCGAGGACAGCACCGAGTTCCCCGAACAGGCCGCGATCCGCCGGTGAAACTCCAGGTCGTTGGCGACCAGGTCGTCGGCGGCCGGATCCGGCCGCATGCTGTCGAGCAGCGCGCGCAGGCCTTCGCTCTCCGCCGCGGTGATCCGCTCCGCCGCCATCGCGGTAGCGGCGGGTTCCAGGATACGCCGCACCCGGAGGAACTCAAGCAGCGTGTCGTCACGGCGGAAGTCGACGATGAAGCTCAGCGCCTCGAGCAGCAGCCGCGGCTCCAGGCTGGTCACATAGGTGCCGTCGCCGCGCCGCACGTCGAGGATGTTGACCAGGGACAGTGCCCGTACCGCCTCGCGCAGTGAGCTGCGCGACAGCCCGAGGTCAGCGGCGAGATCCGCCTCGCGCGGCAGCCGGTCACCCGCGCGCAGCGCACCGGAGGTGATCATGGCCTTGATCTTCTCGATGGCCTCGTCGGTCACCGCCACGTACCCCGCTCACCTCCCCATCCCCTGAACGCGCGTCAGCCCCGTCAATGCCCGCCCGCAGAGATCCGACGTTTGCCCCGAGTATGACATACCACCGATCCGGGCTTATTGATGGCGGCGGCTGGTACGAATTAAGGCATGGTCGATGCCGGGGCGGGGCTGCGGGACAAAGCTGGTCTGCGAGACGAGGCTGGGCTGCGGGACGAGGCGGAAAAATACCTGCGGGCGCTGGCAGGCGAGCAGGCGCGGCTGCGGGAGGACCAGTGGACCGCGATCAGCGCGCTGGTCGAACGCGGGCAGCGCGCGCTCGTGGTACAGCGGACCGGGTGGGGCAAGTCGGCGGTCTACTTCATCGCCACCGCGCTGCTCCGGGCCCGCGGCGCGGGGCCGACCGTGATCGTCTCCCCGCTGCTCGCGCTGATGCGTAACCAGGTCGAGGCGGCCGGCCGGGCCGGCATCCGCGCGGCCACCATCAACTCGGCCAATCCAGGCGACTGGGAGGCGCTCTACGCCGAGGTCGCCGCGGGCCGGGTCGATGTGCTGCTGGTGAGCCCGGAACGGCTGAACAACCCGTCCTTCCGCGACCAGGTGCTGCCCGAGCTCAGCCGGTCCGCCGGGCTGGTCGTCATCGACGAGGCCCACTGCATCTCCGACTGGGGGCATGATTTCCGGCCCGACTACCGGCGGCTGCGTACCCTGCTCGGCAGCCTGCCGGCCGGCATTCCCGTGCTGGCTACGACCGCGACCGCGAACGAGCGGGTGACCCGGGACGTCGCGGAGCAGCTCGGCACCGGCGGCCAGGGCGAGACGCTCGTGCTCCGGGGCGCGCTGGACCGGGATTCGCTGCGGCTGGCCGTGGTCACGCTGCCGACCGCGCATCAGCGGCTCGGCTGGCTCGCCGCCCGGCTCGCCGACCTGCCTGGATCCGGCATCGTCTACACGCTCACGGTCGCGGCCGCGCAGGAGACCGCGGCGTTCCTGCGCGAGCAGGGGATGCCGGTGACCGCCTACAGCGGCCGGGACGAGCAAGCGGAACGACTTCGAGCCGAAGACGACCTGCTGGCCAACCGGGTCAAGGCGCTGGTCGCCACCAGCGCGCTCGGGATGGGATTCGACAAGCCCGACCTCGGCTTCGTCGTGCACCTCGGCGCACCGCCGTCGCCGGTCGCCTACTACCAGCAGATCGGCCGGGCCGGGCGAGCCATGTCAGGCCAGCAGGGCGAGCGCGCCGAGGTTATCTTGCTGCCCGGCCGTGAGGACCGGGACATCTGGGCCTACTTCGCCTCGCTCGCCTTCCCGCCGCAGCGGCAGGTCCTGGCCACGCTCGCGGCCCTGACGCAGGCGGGCCGGCCGCTGTCCACCGGGGCGCTCGAGACGCACGTCGACCTGTCCCGTGGGCGGCTGGAATCGATGCTCAAGGTGCTCGACGTGGACGGCGCCGTGCGCCGCGTCAGCGGCGGCTGGATCACGACCGGCCAGCCGTGGCACTACGACGCCGAGCGTTACGAGCGGGTCGCCGCCGAACGCGCCCGGGAGCGCGACGCGATGCTCGCATACCAGGCGACAGACGGCTGCCGGATGGAGTACCTGCGGCGGCAGCTGGACGACCCGGACGCCGCGCCGTGCGGACGCTGCGACAACTGCACCGGCGAGCACTGGCCGGTCGAGGTGCCGGAAGCCGGCGCGGCCGCGGCGCGCGACCGGCTGCTCCGCCCCGGCGTCGAGGTCGAGCCGCGGCGGATGTGGCCGACCGGGATGAAAGCACTCGGCCTGGACGTCGCCGGGAAGATCCCGGCCGGCGCCGGCGCCGAGCCGGGCCGGGTCCTCGGCCGGCTCACCGACATCGGCTGGGGCAGCGTGCTGCGGGCGCTGCTGGCTGAGAACGCCCCCGATGAGCCGGTCACCAGGCAGCTGACCGACGCGATGATCAAAGTGCTCGCCGCCTGGGACTGGGCCCAGCGCCCGGCCGGCGTGCTCACCCTGCCGTCGCGGACCCGGCCCCGGCTGATCGCGAGCCTCGGTCAGCAGATCGCCAGCGTCGGGCGGCTGCCCTACCTCGGCGCGCTCGGCTATACCGATGCCAGCGGGCCGGGCCCGCGCCGGCACAACAGCGCGCAGCGCCTGTGCTCGCTGTGGCACGCGTTCGAAGTGCCCGATGAGGTCCGCGTCGCCATCGCCGCCCTGGACGGCCCGGTGCTGGTGATCGATGACCGGATCGAGACCGGATGGACGATGACGGTCGCGGCCAGGCTGCTCCGCGAGGCCGGCGCCTCCGCCGCTCTGCCGCTGGCCCTGGCCGTCAGCGCCGGCTAAGCGGTGCTGGCCAACCGGCGGCGGCTAGGCCACGTGGGGTTCCGCGCCGTCCTCGCTGACCATGGGCCGGCCCGCGACGGCCCAGCCGGTCATGCCGTCGGCCACGTTGACGGTGCCGAACCCGGCGGCGGCCAGCGTCTGGGCCGCGTACGCCGACCTGGCCCCGCTGCGGCAGATCACGTAGACCTCGCGGTCGTGCGGCAGCTCGCCCGCCCGCAGGCCGAGGTCACCGAGCCGCACGTGCACCGCCTCGGGCGCATGTCCGGCCGTCCACTCGTCGTCCTCGCGCACATCCAGCAGGAACACCCCGGCCGGCAGGTCCGCCGACAGCACTTCTGGCACCGTGTCGGGCTGGTTCATGGCGGTCTCCTCAACCGGGCTCCGATTCGCAGCCAACTGGTCAAGGGCTGCCTGGCTACTGTACTCGCAGGCTGGTCGGCGGACTAGGTGGTGCCGGGGACGTTCGCCCCCTGCGCGACGGCCGGGACCGGCGCGGGACCGGGAACGGTTTCCTCCTTGATCCCGTACCGGGCGTAGAGGCGGCGCAGCGGCGGCGGCGCCCACCAGTTAGCCCGCCCGAGCAGCCGCATGGTGGCCGGCACCAGGAGCACCCGGACGACGGTGGCGTCCACCACCAGCGCCACGATCATGCCGACGCCCATCAGCTTGATGAACGTGATGCCGGAGGCCGAGAACGCGCCGATCACGATGATCAGCAGCAGCGCCAAGCTGGTGATCAGGCCGCCGGTCCGCTGCAGGCCGGCCGCCACCGAGGCGGTGTTGTCGCCGGTCTGGTCGTACCGCTCGCGGATCCGGGACAGCAGGAACACCTCGTAGTCCATGGACAGGCCGTAGATGATCGCCAGCATCAGGATCGGCATCGTCGGGTCGATGGACCCGGTCGGCGTGAACCGCAGCAGGCCGGACAGGTGGCCCCACTGGAAGATCCACACGACGACACCGAACGTCGCCGACAGCGACAGCACGTTCATCACGATCGCCTTCAGCGGCAGCACCACCGAGCCGAACGCCAGGAACAGCAGCACGAACGTGGAGACGCCGACCAGCAAAGCCATCCACGGCAGCGTCGCGCCGAGACTGGCCAGCTCGTCGACGAGCCCGGCGGTGGTCCCGCCGACCAGCACCGTCGTTCCCGGCGGCGCCGGGGTGTCGCGGATCTGGGTGACGATTCCCCTGGCCGCCGACGACACCGTGGGCGGGGCGTAGCCGATGTCGACCCGGACCGTGGCGGCCCCGTCCGGCGTGCGGCGGGTCCCGGTGACCTGGGCCCCGGTGACGCCCGGGATGGCGTCGATGCGGTGCAGGTAGGCGGTCAGCTCCGCCGGGGTGGCGGCTCGCGCCCCGGTGACGAGCGCCTCGATCGGAGCGGTCGAGTTGACGCCGAAGTCGGTATCCAGCGTCTGGGAGACCTGCCGGATCACCGAGGCCGCGGGCAGCGTCCTGGCGTCGGTACCGCCCCAGGAGACGCGCAGGAACGGGGCGCCGAGGGCCAGCAACCCGATAACGATCACCGTGACGTAGACGACGGGCCTGCGCATGACGCTACGCGCCAGCCGGTACCAGGCCCCGCTCGCCTCGTCACGGACTGGACCCGAAGCTCCCGCGGCCGGGTACCGCACCGAGCGGCGGATGCGCAGCGCGTTGACCCGGTGGCCCAGGACGGCCAGCAGCACGGTCAGCACGGTCAGCGCGGCCAGCATGTCTACCGCTACCGTGGCCACCCCGCCGTAGCCCATCGAGCGCAGGAAATCCTCGGGGAACAGCATCAGGCTAGTCAGCGCGACGGCGACGGTGACGCCCGACACGGCGACGGTCCGTCCAGCGGTGGCCACCGTCCGGGCCAGCGCCTGCTCCACGGTCGGCTGGCGGCGCAGTTCCTCGCGGAACCTGGTGACCATGAAGAGCCCGTAGTCGATGCCCAGGCCAAGGCCCAGGATCGTGGTGATGTTCACCGAGTAGATGGACACCGTGGTGACCATGGTGAGCAGCCGCAGCACCGTGAACGAGCCGAGGATGGCCACGCCGCCGATCGCCACCGGCAGCGACGCCGCGGCCAGGCTGCCGAAGATCACCAGCAGCAGGAGCAGCAGGACCGGCATCGAGAACCCCTCGGCCTTGGCGATATCCGCGGTGACCTCGGAATTGATCGCGACCTCCATCGGAACGGTCCCGCCGACCCTGGCCGTCACGCCGCTCGCCGCCAGGCCCGGGGGCGTCAGCTCGGTCTTGATCGCGTCATAGGTCTTGTGCCTGGCGGCGTCATCGGCCCCGGTGAGCTGGAGCACCGCGTAGGTGGCGTGCCGGTCGGTGCTGACCAGGCTGGGCGATCCGGTGGACCAGTACGTGCTGGCCCGGGCCACGTCGGCCGGTGGCAGGCCGGTCAGCGCGGCGGTCACCGCCCGCCGGTAACCGGGGTCGCTGACGGTCATGCTGGCACTGCGGTACAGCACCACGACGTCGGGGTCGTTCCGGCCGAACACCTGGCTGGCCTGGCTGGCTTCGGCCTGGCTCGGGCTGGCCGGAGGGGTGAAATCGTCGCCGGAAGAAAGCTGGCCGAAGACGCCGGTCCCCCAGGCTGCGGCGAACGCCACCAAGACGAGGGTGAGGACGAGCGTCAGCCGCCGCCTGGTGTACAAGAGCCGTCCCCATGCCTGGAACATCTCGCCTCCTGCGGGCCACTGCCTCAAGGTGATTTGCTGATGTTGATTACTCAAGTAAACGGCGTAAACTGAGTACACCGCTAACTTTGCATACGCCGTTCACTCGTGTCAAGGGCGCTAGCATCGGGCCAGCGGCCGCCCCGGCAGGTCCGGTGCCGGGTCTTGCCAGCGGATGGTCGCCGTAGATATGACTTGGCCCAGGAGGCAGCTGTGACACAGGCCGTTGATGTCACCGGAAGCGCCGGGCCCGCCGGGACGGCGGGGACGGCGGGGACGGCGGGGTCGGGGGGTTCCCGGCGGGACCGGCTGCGCGCGGCGACCATCGAGGAGATCATCGCGACGGCCCGGCGGCTGCTGGTCGCGAACGGGCCGGAAGCGGTGTCACTGCGCGCCATCGCGCGCGAGATGGGGATGACCGCGCCCGGGCTCTACCGGTACTTCGGCAGCCACGAGGAACTGATCAGGCACGTCATCGCCGGCATCTTCACCGAGCTCGGCGCGGACATCCATCAGGCCATCGGTGCCGCGGTTCCTCCCCCGCCGCTCTCCGGCGAGTCATCCGATCCCATCCGCGCGAAGCTGACCGCCAAGATGGCGGCGGCCTGCCGGGAGTTCCGCCGCTGGGCGCTGAACCACAAGGCGGAGTTCGCCCTGCTGTTCGGCGTGCCGCTGCCCGGCCTCGACGACAGGCAGCGGCACGACGTCGCGCAGGAGTGCGCGCTGGCGTTCGCCGGCACCTTCTTCGCGCTGTTCGCCGAGCTCTGGCAGGTGGCCCCGTTCACCGTGCCCGCGGCCGGAGAGATCGATGCCGGCCTGCTCGACCAGCTCACCCGCTACCGCGACGGGCTGGGCACCGACATGCCGGCCGGGGCGATGCTCACGTTCCTGCGCTGCTGGACGCTGCTCTACGGGGCGGTGTCGATGGAGGTGTTCGGCCACATGAGCTTTGCCCTGGAGGACCCGGCGCCCATGTTCGAGTTCATGCTCAGCGATCTCGCGTCCATGGTCGGGCTGCGCTACCCGCCGCGCCGGTAGGGACACCGCGGGATTATTCGGGGCGGCGCGGCGAGTACTGCTGGTAGCGTTTTTCGTGACGGGCGGGCAGGCAACGAAAATCCGAACGAGGGCTTGGCACAATCATGCTCGACAGGCGACAGATCAGGGACAACCCGGACGCGGTGAAGGAGGCTGTCCGGGTCAAGGGGATTGACCTGGACGTGGACGAACTGATCCACCTCGACCACACCAGCCGCAAGCTTCAGCACGAACTGGACCAGGCCCAGGCCCGCAGGAAGAGCTCCGCGAAGGAATTCGCCAAGGCCGACGACACCCGCCGGGCCGAGCTCCGAGCCGAGCACGAAGAGCTCGAGATCCAGCTCAGGTCGCTCCGCGAGCAGCTGGCCGAGACGACAGAAAAGCTGCAGGGCCTGCTGCTGCTGACGCCCACGATCCCGTGGGCAGGCGCTCCGGTCGGGGACGAGTCCGCGAACGTGATCATCAGGACGGTCGGTGCGCCACCGGAGTTCAGCTTCAAGCCGCTGGACCATGTGGAGCTGTGCGAACAGCGCGGCTGGGCCGACTTCGCCCGGGCCCGCAAGGTCGCGGGGGAACGCGCCTACGCGCTGATGGGGGACATGGTCCGGCTCGAGCGCGCGGTGCACTCCTACGCCCTGGACCTGCTCAGCGCCAGGGACTTCACGCTGGTCTCGGTCCCGTCGCTGGTGCGGGAGGACGCGCTGATCGGCACCGGCCAGTTCCCCGCGCATCGTGAGGAAACCTACGCGATCCCCGCCGACGACCTGTACCTCGCCGGTACCGCGGAAGTCGCCTTGGTCGGCTTCCACAGCGGCGAGGTGCTCGACCATAAGCGCCTGCCGATCCGGTACGCCGGCATATCGCCGTGTTTCCGGCGGGAAGCCGGCAGCGCCGGCCGTGACGTGCGCGGGCTGCTGCGGGTGCACCAGTTCGAGAAGGTCGAGCAGTTCGTCATCTGCGCGGCCGACCCGGCCGAGTCCGACCGCTGGCACGCCGAGCTGCTCGGCACCGCCGAGCAGCTGCTGCAGGGCCTCGGGCTGGCGTACGAGGTGATGGAGGTCGCCACCGGCGACATGGGCGCGGGCAAGTACCGGATGAACGACATCAACACCTGGATGCCGTCCCTGGGCGCCTACCGCGAGACCCACAGCTGCTCGTCCCTGCATGACTGGCAGGCCAGGCGGGCCAACGTGCGCTACCGCGACACGGGCGGCACGTTGCGGTTCGCCTACACCCTGAACAACACGGCCGTCGCCACGCCGCGCATTCTGGCCGCCCTGGTAGAGAACCACCAGACCAGCGAGGCGCAGGTCGAGATACCCGTCGCGCTGCGGCCCTACCTCGGGGGCAGGGAATTCCTCTGACCGGGCGCCGGACCGGCGCCGCGGCCCGCGGCGGCCTGCGGCGGGTCACGTTACCCGCGAGCGGGCGCGCGGACGGAGAAAGAGAGCGTACGCTGCGAGCGTGACCGTTGAAGCCGATCGCGTGGCCGAGCTGGCCAACCGACCGCTCAAAGAGCTGACCAGGCGCGATGTGGCGCTTGCGCTGCTCAGCGTGCCGTCGGAGGACGCTCTCGCCTCGCTGCCCGGCCTCAGGAGAGGGATGCTCGCGGCTTCCAACCCGCTGTCCGCCGTGTTCTGGTCGGCCACCGAAGCCATCCTGGGCAAGATCGCGGACGGCGACGCCACCGTCGGTGACGTCAGGACCTGGCTCGAAGCCACCGGAACCGAGCCGAACGGGATAATCGGCCTGCACGTCTGGGATGAGCAGTCCGAGCGCAGCCAGCTCGCCGCGGAGATGCACACCAGGCTGGTCACCCACCTGGAGGAGCAGCTGGCCGCGGGCGCCATCGATCCTGACCTGCTGGCGACGGCCGACCCGGTCGCCTGCAGCGCCTACATCGAACTGCAGGAACGCTGGATGACCTCGGCGCTGCCCGACAGCCGGGTTCCGATGGACGTGCTGCTCGAGGAGAAGGACGAGGAGTTCCTGGCCGAATGGGACGCTGCCGACGCCGAAGCGCTGGACGTGCTGCAGGCCCTGCTCGACCAGGTCGGCGACCGCCCGTTGCCGGCCGAGAGCCTGCGCCTGGCCAGCACCCGGCTGCGTGAGGTCATCGCCGAACCCGGCTGGCCGGGTCAGCTGCTGATCGAGTGCGGCGGGGTGCGCCCGAAGGACCTGCCGGCCGACGATGCCGAACTCTGGCTCCGGCTGGCCGCCGGCGTGGCGTCACCGGAGGGATCCGACGACTGGGGCGCCCCAGGCGGAGGCCCGCACGAGACCGACAGCGCGATCGCCGCTATCTGCTCCATCGACCATTTCGACTGGCTGGCGGTCATCACCGCCCTCGCCGCCGGAGGCCCCGGCACGGCCACGTCGGCCACAGACCTCGCCGCTTACGTGCGGGACTACGATCCCGACGACGGCGAGCAGGGCGACGAGGACGAGGTTCCGGACGACGCGGACTTCGGACTCGATGACGCCGGCGACGCCGCCGAGGACGAGGACGCCGAGGACGAGGACGCCGAGGACGAGGACGAGGAATTCGACGAGCTCGGCATGGAGGACCTGTTCCTGCCCGTCACCGCGCTGTGGCAGGTCCTGGGCGCGATAGATGACCACGAGCGGCTGAC
>Ga0302178_10004353_pt1 | contig 10306 bp, 10 predicted proteins | sample I_Palsa_E1_3_FD_198790 | JGI IMG/M metagenome (GOLD analysis project Ga0302178, IMG submission 198790) | Peat permafrost microbial communities from Stordalen Mire near Abisko, Sweden - I_Palsa_E1_3 | ecosystem: Environmental > Terrestrial > Soil > Palsa > Peat permafrost | place: Sweden... | reverse complement strand
CTTCACAGACACAGTGTGGACCGCGGCGGGCCGCGATTCCAGATCAGGCACGGACGCCTGCCGGGATGCCAGCGGCGGTGGCCGCCGGGGCCGCCGCCAGCCGGCGTCCACGCAGGTAGATAACGACAAGCCGGGTCAGCACGTCGGCCAGGGCCATCATCACCAGCGCCGCCACCCAGGCCGCCGAGCTGGTGATGTGGTGCGCGACGCTGAACCGGGCGATGGCCGGGCCCGCGCCGTTGCCGGCGGCGACCGCGAAGCCCAGCCGGGCGCCCACGCCGCCGACCCACATGCTGGCCGCCACAACACCCGCGCGGCCCAGGGGCCGGCCCTCAGCGCCCAGGCGCAGCCGGGTGGCCAGGCCGCCGAGCCCGCCCATCACCGCGCCGGCCAGCACGCACGCCGCCTCCAGCACCAGGTCGCTGCCGCCGGCAGGCACCGAATGCAAGAACAGCACCGCGGCGCAGCCCACCGCGAGCACGGGGGCCATCAGGGACCGCGCATCGAGCGGGTGCTCGCGGATCTGGCGGATGACCAGGAGGATGAGGCTTGCGTTGATCAGGTACATGGTGATGTTGTTCATGCCGTCAGCGTGCCTCCGGGCCCCCGGGCGCGGCGTCGGCCCACAGGTGGGAGCCCGGGTTGATACCCAGCCTCAACCCCTGGGTTGAGCCGCTCTTGCGAATCGGCGGGCCCTTGGACAGCTCTACGCGGTGGCATCCGCCTCCGATGCCGGGCCAGCGTCCCAACGATCAAGGGACAGCCGCCCTTCGATAACAATTGACTCCTGCTTACCACCATCATCAGCCGTCACGCGGACTCGTCGAAGACGTTGTCGCTGACGAGTCCGCCCAGGTCAGGGCACCGCATGAAGAAGCAGCTCTAGATAACGTTCGATTCTCGACACTATGAGGCTCAGGCAAGCCGCATCGGACTCGCCCGTGTTGTTCCGGACATGCTGAGGACTTGAGGCAGGACGTCCCTTCACGCACAGGGCAATTGACCCGTCCGGCTCCAAGCCGAACCGGCACAACCGCTCCGCTTCTTCACCCTGGCCCCGCATAGTCAGCAGTTCGGCCAGCCCGCCGGCGGCCTGATGGTCGCCGGTGTCGGCCCGGGTGCGCAGCCCCTCCAGGTCACCCCGCTTGGCCAGCAGCCCGGCCAGCCGCCGGGCGGCGGCGCTGTCGGCGGCGTCGGCCCGGGTGTGCAGCCCGTCGACGTCGCCGCGCCGGGCCAGCCGCCCCGCGGCCCTGCTGTCGCCGGCGTCGGCAGCGCGACGGTACAGCGGGATGGCGTAGCGGTACAGCAGCGGGTTCCCGGCGCCGTCGGCGAGCCGGGCGGCATCAGCGGTATTGCGGACGTATTTGAGGACGGCGTCCCAGCTGCCGGCGGGCACGCGGGCATAGCGGCGTTCCCAGCTGGCGTGTGCCGGTGCGGGTGGTCGTCCGGCCGGGCCGGGTCTACCTGTTCCGGGGGCGGATGTGCTCTGAAAGAATAGGCGCGTGGGCCCGGGGTGTTTACTTGAGAGTTGGCACCTCGGCCCACCTCCGACTCTCAGGAAGGTAGGCCGGACGAATCCGGAATCCGCCTCAAGTAGTGCGTCGAACACCTTGTCTAGGGACAGCTCGTCGTCCTCGATCATGAACGCTAACGACCTCGCCGCTATGGACGCGCAGATGCGTATCTGGCTAGAAGCAGAAATGTCGATCTGGCACAGGTACCTGGTGAACGCGCTTAGTGCGCCGGGGTATCGACGCGGAGGCGTGGCTCCAGAAGTGGCGCGTCGATTTCGTGGAGTCAGGAACGAGCCGGGAGTGCCTGAGCTGATCGTCCCCGATGAGATGCTGTGGTTCTTCCTCAGCGACGCCCCGGCGCTGCCGGGGGAGCCGGTCTGGTCGGGGCCTACAGCGGCGCCACCGTATCCACCGGCCGGGCCCGCTGCTGCCGGGTGAGCATGCCTGCCGCCCTCAAACAAGCTGATGGCAAACCCCTTGCCACACATGCCTAGCGCCCTAGCCGGCTGCTACCCTGATGCTCGTGGTCGAATATTTGTTCGACAGACGCCAGTGCCAGGCTGCGCGATGGCCCGCTGTCTTCGCTGTGCTGCTGCTGGTGCTGCTGCTGGTTCCCGGCCCTCGCCGTGGCCGCCACAGCGGTGTCTGGACGCTGAAATGGAGCGCCAACTTCTCCGCGCCCGTCGCCCTCGGCCAGTTCAGCGGCTGCGATGACAACGCGGACGGCCCCGATCCGTCCTGCGCGAACCTGCCCGCCTCCCTGCGCTCGCAATGGTGGGCGTACCCGTGGCCGTGGCCGGACACCGCGACGCAGCGGGGCTACCCGGTGGGCGGCTACTACGACCCGCGCCAGACGGTGTGGATCTCCGGTGGCCAGATGCATATCCGGATGTTCCGCGATGCGGCCGGGATGCATAGTGCGGCGGTCGTGCCCAAAGCGGCGATGGGCCAGCTGTACGGGAAATATGTTGAGACATTCCGGGTGCCGAAGATCGCGCCTGGGTACAAGAGCGCCCATCTTCTCTGGCCATCGGGCAATGCAGACTACGAGGTCGACTACCCGGAGAATGAATGGGACACCGGCATTTCCGCCTACGTGCATGCCGGGCAGGACCCTCAGCAGGCCTTTGACACGGGCGCCTCGTGGGGAACCTGGCACACCACCGCAATAGAGTGGACACCTAAGCGGCTATCGTTCTTCCTGGACGGCAAGCTGATCGGCACCACCACCCAGGGCGTGCCCAATGTGCCGGTGGACTGGATCATCCAGAACGAGTCCGCGCTGAATGGTGAATCAGCTGCGCCGGACTCGTCGGCGCAGATCGACATCGCTGCCGTCAGTGTCTATGCGTACACGCCCTAATTACGCGGCCACCGATCGCCCGGACGTCTACCGCCGCGCCACCAGCGCGAGCGACATCACTGGCAGCGGGTTATCCGGCTCGTTCATCCCGCACGACGGGCACAGAGCCTGTAACAGTGTGCCGCGCCTCGGCGCTGACCCGGGCGTACCTGGCCGTGCGGGGGCCTTCGCTGCGGTTGGGGCCACCCTCCCACCAACGGAAGGGACGGTTGCTCGTACATCTCCATGAGAATACGGTCGGCCCAGAGCCCCGCCTGCCGACCGGCGCTGTCGGCGCCCTCGGGTGCAACGGACATTGCCGTGCCGGTGTCGCTCAGCCGCAGTGGGTCAGCGTCCAGGTCTAGGGCATCCACCCGCCCAGTCTCGCGCCACCAAGGCCAGTGAGCGATATTGACCCTGGCAGATACGCGGCTAAACAGCGGAGCGCCGCCCTGTTGACCGTGACCTTTGGGCACGTCAGGGACGGTATTGGCACCGTGCGACCGCCGGACTCACGATCCGCTGCGCTACCTTGTTTCGGTACGCTAGGCCGCTCGAACTGCCGAATCTGGCGGTACGTATATCAAGGCGGCTCCGCTGCGCCCGCACCGGACTGCGGCCCTGGGGGCCGACTCGGCACGTCGCACCGGGCGGATGCACGCACCCACCACTGATCAGACAGTGAAGTGGGCGGCGTGGGGCTGGCACGAGGGCGCGATGCGCCCATGGGACTCTTGCCGTTGCCGTTGCCGTTGCCGTTGCCGTTGCCGTTGCCGGTCCGCCCGCTCCGCCTTAGGCCGATAGCCACGGCGGACGGCCGGGCACGCGTGACCCCGGGCACCGGCCGCACCAGCTGGCCGGCGTCACGCTCCACCGGCCGCGGCCCGTGCCGGACCCCGCGCCATCCCACCCGGCACCCCGGCATGAAGCTACGAAAGCTCACAGCAGCGGGGCGGTCAGGAGTCCCATCCCCGGCGCTGATCATTGTCTAAGCCGACCGGAACCCGTCAAGGGCGGCCCTTTGGGCCGCCCTGAACCCGGACGGCTCACTGTCCGGCGCCTATCCGGGGATGGGCAGGAGCGGGCACGGTTAGCGGTGCGCGGGCGCCGGGGACATAACGGGCAGGAGAGGGTGCCGCTACGAACCGGCGGGAGACCGCCGAATTGCTGATCGAGCCCGCGTGCGGCCCGACAGCCTGCTCCGCGCTGGCCTGCGATAGCGGATCTCACGGACCCGCAGGCGTTCGGTCACCGGCCCAATCTCAACGATCATCAACCAGAGGAGCGACTCGTGATTGTTGGGCGTAGCCTTCGGGCACGGGATCGTGGAAGACGACGGCTGCATACGGAATCCGTGCAGTGTTCCGTTTGAGCGCGGGCCGATCTGCGGGATCGGTGTATGCGCGGCGCGGCGGGTCGACCGCCGTAGGCCCCAAATGCTGGCCTTTCAAGCTCTGTAGCCGTCGTCCCGCCGTGCCGACGCCAGCAAAGCGAATACGACGGTGGAACTCAGGTAATGGCCGGTGGCGTAGTCGAAAGCGCCGCCGCATGTTATCAGCCGCAGTGCCGCGTAATCGGCGGCGCCGTAAATTGCCTTCGCCGGGAAATCCGATTTGAGGTACTCGCGTACGCCGGTCACCCGGAAAACTGCCGTGACCCCGTCGGCGAGCGTGACGTCGACGGCGTCCCCCGGCCGGAGCGCTCCGAGGCTGAAGAAGACGGCAGGACCCTGCAGGCTGTCGACGTGCCCTTCGATGATGGACACCCCGATCTCGCCGGGCGTCGCCGAGTAGCTGAGCCACGCGGCGAGGTCGGCGCTCGTGGTGAGCGACGGCACCTGGATGGTGCCATCGGAGTTGACCCCGAGGCGCAGCAGCCTCGAGTCCACGCCGATGGCCGGGATGTCCACGGAAACCGGCACCGAGCGCCACAGTGACGGGCCATGGATCCGGCCGGGCCCGGTGGCGCCGGCCGCCGCCGGAATGGGCTGCGGCGCGTGCTGCTGCGCGGCGACCGCGAAGCCGATCGTGGCGGCCCCGGCGATGATCAGGAGGACGCCGGCCACCCTGGCGAGGCGGGCGCGGAGACCCGGCCCGGTGCCGAGCGGGGGCGCGTACCCGTCCTGCTGCCAGGACATGACCACCCGAAACCCGGCTATACGCCGCCACTCGGTATCTCCCAATGCCGTCATGCCTCTCCGCGCAGGAATTTCTTCTCGTCTAGCCTAATATTTCAAAGGTGCATAAGCCTCAAACCAGCCCGCCCGCGGCCACCAGATTCGGGTTATCGAATGAGGCGTGCGTCTTCGCCAGGCTACGCAACAATGGCATCTGACAGGTGTCCTCTCGGGCCGGGTCCTAGAGCTTCAGACACTCCCATCGTCCCAGCTCAGATGGCACCTTTCATGTCGACACGCCCGAATAAATCCCTATTACGTCGGCCGGATCGAGGATAAGCCATTGCATGTTTTTTACTGTCTGCGGGCATTATCTATTTAGGTCGTCGGAGCTTTCAGGACGCATGAGGAGATTTCATGACGGTGCAGGCGACGGTAATGGCGGTGGCGACACGCACGAGGCTGACCGCCATCTGCTGCGGGGCCGCGACCGTGCTGGCCTGCGCGGGCGTTTCCGTGTGCTCGGGGTCCCTGTCCAGGGCGGCGGCGGCGAGCTACTCCTCGCCGCTGGCGTCAGCCGCACACGGCCCGGCGTCACCGAACGGCGCCATCACGGCCAAGGTCCCCCCCTCCACCTCCAGAAGCCCGACCCACCCGCCGACCCACCGGCATCACCCGCCCCCGCCCCCGCCCCCGCCCCCGCCCCCGCCGACGACCGCGCCGCCGACGACCGCGCCGCCGACGACCGCGCCCCCGACGACCGCGCCCCCGACGACCGCGCCCCCGACGACCGCGCCCCCGACGACCGCGCCCCCGACGGCCGCGCCGCCGACGACGCAGCCCCCGCCGCCAGCCGGCCCGCCATCCACCGGCGGGGGCGGCACGGCTGGGTTGCAGGACGGTATGCTCTTCGGGCTCGGCGGGGCGGCGATACTCGCCGGGGCGGTCAGCGTCGCCTACCGTAGAAGGCTCACCAAGGCCCGCCGCTAACCCGCGGGGGAACCGCCGGGCGTCGGTGACCAGGCAGGCGGACGGGATCTTGCAGGCGTCGGAGATACGCAGGCCGCAGCGCATCAGGATCATGGTGATGAGCCGGTAGTCGGGGCCTGTCCCACCTGTCCAGGTTGTCGCGGCGGTCCCGCTGGGCCATGACCTGCCCGGCGAGCGCGCGGGGCAGTCCTTTGGCGCGCCGGGGGTAGTCCTCGGTGAAGAGCATCGCGCTGGCCGGGAGGGCGCCCTCGTCCCAGCGGTGCTGGCGGATGGCGGTCAGGAAGCCGCCCAGCGCGGTGAGGTGCTGGGCATGGCATTTTCTGCCGCCCACCGCGGTGTGCAGGCCGGCCAGGTATGCCTCCAGCAGCGGCCGGTCTACCTGGGCCAGGCCGTCGATGCTGGCGGGCTGGGTGGCGAGGAACTGGCTGAATCGGGACAGGGCCGCGGCTGCCCTGGCGGCGGTGCCGCTGCTCCGGCCGGTGGTCAGCTGCCACCGGGCCCACCGCTTGGCCAGGGACTTCAGCCAGGACTGGGTGATCTGCCCGAAGCTGATCGTGGCCGCTGGCCGGTCGATGCCCAGTTTCCGCAGCCGCCGGGTGTCTCGCGGGTACTCGATATCCCAGCCCTGGCCGAACGCCAGCGTCTCGATCCGGTCGTAGGTGCCGAGGTTGAACGCGCGCCACCCGTTCCCGGTCCGGGGCGGGTTCGGGCACTGCCGCCAGTGGTGTTCGGGCTTGTCCAGCATTGAGGACACCTGCTGCGCGGCCAGGCCACGCAGGATCGGCTGGAGCTGGGCGGGAAATATCCTCGCCTTCTGCTCATCGTGCCAGGCGGCAACGCCAGCCAGGCCACGTAACCAGTGCGGCCTCTTCGCCGGCTCCGGCGTCGTGGAAGCCAGCTGCAAGTCCGTCGGGCAAAGACTCAAGCAGGCAGGCATGCACTGGACCGTCAACGGCGCCGACGCCATCATCGCCCTTCGCTGCAAGCAGGCCAGCAGCACCTGGGACACCATCTGCAACAGCCCCCACACTCAGACGCGCACCGCCTGAACAGGAGCATCCCGAAGATGATCTTGCTTATCTACAAATCTTTCGCTGTATTTGGCGATCAATCACCCAGCCCGATCGGACCAGCGTGAATAGCTGGGGCTTATGGACGTAGAACCAGTTACCGTACGTTAATCGAAGCGAGCGCCAGGCGAGATTCTGGAAACAGCGGAATGCCAAGGGTCGGGGCGCCTAGCGTCTTGGACGTGTTGACACGCTGGCGCGCATGGCCGCAGGGCATGCGGTGGCTGGTGGGTGTGCTTGCCGTCATCGTGGTGACGCTGGCAGTGGGCTGGGTGCTGTTTGTGCCAGCCGCGGACTGGCTTGCCAGCCACGACATCGGCCACATCACGGGAGCGTTGCGGACGTCGCGTCTCCAGGCGGCACGAGATGCAGCGCGAGGTCGGCTACTGACGTTCGGCGCGGGGCTGTTCGCCGCAGGGGCACTGATCTTTACGGCCCTGAACTTCAACCTCTTGCGGCGTAACTCGGAGCAATCCGACCAATGGCAGCGGTGCACCCACGAACTGACCGAGCAAGGGCAGGTGACCGACCGCTATATCAAGGCCATCGAACAGCTTGGCTCCGATACGGTCGATGTGACCATCGGCGGCATCTATGCCTTGGAGCGCGTCGCCCACGACTCCCCCAGAGACCACCCCATCGTCATGGAAGTCCTGGCTGCATGCATCCGCGAGCATTCCCGCGACCCATTGCCACGGTCGACGCCAGATGCGGACCCGTCTGAACGTGATACGCGACCCGACGTGCAAGCCGCGATCACCGTCATTGGGCGTCGGAACGCCACACACGACCGCAGGCGCATTAACCTCCGCGGCGCAAATCTTCCCAACGCAGACCTGCGCCTAGCGAACCTGTCCAGCGTGGACCTCGTAGAGGCGAGCCTGACTGGCGCAACCCTAACTTGGGTGAAGTTGATCGACGCGAACCTCAGCGGCGCCCACCTTGAAGGCGCAGACCTCGCTCTCGCGGTGGATGATTACAGCTCCGTCCATTCAGACCTCGGCTCTGCGAACCTCACAGGCGCTTTTCTCGACAGGGCGGATCTCACTGGCGCGTCCCTCCATAGCGCAGTCCTGATCCGTGCAACCCCGCGTCGAACGATCCTCACCAGCGCACACCTCAACTACGCGGACCTCACCGATGCCGACTTCACCGACGCCGACCTCACCGACGCTGACCTCACCTATGCCCGCCTTGACGGTGCGAACTTCGAAGGTGCAGACCTCACCGGCGCAAGGTTCCGCGAGGGTATGCCAGTCCCAGCGGGATGGGTGCGAGACGCCATTTCGGGTCAGCTAGAGCGGCCCGGTGGCGAGGCCGCTGACACTCTCTAACTTCCAGAGTTCCAGCATGTCCTCGTGGCTGGGCTAGGCCGTCCCGGAGTGCGTGTTCACCACGACCGCGACGGCGTTTGTCGGCAGCCGATGCGATCGTCACTCGGTTGGTCACTCAACCTTCGCCTTGGCGGGTGCACGGTGACCGCCTGCTTGCAAAATCCGCTCAGGTTGTCCCGTACCGTCCATGGCCTGGGCTGACCGCTTCCGCTGGTCTGCTGAAATCCGCCGAGATCCGGGCTCGTTGGTGTCAGTTGCGGGTGTCAGCCGCTTGGCGGCCAGCTCGCATCAGTGGAAGCCGCGATCATCTGATCCGTAGACTGTGTCACGTGCGCCCCGTATCTGCCCGTTCTAGTGCTGACCTGCTGAAATACTGCTCACTGGTGCAGTAGACGGCAGTATTGAGCGCTACCGTGCGGCCAAAATGCGGCCAGCGTGGGCGAGTACTCAAGCTCACTGCCTCGCCGGTCTGCCGTCAGGGTGACGTTGACATCTACTCGGCCCCGTGACCAGTTGCTTAGGAGTTCGTCTTGCGCTTGGCTGTGGCCTGTATCTGTCCAGGTAGGAGCGGGTTTCGAGCGCCCGTGATCGTCTACTCTTCCTAAGCCTGACCGAACGCATCAGCGGAGACAGGCACCTATCATGGTACAGACCCCCGTACCGCACCAATAGGAACGCTCGATGACCTTCTCAGACTATTGGCTGGCCCAGTGGCTCGATGAAAATGAGATAAATAGTGATTGGGAAATAGGCCATGTACTAAATGCTAAGTCAGGCATAAAAAGTCTCGAAAGGTCTATTTCCAAGGCCTCTCATAAGTACGATAGCTTTTACGCAGAGGTATTGAATGATTCAATCGTCGCCGGGCGGAAATTGGATCTTTCTGGTAGCATGTCATGTCCGACTTACGAGTGTATGCGACGCAGGATCGATTCGACTTTTAAACGTGTTTGGCACTACTTCGATCAGATAGTGGTGGAAGGACTCGCGCCTCGATTGCTTACCGAACAAATAAGGACAAGCAACGAGGAGGACCTCTATCTTACGTTCATGATGATCCGTGAACAGGCTCGGCTACTGCTTTACCTTCGAGAGATTGGGGCCGAGCGCTTTGTTGTCTTCGCTCCTAAAGCTCACGCCTTCTGCCAAGAACACTGGGAGCAGCACGCCCGTGATCTAGGACTCGCCGCAGCCATTGATGAATCGCGGCGTAAGAAGACAATCAAAAAGATTATAGACACATCCGAGTTCGCTATTAATGAAGACGGAAACGGGTGGTTTGTAACCGTCACCGGGGACTATTTCAGCGAGCCTGAGTCTAAGCTACTTATTCCCCGTAAGGGAGTAACCGTTGATTGTCCCCCATCCCGCGATGACATTACAGCGTGGATAATCTCCACTTACGCAACGGCGATGGTTTCGGACGTCAGCCTCGCTCAAAGGCTCGGCTTGCCACTAGTACAGCCGGTAAGCCTACCGTGGATAACCCGACCGTATGGTACCGACAGCAAGCGCAAAGCAGAAGATGATGCTGTCATACGAGTAGGGCTCCCAGTGTTCGATAGCCTAAGCACCCAGGACTTCCTCAAACTTCGCGAGGATGAACGACCAGCTTTCGAAGCCTTTAGGACTGGGCGGTCTCAAGCGATCGAAGCAATTCAGGCCGGTGGAATCACGGCTTCCTGAAGCATTAGCTCCGTGAACACTTCGCTTGGTTTCCTGAATCCGAGTATAGCACGGGGCCGGTCATTAAGGGAATCAGCGACGGACCAGAGATAATCCATGTCGCCCGTTATCTCTGTCCCTTTCGGGAAGTATTCCCGGATCAGGCCGTTGGTGTTCTCATTGGTACCGCGCTCCCACGGGGAATGGGCATGGGCGAAATAGATGGGAAGGTCCGCCGCGACGGTGAGGGCGGCGTGCCGGGCCATCTCGGTGCC
>Ga0302178_10004346_pt1 | contig 10313 bp, 15 predicted proteins | sample I_Palsa_E1_3_FD_198790 | JGI IMG/M metagenome (GOLD analysis project Ga0302178, IMG submission 198790) | Peat permafrost microbial communities from Stordalen Mire near Abisko, Sweden - I_Palsa_E1_3 | ecosystem: Environmental > Terrestrial > Soil > Palsa > Peat permafrost | place: Sweden... | reverse complement strand
CGCTAGGCTGTCGTCCATGCCCCTCGCCAAGGATCGGCGCGTCAGCGCCGCGACGCTGTGTTCGTGCTGATCGTCGGAGCCGGCCGCGTCGGCTCGGCAGTGGCCAAGCGGGCGCTCGCCGCCGGCCACGATGTCTCGGTCCTCGACGAGGACCCGCTCTCGCACGAGCGCCTCGAGGAGATCGACGGGCAGAGCTGGGAGGAGGCCGGCGGCCTCTTCACAGTCGGCACCGCGCTCGAGGTCGATTCGCTGATCGAGGCGGGCGTCCAGCGCGCCGACGTGTTCATCGCCTCGACCGACGGCGACAACACCAACCTCACGGTCGCCCAGATCGTCCAGCGGCGCTTCGACGTCGGCCAGGTCGTCTGCCGCGTGATGGATCCGGCACGCGCCCAGTGGTACGCCGAGCAGGGCCTGCACACGATCTCCCCGACCCAGCACGCGATCGAGATGTTCGAGCAGGCGCTCGGCATCGCGTCCGACTCCGACTGAGGCTGGACGGATGTACGTGATCATCGTCGGCGCCGGCAAGGTCGGTCTGAACCTCGCCCGCGAGCTGATCGACAAGGGCCATGAGGTGACCCTGTTCGAGGCCGACCGCCGCCGTTACCTCGTCGTCGAGGCCGAGCTCAGCCACGTCGTCCAGTACGGCGACGCGACCGAGCTCTGGGTGCTCGAACGCGCCGGCGTCCAGCGCACCGACCTCGTGATCGCCGTCACCGGCGACGACGAGGACAACATGCTGGTCTGCCAGGTCGCGAAAGAGAAGTACGAGTGCGAGCGCGTCATCGCCCGCGTCAACAACCCGCGCAATCTCCAGCATTTCAAGCTCCTGGGGATTCAGCCGGTCGTCTCGGCAACCGACCTGATCCTCCGTCTGATCGAGCACGAGGTGCCCCGCTACGGGCTCGTCCACCTGCTCGCCCTCGAGGAGGAGCGCCTCGAGATCATCGAGCTCGAGGTCCAGGCCGGGGCCCCGGCGGCGGGCCAGCGCGTCAGCGAGGTGACCCTCCCCGAGGGCAGTCTCGTGATCTCCGTGCTGCGCGAGGGCCGCGGCTTCGTGCCGACGGCGGAGACCGTCGTCGAGGCCGGCGATCAGGTCCTGCTGGTGCTCGACGCGGGCCTCGAGGAGCAGATCACGCCGGTCTTCTCCAACACCGCCGTCCCGCTCGATTGACACATCGGCCGCTCGGCGTAAGCTGAAGCGATGCGGTTTCGCGGTTTTCTGGGGGCGTCTGTGCTCTGCGCAGTCCTCGTTCTTCCCGGCGTCAGCCTTGCCGATTCAACTGGCACGGTCGCCGGTCTTCGCACCCAGGTGACGCGCCTTGTCACCGCCGAGCTGCAACGGGACACCGCGACGGTCTGCGCGATCGTCGCCAACAGTGGCACGGTGCACGGGCGCTCCTGCGAGCAGCGCTGGGGCAAGTCGCTCAAGCACTTCTTTGCGAGCGGCGGTCGCGGCGAGCTGCACGCCGACGCGAGGGCGGTCGCGAGCGCCGCCGTCAGCTCCAACGGCTATACCGCCTCGATCACGCTGCCGCACCCGCTCCTGCACGGCGGCTCCAGCTTCAGCTGGTACGACAACTGCTGGATGCTCGAGAAGTAGGGGCTCGTCGCTGGGCTGCTCGCGCAGCCCGGTCGGCCTCGCCGTCTACTTGAGGGCGTGCGATAGGGCGATGCCGGCGAAGATGCCGACGGCGCTCCCGAGGGCCGTCAGCACGGCCCAGCTGAGCGTCTGCAGCTTGGTCATGCGACGTGCGTCTGCAGCTTGGTCATGCGACATCCTTCGGCGGGATCACCAGCCGCTTTGGAATCAGCGGCGATTGCTGTGGCAGCGCGGCGGTCGCTGGCGCGACGTCCGTCTGCACGTGCGCGGTCGCGCGGACCAGCGGCACCCCTCCGAAAGCAGCGTCATCCGGTTCGGGCTCGCCGCCGCGCCTGATCCACTCCCAGCCGCTGCTGATCGCCGGATAGAGGCCGCCCGCGGCCATCAACAGGAAGACGACGCCGACCACGAGGTCGTTCGGCGCGCCCTTCGGCGGCCTGATGAACTGCCACCCGAGCGAGCCGAACAGCGCTGCCCACATCAGGCCCGACGGGGTCATCAGCGGCCCGTCGGCCCAGGACGTAAGGCCGGCGAAGAAGCCGCCGAAGAACAGCATTCCGACGATGCCAATCAGCATGTCCCGCGCGTCGCTGCTGGCGCACTGGTGCGCGATCACGTAGGCGCCGCCTGACGCGCAGAATCCGCCCGAGGTCTTCAGTACGTCGCGCATCCCGATATTGATCCGCGTCAGGCATGCCGCGAAGCCGACGGCTGCGATCGTCGTGCCGCCGATCGCATACCAGGCCGGCGGCTCGCGGACCGGTCGACCGGCGCGCCACCGTCGGCGTCAGCGACGCCGACGGTGATGTCTGATGATGTCCCCCCGAACATCATGATCAGGCCGCTCCGGGTGGCTTGGAGAGGCTGGCGAGCACGTCGATGTAAACGCTCGCCGGATCATTCGGGTCGACCTTGACCGAGAGGCTCGCCCCCGGCTGGATCCGCGCCACGTCGAACTGCGAGATCGTCTGGCGGATCGTGACCGGGTAGGGCGGCAGCCCGTCCGGCAGCACGGTCATGTCGATTTCGGCGATCGGCTGCATGTTCACCATGCCGCCGGTGTCGCGGACCGCCACGACCGTCGCCGCGCAGGTCACCCCAGTCGCCTGGAGGTTGGCCTGCTTGGTCATCTGCGCCATCATCGCCTGGCCCTCGGCCATCCGCGCCATGCCGTCCTTGCGCATCTGGCCGAAGTCGGTGTTCTTGCTTATCTCGCGTGACTCCTTGTTGAGGTCGCGCATCGCCTTGAACATTCCCATGACGATTTACGCCGAGTAGAGCTGGTTGAACTGGTGGGCGACGCCGCCGTTGGTCCGGATCCGCTGGTTCCAGTCGTCGAGCGCGGCCTTCCAGTCGTCGGCCGAGACGCCCTTGCCGCTGCGACCGATGCTGCCGACGCCTCGTCGGAGCTACCGGACGCCGCGATCGCCTTGGAGATCTCGACGTACTGCTCGAGCGTCACGCCGCCGATCGGCGTCAGCGCCGCCGGATCCGGAGCGAACGAGCCGCCCGGGATGGCGCCGACCTGCGCCATCTGCGCCTGTGCGGCCGCCTGCTGAGCTGCTGCCATCTCCTGCGCCTGGGCGCCCATCGCCTGCGCGCCCTTGATCATGCCCGGAGCGTCCTCGATCATGCCCTTCATGTCCTTCAACTGCTTGAACATTCCCATTTTCTGCCCCCTTCAGTTGATGAGTGGTAGGGCCGCGTACGCTCCGATTAACGGTTACAGCCGTAGGCGGCGGCGCGACGCTACCACCGCCCGTATGGGCGAGGCAAGGAAGGTGACCAACATGTACACCTGTTGTGTCGCGGTGATCAGCGTGACGCCTTAGCGTCAGACGAGCGCGGCGAGCGCGTTGCGCAGATCGTCGACGCTGTCGTAGGTGATGCTCAACAGGTTCTCGTGGCGGTGGCGGACGATCCCATCGCCGTCGATCACGAACGTCGCCCGCTTGGTCCCGATCAGCCGCGAGGTCACGCCGTAGGCCCGCGCGACCTCCTGATCGACGTCGGCCAGCAGCGGGATCGTCAGGCCGTGGTGGCCGCTGAAGCGCTCGTGCGAGTCGACGCTCTGGGGCGATATGCCGACCGCGATCGCGCCGAGCAGCGCCAACTCCTCGAAGCGGTCGCGGTAGGAGCAGAACTGCCGCGTGCAGACCGTCGTCTCATCGCCCGGGTAGAACAGCAGCACCACCGGCATCCCCCGTTGAGCCGACAGCCGAAAGGCGCCGGCGGTGCCGGGCAGCTCGAAATCCGGCGCCGGTTCTCCCGGCTGGGGGTGAGCTGCCACCACTCCAGTCATAGCACCCGGGCGCGCGCAACTGCGCGAGCGCGCGGCCACGCGCAGCGGCGGAAGCTCATCTCTGCGTCGCCCGGGGAGCGGCCATGGGGCTGCCTCGTATACTCGCGCCATGCGCGGACGCGTGATTCTCTCGGGACGCGTCGTCGTCGGGATCGGCATCTTCATCGCCGCCGTGCTGGCGGTGATCCTCGGCTCGAGTGACGTTCAGGCGATCGGAGCGATCGTCGCCGTGCTGATCGTGATGAGCGTGCTGGTGGACCTGATCAGCCCAAGGGCAAACCGTCTGCACTTTCGCTACCGCGGCCAATGGGGCTTTCGCTCCTATGGTGACCGGCACATCGAAGCAGCCGACGAAGCCGATGCCCACGACGTCCGCTAGCGGGTGAGGCGCCGTCACCGTTGGGCCGAGTGGGCCCGTGCGCTCGCTGCACCTCAAGGCAGGCGGCGCGCACGGATCACGGCGTCGACGCCGCTGCCCGCTGCTGCCCGGGGGCGCTCCTCGGCGACGTCGATGTCCCACCGCTGTGGATCGAGTGCGACGAGCGCCGCTTCGACCGACACCTGGCTCTGACCGGCGGCGGGCGTCGCCGCCCCCGTGGCCGGGTCGACCGGGCGGTGCCCGACGAGCAGCAGCGTCCCGCCCGGCGCGACTCCTGCCCCGATCCGCCGCACCATCTCCTCCACCGATCCCGCAACGTGAACATAGAGGCAGACCGCCAGGTCGTAAACGCCGACCTGCGGCATCCAGTTCGCCAGGTCGGCCTCGACCCAGTCGATGCGAGCGGCGACTTGCGGCCCGGCGGCGTCGGCCGTCGACCGGGCGTGAGCGAGGGCAGACGCGGAGAAATCGACCGCTGTCACCTGCCAACCGTGCGCGGCCAGCCAGAGCGTGTCGGAGCCATGACCACATCCCGTGTCGAGCGCGCGCCGCGGGTGCAGGTCCCCGACCTCGGCGATCAGCTGCGCGTTCGGCGGGCGACGCGCGACATCGCCGCCGCGCTCACGCAGGGTCCGCGACCAGAGCCGCTCCCAGAAATCTCGGTCATAGCTCGGCGTGGTCACGCTGTCGTCGGGGGCCGCGGTTGGCAGCGCGCGGCTATTTCGCCGGCAGGCCATGGGCGTTGATTCAGGCTACCTCGACCCGCGCCGCGGCCGTCTTCAGCGCTTACGCGCGCCTGAGCGAGAGGGCGAGGCTGGGGACGACGAAGGACGCGAGAAAGATCGGCAGAGGCCTCTTGCCGCCGCATCGGAAGGCAACGATGTCGCCCTCGGCGGCGTCGAAGTTCCGTGTTCGGCTGGAGTTGCGACCGTCGCGGACCTGCAGGGTGTGGCGTCCAGGTTCGATTGGTATCTCGATCGTGTCGTTCAATTCGACCGACCCGACACGCGTGCCGTCAACGACGGCCTCGTAGGTGCCACGACGGACCTCGACACCGATTGTTTTATGGGTCAGCTTCAGCGTTGCGGACATCCCTGATCTCCTTGTTGTGAAACGGCGTTTCTCCGAGTGCTCGCCGACGGACGCCCGTGCCGGCGCTCGACGCAGCGCTTACGCAGGCGCTCGACCGGACGTGAGTGGTCCCCGTGCCCTGGGACGAGCGAGCCGGCCGCGGAACGGAGTCGCTTCTCCGGTGGCACTGTCATAGACTGCCTGTAGTTCACTTCGCTGACGCTACCAGCGGGGTGGGGGAGAGGGCGTTTACCGCGCAGCGCCGTGCCGCTCGGAACGCGGTGGGTCTGCTCGAATGCTCGATAGACACGATTCGGTCGACCGTCGCGCGAGGACCTGAGCCGTGCGGCTTGCTCCGGCAGTCAGGCTACGCCGGGCAGAACGGCTTGCCGGTGTCTCCTCTGGAGCCGGCTGGTCCGCTGCTGAGTTTGCCGCTGCTGCAGTTGGCGGTGATGGTGTAGCGCGTTTGGCGGTTCCAGCGTCCGGTGAGCACGAAGAGGTAGATGCCGTGGTCGTCTCGGGATAGCCGCTCAGTTTGATGGAGGCCTTGACCTGTGAGTGTGACGGTGGTCGCGCCGGTTCCGGCGTAGCCGGCGACTAGGGTGCGTAGCTGGGCGTTGGTGCAGAGCGCGCAGTAGTGCTCGGCGTTGATGGTGCTGGGGATCGTGTAGTCCCAGTGGTTCATGCTCGCCAGGTTGGGCTGCGAGTATGACCCGCTGGTGTTTGCCCCCCAGAAGCCGGCGAGCAAGTTGGCGGAGTCGGGGGCGTGCAAGCGGTGGTCGTTGCTGTATGCGCCGGCGACGCCAAGCAGGCCGAGTTTGTCGTTGACGCGGCGTCCGAACTCGACGTTGACGCTTACGCGCAAGCGAGGCTGAGCCGCGAAGCTTGGGACCTGGCGGAGCAGAAGCTCGCCGCCCCAGGGCGGGCCGCCGGCAGGATCGGGAACACTGAGACCGAGAAGCGTGGTGCGCTGCTGAATCTTCGGAAGCGGATGTCGGGACGGTAGCGGCGCCGGGTGGGTGCCTGCCGGTTTGTGGATCGTGATCGTGCCGACCGTGGCGTGCTCGTTTGGGTAGCCGGGCAGGTTGTCGACGTAGTCGACCTCGATCGTGACCGTGCGCGAGGCGGCCGAGGCGAGGAGCCGCTCGATCGGGATGGTCACGATCGCGCCGCGCGCGATGTTCTGGTCGGTGCCGGTGATGCCGGCGAACTGGTAGCCAAAGTTGCTGCTACCGAGGCGCGCTTCCGCGGTGTACTGCTGGTCTGCCTTCGTGATGGCGATCGGCGAGCGGAAGGCGACTTCGGCATTGGTGATCACATGACCGCGGGTTTGTAGGTGCGCGGTCAGCGGTGCCCGTAGGTTGGGCAGCGCGGGACCTTGTGGTGGGGGCCCCATGGAGAGGCCGCATGAGCGCCGGAACTGCTCGCTGAGTTTGTCGAGCTCGTTCACGTTGCCGGGTGCGAGGCCGTTCCAGAGGTTGTCGACGCAGGTTCGTCCGCCCAGGTGGTAGGTGATCGATTTGACTGCGCCGTCCGGGTTCGCGGGATCTGTCTGGGGGTAGCGGAGCGCGCCGGCGCCATTCGTGCCCCCTTGCTCGCTGACGCAGGCGGCGCAGGCGCCGTCGGCGCGTGCGACGCTCGCGGTGTCGGGCTGCACGATCAGGTACGCGCCGAGGCCTGCGAGTGGGGTCAGGGTGCGGGCGGTGCCGTCGGTCGTGTAGGTGAGGCTCTGCGCGTTGGCTCCTAGCAGGCCGAACGAGATGATCCGGCGGTCACCCGCACTAGCGGGCCGCAGCGATAGTCGCCCAGCGGCGCTCGCGTCGACGCCGGTGTACAGATCGCTGTAGGTGGCACCGGGCGTGCCGCAAGTCGTTGAGAAGGCGTCGGGCGGCAGCGGGTGGAAGCGCCCGTCGTTGCCGAAGTTGCCGTCGATTCCAAGTTCACCCAGCTTGTTGTCCTCGACGCGGCCGATCTGAATGCAAAGCTGGGAGCGTGTGGTGCGCACGACACGCATGCCCCAAGGCAGCCCGCCCGCAGGATCCGGCACGCGCAGCGACAACAGCCGGCTGCCGCCGGGCAGCGGTACGCCCACTCCTGCTGTCGCGACAAGCGGCCCTATCGGCTTGACCGGGCTCCCGAACAAGACGCCGCTCGCCGCGAGCGCGGTGCCAGTGCCAATGACGGCAACCGCCCCAGCCAGCGCGAAGAGGCGTGGGCCACGCCAGCGCGCGAGCGTGCGCCAGGCGCGGCGGAGTGCTGTTTCGTGCTCTGTCGCCGCGAGGATCCGGTCGAGCTCGCCGCCGATCTCGCTGAGAATCGGCAGCTCGTCAAAGGGATCGCGCTCGTTGTGAATGGTCATGGCCGGGCCTCGAGCGATGCGCGCAGCGCGCCAACAGCGCGGCTTACTCGCGCCCGCGCGGTCTGCTCGCTAACACCGAGCACGGCCGCGACCTCCGGGTAGGGACGCTCCTCAACGATCCGCAGAGTGACGGCTCGACGCTGGTCCTCGCTAAGGCCGTTCAGTCCCGCCGCAACCTGGTCGCGCAGCTCACCCAGCCCGGCCAGCTGCTCGATCCGCTCATACTCCGGATCGCTCAACTCGCGGCGCTCGAACCCGACGCGCTCAAGCGCGCGGCGGCGCACCCGGGCGCGCCGCCAATAGTCCGCAAGGCGGTGATGAGCGATCCCATACAGCCACGCGGCCGCCTCATCGTCAGTCTCGGCATGAAACGAGCGGCGTGCCGCGATCGCGCCAACGAACGTGTCCGCGACAAGATCGACCGCGACCTCCGGATCCAAGGTCCGCCTCACGAAGAACCCAAGCATCGGCGCGGCGTGCGCGCGGTAAAGGCGCGAAATGGCGGCAGCATCCAAAACCATTCGGTCGATCCGGCGACGGTACATTCATAGATGCGCACGACGACGAAAGCTGTGACACGCGCAGACGATCGCGCAACCTCGTGGCCGGCCCAGCCGGCGCCCAAACGGGGAGAGCGACGGCTGCGCCGGTCCAATGCCCGACAGCGGCCGCTGAGCCGGACCGTCCACCACGATTCAAATCTGTGACAGGAGGCTCCCACGGGCGCCCAAACGCGTCCACGAGGCCTACGGAAGACAGACCCAGCCGGATCGGCCGTGAAACGCCTATAGCTGATGGCGCTAGCTGACCCGGGCAGACGCGTCTGGCAACGAGGCTCGACGCGTCGAACAAGCGACCCTGCTAGTAGGGATCGACCTCGTAGGGCTGCCCGAACAACTCCCGCTCTTTCTCGATAAGTGTGGCGACCTTCCCGGAGCCGGACGCCAAGTACTCGTCGCGGATGATTTGATCCACACGGCTCTTGGCCAGGCCGGTCGCGATCGCCATGTCCCTGCGGCTGAGGCTGTTACTAAGGGCCCAGGCTGTCATCTGCCCGTCCCGCCTCTGGTAACCGAGCGGGATCTCGTTGTGCATTGCGCGCAGCTTGCGCATCGACGCGGCCTGCACCTCGAGTGGGACGTGAGGCACGGAGTCAGTGGGCTGAAGGGCTTCGTCCGGAAGTAGGTCGTGGCGGTGATGTCTCATACGGCGAATAATAGATTATGCATCCTGAGCGCGGTAGGCGTGATCGCCAATGACGGTTCCGGCTCGAGCCCTATCCACCCGGGCGGTACCTGGCTGGCGCCCATTGATCCGTCCGACATCGCGCGAGGCGCGCCTGGTTGACCGCAACGACGCCCGATAACCACCGTTCTGTCCCTGACGAGCGAGTCGCGCTGGGCTCAGTTACGGGTTCTCGTCATTGACGACGAGAACCGGCAGGCTGGTGGCAGCAAGCAGATCCTGGCTGACGCCGGGAAGCAACAGTCGGCCGGCGCGATTGGTGTGGTGGTGTCCGCAGACGAGCAGGTCGAAGCCGTGTTCGTGGGCGTAGTCGGCGAGCGCGCGTGCCGGCGTGTCAGCGTCGATGATCTCGTGTGCGACGTTCATGCCGACGCGTTGGGCGCGGTCTATGACCTCGCGAAATGTCTGCTCGAGGTAGCGGTGGGCGGCGGCGGCCGATTCGTCGCGGTCCGCAGCGGTTTCGGCGTGGGTGGGGGAGTAGACGATCGAGATGGCGACGAGCTCGGCGTCGTAGCGGCGTGCCACATCGATCGCGATGTCGAGGGCGCGGAGTGCGAGCGGTGAGCCGTCCCAGGCAATCAGGATTCTTTGGAACATCACCGTAGGATGGGGACGAGGGTCAGGGCAAGGATCAGTGCGACGAGCATGTAGAGCAGGTATGCGGAGAGACGCCCGGATTGGAGAGCGCGCACCTGTTTTGAGATCCCGAGTGCGAGTGATGTCGCGGGTGTGTAGAGGAAGCGGTCGATGGCGAGCACGACGCGCGTGTCGAGCGTGAGCTCAGTCGTAGCGTTGCGCCGCTTCGTGACGAGCAGGCGCGTGCGGTAGCCGAGCGGGCCGCGCAGGATCACCCGCATCGGATTGGAGTACGCCGATGGCCGGTACTGCACCGCGGCGAGCTCCGCGCCGCTACCGGTCACCCAGACCGGTGCGCGCCGTACGGGCTGGCGGCGCACACTGCGCCCGCGCGTGGCCCGCATGACCAGCACTGCCAGCAGCACGTAGGCCGGTAGGACGAAGCTCAAATAGGTTGGGTCGAGCACCGAGAAGCCGCTGAACACGGGGCCGAGGGTCAGTGAGTGAGTGATCGTCGTCGTTGCCGGGTTGAAGCCGAGCAGCTGCTGAAGCCCGGACCCGAGCGCGTGAATCTCCCACGGTGCGGCGGTCCCCAGGAACAGGACCACGACCCCGAGAGCGACGAGCCCGACGGGCCAGCGTGACGGCTCGCGAAGCTGCTCGACTTTTGCTCGTGCCGTACTCAGAAAGGTGAAGCTGTAGTACTTGGCAAACGCGAGCAGGCCGAGCCCCGCCGTCAGTGCGAGCGCTGCGGCGGCAAGTGTGCAGAGCAGGC
>Ga0302178_10004342_pt1 | contig 10315 bp, 10 predicted proteins | sample I_Palsa_E1_3_FD_198790 | JGI IMG/M metagenome (GOLD analysis project Ga0302178, IMG submission 198790) | Peat permafrost microbial communities from Stordalen Mire near Abisko, Sweden - I_Palsa_E1_3 | ecosystem: Environmental > Terrestrial > Soil > Palsa > Peat permafrost | place: Sweden... | reverse complement strand
CGCGCAGCCGCAACAGCCGGGGCTGATCAACGTGCTCGACGCGCCACCAGTCCAGCGCCTCACCCGCGTGCAGCTGGCGCGATGTTGATGGTCGCGGCGCAGCATCGGCGGTCCGACCAGCCCATCCACGCAGCGCCCAGCCGGGCGGTGCCGCGGACCAGCCGTGCTGGGAGCCAATCGACTCGAACACCCGCCACAGCGTCTCGACATCGGCGTCGACCTGCCGTTCAGACACCTGCTCGTGCAGCGATCCGCCGGCCCAGGCCGGGTCGGTGGGCAGCGGCTGTGACGGTGAGTCCTCATTTCCTGGTCGCGACCAGCGAGTGGTCAGTACCGTGTCGCGCGTCCGTTCCAGTGCGAGTTCGACGGCTTCCTCGTAGTGCGTCAGGCCTTTTGCGGGGTCCGGGATGTGTTGGGCGATATCGTGCTCGGTGCAGACGACGTCGTTCTCCAGCGACTTCATCAGCGACGACGCAAGCGACCGCGGCAGCGGGGTGATCAGGTTCACCCAGTGCGAGGACAGGTACGGAGTCAGCACCGGCACCGGGATGGCGACTCGGCGCCGCAGGCCCGCGATCGCCGCGAACTTGCGGATCATCTCGGTGTAGGTGAATGTGTCCGGACCGCCGATGTCGAAGGGGCGGCTCACATCGGCCGGCAAGTCTGCCGCGTTCGTCAGGTAGTACAGCACGTCGTGGATCGCAATGGGTTGAACCCGGGTGCGCAACCATTTCGGCGTGACCATCAACGGCAGTCGTTCAGTTAGGTACCGCAGCATTTCGAAGCTCGCCGACCCGGCTCCGATGATCGCCGCCGCACGCAGTTCCGCGGTAGGGACTCCCGAATCATGCAGCAGCCGGCCAACTTCGGCTCGTGACGCCAAATGGTCCGACAAATGCTGCTGATCCGCGATGATGCCGCCCACGTAGACGATGCGCGAGAGCCCTGCCTGTTTAGTGGCAAACGCGACGATCGAGGCCGCACGCGCATCCAGGTCGACGAAATCGGTGCTCAGCATCGAGTGCACCAGATAGTAGAGAACTTGCTGACCCTCGAGCGCCCGCCGCACTGTGTCGGCGTCTGCGACGTCACCCTCGACTACTTCGACGTCCTGGCGCCACGGCACATCGTCAAGCTTGGCGGGCGTTCGCGCCATCACCCGGACCTCGTGGCCCGCCGACAACAGTTCGGGGACCAGCCGCACCCCTAGATAGCCGGTGGCGCCGAAGATGACGCAGCGCATCGCTCACTCCTCGCTTAGCTCAGATCTGCAGCAGCTGGGCGCGCCGCTTGACCGGGGTATACCCATTTTCTCGCCGCGCAGACCCCTTCGGATGACAAGGTCAGATATCCTTCATAATGTGAATAGTTAAATTTATAGTTTAAACATGGGCGTGGGTAGGGCATCGGCAGCCGGCGGCGGGTCCATCGGGTATCTGCCACCAGCCAGATGCACCGCGACCCCGACACCTGACGACCGGGAAGCCCACATAGTGAATATGCCCAAATCGGAAGAGCTGTCCCTGGATTCGCAAACAGCGATGTACTTGCAGGCAACCCAATTTGTCTCCGACCTGCACCAACGAGCGTCATTCGACACACCCGCGCTGCTGAGCGGGCTGATCGCAGGCGCCGCGGAATTGGTCCAGGGAGCCCAATACGCAGCCATAACGGTGACGCAAAGACGTCTCGGCATCGATACCGCGGCCGCGACCCATCGCTACCCAGTGATGCTCGACAAAATCCAGGGTCGGTATCAACAGGGACCATGCCTGACTGCCGCCGTCTTGCAGGAAAGCGTCCGCGTCGATGATCTCGTCCGTGACGACCGATGGCCGCTCTACCGTGGCGCTGCGCTCAGGCAAACACCCATTCGATCGATACTGTCGTTCGGAATGTTCAAAGAGGGCGTCTCGTCTGCGGCGCTCAACTTCTATGCCGAATCGCCGAATGTCTTCAATGACGAGTCAGTCAATTTAGGGCTGATGTTCGCGACCAATGCGGCACTTGTATGGAACATGATGCGGCGTGACCAGCAGTTTCGCGTTGCACTGGTCTCGCGGGACATCATCGGACAGGCCAAAGGCAGGCTGATGGAACGTTTCGGTATTGACGCTGCTGAAGCCTTCGAAAAGCTCAAGCAGATGTCCCAGGACGGCAATACGCCCATTGCGCAAGTTGCACAGCGGGTCGCGGGCGGCGACAGCTCACTTTCGAGGTAACCCTGCGACGGCGAATGCCGTTGCCCTGCTTGACCACTCACAAGTTCTGACTCGTACACGCGCGGGCCCCGATGGCCCCCGAAAGCGGGCCGCTACGCTGTACCGAAACGCGGTGCAGCAACACCGTTTGCGCTGTCAGGAGACATTTTGGCTGTTGCTGGCGTTTTCTCGCTGATCCAGCGGGTGTCCGATACGCTGCACGGAAGATTCGCTAAAAAGGATGCGGTCAGGTGACTAAGCGGGGCACCAAAGGTTCACCTCCCAGCAGGCCAGAGCTGGAACAGCTGATGTCGGCCGATATGCGGGCGGTTACAGCACAGTCCGACCGAATAGGTCGCCATTTCGCGCGCCAGAACGACGTGAGTGGCAACGACTTCCACGCGCTATTGCACGTCATGGTCGCCGAGACGGCCGGGACGCCGCTGACCATGGCTCAGCTACGGCAGCGGATGGACGTCTCGCCGGCTGCGATCACCTACCTCGTCGACCGCATGATCGATGCCGGTCATGTCCGGCGCGAATCGGACCCCTCGGATCGGCGCAAGGCCCGACTCCGATACGAAGCAAGCGGCATGGAATTGGCACACGGATTTTTTAGCCCGCTCGGCGCGCACATGCGCGCTGCGCTCGCGGGCATACCCGACCGGGATCTGCTTGCCGCGCACCGGGTTTTCGGCGCGATGATCGTCGCAATGTCGACATTTGAAGCCGAAATCGGTATTCAACAAGCTAAGCCGTCGACCGCTCCGACCACGGCAGCCAGCGACCTCTGCTGAGCAAGTCTTCGGCACAGCACCGAAATAGGTTGGGGATCGACGCTCTACTGGATCCGCGTGACGCCGATGCGGCGAAGGGCCAGTAAGTCTGCGGCACCGGCACCATGGAGACAGATTTGCAGCTCATCGATAAAGCGCTGCAGCCAATCCACCACGGCCTCAGTGGATTCGATCGCCGCAGCCAGCAATGGCCGGGCGATGGCCACGACGTCTGCGCCCAAAGCCAACGCTTTTGCCGCATCCATGCCGGTGCGAATACCACCAGAAGCGACCAGCGGGACGACGGGCAGGGCCTCGCGCACCTCCACGATGGCCTGCGCCGTCGGGATCCCCCACTCGGCCAGGTCGGGGAAACGCACCTCGCCATAGCGAACGAGCTGCTCGACGCGCGACCACGAGGTACCGCCGGCGCCGGCGACGTCGATCGCAGCCACCGGCAACTCGCCGGACGGACCCGTCAACTCGGCGATCGCGGAGGCGCCGATGCCGTGGCCCACTTCCTTGAGCAGCACTGGGTATTCCAATGCGTCGGCGACCTGCCGCAGCCGGTCGAGCGACCCGGAAAAGTCGCCGTCGCCATCTCGCTGGACGGCCTCTTGCAGCGGATTCGTGTGCACCGCAAGCGCATCGGCGCCAACTCGCTTCAGCGCATTCGAGATATCCTCAACCGCAGCAGCGGTCAGCTGCGCGAGCCCAATATTGCCGAACAACAACACATCCGGCGCGACATCGCGGACGGTGAAGCTGGACGCCGCCCGCTCTCCCAATGCACTGTCCAGCATGATCCGCTGCGAGCCAAGCATCATTCCGATGCCGAGCCGTTGCGCGGCTCCGGCCAGATTCTTGTTGATCGTCCCGGACAGCTCGGCGCCGCCGGTCATCGCCCCGACCAGGATCGGCGCCCGTAAGGGCACACCGAGGAAGCTGGTAGACAGATCCACGTGGGCGAGACTGGTCTGCGTCAGCGCGTTGTACGGCAGCCGGTAGCGTTCCAGCCCCGTCGTAACACCGGAATACGTCACCCGGTCATCAAGGCATACGTCGATGTGGCGTCGTTTGCGGGTCGCCATCCCGTTCGAATCAGTTGGCACAGCACCTCCCTCCTCGTTCCCGTGGCTCAATCGGTTGTCCGCTCGGGCGGTTTCCATGACGACAGCTCATCCTGGTATCGCCGCATCGCCTCGATCAGCGCGGCGAAAACCCTGCTGGCCGAGGAGAGGTCTTCGTCGGGCAAGCCTTGCATCGCGTCGTGGGCGTGGGTTCCCAACGGGGCGAAGAACGCTCGCGCGGTGGCCAGGCCAGAATCCGAATAACGCAGGATCACCTTGCGTCGGTCGCCGGGGTCGGACTCGCGCGTGATGTGGCCCGACGCCATCATTCGGTCCACCAGATAGGTGATGGCCGCGCCCGACAGCCCCATGCGTTGCCGTAGCTCGCCCGACGTGATTGGCGCCCCGGCGGTTTCGGCAACCATGACATGCAGCAGAGCGCGAAAGTCGGTGGGCCGCACGTCATGCACAACGGCGAACGACCGGCCGATCTGTTCAGACTCGGCCGTCATCACCCGCAGATAAGCGGAAATCTGCTGTTCGAGTGCGGCTCGGCCGCCCGCCGTCTCATCGGAGCCCATGACGTTGTTCAGCTTATCCGCATTCGGGTATTACTTCAGTTGATTAATACTTAATAGACTGAAATACTTGTCGGAGTCGAAGGGATATCAGGTGAATAAGCAGATACTGGCCGCGACGACCCTTTCCGTCGGTGCGACCTCAGGAATCGGAAGCATCGCCAGCCAGCCGCGGATCACCCGGTGGTACGCCCGTCTACGTAAACCAAGCTATGTGCCGCCCAACGGGGTGTTCCCGGTCGCCTGGACTACGTTGTACGCCGACATCGCGGTGACCTCCGCGACCGCGATCGACCGACTGCGCGCGGCAGGGCGTGACAAAGAGGCCCGCAATTACGTTGTCGCGCTGGCCGCCAACCTGATCCTCAACGCCGGGTGGAGTTGGCTGTTCTTCAAGTATCGGAAGCTGGGCGCCTCGGCGATCGGTGCGGCCGTGCTGGCCGCCAGCAGCGCCGATCTGGCCAGGCGCGCCGCCGCCGCCGATCCTCGGGCGGGGGCCGCGCTGGTGCCGTATCCGCTGTGGTGTGCCTTTGCCACCGTAATGTCGGCACACATTTGGCTACTCAATCGCCGATGAGACTCCTGACCCGCTGATGCCCGCGTTGTTGTGGTTCCGCCGAGACCTGAGACTGCGTGACCTCCCTCCGCTGCTCAGAGCGGCCGCCGCCAGTGACGAGGTGTTGGCGTGCTTTGTCCTCGATCCCTGTTTGGAGGCGTCCTCGGGCAGCCGCCGGATGCAGTTTCTGTGCGACTCGCTGCGTCAGTTGCGAGACGATCTGGACGGACGGCTTTTGGTGACGCGGGGTCGGCCCGACGAGCGGATTCCTGCGCTCGTCAAGGAGATTGACGCGCCGTCGGTGCATGTCTCCGAAGACTTCGCACCCTATGGCCGGCAACGCGACGACCGCGTGCGCTCGGCGCTGGGAGACGTGCCGCTGGTGTCGACGGGGTCGCCGTATCTGGTCTCACCGGGGCGCGTGACCAAGGACGACGACGAGCCGTACAAGGTGTTCACCCCGTTCTTCGGCCGATGGCACGACATGGGATGGCGGTCAGCTGCCCGATCCGGAGCCACGTCCGCGAACTGGGTCGATCCGACCAAGCTGGGCAAGCGCGCCAAACCGGTCGAGATACCCGACCCGGACGTCGAACTCGACCTGCCCGCGGGCGAGGCTGCCGCGCGACGGCAGTGGAAAAAGTTCGTCGACGAGGGACTCGAGAACTACGGCGACGACCGGAATCGTCCCGACCACGACGGCACGAGCCGGATGTCCACCCATCTGAAGTTCGGCACGATCCACCCCCGGACCATGGTCGCCGACTTGGACCAGCGGCGCGTCGGTGCGCGAGCGTATATGCGAGAGTTGGCTTTTCGCGACTTCTACGCCTCGGTATTGCATCATTGGCCGGACAGCGTCTGGTGCAATTGGAACCGCGATTTCGACGCGATCGAAACCGATACCGACGCGAAGGCCAAGCGACACTTCGAATCTTGGAAAGCCGGCGAGACAGGATTTCCGATCGTCGACGCCGGCATGCGTCAACTTCGCGAAACCGGTTTCATGCACAACCGGGTGCGGATGATCGCTGCGTCGTTTCTGGTCAAGGACCTGCACCTGCCCTGGCAATGGGGTGCCCGGTGGTTCCTCGACCAGCTGGTCGACGGCGATATGGCCAGCAACCAACACGGCTGGCAGTGGTCCGCGGGATGCGGCACCGATGCCGCACCGTATTTCCGGGTGTTCAACCCGACACGGCAGGCCGAGAAGTTCGATCCCGCCGGCAACTACGTGCGGCGCTGGGTCGCCGAGCTCGCTGATGCCGACGACGTCACTCTGACCAAAGGCGATCGGCCTGCCGGTTATCCCGAACCGATCGTCGACCACAGCGCGGAACGCAGCGAAGCGCTGCGCCGCTACCAAAGCATGAACTGAGTTAGCGGGCGGCTTTCTTGCGTTCGATGTCGGCCAGCGCCGCTGCCAGCTCGGCGCGCTGGGCAGCCGAGGTCTCCCATGCCAGCTGACGGTTCTTGACCACCTTGGCCGGCGCCCCGACCGCGATCGAGAAGTCCGGCACATCGCCGCGAACCACGGCGTGCGAGCCCAGCACGCAGCCCCGGCCGATGGTGGTGCCGCGCAGCACCGTCACCTTGACCCCGACCCAGGTGTCCGGTCCGATGCGGATCGGGGATTTGACGATGCCCTGATCCTTGATCGGCAGAGTGATGTCGTCCATCCGATGGTCGAAATCGCAGACGTAGCACCAGTCGGCCATCAGCACCGAGTCGCCGAGTTCGATGTCGAGGTAGCAGTTGATGACGTTGTCGCGGCCCAACACCACCTTGTCGCCGAAGCGCAGCGAGCCCTCGTGCGCGCGGATCGTGTTCTTGTCGCCGATGTGCACCCAGCGGCCGATTTCCAGCTGTGCCAGCTCCGGTGTTGCGTGGATCTCGACGCCTTTGCCGATGAACACCATGCCGCGAGTGATGATGTGCGGGTTGGCCAGCTTGAACTTCAGCAGCCGGTAGTAGCGCACCAGATACCAGGGCGTGTAGGCGCGGTTGCGCAGAAGCCATTTCAGCGAGGCCAGCGTGAGGAACTTGGCCTGGCGTGGGTCGCGCAGATTCGATCCCCGCCAGCGGCGATGAATCGGGGCCCCCCACATGCTCGTCATGGCCGGAAAGCCTATCGCCGTGGGATCAGGCATGGCGAGGCGGGCAATCAGGCCTGCGCGAGCCGACGCGGGTTACCCTCGCACCGTGCCCTGGCCAATTCCCCGACGCGCACTGCGGCATTGGTCATCCACGATGACGGCGGTACTTCTGACCGCCGCCGTGGCGGGTTGCGGCAATACCGACTCCTGGGTCGAGACCACGCCGGCCGAAGGCTGGCCCGCCCAGTACGGCGACGCGGCCAACAGCAGCTACAGCCCAACGCCCGGCGCGGACCGGCTGACCCTGCGCTGGACCCGCTCGGTGAAGGGATCCCTGACGTCAGCGGTGGCGCTCAGCTCCCGCAACTGGCTCGCGGCGAACGCGCAGACACCGGGCGGCTGCTCGCTGATGGAGTGGGAGAACGACGACAACGGCCGGCAGCGGTGGTGCATACGGCTCTTTCAGGGCGGCGGGCTCGCCAGCCCATTGTTCGACGGCTTCGACAACCTTTACGTCGGCCAGCCCGGGGCGATCGTGTCCTTTCCCCCTACCCAGTGGATCCGCTGGCGGCGCCCGGTGATGGGAATGCCTTCCACGCCAAGGATTCTCGATCACGGGCAACTGCTCGTAGTCACGCACCTGGGACAGGTGCAGGTATTCGACAGCCATCGCGGCACCGTCGTCGGCAATTCGGTCGACCTGGTGGACAACGTCGACCCGAGTGACTTCAGCCGGGGACTCTCCGATTGCGGGCAGGCCCTGGCGGGCTGCCCTATCGCCGCCGCACCCGCATTCGCGCAAGCGAACGGGATGATCGTGGTGGGCCTGTGGGAACCGGGCGCCCCCGCGTCAGTGTTGGTCGGTCTGAAGTACCACCCAGGCCAAAATCCGCTGCTGACCCGGGAGTGGACCAGCAACGCAGTCGCCGCCGGCGTACTGGCCAGCCCGGTGTCGTCCAGCGATGGATCCACCATTTACGTCAATGGGCGTGACGAGCGACTGTGGGCACTGCACGCCGCCGACGGCAAGCCGAAATGGTCGATTCCGCTCAAGTTCCTGGCGCAGACGCCGCCATCGGTGACACCGGGCGGGCTGGTCGTGTCGGGTGGCGGTCCGGACACCCGTCTCGTCGCCGTCAAGGACGCTGGTGACCACGCCCAGGAAGTGTGGCGACGCAACGACGTCAGCCCGCTGTCGACGTCGAGCCTGGCCAGGGGCGGCGTCGGCTACGCCGTCGTGACCGGCGGGCCGGGCCAGGGCGCTCGAGGCATGACGCTGCTGGTTTTCGATCCCGGGAGCGGCCGCACCCTCAACAGCTACCGGTTGCCGGAGGCGACCGGTTATCCCGTCGGCGTCTCGATCGGCCGTGATCGCCGGATCGTCACCGCGACCAGCGATGGTCAGGTCTACAGCTTCGCCCCGAGCTGACTGGCCGGGCCGGTCTAGCCCTTGACGGCCAGCGGCGGGATGGCGTTGCGGGGGACGTGGACCTGGCTGGCGCCGGCCAGCGACGGCAGCAGTTCACCGGGCGCAAAGTAGAAGATCAGCTCGTCGTCGGTGATGGCGAAGTTCTGATAATGCGAGGCGTCCAGGCCGGATCCGGGCAGGATTGCGGCGCCGAGCCCGGTCTTCTTTCCCATCTCGCGCTGCACGATCGGGTAGATCGCGTCCAGCGGTTTGGTGTTGGGAGCGAAGAGCGTGTCGAAGGTGATCGCTTTTTGTTCGCTGAGGTCGTAGTTGAAACCTTTGTAGAAGGTCGACGGGCGCGGGCCGCCGAGGTCTTCGAAGACCTTGAGCACCACGCTTCGGGTGCCGGCGGGCGACTGGCCGGAGTGGTATTGCTCGGAGGTGACGTCCATTTGATACGGCACTTCTCGCGGGCCGGAAGTCTGCGATGACGTCTGCGCGACGTTGACGAAGCCATCTCGATTCTGGGTGAGGAAATCAGTCAGCGCCTGGTCTGGGTAATCGACCGGAAAAGTCATGTCCAGCCGGTAAGTCGACGTCGAGGCGTGCACGCTGCACGTCTGGTCATCTTGAAGCGCGCCGCCCAAGCTGGCGCACGCCGAATCCGCGCCCGCGACCGCGATGCCGGACCAGCCCAGCAGGGCTCCGGCCGCTATCAGCGCGGCCGACATGATGTTGCGCATCGGTCGACTGTCCTCGCAGACTCAGAACGGCTGAAATGCCGTCCAGTCAGCGTACCTGGCCCCTCTGAGGCCGCACGGCAAACGCCTCCGGCATCGCTTGCCTGGCCGATGCTTGATAAACGCTGCCCAGGTCAGCGGCACCCGAACTCCCCGCCTGGACTCCATTGGCGGCCGTCGGAAGAATGGCGCTGCTCCCACCCGATCGGACGACGTGAGCGCTCAATTAACGACGAGTTGACCTTCGCCCTGGGCGACTGCAGTTCGGCCGGCGCTCTCGTTCGCAGCCGCCGCCCATGTACTGCGCAGAAGTCCCATTGATATTGGCAATATGTCCGGCGATAACGCCGCCGCCGTCGTCGCTGGTGAGGGCGGTGCTTTCGATGCTGGAAGCGGCGGTCACCACGGTGTGCGTCGCGGGAAGAAGTTCCTGCGCATCGCACGCCACTGCCGCACTCAAGGCCAACCCCAGTATCAGCAGGCCCAGTCGAGTAGCACCACGAGCGTTCACCGTTGAACTTCCTTTCACCGACCGGTTTTGTCGGCAGTGCGGAATTCGTTTATCAACTGATGCTGAGGACAAATTGTAGTCATTACGCCGTGTTAAAACCAGGTTACCTGGGAAAAAGTTATCAGTTTGCAAGCGCGGTTACGCGCGTCGCAGAAAAGTCGCTTACGTGCAGCGAAACACGTCGCGAACGACGAATGTCCAAGTAGCTCTTGGCGCTGCTGGCAAATGTCCGAGAGGGCGTGCTGCCGTGCGTGCGCGTCCTGGCGGGTTCGCGCTTGGGTCTAAACGCGGACCCGCCAGGAAGACTGTGGACTCCGCGGAGCGCCCTTGTCGCTGCCTAACCGTTGTCGCGCAACCGGGGGCGGCCAAGCTACAGCAG
>Ga0302178_10004334_pt1 | contig 10323 bp, 15 predicted proteins | sample I_Palsa_E1_3_FD_198790 | JGI IMG/M metagenome (GOLD analysis project Ga0302178, IMG submission 198790) | Peat permafrost microbial communities from Stordalen Mire near Abisko, Sweden - I_Palsa_E1_3 | ecosystem: Environmental > Terrestrial > Soil > Palsa > Peat permafrost | place: Sweden... | reverse complement strand
CAGGTAGGCGCTGGCCTGGGTGAAGTTCGTCGTGGCCTGCTCGTCGTGGTAGCGGGCGTGCCGCCATGCGAGGGTCCGGTTCCACACGACGCGGACGCAGCCGAACGTGCGGTTGAGCACGCTCATCTGTTCGGGGTCGGGGTAGGCCCGGCACTTGTACGCCGTCCGCATGTACGAATCTTATTGGGTGGACCTGTCATGGGTAAGCTGACGCGCGGGAGGGGGGAGCGGCGTTTCCTCCCGGCCTGAAGGCCGGGGTCTCCACGCCGCGAACTTGGTGATGGCCGCTCCGACCCGCACGCCGCGCAGCAAGTGGATCGAGGAGGGGCTGCAGGCCCTGGCGGCCGGCGGCCCGGACGCCGTCCGGATCGAGCTGCTGGCCCAGGCCCTCGGCGTGACCAGGGGCGGCTTCTACTGGCACTTCGATGACCGGAGCGCGCTGCTCGACGAGATGCTCGACAGGTGGGAGCGAGCCACCACCGAGGAGGTGATGGAACGCCTCGAGCGCGAGGGCGGTGATGCCGGGGCCAAGCTGCGGCGGCTGCTCGCGCTCACCTCCTCTGCGGTTCTGATGACCGACCTCGCGGTCCGCGACTGGGCGCGGCGCGAGCCAGCGGTGGCCGAGCGCCTTCGGCGGGTCGACAACCGGCGGATGGAGTACATGCGTGCGCTTTTCGGCACCCTCTGCTCCGACCCGGACGAGATCGAGGCTCGCTGTATGCTCTTCTTCTCCTTGCTTATCGGCAACCACTCCATCGCCGCCGATCATGGCTCGCGCTCTCGCGCGGATGTGCTCGCGCTGATCGTGAAGTGGCTCGGAGGCTAGTGAGGGCTAGCCATACCGCCGCCCGGTCAGCCGCCATCGCCGATAGCCCTATCCCGGACGGCCCGCTCCGGCGCACGCGCCGGTGCGGTCACAGGACGTAGCTGCAGCCGTCCCAGTAGGCCTCGACCCGGGGATGGCGTCTCCCCCGCAGCCCGATCTCCAGGAAGTCGGGCAGCCTGCCCGCCGGGGCACGGAACCAGAGGTCCAGGCCGGACGAGAGCACCTGGCTAAAACCCGACAAGGCTGAGGGAGGTGCCGTGGCCGCGTGCAGGTAGGCCGGGCTCCCCCAGCAGCACACCCGCGGGTGGGCTGCCCAGACCCACAACTGACCGCCTTGTTCACGGACAAACTCCGCCGCGTCAGCGCTCACATCCACACGCATGCGTCCTCCGCGCCCAGCCGCCGGAACCCGAGTGCGGCTAGCCAACGCTCCCGGCCTGCTTTTATCCTGCCATCCAGGACCGGGATCCGGAAATGGCAGCACCGTCCTAGCCGCCGGGCGATGGGGGCCGACTTGGCCGGAAGGGCTTATTTACCCCAGGGCATCGCGACCGAGCCGGGGGCGGTCGAGGCGACGGTAAAGACCTGGACCTGCGCGGCGGGCCCGGCGGTCAGGATGACCTCATAGGCGGCCAGGGACTTGGTGATCTGGGTGGGAGCCTCGGCGAGGTGCAGGAACAGGGCGCCGCCTGCCTGCGAGATGACCGCATTCAGCGGCGGCTGCTGGGGAGTAAAGGCGCAGAAGTATTTCTGCACCGCGGCGGCGTACTGGTAAACCCCGAAATTGAGGGTCACGGCCGTGCTGGCGATCTGCTGGCTCAGGATCTGCTTGACCACGTCCCGGTTTTCAGCGGAGACAAAGAAGGTGAAGGATACCGGCGACTGAATGGTCTCCTCCCACTGGACCTGCGTGAGCACGCCCACCGCGGGTGTGCTGGCGTTCGTGACCGGATCGGTGACGGTGAGGTCCGCATTAAGGGTGGTGCCGCAGATGGTGGCCGCGGTCAGGGAGCCGATGGAATCACGAGAACCAGGCGTGAACGTAAAGCCCTGGGCAGTATCGAGAGCATAAGACAGCGTCATGTGCGAACTCCTTTGGTCGTTCGCGGGCCAGCCGGTGCCACCAGCCGCATGACTTGTCCGTACCGCTCCGCTCTATCGTCGACCCGATCCTATGGCTCCTGGCCGCAAATCAGTGCTAACGACCGGCAAGGACTTTGCTGCGCCCTGGCCTGAGTGGCCGGACACAACCGGAGGAAAATAGCGGGTCAAGAACGCACGGAACCGGGAAGCTGGCCGACAGTTGGCTGTGTGTCAGCAAGCGACTGAGCGAGAAAGGCGAGCGCGATGTACGGTACCCGGCGGCCAGGCGGGTGAGGTGATGCGCCGAATGGCCATTGTCCTTTCGTCTGGGCTTCTCACCGCGGTACTAGCGGCCGGGTGCTCCGCGGGTGTGCCCGCCCCCTATCGCCCTACGGCGGAGACATGCTTTTCCTTCGGGCTGCGGGCCATCCAGCGGCATGTCACGGTGACCGCCGAGCCTCCGGCCTGCGTCGGCCTGAGCCCAGAGCAGGTCAATATGGCCGCGGCCCGAGCCGTGAAGGAGGCAGTCGGGCCGGAACCCAAGGCCATCGCCCGGCACCTGGCCGTCCAGGACAGCGCCTACCTCGCTCGCATGCTCCATACGATCCAGCCATCCAAGCCCGCGCCCTCGGTCGCCTCGTCCACGCGGCCATCGCGAGGTCTGCCACTGGGTCTCGCCGCGCTGACGGCCTGGTTCGTCACCGCAGCCGTTGGCAGCTACCTGCTCGCGGACTGGCTGGCGACCGGAGGTCGGCGCCGCAGACATCCGGCCACCAGCCTGGTGCCGATCACCGTTTTCAGCCACTTCGGGCTCGCCGTGACCGGGCTTGGCCTGTGGATAGCCTTTGTCATCACCGGTACGCGCGCCCTTGCCTGGCTTGGGGTTGGCCTGATCGTGCTGATCGCGGGTCTCGGCATGGGCGCCCTGTCAGCCGCCCTGTCCGAACCGGTCCGCAGCGCCAGGCCGGCTGGCCCGGGCTCGGCTGCGCGGGGCCAGCCTCAAGCGGACCCCCGACCGCCGAAGGCAGTGATGCCCGTGGCCGTCATTGCCGTCCATGGCATGCTTGCGACTGCGACAATCCTGCTGGTACTCCTGGCCGCGATCGCCGCTGGCTGACCGATGGGGGCCGGGCATTATTTCCCCGGCTCCGTTCGGCGATTCAGTGCACGGTGGCGGGCGGTGGCCGCCAGCGCTTCCAGCCAGGATGCACGGCGATCAGCCTCGAGGGTCCCGGCGGGACGCCGACCAGCTGCGCCCTGGGGTACAGGGTCATCCCGGCCGGGACAGGCTCCCACCATGGCGCTCGCCGGAACAACCTGCTGAACATCTCGGGCGACCGGGCATCTTGGGCCGGGTCCGCCGCGGAAGCCCTGGGTCCGAGGATGAGCTCGGCCGGGACCGGCTGGTCCGGCCGCTGCCAGCGGAAGTCGCCGGAGACCCGCAGCGCCGAGCCGTGGTTGGGCAGCGCGGCGTGCGGGGTCAGGCAGTGGAAGATGATCGCGTCGCCCGGCTCGTAGCTGGCGGTCGCCCAGCCGCGTTCGGCCGGGCTGAGCGGGCGCGGCCGCCGCGGCGGGCCGAGCTGGCCGCCGGGCTGAACCGCCAGGCCACCGAGCCGGACCGGGATGTCCATCAGCGGGATCCAGCTGGTCAGCATGTCCTGGACGCCGGATACCCCGTAGTCGTAGTGGACGTACCGGCCGCGCGGACGGGACTGCGGCCGCTCCGGGTAGACGGCGCGGAGCACCTTCGCCGGGTAGGAGAACGCCTCCGGCCCGAGAATGCGGCGGATGACCTGCCGCAGCGCCGTCAGGTACGGAATCTGGTTGAACGCCGGGCCGAACATGGCGGCGCGGAACGCCGGGTCGGCGAGCGCGTCCATCGAGTTGACCGCGCGCGGTTGAATCGAGGGTATGCCCCGGTCATCCACCCACCCGCCGGCCTGCAACTCCCCCAGAACCGCCTGCCCGATCGCCCTGAGGCGGGCGGCCGGCAGCAGGCCGCGGAAGAACAAGTACCCGTCGTCGGCCAGGCGGCGCCGCAGCCCGCCGACGTCACTGATCAAGCCGCCCGAGTCGGCCAGCTCATCCACACGCTCACGATAAGCACAGCCGGACAGCGCCTGGGACATCTCACAGCGAGCTCTCATCGCGATCTGAACTCAGCGGCGTCAGCCTTGCTCGCAGGGTAAGAGCCCGCGGTGCTACCCGGCCATCGCGGACGACCCCGGGTCGTCCTTCGCGATCCAGTGATCGCCCCTTTTCTCGAACGTCTTCTTGAGCTCCGTGTAAGCCTCCCGGGACGCCTGATCCCCCTCACCGTGGGCCTGCACGGCGCTGTCGTGCGCCTTGGTGAATGTTTCCTGGGCCTCCTTCGACGAGCGCCGCAGTGTCCCCGGCATTTCCTCGCCGCTCGGCTGGCCGCTTCTTCTGGTCCTCGGCATCGTTTACCCCTCCCCTTGGTGACAGTTGAATTCAGGCAGGTTCCCAGTCATGATTCCTTTCGCGTTCCGTTCACGTGCCCGTGCTGGCTACCCGGGGTGACCTCGGTTACACCAGATTGGCGTGAGACCTGGGCGACACCGCCCCCCATCGCCCCCCATCGCCCCCCATGCGCGGCGACGGCCCGGGTAGGAGGAGCGCCATGACCAAGGAACCGGCGGGCGCGAACACGTTCGCGCGTACGGATGTTTTGCTCCGATCGAGTCCTACGAGGTCATCGGGGACGGCGAATCGGTAACCTGCCGCAAGGGCTGTCACACCTGGCCCTGCTGAACGCGGCCGCCCTCCTGGACACCTAGCGGCGGTTTGCGAGCACGGTCCAGGGGAAGCGGATGTTTTTACCGAAGCTCGGGCCTGGCCAAGCGCGCAGGTCGAGGAGGGGCAGACGAGGAAGGAGCACGCGATGAGGCTGGCCGACTTCGTCAGGGTGCAGAAGTTTCTTGGCGGCATTAAGTACCCGGCCACCAAGAAACAGCTCATCGACTATGCCCGCCGTAATTCCGCTGACGACGACGCGCTTGCTACCTTGCAGCACATTCCTGAGCGTGAGTACAGCGGCCCGGATGAGGTCAGCCAGGCCGCCGCCTGAGACCGACGGCAGGGGTGTGCCGGGGCTGGGGTCTCAGCCTTCCGGCGCGAGTGAGCCAAGCACGACACAGACCTGCGGAACGAGGACGGCCGCCGGCACCCACGAAGGCGACTGCGTGGCCGCGAGGGAGCCGAAGACCGCGCCGACGACCAGCGCGGCGATGACGCCCAGACTGCGTTGCCAGTCGTCAGGCAGGCGCCAGGTCGCCAGCGCGGCGGCCAGACCGGTCAGGGTGCTGGTGAGGTAGGTGGTGGACATCTGGCCCAGGCGGCGCACGGCCGCGGTCCGCACCCCCATCGCGGTCGCCGCGAGCACCAGCAGGACCATCCGGGTCGCGGTGCCGCGGTGAGAACCGGAGACAAGCCATCCAACGCTGAACACGGCAAGAATCCCCAGCTCGACGGCCAGGGTGACGGTGACCCGGCGCGGCCAGACGGGCTGGCCGCGTTCGGCAGTCCCGGCGAAGGCGGTGCCGAGCGCGACCCCGGCCGCATAACCCGCCAGCGCCAGCCCGCCGTTGGCGGCCAGACCGCCATTCTTCTCGCCGGCGGCGATGCCGAGCAGCGCCAGGTTTCCGGTGATGACGCTGCTGAATACCTTTCCCAGGCGGAGAAAGCACACCGCGTCCAGCGCACCCGTGCACAGTGTCAACATGACCACCAGCACGTCCCGGTAACGCGTCCCGCGCGGCTTCAGGTAGGCCCTTTTCCACCAATCGATTCTCTGCACCGGCTCATTGAACTATGAAAGCCAGCACGCCGCCGACGCAGGCCAGGCCGAGGACGATCCAGGTGACGTAGTCGTTGACCACTCCGCTCTGGAAGCGCCGCAGCGGCGCGGTCAGGCCGGCGCCCGGCTCGTAGCCGCGGCGCAGCAGCGGCAGCCGCCGCCAGTACAGGGCGGCGAAGGCCAGGATCAGCGCCCCGACGGTGCAGCCGGCCCCGGTCAGGACATCCGCGGCGGTGATGCCGGCGGGTTCCGCGGCGGCGATGGCCACCGGATGGGTAATGTGCGCGCCCGCGAGCACGGTGGCGTTGTATCCGGACTGGTCCTCGAACCGGATCGCGGCCGCCTGGACCGCCGGGCCGAGCGGCGTAAGGAGTCCCATGACGAGGGCCACCACGACCAGCACGGCGGGCGGGATGATCATGGTGAGCGGGGTCCGCTGCTTGCCCGAGTCGGTTTCGCTCTTCTCCTCGTCGGCTGCCTTCGCCATCCCGGGGTCCTCGGACGGCGCGTCGCCGAGGCCGTAGAACACGCCTCCTGCGACGCGGAGCACGGCTCCGCCGGTCAGGATGCCGCACACGATGAACACCGCCATCGTCCACGGCACCCCGTGGGTTCCGGCACTGGTGTCGATATAGCCCTTGCCGAGAAAGGTCCCGAACGGCGGGAGGTCGGCCAGCCCCAGGCCGGCCAGCGTGAACACCACGCCGGTGACCCGCAGGGGCCGTCCTCGACCGTGCAGCCAGGTCTCGTTCACCGAACCCAGCCGGTGCAAGATGATCCCGGTGCACAGGAACAGCGCCGCCTTCACCAGGCCATGACCGGCCACGTAGACGGCGGTGCCGGCCAGGCCGAGCGGCGTCAGCAGGGCAATGCCGGCCAGGAAGATGCCCGCGTGGCTGATGGTGGAGAAGGCCAGCATCCGCTTGATGTGCCGTTCGCGGAAGCAGAACAGCGCTCCCACCACGGCCGTCAGGACGCCGAGCACGAGGAACACATGCGAGATGCCGACCCGGTGCCCGAGGGCCTGGCCGAACATCGACCAGTAGACCCGGGCGATGCCGTACAGGCCGAGTTCCACCATCACGCCGGAGAACAGCACGCAGACCGGCGTCGGCGCCACCGCGTGCGCATCCGCGAGCCAGAAGTGGAAAGGCACGATGGCGCTCTTGATCAGCAGGCCCGAGATGATCAGCAGGAACGCCACGACCACCAGCCGGTTCGGTGGATGGCGGTCGATGTACTCGCCGATCTGCGCCATGTTGAGCGCCCCGGTGCGCCCGTAGATCAGGCCGATGCCCGACAGCGACAGGTACGCGCCCACGCTGTTGGTGATGGCGAAGTTGAGCGCGCCCTGGATCGGCCCGCGCTCCTCCGGCCGGTAGGCGGTCAGGGCGTAGGCCGCCACCCCCATCAGCTCGAACCACACGAACATGTCGAAGATGTCACCGGTGAGGCAGAAACCGACGATGCCCGCGAGGAAGATCAGCATCAGCGCGTGGAAGTAGGTGGCGACCCGCTCGAAGTACCGCCAGGAAAACGTCATGGCCGCCGTGACCAGAACGGCGCCCAGGCTGGCCAGGCCGGCGCTGAGCGGACCGGCCTCGAAGTCGATGCCGATCGCGATGCCGCGGGACGGGCGGAACCCGGCGAACCAGTAGACCTGATCCCCGCCGACGGTGCGGAACATGATCACGATCAGCATGACCGCCACCGACGCCGCGACCCCGATCGCCACCGCGTCCAGGAGCCGGCGCCTGGACCGCAGCAGCGGCCCGGCCCCGGAGATCGCGGCGGCCGCGAGCAGCGGCACGACCACGGCGAGAGCGAGCAGCTGGTCCACGCTCGGCTAGCCCTTCAGCGAGGCCAGTTCTTGGGGATCCAGGGTGCCAAACTTCTTATGGGCCTGGATCGCGAAGGACAGCAGTAGCGCGGTGACCGCGGCCTCCACCACCACATCAGTGAGCGCGAGCGCCTGGACCACAGGGTCAACCGCGGGAGTGTGCACCGGGACGTCATAGAAGTACGGAGCCACCGCGCCGGTCACGTACCCGACGCCGAGCAGCAGGACGTAAGTCGATGACTGGACCACGATCAGGCACATGATCAGGTGGATCAGGTCGCGGCTGGTCACGATGCCGTAGAGTCCGACGCCGAGGATCCAGACCACGACGACGAAAGGGAAATACTGCATCAGTTGGCCCCTTGCCTGATGAGGAGGGTCTGCTCGAGCAGCTCGCCGATGATCAAGATGAACGCCGCGGCGACCTCGAGGCCGACGAAGAAACTGATCAGCGCGATGGTCCCGGACGAGCTCACGGCTCCGGGCACCGTACCAAGCGGCAGGAAGTTCTTCAGGTAGGGCAGGCCCATGGCCACCGCGCTGACGCCGATGGCGGCGAAGCCGCCCGCCCCGACCGCTTCGACCACCTCGGTCAGATCGACGGGACTGAACCTTTTGAAGACCAGGAACTCCCCGGACAGGTAGATCAAGACGAACGCGGTGGCGAGGACGACCCCGCCCTGGAAGCCGCCGGACGGATTAGTCTGGGCATGTGAGGCGAGCCACCACCCCATGACCACGACCGGGCCGGTGAACAGCAGGGCGACCATCCGGACGGCGCTACTGGTGGTGGGCACATCGCGATCCGCGGCCTCATCGGTCGCCGAGCGTTCGCGCTCGCCGCGCAGCCGACGCAGGACGATGGCCACCCCGGCCGCCGCGGCGAACAGTATGAACTCCTCCCCCACGGTGTCGAAGCCCCGGTAATCGAAGTTGATCGTCGACACCACGCCGGTGGCGTTGGTCTGCCCAACCGCGATGCGGTTGATGATGAACCCGTAGGGACCCGGATAGTCGCCGAAGCCGGGCAGCCCGGACAGGCCCCACAGGTAGAAGGCGACCAGGCCGACCGCCCCGGCCAGGAAGATCCAGCGCCGCTCCGTCGGCGTCACTCCTCTCGCTTCCTGATCTTCGCCAGGGTGAGCAGGAGAATGATGGGCAGGGCTACCGCGCCCACGGTGAGCTCAGACAAGGTCACGTCGGGCGCCTGGAAGGCCAGGAACAGCACGGCTAGCAGCACACCGTAGACGCTTAGCGCGAGCACCTGCCGGATCCGTTCCCTGATCAGCACGACGGCGGTGGCGCCGGCCGCGACCAGGATCAGGATCGTGACCTGCAAGGCGACCATCAGGCCGACGGGAACCGTGTACGGGGTGACGACGGCCAGGGTCACGATGGCTCCTCCTCCGCAGCCGCCTGGCCGCCCTTCCGCAGGCGCCAGTCCCCTGTTTCCCTGATCCGGATGGCGCGGACGGTCGCGTGCGAAAGGAACGGCCCGGCAATGCCCATGAGCACCAGGGCCACACACGTTTCGCCTGTGTTCTCGTAAAGACCCATCCGCACCAGTACGGCCAGCGCCACCAGCACCGGCGCGACCAGCGCAGCCGGGGTCACGAAGTGGAGTTTCTGGTACGGGTCCCGCATGACCAGGACGCCCACCGAAGAGGTGATCACGATCACCACCGCCAGGCCGAGCAGGATGTCCGCGCCAATATCCCTGGTCAACACAGCATCCCTGGCCATCACAGCCAGCGCTCCAGGGCCCGGACGAAGACAAGCCCACCGCCGAACATCAGCACCGCGAGCAGCACGGCCAGCTCAAACAGGCCAGAACGCTGGAAACCCTGGGCCAGCAGCGCGAGCACCATCACCATGACCGAGGTGATGAACTCGTAGGCGACCACGGCCGCCATCAGGTTGCCGCGGCACAGCACGATTCCGGCCGGGATGATCCCGGCCAGCATCGCGATCGCCGCCGCGACGAAGGCCGTCACCACGTCATTTCCCCTTTCCCTAGCGCCCGGCGACGAGCTGGTGCACGACCATGACGTCGCGCTCGGGGTCGATACCGAGCACGAAGGTGTTGGGCGCGAGGCTGCGGCCGCCGATCAGCAGCGTCCTTCGGGTCACGCCCTCCGGGGTGTCATCCCCGAAGCGGGCCGGCAGCTCGGCGAACGCGCTGTCGGGCTCGTGGCCGTGCACCAGCCGCCGCCACAACGCGGCGTAGACGATCACCATGTCGCGAGCAACCTCACCGGGCAGGCGCAGCGCGGGAACAAGCCAGGAGATCCGCATCCGGAACCGTGACGCGGCCTGATAGGTGACCAGCTCGGCCAACAGCGCCGCGAGGGCGGCCGCTCCCGCGCCGGCCAGCAACTCGTCGGTGGCGATCGAGTCGTCGAGGATGACCCAGAAAGCCATCATCAGGACCCACCAGATAAGCCACGAGCCAACCCGGCGAGCCCACGGCAGATCAAGCACGCGCTCCCGCGGCTCCCCGGCCAGCGGTCCCGTCGGAACGGCTTCGGCACGGTCGGCCGAGTCCTGCTCCGTCACATCAGGGCCGGTCACGCGGGCTGCCTTCCCAAGCGGCACGGCACGCAAACCTGACTGTCCGCGGCAGGTAGCGGTCGCTGGCCGTCGGCGCGAGACCGCGCGTTGTTTAGCCGGCGTGCCATCGGGTAGCCACGGTCGGGAAAAAGCCGCCTTTGGAATTCAGCCAGTGCCCGTTCGGGAAAAAATTCGAGAAACTAGTAT
>Ga0302178_10004333_pt1 | contig 10324 bp, 11 predicted proteins | sample I_Palsa_E1_3_FD_198790 | JGI IMG/M metagenome (GOLD analysis project Ga0302178, IMG submission 198790) | Peat permafrost microbial communities from Stordalen Mire near Abisko, Sweden - I_Palsa_E1_3 | ecosystem: Environmental > Terrestrial > Soil > Palsa > Peat permafrost | place: Sweden... | reverse complement strand
GACGGCCGGTGACCATCAACGGCAAGGAATTCACCTCCGCCGTCGACCTGGTGCTTGAGGCCAACGCCATCGGCGGCCGACACGGCCTGGGCATGTCCGATCAGATCGAGAACCGGGTCATCGAGGCCAAGAGCCGGGGCATCTACGAGGCACCGGGAATGGCGTTGCTGCACGCGTCGTACGAGCGGCTGGTCAACGCGATCCACAACGAGGACACCCTGGCCAGCTACCACAACGAGGGACGGCGGCTTGGCCGGCTGCTGTACGAAGGCCGCTGGCTGGACCCGCAGGCGCTGATGCTGCGCGAGTCGCTGCAGCGGTGGGTCGGGACGGCGGTCACCGGCGAGGTGACCCTGCGGCTGCGGCGCGGCGAGGACTACTCCATCCTGGACACTTCCGGGCCGGCCTTCAGTTACCACCCGGACAAGTTGTCCATGGAACGGACCGAGGACTCCGCCTTCGGCCCGGCCGACCGCATCGGCCAGCTGACCATGCGCAACCTCGACATCGCCGACTCGCGTGCCAAGCTCGAGCAATACGCCGAACTCGGCATCCTCGGCAGCCCGCACCCGGCGCTGACCGGCACCGCACAGGCGGCTGCGGCCGAGCTGATCGGCGCGCTGCCCCAGGGCGGCGCCGAGGCGATCGCCTCCCGTGGGCAGATCCCCGGTGACGAACTGCTTGATCGCGCCGCGATGGAATCCGGCACCGACTGACCCGCCACGACGCAGGCCGTCTCAGCTGACGGAATGCTCAGGGGATGTACCGCGGGCCGACCTGGATCTACGATTTCACTAGCCAATCTCGGGTCCCTGGCCTCTTCCGCCGTCAGCAGACCGGCGGCCGCCCGCAAGATCTCAGCGGATTCCCTGACTCAGCTCCAGGCGAGAGGATCTTCCGATGCCGCTCTATCTGTACCAGGTCTCATATACCCCGGAGGCGGTAGCAGCCTTGATCGCGGAGCCGCAGGACCGGACCGACGCGGTCAGGCCGGCCATCGAGGCCCTAGGGGGCAAGCTGGTGGCAGCTGGCTATCCGTTCGGCGAGTACGACGCGATTATTGTGTACGAGGTGCCGGATGACTCGAGCGCGGCCGCCTTCGCACTAGCGATCGCCGCCGGCGGTGCAGCCAAGTCAGCGAAGACTACCCGGCTGCTCAGTGGCCAGGAGTGGATCGAGTCCTTGCGCAAGGCGCAAGGTTCTCAGTACCACCCGCCGCAGTAGCCACCTGCGGTTGGTAGCGAGCGACCGAGGATCGCTAGAGTCTGGATGTGGCACACGATGGCGAAAAGGTCTACGCGCTGAACCTGTTCGATGTCGCCGACCGTGAGGAATACCTGGCCTACTCACGCCGGTCGGCTCGCGAGGTTGGCCGGCATGGAGGACGTGTGGTGGCCCTGGGCCGGTTCCGGGAAAGCGTGACCGGCGACATCGCCCCCCGGCAGGTGCTCATCCTCGTCGAGTGGGAGTCCAGGGCGGCCTTCGACAGCTACCGCCAGGACCCCGCGCTGGCCGATCTGCACCCGCACCGGGAACGCGGCTCCTCGGCGTACGTGTGGCACTTGTTCGACCGGCTCGATGACCTGCGGCCACTGCTCAGACCTTGACCCGAACCGCGGGAAACAACCAGCACGAAACGGGAGAGGAATCGCAGTCGTGGACATGAAACTCGAGGTCGTGGTGTTCCATCACAACGGCTGGCTGCTCCAGGAGATCACGACCTGCCTGCCGGGCCGGTGACGGCCATGCCAGCGACCGACGATTCCGACTATGACGTGATCGTGGTGGGTGGCGGTTCGCCGGGCGAGCACTGCGCCGGAGCGCTGGCCGACGGCGGCCTGCGGGTCGCGGTGGTCGAGCGTGCGCTGGTCGGGGGTGAGTGCTCCTACTACGCGTGCATCCCGTCCAAGACGCTGCTGCGTCCCGGCGAGGCGGTGCAAGAAGCGCGCGAGGCGGCCGCCACCGCGCAGGTCGACGTCGCGGCCGCGCTGGCCTACCGCGACTTCATGGTCTCGGACTACAACGACGCCGGCCAGCAAAGCTGGCTAGCAGGTAACGGCATCGCGCTGCTGCGCGGGACCGGCCGGCTGGCCGGACCGGGCGTCGTCGAGGTCGACGGGGCCCAGCACACCACCCGGCACACCGCCCGGCACGTCGTCGTGGCGACCGGCTCAGACCCGGTCACCCCGCCCATCCCGGGCCTGCGCGACCTGGCCGGGGTCTGGTCCAACCGCGAGGTCACCGGCATGAAGGCGGTCCCGCGGCGGCTGCTGATCTTGGGCGGCGGGCCGGTCGGCGCCGAGATGGCCCAGGCCGTGCGCCGCCTCGGCGGCGAGGTCGCCCTGGTCGAGGGCGCCAGCCACGTCCTGGCCCGCGAACCGGCACCGCTGGGCGAGGCGCTCGGGGAGGTGCTGCGTCGCGACGGCATCGAGCTCTTCCTCGGCATCCACGCCACCGCAGCGCGGCGCGACGGGCAGGACTACGTGCTGAGGCTGGAGGATGGCCGTGAGCTGCGCGGTGATCACCTGCTGGTCTCCACCGGCCGCCGCCCGCGGGTGCCCGAGGGCCTGGACACCGTGGGCGCCACGGCCGGGCCGCACGGCCTCGCCGTTGATGCGCGGCTGCGCGCCGGGCAGCAGCTGTGGGCCGTGGGCGATGTCACTGGCGTGCGGCTGCTGACCCACGTCGGCAAGTACCAGGGCGAGGTCGTCGCCGCGAACATCCTCGGCGAATCCCGTGAGGCCCACTACGAGGCCATCCCGGACGCGGTCTACACCGACCCTCAGGCCGCCTCGGTCGGCGCCAGCCAGGCCCGGTTCACCGCGACCGCGAAGCTGTCCGAGGTGGCCAAGACGGCCACCTACACCCACGACTACGCTAAATCGAACGGTTTCTTGACCCTGCTGTCCGACGGCGAGTGCCTGACCGGCGCCTACGCGCTGGGTCCGGAGGCCGGCGAGTGGCTGCAGCAGGCCACCCTGGCCATCCGCGCCCGGGTGCCGATCGAGGTGCTGCGCGACGTCATCCAGCCCTTCCCCACCTTCTCCGAGATCTATGTCGACGCGCTGAAAGCACTCCACGTTCAGATCACGTCCGCCAGCCACCCGGCCGCGGCCGGATCGCCCTGAGCGAGTCCCGAGCCGGTCCCCGAGAGGTCATGGCCTGGATGACCTGCTCTGCCGACCCGCCGCAGGTCGCGGCTACCTGAGGATGTTGACCGCCCGGGCCACCACGAGGGCGACGGTCACGATCGAGACGGTGGCCTGTGCCGTCATGCCCATCTTGGCCCAGCGGGACAACGGCATGACATCGGTAGGGCTGAAGGCGGCGGCGTTGGTGAATGCCAGGTACACGTAGTCGCCGAAGGTTGGCTCCCAGTCCGGCGGAGCCAACTCCGGGCTCGCCATCTGCACGAACTGAAAGTCGGGGTAAATGCGGGTGCCGTTCGCCCGGGCCACCGGACCGCCGCGGTCGAACTCCCAGTACCACAGGCCAAAGACGATGATGTTGGTGAGCCAGATGGCTCCGCCGGTGACCAGCAGCGGTCCGGCGGCGCCTCCCTCTCTACCTTGCACCAGCCCGGTCACCAGCTGGGCCACCGACCAGGCGTTGGCCAGGCTGAGGAGGGCGGCAAGGGTCAGGCCAAGCAGTCGCAGCGCCCGGGATTCCCGGTTAATGCGGCGCGGGTTGGCCATCACCAGTACCAGCAGCAGCAGCCCCTCCACGACCGGCAGCAGCCAGGCGGGATGCACCAGGACGAGCCGATCGGGCAACGGGAGCTGCAGCGCGACCGCGACCGCGACGGCCACCGCGACCTGCCAGCGGGCCTCGCCGTCGGTGGGGCGTTTCCACGCCGGCATCGGGTCCGGCTGGCTGCCCTCGCCGGGCGGTTGTCCTTCGCCCCGGCTTGGGCGTTCCGAGGGAGGGATCCGGCGCTCGAACTCATCCAGCCGACCATGCAGCGCACGTATGCCTTCGAGGATCAGCGCGCTGTCCGCTGGCGAGTCACGCTGGCCGTCGCGCGATTCCGTCCGCTCGTGGCGGGCGGGATCTTGCCGGGCAGGCTCATCGTCTTGACTGGTTATGCGCACACCACCAGTGTGGCCGGCGCGGCTAGCGACGGCGGTCACCGACCGCGGTCGTTCGGCGAGGTCGTGCACCGCAGTCGCTGGTAGACCGCTGTGCGATTATTCCGGCATGACGACCGCCGCGACCTACGCCGCCTTCGCCGCGCGCGAGACGCGCGGCGTATCACCTATTTACGAGCGGCTATCGGTCGCGGTCTCGCGCGACGACGAGGTACTCGTCCTGCTCGGCACGCTCCCGCCCGCCAAGCGGCAGCCGAACCTGCTGTTCGGCGTCGGCCGGCCTGTGCCTCTACCCGGACCGGTACAGCTACCGCTATGGCAACCATCGGATCGGTACCGGCGATCCGGTCCTGTCCTGCGCGGCCAGCGGAATGGCGCCACCCGCCCGCCTGCCCGAAGTGGCCTGGCGGGCAGGCCTGGACCTCAACCCGCTCGACGTAACCGACCCCGCGGACCTCGCGTGGCTTGAGGCCCTCATCTGGCCCGAGCACGCACACCGCCGGGCCCGGCTGCGGGCGGCCGCCGCCCTCGTCGCCGCCGAGCCGCCGCTGCTCGTGCCGGGTGACCTGGTCGACGACCTGCCAGCGCTGGCGGCGCGGGCACCGGCCGACGCGACCCTGGTGGTCTTCCACACGTCGGTGCTTTACCAGGTGCCGCCGCCGCGACGGGAAGCGTTCGCCAAGGTGGTGGGCGGTCTGCCCGGGCACTGGATCGCCAGCGAGGCCCCGCCCGTGCTGCCCTACGACACGCTGCCGGCCCCGCCGGATGACGCGTTCCGCAACGTGCTCGCGCTGGACGGGACACCGCTCGCCTGGACCATGCCGCACGGGCAGGAGATCATCTGGTTCGGATAGCGCCTGGTCGCCAGATCCAGCCTCCGATTGCGGCCACGTAGATGGCGTCGATGTCCTTTAGGGTCGTTCAGCTTAATCACTGACTATCGAGGAAATCGCGCAGCGCGGCATTGACCAGTTCCGGCGCTTCTTCGGGCAGGAAGTGACCGGTGGGTAGCGCGTGGCCGCGGACGTCGGTGGCGTACTGGCGCCAGACGGCGAGCGGGTCGTAACCGCGGCCGACGAAGGCCTGCGTTCCCCACAGCACCAGGACCGGACATTCGACCCTCTGCCCGGCGGCGAAGCTCTCCTCGTCGTGCACCAGGTCAATGCCGGCCCCCGAGCGGTAGTCCGCGCACGAGCCCGCGATCGTTCCGGGATCACCGAAGCATCGGACGTAGTCGGCCATCACCTGCGGGTCGATGCTGGCGCCCTCGCCCAGCAGCGGGCCGGCCAGGGACCGGATCCAGTAACCCGGGTCGGCGGCGATCATATGCTCGGGCACGCCGTTCCCTACGGGCAGGAAGAACCAGTGGTAATACGCCATGGCCATGGCCCGCGTCACGTTGCCCAGCACATGGCGGGTCGGCACGATGTCCAGCACCGCGAGCCTGGTCACGGCGTCCGGGTGGTCCAGCACCAGCCGGTGCGCGACCCGGGCACCACGATCGTGCGCGACCAGCTGGAACGGCCCGAAGCCCAGCTGGCGCATCAGCCCGGCCTGGTCACCGGCCATGGACCGCTTGGAGTACACCAGCCCGGCGGCATCGGGAGCCGGCTTGCCGGAATCGCCGTAGCCGCGCAGGTCCGAAAGGACGACCGTATGGTCCCGGGCCAGGACCGGAGCCACATCGCGCCACATGAGATGGTTCTCCGGGTAGCCGTGCAACAGCAGCACAGGCGAGCCCGACCCCGCCACGGCACAGTTGATGGTCACGCCCTCGACCTCAACCCGCCGGTACTCAAAGCCAGCCACCCGCAGCGGAGAGGCTCCCGTGCTGGCTCCCGGTCCGGTCATAGCCGTCGTTCCTTCCGCAGAGGCATGTACCCGAATCTCGTGGCACCAGGCCAGGATGACATCACCCGGCAGCAGATCCCGGCATCGTAGCCAGATCACACACCGGGGCGGGCCGCTCCACTCCCGGGCCGCCGCGGACGCCACCCATGCTAGCCTAGCGACAGCTGTCCTACCGCTGTGCTACCATGGCTCTCATGGCCGTGCGGAAGAAGCGCTCGATCTCGATGCCCCCCGAACTCGACGCCGAGATAGCCGCGGCGGCTGAGCAAGCGGGAATGAGCTACAGCGCATGGCTGGCCGACACGGCCCGCAAGGAATTCACCATCCGGGCCGGCCTGGCAGCCGTCAGCCAGTTTGAGGCCGACCACGGGCCGTTCACCCCCGACGAGCTCTCCGAAGCTGAGCAATGGGCAGCCACAGCAGTCCAGCGGGCGAGCCGGACCGGCCGCGACACCCAGCGCCGGACCGCGTGATGGGCGTCACCTACGACACCGGCGCGCTCATCGCCGCTGACCGGGCAGAGCGCCGCGTATGGGCCCGGCACCGCGCCCTGCTGGCGCGGCGCGAAGTGCCCACTGTCCCCGCGCCGGTCGTGGCCCAGTCCTGGCGCGGCGGAGGCCACCAAGCCCTGTTGGCCCGGCTGCTAGCCGGGTGCGACGTCGAAGCCCTCGATCACGGCCAGGCCCGCTCGGTCGGCTCGCTCGCCGCACCCGCCGCCACCACCGACATCGTGGACGCGTGCGTCGTCGAGGGAGCCCTCCGCCGCCGCGACCTCGTGGTTAGCTCGGACGAGGACGACCTGCAGGCCATCGCCGCAGCCGTCAACCGCCGTCTAGAAGTCGACCGGCCCTGACCACCATGTCTCGGACAGGACCCCCAGCCGTTATCTGCCGGGCGGCGTTATGCGCTACAGGCGACGGATCCGGCGCCAGAGCCGGGCGGTGCCGCCGCTGGCCAACAACGTGGCGGCGGCGAGCTCAGCGAGCAAGCCGAGGGCAACCAGCACCGCCGCGATCAGGGAGATCAGTGAGCTCGCCGGGGACGAGAGACTGCCGCTGAGCACGCCGGCCAGCACGCCGCCCGTCAGGCAGACGCCGCCCAGGGCGGCGAGAGCGAGGGCGAGCCGCAAGATCCCCACGTCGGTGATCCGGGAGCCCAGGTGACGGCGCCTTGCGCCGGGCGGATCGTTGCGCCGTGCGGTCGCCGCGGGATCCGGACGCCGAAGCCAGGCCAGGGCGATGCTGCCGCCGGCCACCGCGGCGACCGGAACGGCTGAGACACCGAAGCCAGCCAGGCCCACGGCGGCCAGGGAACTAGCGGAGCTGTCTGACGATGAGTGGTCGGCAAGGACGTTGGCGACCACTGCGGCAGTCATGAGGCAGATGCCGCCCAGGGCCGCGAGGGCGAAGGCGAGCCGCAATGCCGTGCCTCCGTGCCTGGCTGAAATGGCCACAATGCACGTCAGTGGATCACGAACTCGCCGGATTTCACAAGCCGAGGCCGAAGCCGCGGCGGCCGGTGCGGTTGAGGTCGTCCAGCTGGAAGCGGTTCGTCCAGGTGCGTTCGTAGTGCTCGACGGGAAAGTCGCTGGGGCTGGACCCGGTGATGAAGGCATCCCGCACGCTGGCAGCGTAGTGCTCGTTGCGCGGGCACCAGGGGGCGGCGGGGATGTACATGACGTTGCCCCAGCCCTGCTGGTTCTGGACGGGCGCGACGCTGTGGATCATGTCGCAGTGCCACCAGACGGAGTCACCTGCCCGCGCGTCGGGGATCCCGCTGAGAGCCTGCATAAGCAGCGGGTGCCAGGTGCCGTTGGCGGGGAAGGTCTGGTTGACGGTGACGCCGCACATGTCGTCGTCGGGCACGTCGGCCAGCAGCGGGCGCAGCATGAGGTAGGCCATGGCGCCGGCGATCGGGACGGTGTGCAGCACGCCTTGGTCGTGGGCCATGTCGGACAGGGCGGTCCAGCCCTGGAAGGTGCGGAAGGCCGAGCACATCGTGGTGCCGGGGTACTGCGTTCCGGCGGTGCGGTAGGCCGCGTCCCAGGGGTCGTACTGTTCGATGGTGCCGTCGAACAGGTGGCGGAAAGCCTTCTGGTAGGCCTCGGTCATCCACAGGTCGAGGTTGCCCGGGTCCAGGTGGGTGCCGAGACCGGCCGAGTCGGCGCCCTCGGGACGGCGGCGGATGCGGTCCGGGTACAGAGAGTCCCGGTCCGGGTCGAACCACTGCAGGCCGTCGGATTGGTGCTTCCACAGGCGGTTGAGGAAACCCTGGACCCGCGCCATCCGGTGGTGCTGGCGGGCCTGCATCTGGGTCGGTGACCAGTAGATCGGGTAGATCTCGGGTTTGGAGCCGACGCTGCCGAAGAAGTCGTCGGCCGGTCCGCGGTAGTTCTCGAAGAACTTGTTGCCGTCGACGTAGCGGACGATGTCGCGATCCCAGCGCAGGGCCTGCTCGCGGTCGAAGTGTCCGCGCACGACCAGGCAGCCGCGCCGACGCAGTAGCGCCAACGCCTCCACCGATACCGTGCCGGCCTCGATATCGGCGTAGTCGATGACAGGCCAGATCGTCTCGCCGCCTTTCCGCGCGGCAGTAGTTTCCTCGACCTCGGTCTTGACCTGTTGCTCGACGACGGCGAAGACCTCCTCGACGGTGCGGCCCGAGGCAGCGATGCGAGCTCGCAGCGCCGCCTTGATCTGCCTGATCGCGGCCGGGAGATCCGCGGGCGTCTCCTCCCAGTGCGGCAGCGCCGGAAGCGGGGCGGTTCGGAGGAGGGACTGAGCTGACACGGCACGCTCCTTCTAGTTAGGTCTCCTTATTTAGAAGCACGGTAACACTCTTGGTCTTTCTAGACAAGACTCCTGTCTAGAATGGGGTGCGTGGATCCGGCCAAGCCCTCACTGGAGCTGTTGCGGTCACTGACCGATGAGCACGTGCTGCGCGCCCTGATGCAGCGAAGGCGGCTGACACGAGCTGAGCTGGCCGCCGAGACCGGCATCTCGAAGCCCACGGTGGGCGAGAGCGTGCGCCGGCTGACCGAGACGGGCTCGGTGGTGGACACCGGCCAGCGAACCCCCGGCGGGCGCGGCCGCGGCCGGGTGGGCTCGTACTACGCCCTGGCCGATGATATCGGCGCCGCGCTCGCCGTCAGCATCGCGCCGGAGGGCATCGTGGCCGAGTGCATCGACGCCTACGGCGGCACGCTGTCGCGGGCAGATCAGGCCATCAGCCGGCCGGCCCGGCCGGCTGATGTCAACGCCGCCTTGCGAACCGCGGGCGCCGACGCGCGACACGGCGCGGGGCTGATCCCGCGCCTGGCGGTGGTCAGCGCCGCCGATCCGGTAGACCGCCACACCGGCAAGCTCATCCACCTGCCGGACGCGCCGTTCCTGCTCGGCGAGCTCGATCCCGTCGAGATCCTGGCGCCGTACGTCGACGGACCGGTCACCGTCGACAACGATGTGAACTGGGTGGCGCGGGCCGAGCGCGACCACGCAGGCGCCGCCTTGAACGACTTCGCCTACCTCTTCCTGGACGAGGGATTGGGCTGCGCGATCATCAGTGATGGCGAGGTCAGGGCCGGGCACGCCGGCCTGGCCGGCGAGATTGCGCACCTGCTTACCTTCGGCCCGCACGGCCAGGCGATTCGTTTCATCGAGGTATTCGGCGAGCTCGGCCTGCGACAAGCCCATTCGACGGCCATCGACACGAGACGGCTCCTGGCCACGGCGGCCGGCCCGGACCCCCGGGCGGTGACCACGCGTCACGCTCTCGGCCAGGCCATCAGCGGAGTCCTCGCTGCCGTCGTCGCGCTCGCTGACCCGGAACTCATCATCATCGGCGGATCGTGGGGCAGCCACCCCCTCATCCTCGACACCATCTCTACCGCCATCGCACACCTCCCGCGCCACCCCCCCATCCGGGCCGCCGCGCTCACCACTGAGCCATCGCTGGCCGGCGTGCGGCTCGAAGCGCTCAGCCGCCTCCGCTCGGCCATCGTCACCGCGACCCACCGGGTACACACCGGACCGTCCATCCAGACGACTAACTGACCGCCAAACGGCGACCTGACACGTGAAGGACGCCGGTTCAGGCCAGGACGCAACGGCGCGGCGGTTTTGTGACCAACAAGTCGGCTTTGCTGCCATGGATCGATCACGACCGGACTGCCGGTGCTCATCGCTCACGTCTTCGCCGACCATAGCTTTTCAATGCGGCGTAATCCCATTTCAGGTCGAATAGAAACCTCGATGAACATGGCGGTGCCTACTGACTCGGTGGCTCAGCGCAGAGAAATAATTGCTTGACGACAAGAAAATAAATTGGGACATCTGATCCTGTTCGTGCCCGTCCGCGTGTTTCGGGTAAGCCGTGCGGCAGCGTAC
>Ga0302178_10004332_pt1 | contig 10325 bp, 5 predicted proteins | sample I_Palsa_E1_3_FD_198790 | JGI IMG/M metagenome (GOLD analysis project Ga0302178, IMG submission 198790) | Peat permafrost microbial communities from Stordalen Mire near Abisko, Sweden - I_Palsa_E1_3 | ecosystem: Environmental > Terrestrial > Soil > Palsa > Peat permafrost | place: Sweden: Abisko... | reverse complement strand
TGCACGCCCGGGCGGCGGCGGCGCTGGAGGCCGCGTCACAGGACCGTCTGCCTGAGGTCGCCGCCGTCCTCGGACAGTATTACGCGGCCGCCGAGAACGCCGAGCGGGCCGTGCACTACCTCGAGCTGGCCGGTGATCAGGCGACCGACGCATTCGCCAACTACGAGGCGATCTCCTCGTTCAACGCTGCCCTGGCGGAGACGCGGCGGCACACCGCGACGATGGCCGCCGACGCCGTCCGGCTGCACGCCAAGCTGGCCAACGTGCTGTGGCGCATCGGCCGGCAGGACCAGGCCGCGGTCGCGTTCCGCGCCGCGCTCGAGCTCAGCGGATCGGTCGACGCTCTGCAGCGGGCCCACCTGTACACCCGGCTGGGGCGGCTGGAGCTGACCGACCTCCAGTACGAGGCGGCCGAGGTGGCCTTCGCCGCCGCCGAGGCCCTGCTCGGCGACGACCCCAGCGGCTGGGACGATGCCACCGCGGACCAGTGGCTGGAGATGATGATCGACGGGCGGGCCGCCATCCACGTGATGCGCTTCGATCCTGATCTGCTGCTGGCGACCCTGGAACGGGCCCGGCCGGTGCTTGAATCCCGTGGCACGGCGGCCAGGCGGCATACCTTTGACCGTCAGGTCACCATGCAGGAGCTGATCAGGCACCGCTTCCGCGTCGGGGACGACGACATCGCCCGGCTGCGCAGAAGCGTTGAACTCGCCGAGCAGTCCGGCGACGAAAAAGACGTCGGCTACGCCCTGTACTTTCTCGGCTGGGCGCTATGGCTGCGCGGCGACCTGACCGAGGCCAAGCAGCAGCTGGAGAAGGCGCTGGCGATGGGGGAGCGCATCGGCGAGACCCACCTCCTAACGATGGGGCTGCTGGTGCTCACCGCGACGGCGCTGCGCCGCCACGACACCGAGGCGGTCCGCGCGCTGATCCCGCGGGCGCTGGCGGCGGCGAGAACGGACGTCATGTACGTCGCCCTCACGATGGCGGCTCAGGCCTGGCTCGCCTGGCAGGACGGGCACCCGGATGAGGTGATCGCGCTGGCCGGCCGGCTCGCGGAGTTCGACCTCGGCACGCTGATCTCCGGCGCCCGCTATCGCTGGCTGGCTCTGTTCCCGCTCATCGCCGCGCAGCTGCAGTCCGGGAACCCCGCCGCCGCGATCGCCGCCGCCCGGCAGATTGTCGACCCGGCCCAGCAACTGCTCCCCGACGAGCTCATGGCCGCCCTCGACGCCGCCCTCGCCGCCTGGGACGGCGGCGAGGCGACGGCAGCCGAGGAACGCCTTGCGAGCGCACTCCGGCTGGCGCACGAGCTGCATTTCTTCTGACCGGTAAGTCCCGGTCGGAGACCAGCAGCCCGTCATAGGAGAGGTGGTTGCGCAGGTCGATCGTGGCCCGGTCGAGGCCGCGAACGACGCGGAGCGGCGTGCCCACCCAGACCCGCGCGTCATCGGCGCCGGCCGTCTCGGCCGGGTCACCCGGCTCCGCGGAATCGGGTCGGCCGGCGGGCAGCCAGGTGCCGTAGCGCGCGATCCGCTCGGCGATCCGCTGTGCGCTCGCGCCGCTCAAGTCTTCCGTGCGGTTGAAGGCACCGGACTCGGTGCGGGCACCGCGGTCGTGGACGTCGCCGTCGGCCTTGACGTCGTCAGCCTCGGCTTGGTGGCGCTGCTGCACAACCTCGCCGTGCCCCGTCACGTCGCCGCGCCCCGTCACGCCGCCGCCGCCGTCAGCGTCGGCGGTGACTGCGCTGTCGTCGGCCACCGATCGGTTGTCGCCGGCGTCGCCGTTGCCGCTCCGGGTACCGCGCCCGTCGCCGAGCGCCGTTTCCCCGGAGCCGCTGGTATCGCCCGCGAGGACGGCGCGGTCCAGCCGGCCCAGGATGCTGTCCGCCTGCCAGCCGGGCAGCCGCTCGGCGTGATCGGCCAGCAGCCAGCCGAGCGGCGTCGGCCCGAGGCCGGCGAACAGCGGCTCGATCGCACCGAACGGCATGTGGACCACCGGCACGACCAGAAAGAGCGACTGCCACACGGCTGCCATGGCGGCCGCCGTCGAGTCGGCAGTCGTTGACGTGGCCGCCGTCGAGTCGGCCGCAGTCGTCGTGCCCGACCCGGCGGTCGCCGCGGGGCCGTCGGCTGCCGTCGTTTCCGCCGCGTCGGCCGATGCCTGCGGTGATGCCAGCACCGGGTCGGCGCACAGCAGGTCCATCAGCGCGCCCAGGTTCCGGGCGAAGACGTCGGCCCGCGCGGCAATCAGCGTTTTGTGCAGGTCGAGCGCGGCCAGGAAGACCTCGGCCCGGCTCGCGGCGTACTCCTCGTCAGCCCACGGGGCGGAGGTTTCCCGCCACTCGATCAGCGCGGCGTCCTCGGTCTCGGCCTGGGCCGGCCCGTCGGGGACGTGATCGCCCCACCGCTGCCGGGCGAGCGCGACCGCCTCGGCCAGCGGGCCGATCGCGGCCGTGAGCCGGGTGACCTCGGCCGTCTCGTCGTTGACGGCGGTCCAGGCAACCGCCAGGCCGGCGGTCAGCGTCTGCAACTCCATCGCCGCGGCTTCCCGCCGCAGCTCCGCCTCCGCGCAGGCGGCACGCAGCTCGCGTCGCCGCGCGGTCCAGGCGCGCCAGTTCCGGCCGCGGCGCACCCCGCCCGCCACCGCGATCGACAGCGCGCTGCGCGAGCGGAGCGCCGTCTTGCCGTCCTCGGTGACGGTTGAGAACACGGGCCGGTCGAGCTGGTGCGCCCCGAGGTCGGCGAGCAGCGTCCGCTGCTCCTCCTCGGCGTCGTACAGCGCCTCGCGGACGGAGGGCTCGCGGGCGGCGAGTTCCGCCAGCCGGGCCTGCGCGGCCTCGGCCGAGCAGGACGCCTCCTCGCAGGCCTGCTCGAGGTCGGAGATGCGCGTAACTGCGGCAGCCACCTCGGTCCGTTCGGCGGCGAGGTTTTCCGTCTTCGCCAGCGCCGACCGGAACCGCGCGACGGCGGCCTGCCAGTCGACCGCCGCGCTCTCGGCTTGCAGCCGGCGCAACGCGGCGGCCATCGACTCGCCGGCCGGGAACAGGACGTCGGTGCCGCGGACGGCGCCGCGCCACCACCGCTCGGCGAACGCGCGGTTGGCCGCGCCGTCGCCGAGACGGGCTGCGAGCATCGCCCACGCGCCGACGCCGTCGGCCAGCCGGGCGGTGGAGGCGAAGTAGTCGATCGTCGTGGCGGCCTCCCGCCACCGGGCCCCGATGGGCGGCAGGCCGTGCGCGGTCAGCGCGCTCGGCTCCGGCGCCGCCAGCACGATCTCGAACCCGGTCAGCGTCGGGTTCGGCGCCGCGACCCGGTGCGTCGACCAGGTGCGCAGTTCCCCGAAGGCCGCCGCCGGACCCGGCAGGTCGGCGATGCGGCGGGCTCGCTCGGTGATGATCGCCGCGACCAGGTCGCCGTACACCTCGGCCACCCCGGTGCCAGGCGGTGCGTGCACCGCGAACACGCCCCCGCCGGGCTGCCCGACGGCCTCGTTGACCACGAACTGCTCGCTGCGGACCAGGCCGCCGTCCGACGGCCAGCGCCCGGCCGGGATGCGGTCGGGTCGGCATCCGTCCCGCACCACCAGCGGCTCCCAGCGCACGTCCACGCGACGGAGCCCGAGAGCGTCACGTTCCGCGGGACTAACCTCGAGCGCGTCGCCGTCCACGAGACCAACCTCGAGAGCGTCGCCGTCCACGCCGGAAGGACCAGGCGCCGCGCGATCCCCGGACTGGCCGGCCTCGCGTGGCTCGGTGCCCCGTGACCCGGCTACCGGGCCGCGGTCCGCCGACCCGCCGAAGTCGGCCGAGTCCCCCGACCCGCCGAAGTCGGCCGAGTCCCCCGACCCGCCGAAGTCGGCCGAGTCCCCCGACCCGCCGATCTCACCGGGCCCGCCGCGCTGCTCCGGCACCGCTGGGAACGGCACCGTCGGTACCCCGCGCTCCCCAGTTGGTCCGTGGCGTCCTGCCTCTTTCTCACGCCCCGTTGCTTCCCGAAACCCTGTTCCGTGGTACCCCGCGACACGCTCAGCGTCCATTCATTCACCGCCCCCGATGACCGCAGCCCAGCGACTCAAGACCGCGGAGCCAACACTACGCCCAGTCGCCAGACAAACATCCAGAGTTACCAAATTTCGCACTTACCGATCTTCGGAGCGCGCAGCCGCCCTAGCGCCACCCCGTGGAGTCCTCAGCGTCAGACACCTCGAGCACGAGCTAAGCCGCTACTCGGCCGTCGGAACGTTCCAGGCGTTAAGCAGCCAGTACTTGCCGGAATCTTCGCGGTCGAGGATGTGGTAGTCGATGAGGTAACGGCGGACCGAGACGTAGTCGGTGGCGTCCGCGCCCTCGCACCAGGCCTTGAGGATCTCGTTCACCTCGCGCTCGGCGTACCAGGTGCGGGGCTTGAAGTCCCGCATCGCCAGATAGCGCAGGATCTCTTTGCGCCGGGTGAACTTGGCCGGCAGCCGGATGAGGCGCCCGTCGCGCAGGAAGTTCTGCAGCAGCGCCTCCAGGCGCCCGCCGTCGGCTGCCGTCTCGTCAACCATCGCCGCCTCCGTGCTTGATCCGCCAAATACCCAACCGCTCGGCCTGTCGGCCGTCAAGCGATTTACCTCGGCGGGTTCCGGAAGCTGACCGCCGCGACGGCGGTGTTAACAGCCGGCAAGTCGAAGCGATCGGGGTCGTAGTCGCCGCCCGCCCACCGCACCAGCTCATCGCGGGCAGCGCTCGGAGACCCCGCGAGGGCTTCCTTGAACTCGGCGAAACCAGGGCTGCCGCCGCAGTCCTCGGGCGGGCAGGCGCCCACCCCGGCCACGCAGGCCGGGTAGGCGGCGCCGTCCTGTGCCACTGCGCGCGCCTCGATGACAAGCGCGTGATCCCAGCCGTCGCCGAAGTCGTACACGTAGTCGATCCGGTCCGCTCCCGCGAGCAGGTCGCCGAACCGGAATTGCCTCTCGTCGAGGTGCCCCATTTCGTCGTCCGGGTGCGCGGCGGCGAAGGTCCGGTCACCAAGCCGGAATTCGTGCAGATGAGAGTCCTGCCAGCCCATCGCCGCCTGGACTACGGTGTGCACTCGGTCAAGCGAGTAAGCCGCCGGAATCAATACCCGCCGCCATACCGGCGGGTCAGCGACTTCCTCCAGCGTGATCAGGACCTGGAGGATCGGGTCGCCAGGCTCCGCCAGGTTCCGAAGTCGCCGGAGGGCGTACCGGCCGAGATCGGTGAGTTCCGCGCTAGCGTCGGCCGACTCGCGGTCAGTGCCCGTGTCAAGCACGACAACGCCCAGGACATGCAGCGCCGACATGGCGATCTCGATGTCAACCGCTATCGTCCGCCGCAGGAAATCGTGCTGCAGCTCGGTCAGTCGGCCAAGCTCGTACCGGGCGGCGATCATGTCGTAGGCCGTGTCGTTGAGCGATGCCAGCGCACGCGGGCCGGCGCTCGTCAGTAGGGCCGTGAGCATTACCTCGCTGACGTCGGCGAACTCGTCCCCGACGATGGACTGGCGCCAGGTGCTCCTCGGAAACAACGACTTTCCGAGTCTCGGGAAGGCAGCCAGCATCGTCAGCACCAGGTCGACCGGCCTGTCAGCGAGGGTGGCGTTCTTCTTCACCGGCGTGAGCCTGGTCCCGGTCACCCGGATCAGCCGGGTGACCTTTGCCCACTCGACGATCCTGGTCAGGTACGGGAGCTCTTCGCTGGACTTGGTCTTAAATGTCTGGCCGCCGATCGCGGGATCGATGACGTCGCCGGTGCCGAGGAACTCTACGAGGTAGCGCGCGTCAGCCAGTCCGATGCGGCCGGTCTGGGTCAGCTTTCGACCGTCGCCAAGCCAGTCAAGGAATGATCGGATCTGCCCAGTCAGTTTTGCCTTCTGCGCGGCGGCGTCACGATCGCTCACGTCGATTTCTCCCGGGAAAGGTCGGCTCGGTTTACGGCGCGACGGCCCAGACATGGCGAGCCAGGGTCGCGCACCGGTTCCCGTCACGCGGCTAAGCCTAGGGATGTGGGCCTCCGCCGCCCTTCCCTTCGCCGCAGCTTGTCTGGCCGCAATCGCGCGGGTCCGCCGGTGACGGTATTGTGCGGGCAAATGGACGAGCAGGGGGAGAACGGGCGCGACCCCGGACGTGGCTCGCTGCACCTCGACGCGCTCGCGGTCAGCGACCGATTCCGGCTGTTCAACTTCACCCGGCGCGATGACCACCTCGCCTACCTGTGGGTGCTGCGCGCGCTCGACCGGCTCCGCGCGGTGCACCAGGTGCAGGCGCACTCGGCCGACGTGGCGGTCGCGCTGGCCGAGCTCGCGGCCGCCCACGAGGACGTCCCGGCCCAGCACGACCTGGTGCGCCTGCGCGAGCGGCTGGACGCGCTGGCCGACGATCAGATCCTGCACCGGCTCGAGGACGCGTCCCGGGCCGGCTCGCTCGCCCGCTACCGGAACCGGCAGTCGGTCTACCAGTTCAGCGAGCTCGGCTACCGTGCCTACACCGCCGTCGAGGACGTGCTGGCCGCGCGCATCCGCGACGCCAACCTGTCGCGGCTGGTCTTCTCCGACATCCTCGAGGACCTGCGCGCCCTCGGCCAGGCCACCGCGTCCGGTGACCACGACCAGGTCTACCGCCGACTGTCCCGGCTGGACACCGTCCTCGACGACATGTCCCGCCGCGCGGCGCAGTTCCACCTGACGCTGGCCGAGCTCATGCGCTCGACCGACACCTCGCCGGAGGCGTTCCTCAAGTACAAGAACGCGCTGCTCACCCACATGACCGATTTCATGGCCGAGCTCGACCGGTACCTGCCCCGGCTGGCCGCCGCGATCACCGCCGTCGACGACGGCGCGATGCTCGCCCTGGTCGTGCGGGCCGACGACCGGCCGTTCCTGTCCGACGACGATAAGCACGACGACTGGCGGCGCCGCTGGGCGGCGCTGCGGGCGTGGTTCGCCGACGACGACCCCGAGTCCCGCGCGCTGGGGCTGCGCACCGCCACCCGCGCCGCCGTCTCCGCCGTGATCGCGCTGCTCCGCCAGGTCACCGAGGCGCAGCGCGGCGGGGTGAATCGCTCATCGCAGCTCCGGCACCTGGCCGAGTGGGTCTACGGGTGCCCCGACGAGCCGGCCGCGCACGCGCTGATGACGGCCGGGTTCAACCTCCGCACCGCGCGCCACGTTGGCGGCGCGCACGATGACGCCGACCAGATCTCCTCCCGCGCCACCTGGTGGGAGGCGCCCGGCGTCGACATCTCGGTCACCCTGTTCAGGCGGGGCAAGGCCCCGACGCCGGGCGTCCCGCAGCCCGCCAGGAACAACCCGGCGGTCAAGGCGGCGCTGGCCCGGCGTCAGGCCGCTGCTCGCGGCCGGCCCGCACGACCGGGTTCTCGACGAGGCGGAAACCCGGGTGCTGCTCCGCCTGCTCACCCTCGCCACCGAGGCCCGCACGGTCGTCGCCGGCCGGCTCGCCACCGCCGCGGGCGGCAACGACATCCTCACCATGCGGCTGGTGCCGAGCGAGGCCGGCAGCGCCGTCCGCACCCAGCACGGCACCCTGCACCTGCCCGGCTTCGAGCTGCGCCTCGAGCCAGCGGTCACGGGACGCGGGTAACCCCATGCCGCCGCAGCCAGCCGCCGCCAACATCCAGCTCAGCGACCTGGGCGCGTACCAGCAGGCGGTCCGGGTCGTGCTCACCACCGACGTGATCACCGCGACCCGGCCGCGCCCGGGCATGCTCGAGGCGGTGCTCCGCTGGGCCGACCAGCTCAGCAAGGACCTGCGCGACCACCTCGGCTACACGCTGATCGCGACCACCCGCCAGGTCCGGCTGATCCGCCGGCTCGACGGCCTCGACCCGACCCAGACCACGATCTTCACCGCCAAGTCAGGCCGTCCCTTCGACCGCCGCCGACTCGCCTACCTGTGCCTCATCCTCGCCTCGTTCCAGCGCTCCCGGGTCGAGGTCAGCCTGGCCGACCTGGTCCGGGCGTTCACCCCGAGCGCGAACGCGATCGACGGCCTCGGCTTCAACCCGACCGTGTCCGCCCACAAGGCCGCCGTCGTCGACGTTCTCGACTGGCTGGCCGACCGGGGCGCGCTCCGGCTCTCTGACGGGTCGGCCGACGCGTGGTCGGCCGACACCGAACGCGGCGACGCCCTCTACGACATCGACCATGACATCTGCGCGGCGCTGTTCCGCCCCGCCCGCCCGGTCCAGCACCTGACCAGCGCGGCCGGCCTGCTCGACGCCACCTATGTGTCAGCCAAACGCGGCGCGCAGCGGGAGGCGGCCGCCCAGCGCGGCGCCCGCGCCCTGCTCGAGCATCCGGTCGTCTACTACGCGCAGCTCGAGCCCGAGGTCGCCGAGGCGCTCCGGCAGACCGGCGTGGCGGAGAACCTGGCCCGTCTCACCGGCCTCGCGGTCGAACGGCGGGCCGAGGGCGTGCTGCTGGCCGACGCGGGCGGCCGCTTCACCGACCGCCCGTTCCCCGGCCGCGGCGGCGCGGTCAACCGGGCGGCCGGCCTGCTGCTGGCCAAGATCGCCGATGTCCTCGAGGACCCGGACGAGACGCCGCTGCTCCTCCCGGTCCCGGCCGAGTCAGCCGACCAGCGCGACCTGCTGGAAAAGATCGACGCCGCGCTCCCGCTGGCCGGGGTGGTCACCGAGCTCGCCTGGTCCGCCCCGCTGGAAGAGGACGCCTACCCCGAGCAAGCGGATACGGTCGCGCACCCGGCTCACTCAGCCGCGACCAACTCAGACGCGAGCGGCCGGCCGCCCCTCGTTCCCTTCATCGCCGACAGCGGCCTGCGCGCCATGATCAACGACCTCTACGACGAGCTCGGCCCGGCCTCGTTCACGGTGACCTGGCAGCACGATCCGCGCGGGCTGCTGAACGCGGCGGTCGCGTTCCTGGCCGACCTGCGGCTGCTGCGCCGGGTCGAGGCCGGCGTGCTGGTGCTGCCGGCCGCGGCCCGATACCGGAACATCAAGGCCGCCCTCCCGGTCCGGCACGCCGAGGGCCAGCTCGCCCTCGACCTGTTCGGCGGCGACATCAGCGAAGACGTCAGCGGCGACATCAGCGGAGACATCGGCGGTGAGAGCGACGATCACTGACCGATTCAAGCCGTCCCGGGCCGGCGTGATCAACATCTGGGACTACGTGGACGAGGAGTGGGCGTTCGCCGACGGCCGCCTCGCCCTGCGCGGTCACAACGGCTCGGGCAAGACCAAGGCACTGGAAGTCCTGTTCCCGTTCGTCCTCGACGGGATGGCCGACTCCCGCCGCCTCGACCCGTTCTCCGGCGAGAACCGGACGATGAAGTCCAACCTGCTGTTCCGCGGTCAGGAATCCGAATACGGCTACGTCTGGATGGAGTTCGCGCGCAGCAGGCAAGCGCAAGGAGCCGGCCGCGCCGCCGAGGCCAGTGCCGAAACCATCACGCTGATCATCGGCATGCGCGCCCACCGCAACACCGACGGCGTGCGGATGTCGTTCTTCGTCACCGGCAAGCGGGTCGGCGCGGACTTCGGGCTGCTGTCGGCGGACTCCCGCCCGCTGACCGAACGCCAGCTCCGCGCGGTCCTCGAGCCGGACGCCTGGCGGCGCACCGCGACCGAGTACCGGGACCTGGTCGACAACCGCCTCTTCGGCCTCGGCCGGGAGCGTTACGCTCAGCTCCTCGACCTGCTGCTGGCGCTGCGCCGCCCGCTGCTGGCCAAGGACCTGGACCCGGCCAAGGTCTCGGACACGCTGACCTCCGGCCTCTCCCCGGTCGATGACGACCTGGTCCAGCAGGCGGCCAGGGACTTCGAGAACCTCGCCGCCGTGCAGAAGCTGTTCGATGACCTGACCGCCGCCAACCGGGCCGTCGGCGAGTTCAGGACGCATTATGAGGCCTACCTCCGTTCGCACGTGAAGTTCGCCCTCGACCGGGTGCAGGCCCGGTCCGACGTCGCCGCCGATCACGCCGAGCGGCTGGCGGGGGCGGCCGCGGCCCGCCGCGACGCCGTCGGCGCGGAACGGGCGGCCGAGGGCGACCGGGAGGCCAGCCGGTCCGAGGGCGAGACGCTGCAGGGCCGCCTGGCCGGCCTCAAGAACTCGGAGGAGTACAAGGCCCAGGGCCGGATCGAGGACAAGCGCCGCGAGGTGGCCGCCCGCGCGGCCGAGGTGGCCCGCCAGCGTGACGGCCTCGACCGGGACCGCCGTCGGCTCGCGGACCAGACCGCCGCCGTCGGCAAGCTCGCCCACCGCGTCACCGGCAGCCGGGCCGAGGCGGACCGGATCGCCGCCGCCCTGGCCGACGCCGCCCAGCGCTCCGGCATCGCCGAC
>Ga0302178_10004330_pt1 | contig 10326 bp, 11 predicted proteins | sample I_Palsa_E1_3_FD_198790 | JGI IMG/M metagenome (GOLD analysis project Ga0302178, IMG submission 198790) | Peat permafrost microbial communities from Stordalen Mire near Abisko, Sweden - I_Palsa_E1_3 | ecosystem: Environmental > Terrestrial > Soil > Palsa > Peat permafrost | place: Sweden... | reverse complement strand
CTTCCTCCAAGTGCCAACTTCCGGCTTGTCGACGATTAGCGCCAAACGCACGGCACAATTTCGTGTTGCCCACACAATATCTCCCTCTCTCAAACGTTATTAAAGGCAGCACACAAATTTGAAGTGCAACGGAGCGAGCCCGATGACCGAACCTGATTTAAATTGCAAGTTCGATCCGGGTGTCATGGTGCCCATCATCGACCCTATGCGCTGTGAAGCAAAAGGGCCGTGCGTTCCAATTTGTCCTTACGACGTTCTCGTCATCCGGCCCGTCTCGCGCGACGAGAAAGCCAGACTCCCGCTGGCGGGTAGATTCAAACTGTTCGTCCACGGCGGAAAGCAGGCGTTTGTTCTCAACCCCGATGCTTGCCGGGGGTGTGGTCTATGCGTAAAGGCCTGCCCGGAGAAGGCGATCAAACTACAAAAGCGATTGCGTTGATAAAGCGGAATCGCTCCCTGGTCACGGGCAAACCGGAAGTGATAGAGCTGCTGTTGACCGGCTGCTGGCTTCTTAACCTACAGGGGTTTCCGGCAAGCCATCACCATACTCTTCCACATATAGGGAACTCTTCCTGCGCCTTTGAACCTGATATCCCGAAATCCCGCATCCTCAATAGCTTTACCTAGAGTCTTGGCGGACCAGAATTTGATATGGCCATGGTCCCAGAGAACCGTAAAGTGTTTGTCCATACTTCCCGTAATGGCCAGCGCAAGATTTTTCAGATAGCCATGATACGGTGTCGTGATCACAAGAACACCCCCAGGCTTCAACACGCTATATGCGGTTCGGAGGAAGGCCTTGGGGTCATAGAGATGTTCGATCACCTCAGTGCTGAGCACCAGATCTACTAAACCCAGTTGTTTCGTGAGATCTTCAGCCGAAGTTTGGGAGTCGCCAAGAATGAAGTGGATATCAGGGTAGCTCCTCTTGGCAATCTCTATCCCCGTTGTTGAGAAATCCGTTCCATATAACACCCAGCCACGGTCCCTATAGAGCGAGAGGAAGCTTCCATTGCCGCATCCCATGTCCAAAACGACGCTCTTGGAAGGAATCTTTTCGACAAAGCTATCCACCACTGGCTTTAGATAAGTATGACTGACCTCATGATTTGCGGCAGTGTACTCATAGCTAATTCCGAACTGCTCTTCGGTCTTCACTAATACCTCGGCCCGTCATATCGACGCTATCTTCAAATAACTTCGCATGTTCTTTACTGCAGGACCAGGCATGTCCTGCAGTAAAGAACATCCCTGATTTCCGTCTTACCTTCCCGCAGATAACACACTGACGCAGACCTCGGACTTCTTTGCCGCGGAGCCAGCACCAGAACCGGATGAAGAATACAGTGATCACATCATCCTCCTGACACAGCGTAGGATAACAGACGCTTAACCTCTTTTCGAGAGCTGGAAAATCCCGTTGACCTCCCTTTGGTCAGAGCCTCTTCTTGTGCATGCCGAATATCCAACGACACTCCACCACGCCGGGAAAAATTACAAAATATACCGCGAAAGATCCTGATCCTTCACAATCGAAGCCACCTGCTGCCGCACATACTCAGGATCAACCACGACCACCTTCTCTACGCCCGTAGCGGTCTGCCGCTCAATCACTGGCAGCGGCGGCGACGGCATCTGCGGCTCCGACGTAAGCGAAGCAGAAACAGGCACTTCGCCCACCACGCCCTCTTCCGTAATCTCCGCCCGCGGGCTCTTGAACAGGTCCGGCGCCTGGAAGCTGATCTCATCGAGCACCCGCTCCAGAATCGTGTGCAACCGCCGCGCCCCAATGTTTTCGGTGGTTTCATTCACTCTGAAAGCAAACTGCGCCATCTCCGCAATCGCCTCCTTCGTAAACTCCAACTTCAAACCCTCCGTCTCCAGAAGCGCCGTCGACTGCTTCACCAGCGACGACTTCGGCTCCGTCAAAATGCGAATAAAGTCATTCACTGTCAATGAATTCAGCTCAACGCGAATCGGAAAGCGCCCCTGCAGCTCCGGAATCAGATCGCTAGGCTTCGACACATGAAACGCCCCAGCAGCAATGAACAAAATGTGATCCGTCGAAACCATTCCATACTTCGTGCTAACCGTAGTCCCTTCAACGATCGGCAGAATATCCCGCTGCACGCCCTCACGCGAAACATCCGGCCCATGCCCGCCCTCGCGCCCTGCAATCTTGTCGATCTCGTCCAGAAACACAATCCCTGAATCCTCAACCCGCTCCACGGCAAGCCGATTCACCTGATCCATATCGATCAGCCGGCTCTCCTCCTCCTGCACCAGGTAGTCGAAAGCTTCTGCCACCTTCATCTTGCGCTTCTTCGTGCGCTGTCCAAACAACCCCGGCAGCATGTCCTTCAGGTTGATATCCATCTCCTCGGAACCCTGATTAGAGATCACCTCAAAACTAGGCTGATTGCGGTCGCGCACATCCAGTTCCACCGTGCGCTCATCCAGTTTGCCCTCGCGAAACTGTTGCCGCAGCTTCTCTCTGGTCCGATGCTCCCGATCCCCCGGCTTCTCTTCAGATTCATCCATCGCCGCAGCCGTAGGAAGCTGAATCACATTGCTCCCAGGCTCGTGCGTGGCCGCAGCGGCAGTCGCAGCTGGCGCGGCCGTAGGCGTCGGAGGCAGCAGCAGATCGATCAGACGATCCTCCGCGGCAAGCTCCGCTTTATCCTCCACCTCTTCCATCTTCTCTTCGCGCACCATGTCGATCGCGATCTCCACCAGATCACGCACAATCGACTCGACATCGCGTCCCACATAGCCCACTTCGGTAAACTTCGAGGCCTCCACCTTCAAAAACGGCGAGTTGGTCAACTTCGCCAAACGCCTTGCAATCTCAGTCTTACCCACGCCCGTGGGCCCAATCATGATGATGTTCTTCGGCATGATCTCTTCGGCCAACTCCGGCGGAAGCTTCTGACGGCGCATGCGATTGCGCAACGCAATCGCCACGGCCCGCTTGGCTGCATGCTGTCCCACAACGTACTTATCCAACTCCAGTACGATCTCGCGCGGTGTCATCTCATCGAGTGCTAAGGCCTGGTCTTCAGCGGTACCAGGTAGAAAAATTGCCATGGTGCGGTACTCCTTATCGCATCTTGCTGCGACGAAACTCTAATGTTCTACGAATGTTCTACGAACGACCGACACTACTGGTTCGCTGGTACTTCGGACTTCAGCTCTTCCACCGTCATCTGGTCATTGGTATAGATGCAGATCTGCCCAGCAATCTTTAGACTCTTCACCGCGATCTCCCGGGCGCTTAAATCTGTGTTTTCCATTAGGGCCCGCGCGCTGGCAAGGGCAAAGCTGCCGCCACTGCCGATCGTCGCGATCCCCTCATCCGGATCGATCACATCGCCGGTCCCCGACAACAGAAACGTATATTTCGCATCCGCCACAATCAACAGCGCCTCAAGCTGACGCAGCATCTTGTCCGTGCGCCAGTCCTTGGCCAGCTCCACCGCCGCGCGCCCCAGGTTACCCGCATACTGCTCCAGCTTCGTCTCAAACCGCGCAAACAGCGAGAACGCATCGGCGGTCGATCCCGCAAATCCCGCCAGAACCTTGTCCTGGTACAGACGCCGGATCTTCTTCGCCGACCCCTTCATAATCGTCGAGCCAAGCGACACCTGCCCATCGGCAGCCATCACCACGGAGTCGCCGCGGCGCACGCAGATCACGGTAGTCGAACGAATTCTTCGCCCTTCGCCCAGATCCAGAGGATGGGCGAAACCGGACGGAAGAGTCGAGACATTAACAGCAACGGACGACTTGGTACGGGAAGAAAAAGGCGGCTTCATGGGTAATCTTGAGTATATCGTCAATCCCGGGGCCGCCTTATCTCCATTGCCCTCTCTTATTTGCAACTAGCATTTCGGGCATTTGGAAGAGCCAGAAACGTAATGCTCGCCGGTGCAAACGCGACGCGTCCACCAGACTGCGCCTTACCGCTTCAATAGCGGCAGATCGCCTTCAGCACTAACGTCCAGCTCGCTGCCATTCAGCTCCACCTTGTTGGACATCAGCTCTCCGGACAACGTATATCGTTCCGACTTCTCCGGCACCATCAGCTCTTCGGAGGCCGTACGATCAGCATTGATAGCCAGCACTGCCACGCCGCCGGGATGATTCCGCAGGCAATGCGCATACAGGTGCAGGTTCGGCGAGGGCGATGCGCCAGCATCCAGCACAGTAGTCCCCATCACCTTACGCCACAGCAGGGCAGACCAGTAGTTCGGCCGCGGAATCAACGTAGTCTCATCCACCAGCGCGTAGTCGCTCGCGTCAAGCGTGTTGTGCATCACAACCTGCACCCCGCGTTTGGCCAGGCTGCCAAGTTGATTCAGATACCGGAAGCTATCGATGAAGTCCGCCGCCCACGGATTGCCGCCGCACGCCGCTTCCCCAGTCTCGGTGTTCCACATCGGCTTGCCCGGTGCAAAGCGATCGCGAAGCGCCGCATAGAAAGCTTCATCGCGATCCGTAAGCGACAGCCACTCATCTGTCAGCGCCGCCTCCGGAGTTGTCTGCAAGGCAGACCCCATCATCTTGCATCGCTCGGAAACCGCGCCATAGAAGTGATACGAGAACGCATCCACTCCAGGCCCCGATGCGGCCATCATGGCCTCAGTCGTGATCAGGGACTTAGGCGGCAGCCCCACCGCCATCGCCGTCTCACCCACCGACCCGGGACCAAGGATGATCATGTCGGGCGCTTCCTCCTTCACAAACGAGCGAAACACTTTGAAGTCTTTCCCGTAGGTTGCCGCGTCATAGCCCTTTGGCGCTCCGCCCATCGTTGCAAAGGTCGGTTCGTTGAACATCTCGGCAGCCGCGATGCTTCCGCCAACCTGCTTCGTGTAGGCAAAGATCTTCTTCGCCTCCACCGGCGTCCACACTCCATCTGCATCACGCACCCCAGGGCTGATCGCGAAGGAAGTAACGATCTTCGAGTCCGTTGCGTTCGAAAAATCGACGACGCCCTTCCACTCCGGCCGCGTCAGCACACTGTTGAAGCCTGTTGGCGGAGTCGTCGGCGCGGCATCATCCGAATCATAGAAGTAGGTCGTGTTCTCCCACGTCCCACTCACGCGCATATAAGAAGGAGCCAGGCCTGCCGTCAGTTTGCGCAGTCGCGGGTTCGCAAGATTCAGAGGAGCGCGATATCGGAAAGCCGAGGGGTCCATCCCTGCCGGCGCGGACCGGTCACCACTCGCCGCTTCCGGCTTATCAGATTGCTTCTTGTACGGCGCCCAGAAACGCCCTCCCGTTACCTCAACCATCTCGATATTAAAAGATTGAAAGCGCTCGTCTACGGTGCCGACTTTCGGCATCTTCGCAGGAACAATCGAAACTGCTGTTTGGGCACATAGACTTGCAGACCCAACCGTGCCGGAGACCATGCCCAATACAAATCCAGCAAAGAGGATAAGCCACTTTTTTCTAAGCATTTAATCACCCAGCTTCTATTTAGTTTGAACTTCGCCGGAATTCTACTCTCCTCAACGCACAGTATTGAATCTTTAAATTTCATATTCCCTATATGGCACCAAACCCATCGCAATCCCCCAAAAGAACGTTACTTACATAGCACCTCCGTCGCCTCGATCCGCCTGCAATGGGCTATGCTTTTTGGCAGAGACTGTGTTTTCGCTGATTCCAACTCACCTGCCGCTCACCCTCCGTTCGCCGCGAGTTCTCATCGCCCTTGGAGCAACGACCGCGACAGCAATCGGCGTCGCCAGCTACGTCCTCACCCGTCGTAAGCCCACCGCCGAAGAGATCGAGCGCGAGCGTCGCGAGACCTTGGCGCGAGTCGGGCGGATCACCGACGGCACCATCATGGACACCATGATCGCGGAGGTTCGCAAGCCCGCTCTGGACCTTGCAGATGATCCGGAGCCAACTCGCCAAGGGCCTATCACTCCGGAGATGATCGTCTACGTCTATCGCATCGCTGGCGTTACCTACGAGTGCGCTCAAGATGTCACCATGCTCCCCGAGCTGGTCCACGGCGTTCGCACCGACCTTCCCATCCAGGTCCGCTACGCCCCGCAGAATCCCGCCAACAGCATCATCGTGGCCGAGACCTGGAGCGGCCTGCGTCTGGGCACTCGCCCACCAGTGCCTTATCCCTCTTCGGAAGAGGACGAGCTCGACAACGCGGTCTAGGCCATACCGACCTATTCGCCCTGCGTGGGCCGCAGTCACGCCCGGACCTTCCGATGGTAGGCAGAGAATATCTCATCGCGACCAACGGGAGCGCCAACCGAAGGGGTGTACCCGTCACGAAGTGACCGCTCCTCGCGTAGCGGGTATCTCTCTTTAATCCTTGCCGATTGAACCCAAACCCCGCGCAGACTACACTTGTTGTTATGCACATGGTCGCCACCCCGAACAGCAAGATGCAGCGAGTTTTGCAGCTTTCCATGCTGCTCACGCTGGCCTACGTCGGGGCGACCTTCTACTTCGGTCTGCGGGCGCACTCTCTGGCCCTTATCTCTGAAGCGGGTCATAACGTTAGCGATCTGCTGGCCATCGTGCTTTCGTTCGTGGCTGTCTATTTTCAGGCGCGTCCGGCAACCGATCAGAAGACCTTCGGCTACCAGCGGGCGGGAGTCCTCGCTGCCTTCGTCAATGCGGCAACACTTATCGTTCTCTCGGTTTGGATCGCCTTTTCCGCCATCCATCGCTTTAGCGTACCGGTTGAGGTGCAGCCAAAGCTGATGATGTACGTCGCAGCAGCCGGTGTGCTGATGAATGGCACCGTTGCGGCTTTGCTCTGGAAGTTTTCCGGCGACGTCAACATCCGCAGCGTCTTCCTTCACATGCTAGGCGACACGCTCTCAACGGCCGCTGTCATCGCAGGCGGCGCAGCCATCTTCTTCACTCACATGTCGTGGATCGACCCCGTGCTCTCCATCCTCATCGCCGGCATGATCCTCTGGAGTTCGATCGGCATCATTCGCGAGACGCTGAATATCCTGCTCGAAGGCACGCCGCGCAACCTGCAACTCGGCGAGATCCGTCAGGCGATGGCCTCAGTCAGCGGCGTCCTCAACGTTCACGATCTTCACGTCTGGAGCCTCGGCTCGCAATCCCACGCACTCGCCAGCCACGTCACCATCGCCGAGATGCCTATGTCTGAATGCAGTGGCATCCTCTCCGACATCAAGTGCGCTCTGCGCGACCGCTTCCACATCACCCACACCACCATCCAGTTTGAGATCACCGGCTGCGAGACCACCCACGGCTGCGCCGCCCCGCCTGAGCTGGAAACCGTCGGCGCCCACGATCATCACGGACATTCGCACTCTCACTGACCAGTCCCGTTGACTAGATACTCTTCCTTCCGGCCAATGGGAGGGACCAAAGTAGCCTGTCCCTCCCCGACCGGTACACCCCGCCACAGAGTGGCCGCCCCCGCGCGTAGCGGGCCCGTCCGGCGGGACACTCTCTTCCTAAAGTAAAGTCGCGTCGAGCGTGATCGTCGCAGCCTTCAGCACCTTCGATACTGGGCAGCCGAGTTCGGCATTGTGCGCCAGTTCATCAAACTTCGCCTTATCGATTCCGGGAACCTTAGCCTTCGTCGTGAGATGAATCTTGGTGATCGTCGGCGCTCCGTGCACGTCCAGCGTCAACACAGCGGTCGTCTCGATGGACTCAGGAGTAAATCCGGCCTCGGTAAACTGTCCGCTCAGTGCCATCGTGAAGCATCCAGCATGCGCCGCCGCAATCAGCTCTTCGGGATTGGTGCCCACGCCATCGGCAAACCGGGTCTTGAAGCTGTACTGCGTATCCTTCAACGTGCCGCTCTGGGTTGAAATGGTGCCGGTACCGTCCATAATTTTGCCGTGCCATACTGCGCTTCCGCTGCGATCCATCGTAGTTCTCCTTTTGTTTTTCAACTGTTACCTATCAACAGTACCTTCTTCGATGCGTGGCCTGGGCGAAAGGACCTTGAAAAAAATCCCGGCTGCGATAGCATCTCGAAATGTTTAGTTGAGATGCGAAGGAGACAGGCCCGAATGAACCGTGTACAGCTTTTCGCAGCAAAATTAGCCGTCGTTGCATTGTTCAGCACCACAGCAGCGCTAGCCCAGGAAACCGCGCCACCGCCCCAAAGCACAGCCCCGGCGACCACATCCACGCCGCTCACAAAATCCGAGCTCAAAGCGCAGAAGGATCAACAAAAGAAAGAAGAAAAGTCAGCAAGCCAGAACGCCAAAGCCGCTAAGGCCGACGCCAAAGCAAAGAAAGAGCACGACAAAGCAGTTCAGGCACAAGAGAAGGCAAGTCCTAGGACACCAGCACCAGCAACTCCTCCGGCCACCCCAGCCCCTCAAAACAACTAGCCACAAAAGAAAATTGCGGCCCGGATCCACGGCCGCAACTCAGCTTCGTTCAACCTCGTGCGATTTACTTAGTGCTTTGGCTAGCCTTCCGCGCCGCCTCGAACTCATCTTTCGCTTTCCACTGAATGATCGACGGCGCAGTCAAAGCCTCCCACCCAAGCTCCATCCCAAAGCGGTCGAGCTTCGCGTTTCCGCTGAAGTCCCAATCCTCATGGAAGTTGTCGCTGAAGTTGTGATAATCATGTGCCGTGAACTCCTCATGCTGCTTATGCCCCCAAGCAGCATCATGCCCTTCGTAAAGATTTCCCGTCTCAATCGAGAACGCCGGAATCCCCACACGCGACAGGCTGAAGTGGTCCGAGCGATAGTAGCTCCCCGCCGAAGGCTTCGGATCCGGCACAATCGCAAGATTGAACCTCTTCGCCGTAGCCTCCACCGTCGGGAAGAACGTAGTTCTCTGCGCTCCATTCACATTCGTCTCCAGCGGCACGCCGATCGGCAGAATCATGTCGTAGTTAATATCCAGCGCAATCTGCCCCGCAGGAATCGGCGGATGCTGCCCCAGGTACTCCGACCCCAGCAGCCCCTGCTCCTCCGCCGTCACCGAAGCGAAGATCAGCGAGTGCGGCAGCTTCACGCCCGACTGCGCCCACGCCCGCGCCATCTCCAGCAGCATGCCGCATCCCGTACCGTTATCCGCCGCACCGTTGTAGATATTGTCCCCAGCCATTCCCGGCACAAATCCCAGATGATCGTAGTGCGCCGTATACATCACCGCCTGATCTTTGCCGCCGGCATTCGCCCCCGGCAAAATCCCCACCACATTCGGCGACTGGAACGGCCGTACCGTACTCTCGATATGCGCCTTCAACCGAACCGGTAACTCCACTGCCTTGAACCCGCGCTTCCCAGCCGCAACAATCTCCGCATCAGCATCCAGCCCACTCGAAGCGAAGATCTTCTTCGCCACATCCAGCTGAATCCAGCTCGCCGCCTCCAGCTGCGGATCCTTATCATCCCGCAGATAGGTCTTCTCACTCGTATTGGAGTTCTTCACCACATCCCAGCCATAGCTCGCCAGATCCGTGCGATGAATAATCAGCGCCCCGACCGCGCCCCTCCGCGCAGCCTCTTCAAACTTGTACGTCCACCGCCCGTAGTAAGTCAGTGCATCGCCGCCAAAAAAGTTCGGATCAGTCGAAGGCGGATCGCCCACGATGCAAAGAATCACCTTTCCCTTCACATCCACGCCCGCATAGTCGTCCCATTGAAACTCCGGCGCAATGGCACCATAGCCAACAAACACAATCGGCGCATCGATATCCACCGCAGGCGTCAGCATCCGATTGCTCACCGTATAGTCGTCCGCATACTTCAGGTCGATCGAGTAAAGATCAATAGAATTCCCCACAGGCTTCTTCGGAATCAACGACATCGTCGTCTTCTCAGGAATCACCTTCATCCCAACAAAGTTGATCTGCTGCAGATACGTCCCGTTATCCCCGCCCGGCTTCAGCCCATACAGCGCAAACTGCGTCGCAATGTACTTCGCTGCAATCTCGCTCCCGCGCAACCCCGGCCCGCGACCCTCCAACAGATCGTCAGAGAGAAAGCGCACCTGCGCACGAATCTTCTGGCCATCAATCGACGCCTCCGCCGACTTCACCGCAGGCGGAATCGACTGAGCCATCAAAGTGGCGGAAAGCGAAATAAGAGAAGCAACCACAACAGTGGCAGAACGAATCTTCATCAAGTTAGGGCTCCTGCACTACAGCATTCTTTGGATACGATCAGTCTAATCGCAACGCGTTGCCAACACACCGGCTAAATGCCCTCGCGACCAACGGGAGCGCCAACCGAAGGGGTATACAAGTCACGAAGTGACCGCCCCGCGCGTAGCGGGCTCTTGATTTTGATATGTTTATTCGCATGGTGATGAAGCGTTTTAGTGCGGCAC
>Ga0302178_10004328_pt1 | contig 10332 bp, 9 predicted proteins | sample I_Palsa_E1_3_FD_198790 | JGI IMG/M metagenome (GOLD analysis project Ga0302178, IMG submission 198790) | Peat permafrost microbial communities from Stordalen Mire near Abisko, Sweden - I_Palsa_E1_3 | ecosystem: Environmental > Terrestrial > Soil > Palsa > Peat permafrost | place: Sweden: Abisko... | reverse complement strand
CGAGTTTACGCTCTATCCCAAACTCGTCATCCCCGGCAACATCTCCGCGACCGTAGCAAACATCAGCGCGCATCACGGGCTGTTTCTTGCGATGCTGTTTTGCTATTTCATCAACTTCGTCGAAGACATTGTTCTTGCGTGGGCGCTCTATATTCTGCTCGCGCCGGTGAATCGGGCGCTGTCGCTGCTTGCAGCGTGGTTCCGGCTGGTCTATGCGATCATCGTGCTCGTCGGTACGTTCAATCTCGCAACCGTATATCGCATGGTAACGACTCCCGAATATCTCACGACGTTCGGCTCCGGGCCGCTCAACGCGCAGATAGGCCTGCTAATTCATACGTTTCGATACGACTACTCGCTCGCACTCGAAATCTTCGGCCTTCACCTGCTACTGGCGGGATATCTGATTTTTCGCTCGCGATACATACCGTGGTGGCTTGGCATTCTCTTGGTCATCAACGGACTCGGTTGGATGGTCAATAGCTTGGGACCGTACCTGTATCCTCACGCCAATCTGGATCCTCTCTTCGTGACGTTCTTCGGCGAGGTCGTCTTTATGCTGTGGCTGTTGATTATGGGTTGGAGGATCCGGGAGCCCGCGTGAACGAGGTTCGGGCGACCGACGCGCTGGCGAACGAACGTACCTTCTTAGCGTACGTGCGCACCGCGCTCGGGTTCATCGGGCTCGGATTCGTCATCGCTCGGTTTTCGCTGTTCCTGCGCGAAGCGGCGATCGTGGCGCATATGAGCGTTCCGACCTCGGGATTGTCGAGCGCGTTCGGTGCCTGGATGGCGCTAACCGGCGTCGCGTGCGGTCTCTTTGGCGGGTATCGATACGTCGTCAGCGCGCGCACGTTGCAGGCGGGAAAGGTCGCGGCGCTTTCGATTCCAGCCGCGACCGCGATCGCGGTGGTCGTGGCGATCATTGGCGGCGTCGTCGCCTTCGCACTGCCGGCGCTGCATTGAACATCCGGCTGGTGTCGCGATAAAGCGCGCCGACGTGGAGCCGTACTACGGTGCGGCGGTAGCCATGACGGTGAGTATCCCGAATCTCGATGACACGCTGTACGTCGGACGTCTCGTGCCGTTCACCGGAGGCTCGCGTACGCTTCTCGGCGGCAAGAGGGCAGCGGGGGCCGGGGCCGAGCCGCGTGTCGCGCTGCAGCCGCTCGAGAGCGTGCCGGCACGTTATCGGCAGCGCGCCACCAATGGTTTAGCGCTGTGCCCGATCAGCGCGATCGTATCGATGGAGCGCGTCGACTAGATTCGGCGCAGGCGTCCGTTCGTGCGCTCACCATGATCCTGCGCGTTGCGCACGGAAAGGTCGCGCGTGCAGAATGAACTCCCCTGGGATAAGAGTCCGGATGTCGACAAGAACTGGCACCTCACCGCGAGCTGCTCAGCCGCCACCGCCGGGACGTACGGCTGGCGCTATCGGCTCGAGTTTCCGTTCACCGACGGCAACGTTATCGTCCACGGCTGGCCGGTGTTCGGTGGAAGCGTCGACACGGGCCTGGAGACGGCGCTGCGCTTTCGCAACACGCCCGGCCAATCGGTGAAGCAGGTGAACTGGCAGCAAGACTGCGCGGTCGGCCCGATGACCGTCGAATTTTCGTGCTGGACGATCGGCCTGCACGGTTGGGAACAACTCGGCTTTTATCCAGGCGACGGTCATCAGAACGGATCCTCGGTCCGCTGGGCCCGCGTCGGCGCCGACGGCACGTGGAGCGTCTACGCGCAGCTGACAAACACCAACCACGTCTTTCCATCGTATCTTCGCTGGCGCGCACAAATCGGAAAACCGCGCGGATAAAGGCCCGGCGTTTCAGTTGGCAGCATGGCGGTAACATTCGCGCAATCACTCTGAGAAACGCGAAGCGATTGCGACGCGAGTTCGCCTAGACGGATTCGGAATGACCACATGGTGGCACAGCCTTCGCATACGATGTCTTCATGGACACTGAAACATCGTCACCTCGACTGTTCACGGATCGCGAAATCGCGGTGGCAGCAGCTCTGCCGGTCAGAAAGCTTTCTCTTGATCGCCCTACGAAGTGCGATACGAAGACCAGGGGCGACGCCTCCGAGATGCGAGTAATCCTTGCGCTCGCCGAGGCGGGATACGCCGTATCGATTCCCTTCGGTGAGAACCATCGCTACGATCTCATCGCGGACGACGGGTCGCGGCTGTTGCGGGTTCAAGTGAAGACGGGCCGGCTTCGCGGCGGAGTTATCAAGTACTCGTGCTCCAGTTCGCACGCTCATCGAGGCGGCTACCGGAGGTCGTACTTTGGAGAAATCGAGCTCCTTGCGGTCTACTGTCCGCAGACGAGGAAAGTATATCTCCTTCCAGAATCGCAGTTCGTCGCGACGCAGAGTCACATGCGTGTGCATCCCCCCAAGAACAACATCAAGAAGGGGATCCGCTGGGCGCGGCACTTCGAGCTGGCGTAGCTTAGTGGTAAAGCACCGCTTTGGTAAAGCGGAGAGCGCGAGTTCAATCCTCGCCGCCAGCTCCACGCAAGCGAGACCCCCGCCGCCGACGGAGGGTCTCGTCGCTTCGCTGAGTAGTCGGGAACCATGACGACGACGGTTTCCACGGACAGCGCCAAGCGGGCGCTTTTCGACCGGCTCATCGACGACGCGGGTCTCTTCCCGCCGGCGAACCTGCCGATGCGTCGGGCCCTGCGGGCGCATGCACGCCATCGCGAGAGCGCCTACGCCTACGTCGGCGGCAGCTTCGTCGTGCCGGCCTCCCTGCTGACGGAACTGACGGCCGTTCGCGAACCGGACAAACAGCTCACGCTCAGCGTGATCATGGACGCCGCGCAGTCCTCGAAAGGCGACACGATTCGCGCCGACCTCGACCGTGTCACACGCGGCAAGGTCGACGGAGTTACCGTCACCGGCTTCGAACTCAAGCCGCCGCCGGGATTTCGAACCACGCTCGAGCGCGTCATCGCGGCGATCGCCGAGCACGCGGGCAGCGAAGCCGTCGCGCTCTGGTACGAGATTCCGTACCTCGGCGAATGGCAGCGCGCACTCGATGGGGCCTTCGCCGAGATCGCCGCCGCACGGCAGAGCGCGCCCGCCAACATCAACGTCGGCGCGAAACTCCGCTGCGGAGGCCTCGCCGAAGGGACCACCCCGTCGCCGGAAGACATCGGAGCATTTCTCGTTGCGGCGCGCGCCCACGACGTGCCGTGGAAGGCGACCGCCGGACTGCACCATCCCGTGCGCGGCATGCACGACGGCACCATGATGCACGGATTCCTCAATCTTTTCATCGCCGGCATCGCCCTACAGGCCGGGGCGCTCGACGCCGCGCGCATCGGCGAAGTCGTGGCGGAAGAAGATCCGCGCGCGTTCGTCGTCGACCCGACGCACATCGGTTGGCAAGACGTTCGCGTTGAAGCGGAAGCGGTTGCTGCCGCGCGCGAGCGCTGTGTCTCGTTCGGTAGTTGCAGCTTTGACGAACCCGTCGACGACCTGCGCGAGCTCGGCATTCTGTTGTGATCGACCCCGAGGACTACGGCCTCGACAATCTTCCCTACGGTATCATCTCCGACGCGAGCGGGCGCAAGCGCGCCGCAGTCGCGTTCGGCGAGCGCGTCATCGATCTCGACGTGCTGGTCGGCGCCGGCGTGCTCGACGAGGAGAGCCTGCGCGGCGCGCAGTCGCTGAACGACTTTCTCGCCCGCGGCCGCCCGGTCTGGACCGCGGCGCGGGAACGTCTGCAGCACCTGCTCGGCCCGGCAGCCGGCAACGACGAGCGCGTGGCGGTGCGCGCGGCCAGCATTCCGCGATCCGAAATCACCGCGCACCTCCCGGTCGCGATCGGCGACTACGTCGATTTCTACTCATCGCTCGAGCACGCGACGAACCTCGGCCGCATCCTACGCCCCGGCGGAGAGCCGCTGCTGCCGAACTACCGCCACATCCCGATCGGATACCACGGGCGAAGCGGGACCGTCGTGCCGAGCGGAACGCCGATCCACCGCCCGCACGGGCAACTCAAAGCGGCCGATGCCGCGCTGCCGCACTTCGGCCCGAGCACGCTGCTCGACGTCGAACTCGAGATGGGCTGGATCGCGGGGCCCGCAAATGCTGCCGGCGTGCCGATCCCGGCCGATGCCGTGCGCGAGCACGTGTTCGGCTACGTCCTCGTCAACGACTGGAGTGCACGCGACATCCAGAGTTGGGAGTATCAGCCGCTGGGCCCGTTTCTCGCGAAGTCGTTCGCCACGTCGATCTCCTGCTGGATCGTCACCCTCGACGCGCTCGAACCGTTTCGCGTCGCGGAACCTGCGCGCGATCCGGAGCCGCTGCCCTACCTGCGCGCACGCGACGATTGGGCCTACGACATCGAACTCGAGCTCCTGCTCCAGACCGCGCGGATGCGTGAAGACGCGCGGCATCCCCACGCGATTTCCCGCACGAACTTCCGTGGCATGTACTGGACCGTCGCCCAACAGCTGGCGCACGTGACCGCAAACGGCGCGACGATTCGCCCCGGCGATCTGTTCGGCACGGGAACGATCTCCGGCGACGACGCGGGCAGCCAAGGTTCGCTGATCGAACTGACCTGGCGCGGCCGCGATCCGCTGACGTTGCCGGGCGGCGAGACGCGAACGTTTCTGCAGGACGGCGATACCGTGATCATCCGCGGCCGCGCGCGGTGTGACGGGATCCGCATCGGGTTCGGTGAGGTGAGCGGCACGATCCGTGGTTAGGCGCCGCCGGCCGGCGCGAAACTAGCGGTCCGGGGTGCCGCGCCCGGCGAGCGAAGCGAGCACCGCGCAGGCGTGCGCGCCGCGTGCGTCGCTCTTCCAGACGCGGAACTCTCGCGTGAGCTGTGAGACGAGGTAGAGGCCGCGTCCGCGCTCGTTGTCCTGCGCCGGCAGCCGGTCGGGAATCGCAAATCCGGGACCGTCGTCGACGACGTGCAGCACCGGCGCCGATGGATCGAGCCAGTCGAGCTCGACGTCGACCACGCCCGGCGTGTACCGCACCGCGTTGCTGACGAGCTCGCCGAAGACGAGTTGGGCCGCCGCGACGTCGACATCCGTTCCGAACAAGCCGAGCGCTTCGACGAACGCTTCGCGCACGTCGTAGGTGCGGCGGGCGTCGCGCGCATCGAAGCGCCAGCGCAGGGTCCACGACTGAGCCTCGTTGGGAGCATCGCCGACGCGCACCGCCATGACCGCAACGTCGTCGCGCACCGCGCCCTCGATGACGCGCGCGACGAGCGCCGTGGCCGGCGAACGGCCATCCGCAATCGCCGGATCGCGCAAGGCGTCGACGACGCGCCGTTCGCCCTGCTCGATGTCGCGCGTCGATTCGATCAGACCGTCGGTGTAGAACAGCGCTAGCGCCCACGGCGGCAGCACGACGGTCGTCGGCGGCGGTTGGCGGCCGTCGCGCAAACCGAGCGGCAATCCGCGCCCGGGAAGGCGGCGGACCGTCCCGCCGGGTTCGCGCACGAACGGCGTCGGGTGGCCCGCGGTCGCGTACACGAAGGTGCGATTCGAGGGGTCGATCACGCCGGCCAGGGCCGTGACGATCGCGTCCGGATGCGTGCGCCGCAGCACGGCGTCGGCAGCGTCGAGCAGACGGGTGGGGTCCGTTTCGTAGGCGGCGCGGTTTTCGATGGCCTGGCGCGTGCGCCCCATGATCACGGCCGCGGTGAGCCCACGTCCGGTGACGTCGCCGATCGAGACGACGACGCGCCCATCAGGCAGCGCGATCGCATCGTACCAATCGCCACCGATCTCGGCGTCGGTCGCGCCCGGGTAGTAGGCCGCGTCGAAGTCCAGGCCCGCGACGTTCGGGAGCAGCGCCGGCAGAAGCGCGCGCTGCAAGGTTACGGCGACGCGGTGTTCGCGCTCGTAGAGCAGCGTGTTATCGATCGCTGCAGCGGCGCGGGCCGTGAGCTCGGAGAGCAGCGCCCGCTCGTCGTCTTCGAAGTGGCTGCGCTTGCGCAGGATCACCGTGCCGAGCTGTGCGTCGCGCTGCACGAGCGTGGCGCGTAGCGAGGGCGCATCCGCGCTGAGCTCGCAGCGGCGATTGACGATCGCGCGGCCGTCGACGAGGCGAATCGTCGCTTCGTCGGCGATCTCCGCGACGAGCAGTTCGGCAAACCGCTTCAGGAGTGTCTCGAGGTCGAACGAGCGGTTGAGCACGTCGCCGGCGCGCGCGACGACATCGCGCACGCGCGACAAACGGCGCGTGGCGTCGATGTCGGTCATCGACCCGAGCCAGTCGGTCAGCATCCCGCGTTCGTCGCGGCGCGCGAGCGCGCGCACGAGATGCCAGCGGTACCGTTCGCCGTCGCTGCAGCGAAGCCGGCACTCCGCTTCGAAATCGCCGCCGCCGGCGCGAGCCAGGCGCCAGCCGTTCAGCATCTTCGGCAAGTCGTCGGCGTGCACCGCGTCGCACCAGCCGTACTCCAGCGCGGCCTCGCGCGCCATCCCCGTGAGCGTCGTCCAGCGCTCGTTGATGAACGTAGCCTTGCCGCGTGCGTCGGCCGTCCAGATGATCTGCGGGGTGGCCTCGGTCAGCAGCCGATACTTGGTCTCGATCGCTTTGCGATCGGTGATGTCGGTGAGCATCTCCAAGACGCCGGTAAAGCGGCCCTGCGCGTCGAGGATCGCGCTGCCCGAGATGATCGCACACAGCAGCTCGCCGTCGGCGCGCACGAGCGTGCCTTCGAAACGTTCGCTCCCGCCGTTCCGGTGCGCCTCGAAGGCGCGCCGGGCCGCGGGTCCGGCTTCAGGGGTCAGGAAATCGTAGAGCGAGCGCCCGTACATGTGATCCGGCGAATAGCCGAGCATCGTCGCGAGGCGCTGGTTGACGTAGCGCGTCTTGCTCTCGGCGTCGACGATCCAGATGCCCTCCTGGGCCGCATCGATGATGCTGCGGTAGCGCGCCTCGCTGGCGGCGAGATCGTCAAACAGATGGGCGTTCGCACCGATCTCGTGAATCGTTCCGAACCACGCGCTGGGGTCGCCGCCGGCACCGAACGACGGCTGCGCCTCCGCCACGACCCAGCGCGTTTCACCACCGGCGACGGCGATCTGAAACTCTTCGCGAAATGCGAGGCCGCCCAGCAGCGCGCCCAACCACGCATCGACGACGCGAGCCGTGTCGTCGGGATGAGTGACGCCGAGCCAGCCCTGGTCGAGCAGCGCTGCCGCCGGCAGACCGCTGAACGCTTCCCAGGCCGCGTTGACGTAGGCGATCGAGCCGTCGGACCGGCCGACGAAGACGATCGCCGGCGATCGTTCGACGACGTCGCGATAGAAGTGGGCGCTCTCGGCGCCCGCTTGCGGCGACTCGAGGCTCACGTGCCCCTAGACCGGATCATTGAACCCGTGCACGATCATCGCTTCGCTCTGCTGCCGCGCTTGACGGTAGCGTTCGGCTTGGGCGGGGTCCTGCGCATCCGGCTCGGCCAGCAAGCGCGCCAACTCTTCGTCGAAGAAGCGCGTCACGTCGGCGGCGCTGTGCATCCCGTGGCGGACCCGCTGCGCGATCATCAGGCGGTAGATGCGGTCGGTGGCGAGATCTTCCATGTAACCGTCGAGCAACGAGGCCCCGTAGCCGTTCAAATATCCGTGGCGATAGCGAATGACGGTCCGGACCGCTTCGCGCGTCCCTTGCTCGGTGCGTTCGCCGACGCCGGCGATCGATGGGCGGAGGTCGGGCGTTGGGTTGGCGTTCGGTTTGCGGCGGAAACCTTGGTTGGGTGCCGGGAATTGCGCCACGGCGATCGCGTTTTGATCCGGATGGCCGGTCCACGCCCCGTCGAAGAGTGCGTTGGCCTCGTTGCGCTTGTCCTGTTCCAACACGGCGAGTGCGCGCGCGTTCAATTCCGGGTTGCTGCGGTCCGGGAACAGCGCCGTCATCCCGCCGATCGCGAGCATGCCGTGTTTGTGACAGATCTCGGGGATGCGCTCACGGAGGTTTTGAAAGAATGCGACGTCGTGCGGGATCGTGTTGCGATCGGGCAGCACCCATTGCGGATCGTCGAGGTTGAAGTTGATCAGCGACGCCATGTAATCCCAGCGGCCGAGGTCGAGCGCGAGGAGATGGTCGCGCAGCTCGTAGGCGAAATTCTCGCACGCGTACGCCATCGGGAAGGCCTCGACGAGCGCCATCGCCTTGATGGCATGCGGGTCGGCGAGGCCCTTCGCTTTCGCGACGGCGACGAAGACGTCGCGCCACCAGAGCGCCTCGTCGGCCGATTCCGACTTCGGGATGTAGATCGCCAGCGGGTGCTTGAGGCGTGAGAAGTCGAGCTTGTAGGCGAGCAGTGCGAGATCGAAGAGCGACGCGGAGGTCGGCTCGCGATAGATGCCGGCCTGCGAGAGATGCAGTCCGCGCACGCGGGTCCAGAGGACCGTACTCGACGGCTTGATACCGACGACGTTGCCGCCGCGCTTCTGATCGGCGTAGGTCAGTTCGCCGTAGTACATCGCAACGGTGTTGTCGATTCCGAGCAGCGTGTGGGCGAACTCGTTGGCCATCGAGTCTTCCAGGTCGATCATCACGCCCGGCGCGCCCGAGTTGAGCATCTTCACGCCGAGCTCGTGGTCGTCGGCAGGGCCGGTCATCTGATTGCGCTGGTCGGCGCACCACGCGGGCAGCTCGATGCGCCAGTCCCCTTGCGCGGCGGAGGGCTCGGGGTACTGCGGGCGGTCGCCGCTGATGCTCGCGTCGAGGACGCGCTTGCGCGCCGCGATCACCGCCTGCTGACGCGGCGTGAACGCCTCGTGGAGTGGGAGATAGAAGGCGGCAAAGCCGGCCGGCAGATCGCGCTCGATCGAAAATCCCGGCGGCGCCGTACTCATCGGCGGGATGTGCTCGGTCGCGGCCCGCTCGGAGCCCATCTCAGTCTGCATGAGCCGTCACTTCGCTACCAGAAGGTTCCGAGTCATGCGCCCGTAGCTCAACTGGATAGAGCGAGGCACTCCTAAGGCCGAGGTTGGTGGTTCAAGTCCGCCCGGGCGCGCGTTTTCCGGCACCAGCCGCTCAGCTCCGCGCTTCGATCTCCAGGCGCAACGCGATGCGGACCGCGAGCGCCTCGGCTCCGCGCTGGTCGGGCGTCCACGTTTCATCGCTGCCGAAGGTATCGAAGAACACGCGGATGCTCTTGACGTTTCCGTGACGGTCGAGGGCGCAGACCACGCTCGCGGAGTGGCCGCTCGGGCTCTGCCACGTTACGGTCCCCGTGTCGCCGTCGGTCGTCCGGTTCGGCGGCGGCTGCGGGCTCGCTGCGATTTCGTCAATCGTCGTGCGGATCGCCGCGACGTACTCATCCAACGTCACATGTGTTGATTCGGTGAAGCGGGAGCATTCTTCCTCGACGAGCCAAGGGCGCTCGGCGCGCGGCTGAGAACCAGACGGAGAAGCGCTGCGGCTGAGCGCGGCGCACCTTTTCGGAGTGAGCTGATCGCACGACGCGTGTACGGTATCGTCCGCGCGGCCTCGCTGCTCGCGGCGGTGGCCTTAGCCGCGGCTTTCGGTCCCGACGCATTCCGTTCGCTGGATCCGGATCGCGCGCGCTTCGCGCTCGGCGCGCTGGTCGTCGCGATCGCGCTCGGGCTCCTGCGGGCACCGACGGCGCACTTCGAGCGCAGCACGCGCCCGACACCGGAGAGCGATCGGGTCGGATTGATCGCACCCGTCCTCCTCTCGGTGCTCGTTGTCGACGGCTGGTTCTTCGCCGCCGCGTGCAACGTGGCGGCATACCTCTGCCATGCCCCGCGGCGGCGCGGCGAAGCGCTGCGCGAACGGATCCTCGGCGCCGCGCTGCGCGTCCCGGCGTGGTTCGTTGCGGGCAGCATCGCACCGACGCTGCGCGGTGCCGTCGAGGCGGCGCCGGCGCTGCAGCCGCTGCTCTGGTTCGTGCTCGTCGCGAGCGCGTACGTACTGCTGGTCGATCTGCTGTGGATCGATCCGCTGTTCGCGTTGCGTCAAAGCCGCGCGCTGGTGCGGGTCTGGATCCGGCATCTTTCCGATCGCGGGACGATGCTGACCGCCGTCATCGAAGCGGGCTGGGCCTACGTGATCGCCCGCACGGCGCTCCACGATGGGTCATTTCTCGGCCTGGCGATGTTCGCGCCGTTGATCGTGCTGGCCATAACGCTCGTCCGCTTGGCGCGCCTCAACGCGCGTCTGCACCGGTTGTCGCTGTCGCGCGAGGCAGTCGACGCGATGCTGCGGGCCAGCGACCCGCAGCCGCAGATGCGCTCTTTGCTCGAGAGCGTCAACGCGCGCATCGTGCGCGAGCCCGTTGAGATCTCGGCCTTCGGCCGCACCGGCACCGAT
>Ga0302178_10004321_pt1 | contig 10340 bp, 9 predicted proteins | sample I_Palsa_E1_3_FD_198790 | JGI IMG/M metagenome (GOLD analysis project Ga0302178, IMG submission 198790) | Peat permafrost microbial communities from Stordalen Mire near Abisko, Sweden - I_Palsa_E1_3 | ecosystem: Environmental > Terrestrial > Soil > Palsa > Peat permafrost | place: Sweden: Abisko... | reverse complement strand
TGCCGCGGCCAAACCGTAGCAGACCAAGCCAGAAACGCTCGCCATGCGGCATGTGAGGACGTCTCCGCGGAGACGTCTCGTGAAATTCCGCACAAGGCGCTTCCGCGGAAGCGCCTGTGAAAATACGCACAAGACGTCCCGCGGAAACGCGACAGTGCAGGTCGGCCCGATTCGCGGCAGATGAGCGCGCCCATGCTTTCTCGTGAGAATTGCTTCTTGCCGGCTTAAGCCGCCGGACCCTGAGACGGGTGCAAAGGTCGTGTGGCCGATCCGCAGGCCCATCAGTTAACCTGCACTTTGACGGAGACCAGACGGGCGAGGCGGGGCGCGGTGAGAGCCGGCGAGTACAAGGTGACGCCAGGCGCGGAGGGTGGCCGCGTCCGCGGACCCGCGCGGGCCGCCCGCGTCGCAGCCCCCATGATTCCTTTTGCCGTCGGCGAGAGAGGAAAGCGCGGCCGTGAACACCCGGCCGGGGCCGCACGGGCCGCCAGCGCGGCCGGTCCGATGCCGCGCAGCGGGCCGCGGCCGGGTTCGCCAGGACAGCTGCCCACGTACAAGCTCACCGTCCGCGTGATCGCGGAACTGTATCCGGCACTGACCAATGAGCGGCGGTGGGCGTTCCAGAACGCGATAGCGCTGTGCCGCGAGCGCCGCCTGCTCCGGGCGGCCGCACGCTGGGACAAGCTGGATGAGGCCACCGTCACGCTCGAGTGCCAGGCCCGCGATGCCGAGGCTGCGGCCGAAGCAGCCCGGGCGATCATCGGGCGGACCGCCGCATTCACCGGCCAGATCGGCGTCCGTGACATCAGGGTCGCTCGGGTGGAACCCGCCGGCTAGCAGGTCCGGGTCTGGGCCGCCTGGGTTCCTCCCGCGGGTTGGCCAACCGCCCGGAGTTCTCCGACAGCGGAGGCTGAGCCCGCCTGGTACGTTCCCTGGCTGGGGCTGGATGATGGCTGCCGTCCGGGCCAGGTCCAGCCCGCGTCCGGTCACGCCGCTAAGCGGGCTCGCCGATAGTAGAGAAACACTGCGCGTCATGCCTGCGGGAGCAGTGCGCGGATGGCCGTGACTGGCTGCGTGAGGTGTGTGCGGCTGGCCTTTCGCCCTCGGCCTGCGCGGGCCCGCTTGCCGGGAAAAACATTGTTTATGGTATTCCGGTCGAGGTGGCGGCGGCGGGCGAGGGTCCAGGCGCGGACGACGCCGCTGAGGGTGCCGCAGGCCCCGGATCAGCATCCAGTTCCGGCCGGCCGGTGCGCGTTGATCAGGCCGCGAGGCCGCCGAGCCAGTTCTGCCACGCCTCGGTCTCGGTCGACGGGTCGCGGTCGTCGAAGTAGTGCGCGGTCGCGAAGGCCATGTCGTTGTAGCCGTGGATCAGCATGTACATCGCGTCGTCGGTACGCATGCCCACGAAGCTCGGCGCGCCCACGAACTCCACGGTGCCGTCGACCGGCTCGATCCCGGGCACGCTGAGCCGGGCCGGCTGACCGTCCGCCGCGTCCGCGCTGACGCCGAGCGCCGCCGTCATGGCCGCCCACGAGTCCTTGGTGATCGGCCCCGGCAGGAACAGCGAGTTCTTCGCGGTGCGCGGTGCGAAGTGTTTCAGGTAGACGGCGAGCTTCTTCATGTAGGCGTGGTCGCCGACGGACAGGCCGTTGTATTCGGCCTCCCAGTTCTCGCCGAGGAGACCACTGTGCACAAAGCGCACCACCGCGCCGCCGCCGTCGCGCGACTCGACGAGCCACTCCATGGCCATGAACGTGCCGTCCGGCTTCTTGTCCTCCTGCGTCGCGAAGTGGTGACCGGGTTCCCAGACCGTGATGCTGGACCTGGCCACCTCGCCGAACATGTCGAACGTGCTGGTCTTGCTGGCGCTGTCGACTTCGGTGTGCCCCATGAGCCAGGAGTCGACTCCCGGCCCCGACGCGATCGCCTCCCACACCTCGTCCGGCGTGGCGTCGACGGTGAATTCGTCGCGTACCTCGAATGGATGCGTCATGACTGCTGCTGCTCCTCTGCTGGCGGGTCGGCGTCTTCGGTGATGCTCGGGTGGACCGCAACGATAAGGCGGTGCGGCCGACCAGTTTCGGTGTGATATTTACTGATGATTCCGGCGAGCGCGTCCGTAAGCTCAGCCAAGAACGCGACGCGATCGGCCGGCTTCGCGAACCGCACTTCGGCATCGAGCCCGAACGTGGCGAGCGGCTTGTTGGCCCGCGCCGCCCCGTTGATGAGCGCGCCCGTCTCCCGAACGAGCCGCGCGGCGAGCGCGAGCAGCCAGCGCGCGGACAGACGATCGGGCGACCGGGTCGGATCGGGCGCGACCGCGGCGAGCGCGGCCGGCGAGATCACGTAGGCCGCGGCGGAAGCCTGTACGACCCGCTCGGTCATGTTGCCCTTGCGGCGCTCCTCGACCAACTCCACCAGGCCGTGCTGCTCAAGGGTCTTGACGTGGTAGTTGACCTTCTGCCGGGCAAGCCCAAGCCGGGCCGCGAGTGTGGTCGCGGTGTGTGGCTCGGCCAGCTCCGCGAGCATCCGGGTCCGGATCGGATCGAGCGAGACCTCCGCGGCTGCGGCATCCTCGATCACTGCGACATCTTGCATGCCGGTAACTCTGCCACCGACAATTTAAGTTGTCAAGATGATAAGAACCGTCCAGAAGAATTTTCTTTCCTTTGCTTGTCCAGGGCGGCAGTGATGGTGACGAGCAGGCCGCCGGCGACGGCGGATCCGGCCGGGCCAGAACACGAAAATCTTGCGGCGCTTTTAGAAGCTGGCCCGCGCGCCGCCGTCGATGGTCACCATCGATCCCGTGATGTACGACGCCGCGGGAGAAAGGAGGAAGGCTGCCGCGCGGCCGAACTCCTCGGGTTCGCCGGAGCGTCGCAGCGGGATCCCGGCGGTCGCCTGGTCCAAGCCGCCGGTGACGCCTGCCAGTTCGCGCTGCCGGTCGGTGCCGATGTACGCGGGCAGCATGCCGACGACGCGGATGCCGCGAGGGCCGACCTCACCTGCGAGGGTCTTGGCGTAGCCGGCCAAGGCCGGCCGCAAGGCGTTCGAGATCCCGAGTCCCGGGATCGGCTCGTACACCGAAGTGGAGAGCACCAGCGCGATCACCCCGCCGTCCCCCAACTGCGCGGCGAACGCGCGCGAGAGCCTCACGGCGCCGAGGAAGCACATCTCGAAGCTCGACTGCCACTGCTCGTCGGTGACGGACTGCACTCCTCCGGCAGGTGGCCCTCCGACGCTGATGAACGCCCCGTCGAGTCGGCCGAACGCGCGGCGCGCCTCGTTGATCAGCCGATCGGGCGTCTGCGGGTCTCCGTTGTCCGCCTGCATGACCACCGCCTGCTCGGGACCGCCGAGCTTGTCGACCACGCCCGCGGCAGCCTCCGGCGTCACCTTCAGCCCGCTGACGACCACCCGCGCGCCGTCCGCAGTCAACTCGCGTGCGGCGGCCAGTCCCAGGCCGCGGGTACCGCCGGTGACGACGTACACGCGGTCCTTCAGCCCGAGGTCCATCTCGGCTCCTTTCCGATCAAGGTCCTCTGACCAAGCTTCCAGCGCAGGCCGGGCCCCGGTCCAGGCGGCTGGTTCACCGCGCGTTTTTAAAAATCACGTCATCGCCGGCCGGCGCCGGCCTGGCGTACTGCCCCGGCGGCCTGCCGTGCCGCCACGAGAATCGGATCCCACACCGGCGCGAACGGCGGAGCGTAGGCGAGGTCCAGGGCGGTCATCTCTTCGACCGTCATCCGGTTCCATAGCGCCGTCGCAGCCGTGTCGATCCGCTTGGCCGATCCCTCCTGGCCGACGATCTGCACGCCCAGCAGACGTCCGGTGCAGCGTTCGGCGATCATCTTGACGTTCATCGGGTGGGTACCCGGGAAGTAGCCGGCCTTGGTAGTGGACCGCACGGTCACGGTCACGTATTCGAACCCGGTGCGGGTGGCGTCGCGCTCGCGCAGCCCGGTCCGGGCGATCTCCAGATGGCACACCTTGCTCACCGCCGTGCCGACCACCCCGGGAAATGTGGCGTAGGAACCGGCCAGGTTGTACCCGATGACCCGGCCTTGCTTGTTGGCGTGGGTGCCGAGCGGCACATGCTGGTACTGACCGGAGACCAGGTTGAGGACCTCCACGCAGTCGCCGCCCGCCCAGATATGGTCGTGACCCAGAACCTGCATCTGCATGTTCGTGCGCAGGCCGCCGTGATCGCCCAGCGCCAGGCCGGCCTCGCGGGCGAGCGCGGTGTTCGGCCGCGCCCCGAGGCCAAGGACGACGATGTCGGCCGGGATTGAGCCGTCGGCGGTCAGCACCGAGCGGATCCTGTGGTTGGTGCCGGTCTCGAATCCGATGACGGCGGTGTCGGTGCGCACGTCGATGCCGATATCTTCCATGGCCCGGTGTACCGCCGCCCCCATATCCGAGTCGAGCGTGGTCATCGGCTGCGCGGCGTGATCGACGACGGTGACGGCGACCCCGCGCCGCACCAGGGCCTCGGCCATCTCCACGCCGATGTAGCCCCCGCCGACCACAACGGCCCGCCGCGGCTGCGCGCGATCGAGATCCGCCAGGAGCGCGGTACCGTCGTCGAGCGTCTGCACGCCGAACACGCCGGCGGCGTCCACGCCGGGCAGCTGTGGTCGCACCGGGACCGCGCCGGTCGCGATGACGAGAGAGTCGAAGCCTTCCCAGAACGACCGCCCGGCGGCAAGGTCATGAGCGAGCACCCGTCCGGCCGCGAGGTCGATCTTCTCTACCTCGGTTCGCATCCGAAGGTCGATGCCGTTGCGCCGGTGTCCCTCCGGCGAACGGGCGACCAGACGCTCCGGCCCGTCGACGTCGCCGGCTACCCAGTACGGGATGCCGCAGGCAGAGTAGGAGCTGTACGCGCCGCGCTCGAACGCGACGATCTCGACCGCGTCGCCTGCGATTCGCTTGGCCTGCGAGGCTGCGCTCATCCCGGCCGCGTCCGCCCCGATGACGACGATCCGCTCGGTCATCGGATACCGGTGCTGGTGCGGATCTCGGTTCCCGCCCGGACCGCCCTGGTGACCGGGGTCTTCTCCGCGATCTCGGCCAGCTCCGCGCGCTGATCCTCGTCGACACCGTGCAGGGTGATGAGCCGGTCGATCCACCTTGCGTTCCGGTCCTTGACAATGTAGGTCAGCTTGACATCCACCCCCGTCAGCGGCCAGCTCTTGCGCTCGGCGTACATCCGCAGCGTGATCGCGGTGCAGGCACCTAGCCCGGACAGCAGCAGGCCGAACGGAGCCGGACCGGTGCCGGCGCCGCCCTGGGCGGCAGGTTCGTCGCCACGCAGCGCATGCCCCCCCGCGTCGATGCGCACACCGTACGGCTTTTCCTCACCTGTCACCGTGGCGGTAGCGATGGTGTGGTCAGGGTCGTCGCTCATCGCGCCATCCTTGATGTATGCGCGTCCACTGCGTGCCGCTCCTGTTAGGCGGCGAACCGCAGGGTCAGGCTGCCACCCCGGGGCTGCCTGGGTCGATGGCTGACGGCACAACGGGTATCCCGTGGCGCGGTGCCAGCGGACAACGTACCCGACGGCCGGGCACCGTCTCTTGTCCGCTGCCGCGCGCCGGGTAGATGGTGGCCTTGAGGCGGCTGGCTGCGCACGATTGTGCCGCCAGCGGAAGATCGCGGAGGTGGTGGCCATGCCGGCTAGCGCGAACCTGAAGGCGTACAACAGCCTGTGGCAGCTCAGGAACGATACCTGGTCGAGCCTGGAGGAGTCAGCCATTCAGCTCGCCCGCGCCGAGGCCCAGCAGCGTCCCGTCGAGAAGCTGGCCGAGAAGGTAACTGAGTTGCTTGACGTCCTCGGGCCGATCGAGCGGTTCTGGGCGTTTCCCGGGGTACCGACCTACCGGGAGGGTCAGCGGCTGTTCGCCGCCGATAACTATGATCGGCTCGCCGCTCTGGTGACCAAGGCCAACCGGGCCCTTGTCACCGAGTCCTACCTCCACGGCCAAAGCCCGGACCCAGGCGTCGAGGACGACACATACGATCACGAGGTCCGTGCGGCGGCGCAGGCCCGGACGGACCGTCCGTATTTCGAGGTTCTCGTCGTCGAGGACATGACCGACGAACAGGAGCGCTCGCTGCGGGAGGAACTGCGGCGATGGCGCCGCCCGGATGACCCGTTCGTGTACGAGATCGTCGTGGTGCCCAGCTTCGACGACGCGCTCATGGCCGCACGGCTGAACTTCAGGCTACAGGCGTGCGTGGCCCGCCGCCGGTTCACCCACCGGTCCCGCCACGACTCGGCTCCGCTCGCCCAGTTCGTATACAGCGGCGGGTCTGCTGACCTGATGGAGCGCTCGCCGGAGGACCGCGCCCAGGTCCTCGCCAGGTCGCTGGCCAGGATCAGGCCGGAACTCGACCTGTACCTGATGACAGAGATCGCGGTCGAGGACATGGCCGGCCGCCTCAGCCATCATTACCGGCGCATCTTCCACGTCCGCGAAGGCTCGCTCGAGCTGCACCTGTCCATCCTGGACGGCGTCGCCGCCCGGTACCGCACGCCGTTCTTCAACGCGCTGCGCAGCTACAGCCACCGGCCCACCGGGGTATTCCACGCATTGCCGATCTCGCACGCCAAGTCGATCCTCAACTCGCATTGGATCAGGGACATGGCTGACTTCTACGGCCTGGACATCTTCCTGGCCGAGACGTCAGCGACGTCCGGCGGGCTCGACTCGCTGCTCGAGCCCACCGGGCCGCTGCGCGAGGCGCAGCAGCTCGCGGCTGAGACGTTCGGCTCCCGGCAGACCTACTTCGTCACCAACGGCACCTCGACGGCGAACAAGATCGTCGTGCAGGCCGTAGTGCAACCCGGCGACATCGTCCTGGTCGACCGGAACTGCCACCAGTCGCACCACTACGGGCTGATGCTGGCCGGCGCCATGGTCACCTACCTCGACGCCTATCCGCTGAACGAGTATTCGATGTACGGCGCGGTGCCACTGCTGGAGATAAAACGCCAGTTGCTGGCGTTGCGGCGGGCGGGCAAGCTGGACCGGGTCAAGATGCTGCTGCTGACCAACTGCACCTTCGACGGGATCATCTATGACGTCGGGCGGGTGATGGAGGAGTGCCTGGCGATCAAGCCCGACCTGGTCTTCCTGTGGGACGAGGCCTGGTTCGCGTTCGCCAGGTTCCACCCGGTGTACCGGCCGCGCACCGCCATGCGGGCCGCCCGCACGCTCGCGGAGCGGCTGCGGCGGCCCGAACACCGCGAGCTCTTCGACAAGTTCACCGAAGAAGTCGGCCCGGTCGATTACGCAGACGATGACGTGCTGCTGGAACGGCGGCTGCTGCCCGATCCCGCCCGGGCCCGCGTCCGGGTGTATTCCACCCAGTCCACCCACAAGACGCTGACCTCGCTGCGGCAGGGCTCCATGATCCACGTCTGGGACCAGGACTTCAGCCAGAAGGTGGAGGACACCTTTCACGAGGCCTACATGACGCACACCTCCACCTCGCCGAACTACCAGATCCTGGCCTCCCTGGACCTGGGCCGCCGCCAGGCCGCGCTGGAGGGGTTCGAGCTGGTATTGAAGCAGATCGAGAACGCGATGCGGCTGCGCGACGCGGTGGAGCACCATCCGCTGCTGAGCAGGTACATGCGCTGCCTGACCACCACTGACCTGATCCCGGCCGGATACCGGCCGACAGGGATCGAGCAGCCGCTGCGCTCGGGGCTGGCGAACATGATGAGGGCCTGGGAGACCGACGAGTTCGTGCTGGATCCGTCCCGGATCACCATTTACATCGGCGCCACCGGCATCGAGGGCGACACGTTCAAGCGCAACTACCTGATGGACCGCTACGGCGTACAGATCAACAAGACATCGAGGAACACCGTGCTGTTCATGACCACGATCGGTACGACCCGCAGCTCGGTGGCCTACCTGATCGAGGTCCTGGTCGCCATCGCCCGTGACCTCGAAGCCATGGCGGCAGGCATGAGCCCGGCCGAGCGCGCCACCCACGAGCGCGCGGTACTCCGGCTGACCGCGCCCTCGGCGCCGCTGCCTGACTTCAGCGGCTTCCACCCCGGCTTCAAGGACAGTAGCGGGCAGCCCACCCCGGAAGGCGACGTGCGGCGGGCCTTCTACCTTGCCTATAACGACAGCCACTGCGAGTACCTCACGCCCGACGAGGTCGAACAGCGGGTAGAGAGCGGCGAGCAGGTCGTGTCCACCACCTACGTCACGCCGTACCCGCCTGGCTACCCCGTGCTCGTGCCCGGCCAGGTGTTCAGCCCGCAGATCCTGTCCTTCATGCGGGCCCTGGACACTCCCGAGGTGCACGGCTACCGGCCCGGCCTCGGCTACCGCGTCTACACCGACAAAGCCCTCGAGATCGCCGCGACGGCCCGGCTGGCGCCGGCGGATCCGGCCGGGCCTTCTGCGCGGCCGTCGACCATGGCTCGAATACGGTTACCTTCAATGGGACCTCCTGGAGCAAGCCATCCGCCATCGACCCAGGCGGCTATCTGCTAGCAGTGTCGTGCGCATCGGTCAGCTTCTGTGTTGCCATCGATCACGAGGGGAACGCATTCACGTTCAACGGCAGTAGCTGGAGCGCGCCGGTCAATATCGACTCGGACGCCTCTACCTCTGGTAGCGGACCATTCCTCCTGTCGGTGTCCTGCCCATCAGCCGTGTTCTGCGTGGCCGGCGATTCATCGGCGACGCGTTCGTTAGAAGCTAACGTCCATGCCCGGCGGGATGACCGTCAGCTACAAGGACCGGCGGGACAGGTTAGCCCTGGCTGTAGTCGCGGAGCCGTTCGGCGTAGGTCGTGCGGAATTCGGCGTAACGGGCGCGTAGCTCGGTTCCCGGCCAGTTTACGGGAAGCAGTTCCGCGGGCAGGCACGGGTCGATCAGCAGGTGCCTGAGCGCCTCGGCGATGACGATGAACCCGTCCTTGAGGCTCGCGGCGACCTCGAACTCGCGTCGCAGCCGCGCGGCCTCTGCGGTCCACTCGTCAAGGTCCCACAGCGAACGAGCGAGCATGGCCGGTTCCATCGCCGGCCGGCTGTCGAAGAACGCGCACTGCTCCGCCACCAGGTCCGCGCCCGGCCCGGACAAGCCGCCGGGTCCGGCGACCAGGTTGTCCGGCCGGATCCAGACACCCTCGCGGAACTCGGCCAGCCGCAGCGCCGCCATGGCCTTGCGCAGCGCCACCCGGTCCGGCAGCGACCGTGAGACCGCCGTGACGACGGCCATCTCCCAGCGGCCATCCCACGCCTTCAGCCGCGGCGAGCAGCCTTCTTCCTGCCGGGCCTGGCGCTGGACCAGCCGGCTGCTGAGCTGGTAGACACCGTCGTCGGCGGTGACGTCCCCGGTGGCGACCATCCGCGTCAGCGCGACCCTGATGGTCTGCTCCGCCAGGCCGAACAGGCCGCCGACCCGCACCAGGGCACGCACGGGAAGCGCGGGCGGGTGATAGCCGAGCAGCGTGCTGAGCACGACCGACCGGGCGGTGAGCGGCCGGATGGCCGGAAGATGCCGGTCCTTGACAGCCGGAAGCATATGACCCTTCCGATGGCTCCCCGGAGCCCCTAGTCAGGCTCTGGGTTCGATGTTACATTGATGCATCGGTCAATGCGAAGTTGTAACATACTTCTCCGTTCGGCATCGTGGCCGGGGAGGCTGGTTCCGGCATGAACGTCGCTCATCAGTCCAGCGCCATCGACCAGGCCCTGGCTCAGCCCTCGCTGTCCGCCGCGTTCCTGGCTCAGGCGGCGGCCAGCCCCGGCCGGGTGGCGCTGCGGGCGTTCGGATCGCCGCGGCGGCTCACCATGAGCGAGTGGTCGGCCCGCGCCACGGCGGTGGCAGGCGGCCTGGTCCGCCTCGGCGTGCGGCCGGGCGACCGGGTGGCCGCCAACTCCGACCCCGTCCCCGGCGCCGATGACCGGTCCGACCGTGACCTGCCACGGCCGCTGGCCGCCCTGACCGGCTTGGAACAGGCCCACTTCCTAGCGGTGGCGGGCGCGCCGAGCTCGCCCGAGATGCTGGCCGAACTGACCGCGTTCGGCCTGCCCATCAACGAGTTCTACGGGTCGTCGGAGACGATCGTCGTCACCTGCAGCCCGCCGGACCGGATCCGGCTGGGTACGGTCGGGACTCCGCTGGCCGGAGCCCGGCTGCGGCTGGGCGAGGACGGGAGATCCTGATCGCCGGGCCGACCATCACCCCCGGCTACTACCGGGACCCGGAACGCACCGCCGGGGCGCTGGAGCCTGACGGCTGGTTCCATACCGGCGACATCGGGGCGCTCGACGACGACGGCTACCTGCGCATCATCGACCGGAA
>Ga0302178_10004316_pt1 | contig 10348 bp, 9 predicted proteins | sample I_Palsa_E1_3_FD_198790 | JGI IMG/M metagenome (GOLD analysis project Ga0302178, IMG submission 198790) | Peat permafrost microbial communities from Stordalen Mire near Abisko, Sweden - I_Palsa_E1_3 | ecosystem: Environmental > Terrestrial > Soil > Palsa > Peat permafrost | place: Sweden: Abisko... | reverse complement strand
CAAGCCCCCCAACCGCGATCCCACAGCTCTCTCGAGTGAACCGAAGCGGACGGAGTCCAGCCTGGCTGGACGGAGTCCGCGTAGGTCCACGAGGAGCTCCACGAAGTGGAGCGACGAGTGAACAAGGCCACCCTCAAGAAGTTCAAGACTCTCCTGACCGACAAGCGGGACGAGATCCTCAAGAAGGCCAAGCAGACGCTCGAGCAGGACATGGCGCTCGACACGGACGATCTCCCCGACGAGATGGACCTGGCGTCGAGCGAGTACCTCCAGTCGTTCACGTTCCGCCTGCGCGGCCGGGAAAAGAGCTTCCTCGACAAGATCGAGAAGGCTCTGAAGAAGATCGACGAAGGGACGTTCGGCGTCTGCGAAGAGTGCGGCGAGGAGATCCAGGTCAAGCGGCTCGAGGCCCGCCCCGAGACGACGCTCTGCATCCGCTGCAAGGAAGACCAGGAGCGGATGGAAAAGGATTATTCGTAGCCTCTCGCCGGTTCATCTTCCGAGCGGCGGGCCATCCTCATGCATGACCTCGCCCGCGTGTCGCTGCTGGGCTCCGTCGTCGCGCTGGCGCTGCTCGGATCGGCGGCCTGCTGGAAGGTCGCTCCGGACAGCTCGGACCAGATCTTTCTGGAAGGGTCGTCGGCCGAATCGACGCTCGTGGAGAGCATCCTGGTGACGGCCGACGGCGCCGCCGACGGCAGCGCGGGGGACGGAGACCTCGCCGACGGCGCGGCCGACTCCGAGGGGGCCTCGCCGCTTGTCATCGCGCCGGGCGCGTCGCCTCTTCTCGCGACGGGGGCCGCCTTCGGTTGCCGTATCGACGCGGCCGGCGCCGTCGGGTGCTGGGGCGACGACGGATTCGGGCAGGTGGGGAGCACCCCAAGCACGGTGAGCATCCCCGATGCGCAGCAGGTCATGGGCGTACCCACCGCCGTGGCGCTCGCCCTGGGCGACTCCCACGCCTGCGCGTTGACGACCGGCCACGCCGTCTACTGCTGGGGTCTCAACGACGCCTACCAGCTGGGTCATCCGGCGGCGACGGGCGGCGACCAGATCTGTCTCGGGGCAGCCCCGGGGCAGACCGTTCCATGCTCGTCGAACCCGACGCTCGTGGCCGACCTCCCCGACGCGGTCGCCATCGCCGCCGCCGGCGCCTGGACGTGCATTCTCGCGACGGATGGGACGGTGCGATGCTGGGGCGCAGTGCAGGGGATGGCCAGCGACGCGGGAGTAGGCTGCGGTCTGGGAACCCAGGCGAGCGGGGGCACCTGCTACGCGGCGCCGTACACGGTCGCCGGCCTCGGCGGCGCCACGCTGCTCGCGGTGGGCTTCGACCATGCTTGCGCCATCGTCGCGGCAGGTGCGGAGAGCGACGCCGGAAACCAGGTCTCCTGCTGGGGCAGCAACGCCGAGGGCCAGGTCTCTCCCTCGGCGTGCCCGCAATCCACCTGCACCAGCGCCCTCGCGCGCAGCGATCTACCCACCACGACCAGTCTGGCCACGGGCGACAGGTTCAGCTGCGCGCTGGCCGCGGATGGGACGGTGCGCTGCTTCGGTGACAACACCTTCGACCAGCTCGGGCACGCCTCGGGGACGTCCGGCGATCAGGGAACGGCCGGTCCCGACGGCGGCTTCGGCGTCTACGACCCCGCGGCCACCCAGGCTCTCGCCAGCTCGGTGGTTTCCCTGGTCGGCGGAGGGAACGAAGCGGTCTGCGCACTCCTCGAGAGCGGGGCCGCGGAGTGCTGGGGGGACGTGTCGACGACGGGCAGCGCCACCCCGGTGGGGGTGACCGGGCTGCCGCCGCTCAATGCGCTGGGCGCTTTCGATGCCGCCTACGTCTGCGGGCTGGCGGCCGCCGATGGGTCGCCGTGGTGCTGGACGCTTGGGAGCACCAGCCCTCCGGTGTCCATCGCCACCGCCGTCGACGGCGGCGGCTGACGGCGCGACGGCGCGATCAGAACACGACGACGCCCTGAGGTCGCGTCCCCAGCGGAAGGGAGAGCTTCACGTCCGGCACGGTCTCGGTGAGCTGTCCGTCGGCGCCGATGGAAAGGCCGTGGAGGACGTTCCCCTGCGGCATGGTGGGATCGGTGGTGGAGCGCTGGCTCAGCACGTAGAGGAACGTGCCGTCGGGCGATATGCCCTCTTCGAAGCCTTCGCTGAGCGTGGCCGGGCTGGCGTCGCTCAGCGGGCTCCCGGGATCGTCGAGCTGGAGGTTCTGGATCTCCACCGGTGCGAGCGGGTTGCTGGCCTCCAGCACCGAGACCGAGTCGTTGGCGGTGTCGACCACGTAGAGGAAGTTGCCGTCCGGGCTCACGCGCACCCAGCACGGGGCGGGCCCGGAGAGGCCTGCCGCGGTCACGTAGGTGAGCGCGCCGGTCGTGCCGTCGTAGGTGTAGACCCCCACCTGACTGCGCTGCGTGAAGTCGACGTAGAGCACCTTCTGCGTCGGGTGAAGGGCCAGGCCCAGCGCGACGGGGGTCCCGGGAGGGGATCCGCCGTCGACTTCGGGGATGGCCATGGGGGTGCCGGGAGCGCCGTCAGCTTGCCGTCGGCGCCGATGGCGAAGGCGCGGAGCGGCGGCTGCGGAGGAACCGACTTGAGCGGCGCCAGGAAGTCGGCGCCGAAGAGCAGCTTGCCGTCGGCGGAGACCAGCGCGACCGACGGCGACACGCCCGCGCTCACCGTCGAACCAGGGATGGCGGTCAGCGCCCCGTCGGAGGCGACCGTGAACGCGGTGTAGCCGGGCGTCCCCGCCGCGGCGTCCTGGGCGGGATCCTCGTCTTGATTCACTACGTAGAGGAAGCTCCCGGAGACGCCCACGCTGACCGGAGAGATGCCCCCGGAAGGGAAGGGCGAGCCGGCCACAGCGGCGAGGGTGCCATCCGCGTGGATGTCCAGGACGGCGATGGTGTTGCTGCCGGCGTTGACGGCGAAGAGGCGGGTGTGGTCCGGGGTGGCGACCAACTCCTGGTCCGAGTCGTCGGGGCCAAGGCCCTGGGTGGGGTTGCCCACGCCCGTGCCGCCGATGGGGAAGGGACTCCCGGGAAGGGGCGTGAGCGAGCCGTCGGCAGCGCGCGCGTAGCCGAGAACGGCGTTCTGCCCCGGCGTGATGTCGTTGGTCTCGACGTAGACCACGTGGGTGGCGACGCCGGCTTCGGTGGCCGAGTCGGCGGCGTCGACGGCCGCGGAGTCCACGGTCGAGGAGTCGACGGTCGCGGAGTCGACGGCCGCGGAGTCGAGCGTGCCCGTGTCCGGTGGCGGCGATCCGCTGTCGACGGCCGACGTGTCGGGTAGGGAACTCGCGTCGGTGCCGCCGTCGGTCGACGACGTGCCGCCGGAGCTGCTGCTGCATGCCTGAAATGCGAAACCGACGAGACCGGCCGCTGCGGCCATCGAAACCGAGGCGTGGATGCGAAGCATGGAGATTTCCCTTTCTCGCGCCCCGGCGAGCGGGGCGCAAAGCCGTCGAGCCACTCCGGTACGAGAGCTCGAGCGTCGCGTTACGCGCGGGGCGTCGATTGTTGGCGCGGGCCGGTCAGGCGCGGGTGATGCGCCGGCCCAGCAGCGCGCCGGCGGCACCCCCCACCATCATCATGGTGCCGTGGCCGACCACGATATGAAGGGCGCCGTCGTGCCAGCAAGCCAGGCTCATGGTCGCGGCGGCGAGCGCCCCGCAGGCGACGCCCAGGGCCGCCGTGCGCCAGGTCGACGCCGCCACGAAGGCGTGGCGGAACACCCCCGCGCCGAGGGCCAGCGGGACCGCGGTGAGCACCGAGGTGACTCCCATGCACCGCACCGCGAGATCCCAGAAGTGACCCGCGTCGGCGTCGGGGGGGCGGGTGGCCAGCGTCGCCACCACGAAAAGCGCCGGTGGGAACGTGCACAGCGCCGCCAGCCACGAAGTCGGCACACCGAGACCGCGCCTCCCTTTGCTGGAGACCGCGCGAAACGCCAGGGCGGCCGCGGCCAGCGGGATGAGCAACCCGAGCGCGACACTCCACGCGGGAAGCGACCCGAGATCGCGTCGCCGCTCCACCAGCACCACCCAGCCCACCTCGAAAGAGACCGCCGCGATCGCCGCGAGGACACGCCTCCGCGTCCTCTCCGCGCGCGTCGGCGAGGGGGCACGCGGCGGCAGCTCCCTCGATGGCGGCAGGGCCGACGGGGCGAAGGGATCGGGGATCTGCCGTAGACCTTGCAGGTCGAGATCGTCGCTCATCGCGGATCTCCCGGCTTGGGATCGGCCTGGCCCAGCGCCGCGCGCAGCGCCTCGTAGGCGCGGAAGGCGCGGATCTTCACCGCTCCCTCGCTGGCCCCGAGGACCTCGGCGGCCTCGTGGACGCTCAGGCCCTCGAAGCGAACGAGGATGAACGCCTCGCGCTGGAGGACGGGCAGTCGCGCCAGGGTGTCGCGCACGATGGCGAGCATCTCGCTTCCCATCAGGGCCTCGTCGCCTTGCGTGTCCCGCGGAGCCTCGCGCTCGGGAGGCGCTCCCGCCAGGCCTGCGTGCGCATCGCCCGCAGCACGCCGGACGTGAGGGTGGCGCGCGTGGTCGAGGAAGACGTTGCGCGCGATGGCGAAGATCCACGGGAGCGCGGCGGCGCCCGCCTCGAAGCTGCCGCGCGCGCGGTGGACGCGAAGGAAGGCCTCCTGCGCGAGATCGTCGGCGAGCGCCGCGTCGCCGCTCAGCCGCAGCAGGAACCCGCGCAAGCGTGGGGCGCCTCGCCGGTAGAGCTCCTGGAAGGCCGCGTCCTCGCCGCGCGCGTAGCGATCCATGGCGGCATCGAGCTGCTCGGTTCCCTCGACGGACGCGAGGGTGTGGGCCGCGGGTCGAGGCTTTGCCTTCAAGGTCGAGGTGGCCATGGGAGACGCCGGTGCCGGGCGACCGACACTCTCCCTGACGCCTACCCACATCGTCAACTCGGCGGCTCGTACGGGGGGCGGGGCACGCCCGGACTACGTGAAAGAAGAGGCGTGGTTACGGCCAGGGCTGGTCCAGGCGGCCCGCGCCCGCCTGGCGCCGTCGTCGTCGAGCCCTTACCTTGGACGCCATGATGCTCCCTCGTTGGATCGCTCCCGCTCTGGCGGCAGGTGTTCTCGCGATCGCCGTCGACGCAAATGCTGGCACTCTCACCATGCGCGACGACGCCCAGGTCTTTTCGCCCGGTGACGCCGACCGTCTTCGCGCCGTGGTGGCTCAGGCTCCCTTCGACGCGCGCCTGGTGACGACCACGGCCTACGCCGATCAGGCGGGGCTCTCGCTCTTCGTCCGGCAGCTGGTGTCCGAGCCGGACATGGTGGTGGTGGGCATCGATCCCACGCACCGCCACGTGCAGGTGCACTTCGGGACGGGGAGCCGCATCCCCGAGGCAGCGTGGCCGGTCATCGAGCGCGCCGGCAACGACGCGTTCAAGCGCGGAGCCTGGGAGGAGGGCGGTGCGGACATCTTTCGCGCCGCCTCGGGCGCGGTCCCCCGATCGGGCGGAGCCGCGGCGCCGGCGGGAGGAAGCGGCGTTCTCGGGGCACTTCCGGTGATCCTGCTCATCGGCGGCGTCATCGTCGTCGCCGCGCTCTTCTTCGCGCGCCGTCGCTCGCAGCCGTACGGAGGCGGCTACGGCGGCGGAGGGCCTTTCCCGGGGGCCGGCCCCGGCCCGTATTACGGACCCGGCGGTGCGCCGGGAGGTGGAATGGGGCCGCTCGGTGGCGGCATCCTCGGCGCCGGGCTGGGAGGGCTGGCGGGCTACGAGCTCGGCAAGATGGAGGGCGAGCGCGAGCGCGTGCCCGGCGGCGGCTTCGGCAATTCGCCGGGAGGAAACGGCGGCTCGTTCGACGAGGGCGGAGGCGGGTCGAGCTGGGGCGACTCGGGGGGCGGAGGAAGCGACTTCGGTGGCGGCGGCGATGCGGGTGGCGGCGGCGGCGGCGACTCCGGGGGTGGCGGCGACTCGTTCTGAGTTTATCCTCGTCCCACTTTCCTGGTCGAGGCCGTGCTTCGCGCGAGCACCTCTGCCAGGTACCCCGCCGTATGCGAGCGCGCGACCAGCACCACCTGCTCAGGGGTGCCGGCCGCGACGAGCTCCCCGCCGCCTTCGCCGCCCTCCGGCCCCAGATCGATGACCCAGTCCGCGCAGGCGACGACATCGAGGTTGTGCTCGATGACGACGATGGTGTTCCCCTGGTCCCGGAGGTCGGTCAGCGCGGTCAGCAGGATCTCGATGTCCGCGAAGTGCAGCCCGGTGGTTGGCTCGTCGAGCACGTAGAGGGTCCGCCCGGTCGCCTTGCGCGAGAGCTCCCTCGCCAGCTTCACGCGCTGGGCCTCACCGCCGGAGAGGGTCGTCGCCGGCTGCCCCAGGGTGAGATACCCGAGCCCTACCTTGCGCAACGCCTCCAGCTTGTCGGCGATGCGCGGGACTGCACCGAAGAGCTCCGACGCCTGCTCCACGGTGACGTCGAGCGCGTCGGCGATAGAGAGGCCGCGGTACTTTACCTCCAGCGTCTCGCGATTGTAGCGCCGTCCGCTGCAGGTATCGCAGGTGACGAAGACGTCGGGCAGAAAGTGCATCTCGATGCGCAGGACCCCGTCGCCCTGGCATGCTTCGCAGCGGCCGCCCTTGACGTTGAACGAGAAGCGACCGGCCTTGTAGCCACGTGCGCGCGCATCGGGGAGCCCGGCGTAGAGGTCGCGCAGGAGAGCGAAGATGCCGGTGTAGGTCGCCGGGTTGGACCGAGGGGTTCGGCCGATGGGGGCCTGGTCGATGGAGACCACCTTGTCGACGTGCTCCAGCCCCTCCACGCGATCGCAATCGCCGACCGGCGCGGTGGCGTTGTAGAGCTTGGCGCGCGCCGCAGGGAGGAGCGTGTCGACGATGAGGCTGGACTTGCCGCTGCCGCTCACGCCGGTGACGCACGTGAAGAGGCCGAGCGGGATCTCGGCGGTGACCCCTTGCAGGTTGTGCGCGCGCGCGCCGACCACGCGCACGGCCTGCTTGCCGCGCGCCTTGCGCTTGAGCGGGATGGGGAGCTGGCGCTTGCCGCTCAGCCATGGGCCGGTGATGGACTTGGGGTTGTCCATCAGCTCGCTGGGCGTCCCCTGTGCGACGATGTGCCCGCCATGCACGCCGGCTCCCGGCCCCATGTCCACCACGTGGTCGGCGCAGAGGATGGCCTCGCGATCGTGCTCGACCACCAGGACGGTGTTGCCGAGATCGCGAAGGCGCACCTGCGCCTCGATGAGGCGGGCGTTGTCGCGCGCGTGCAGCCCCACGCTCGGCTCGTCGAGCACGTAGAGGACACCGACCAGGGCGGCGCCGATCTGCGTGGCCAGGCGGATGCGCTGCCCTTCGCCGGAGGAGAGGGTCTGCGCGCTGCGATCGAGGGTCAGATAGTCGAGCCCCACGTCGATGAGAAAGCCCAGCCGCGCCGCCACCGCCTTGAGCAGCGGCTCGGCGATGGCGCTCTCCCGGGGGCCGAAGGTCTGACCCGACGCATCCCCGCCGAGCCCCTCGACGAACTTGCGCACGTGGCGGAGCGGCATGGCCCCCACCTGCGCGATGTCACTTTCCCCGAGCTTTACCGCCAGGGCCTCGGGTCGCAAGCGCTTTCCTTTGCAGGCGTCGCAGGTGCGCGTCACGAGAAAGCGCCCCAGCTCGTCGTCGGCGATGCCGCCCTCGCTCGCCTCGGGATCCTCGGCGTCCGGGTCCTCGCCGCGCGTGTCGGCCAGCGACGCGAGCCGCTGCTCGAGGCGCGGCACGATCCCCGCGTAGCCCTTCTTGCGCCCCTTGCCGGAGACCCCCGCCAGGATGCCCTTCTTGTGCTCCTCGGGAAGCTTGGCCCAGGCTACGTCGGGGTTCACGCCGAGCATCTCCACGGCGCGCACGGCCTCCGTCGCCAGGGCCACGCTGCCCCGCCGCCCCCACGCCAGCACCACGCCCTCGCGCAGCGTGTGCCGCGCATCGCCGACGCAGCGATCGGGGTCCACCACGTCCCGCGCCCCGAGACCATCGCACGCCGGGCACGCGCCGTGGGGGCCGTTGAACGAGAACATGCGCGGCTCGATGGGCGGCAGCGAGATCCCGCAGTCGATGCAGGCGAACCGCTCGCTCATCCAGAACGGCTCGGCGTCCCCGGCTTGCACGAGGAGTCGTCCCTCGCCCAGCTTGAGCGCCAGCTCCACGCTGTCGGTCAGCCGCCCTTTGAGGCCTTCCTTGAGCACCAGGCGGTCGACCACCACGTCGAGGTCGTGGGTCTTCGAGCGGTCGAGCTCGATCTCGTCGCCCAGGTCGACCACCGAGCCGTCGATGCGCGCGCGCACGAAGCCCTCGCGCCGGAGGCGCTCGAGCTCGAGCTTGAGCTCACCCTTCCGGGCGCGGGCGATGGGCGCGAGAATGGAGAGGCGGTTCCCCTCCGGCAGGGCGAGCACGTGGTCGACGATCTGCTGGACGGTCTGCGCTTCGATGCGCTTGCCGCAGCTCGGGCAGTGGGGGACGCCGACGCGCGCGTAAAGCAAGCGCAGGTAGTCGGCGATCTCCGTCACCGTCCCCACCGTCGAGCGCGGCGACTTGGAGAGCGGTCGCTGCTCGATGGCGATGGCCGGGCTCAGTCCTTCGATGCGCTCGACGTCGGGCTTGGCGAGCTGTTCGAGGAACTGCCGGGCGTAGGCGCTGAGCGACTCGACGTAGCGCCGCTGCCCCTCGGCGTAGATGGTATCGAAGGCGAGCGACGACTTCCCCGAGCCGCTCGGCCCGGTGAAGACCACGATCTTCCCGCGCGGAAGGCTGACGCTGACGTTCTTGAGGTTGTGCTGCCGCGCGCCGACGACGACGAGCCTATCCACGGGGGTCCAAGCTTTCCTCGTTAGCACGGGTCCGCCGGCGCCACCTACCCACCGAGCTCCGCGACAAGTCAGCTGTCCCCTCCCGGCCGCCGCCGCTGTCTCGAGCTCTCTCCCTCGAGCGCCGACGCGAGGTCGCGCCACAGGTCGTCCACCCCTTCGATCCCGACGCTCAACCGGAGCAGCCCGTCGGAGATGTTCGCGGCGGCCCGATCGGCAGGAGGCATGGTGGAGTGCGTCGTCGACGCCGGGTGAACGAGCAGGCTTCGCACGTCGCCGAGGCTCACGGCGTGGGTGATGGTGCGGACCCCCTCGAGCACGCGACGCCCGGCGTCGAGCGTGGATTCTCCGCCCCGCCCCGGCCGCAGCTCGAAGGAGAGGAGCGCCCCGTAGGCATGCATCTGGCGCGTCGCCAGGGAGTGCCCCGGATGGGCGCGGAGCGACGGATGGTGCACGACGGCCACGTAGGGATGGGCGGAGAGCCTCGCGGCGAGGGTGGCGGCCGAGGCGCACTGCTGGCGCTGCCGCAGGGCGAAGGTGCGGAGGCCCCGGGAGACCAGGAAGGCGGTGAAGGGCGAGAGGACGCCGCCGAATCCCTTCACCACCAGATCGCGGACGCGCGCGACACGCTCCCGATCGCCGCAGACGCACCCGCCGATGGCGTCGCCGTGGCCGCCGAGGCCCTTGGTCATGGAGTGCACGACCAGGTCCACGCCGAGGGCCCGCGGCGTCTGCGCGAAGGGCGTGGCGAAGGTGTTGTCGGCCACCGTCGAGAGCCCGCGCACTTGCGCCAGCGCGACCACCGCGCCGATGTCGGCCACGGCGAGGTTTGGGTTGGCGGGGGTCTCGATGTAGAGCACGCGCGTGCTGGGACGCAGCGCGGCCTCGTAGGCCCCGGGTATCGTGGCGTCGACGAAGGTCGTCTCGATGCCGAAGCGAGGGAGGCGCTCGCGCAAGAGGCGCGCGCTCTCCGCGTACATGGAGCGCGGGGCGACGATGTGGTCGCCCTGTCCGCACAGCGCCAGCAGCGTGCCGCTCACCGCGGCCATCCCGCTCGACGTGGCGCAAGCGTCCTGTGCGCCCTCCAGGGCGGCGAGCTTCTCCTCCAGCGCCTCGACCGTGGGGTTCGCCCAGCGTCCGTAGATGTACGCGTCGTTCTTTCCCTGGAAGGCGTCCGCGGCCTCCCGAGCACCGGTGAAGCCGAAGGCGCTGGAGAGGACGATGGGGACGTCGAGCGCCTGGGTCGTGGCATCGGGGTGGTCGCCGGCGTGCACGCACAAGGTGGCGAGGGCAGCAGCACGCCCGTCGAGCTGCGTTTCGTAGGAGAGGGTGTCGTCGATCACCGGACGCCCAGGTTAGCAGGGAGCAGCCGGCGGTCGCTATGGCACGAACTTGGAGAGGAGCCGGATGTACTTGGCCTGATAGCCATCGTCCGGTTCGGTCACCTCCCACGAGTCGAGCGGCCAATCGTCGTTGAAATCGCGATAGGACTTCTGATCCGGCTGTCCCCCGGGC
>Ga0302178_10004313_pt1 | contig 10349 bp, 11 predicted proteins | sample I_Palsa_E1_3_FD_198790 | JGI IMG/M metagenome (GOLD analysis project Ga0302178, IMG submission 198790) | Peat permafrost microbial communities from Stordalen Mire near Abisko, Sweden - I_Palsa_E1_3 | ecosystem: Environmental > Terrestrial > Soil > Palsa > Peat permafrost | place: Sweden... | reverse complement strand
CAAACGGCCCTTGTGGGTCGGCTACAGCCGACCGCATCGGGTTGCGATGTGCCGGTTGCATGAGGCGCTGACTGGGTACACCCAGCCATTGCTTGGGCGTCCCCGAGCGGCAGGGATCGGGCGAACACGGGGCGTAGGCGGCGGGATAAATGTTGCGCCGCGCGATACACCAGAGGCGGGTGGCTTCCAAAGGCGAGATGTCGTAACGGCTTGGCGCTACGTGCTTTTCGAGAGCCGTGCTGGCAATCCTCAGCGAGAGAGTGGTCCGGACGTCGTGCCGGTGCCAATCGGCATATTGCCTCAACATTTCCGCAATGTTTTGCTTCATCAGTCTTACTGAGCATGTGCCTTTCCGCTCATCGCGGCATCGAAATCTGTTCAAGCGGCAATGATCGCGTCGCCGGGCGCCATTACCTTCAGGCGTACACCGCAGCCAGTACAGAAAAGGCCGGCTGGACCCTTACGCTGGGGCGCTTTAGCATGCTCGCACACCAGCTTCGGAGGGCATCGTACTCCGCTGGTACCTGCAGCTTCACTATCGCCGCAAAGATCAAACCACCGATGACGGTGATGTCGGCCATAGAGAAGGCCTCTCCGGCGACGAACGGATGCTGTTTCAGCACGTCGTCGAAGTAGCGCATCCCTCTCAGGGCTTTGTCGCGCTGACGGAAGCCCCATTCGGCGTTCTGATAAATCTCGACGTCGGGTCCAAGCCCCGGCGTACCGTGGTGGAAGTAGACACTGATCGCGTCGAGCAGCTCCAGTTCCGCGCGCTTGCTCATCATGTGGATCAAGCCTTTTTCGAGCGGTGTCCTGCCGGTAAGCGTGGGTGCGCCGTCGAGCGTATCGAGGTATTCGGTAATGGCCGTGCACTCGGCAATGACGGTTCCGTCGTCGAGTTCGAGCACCGGCAGCGTGCCCGAGTAGTTCTTCTGCGCGATGAACGTGGGCTTTTTGTGCTCCCCTTTATAAAGGTCGACCATTACGAACTGGACACGCGAATGCAGGTTTTTCTCGGCCAGCGCGATACGGACGCGAGTCGGGTAAGGTCCTCGGGGGAAATCATAAATTGTCATAGTTGACGACTGGGCGGAGTCGAAACTGGGTATGCTGGAAGTCATGGCTTGCCTCTCTTCAAGGTGATTGCAGCGGGCTGGACGACGTGAGAGCGCGGCGCCCATGAAGCTACCTAACGTTCGTTAGGGTTACATTAGAGAGTATAATCCGTGATGTCAACACCCATTCCGTTACGAGGGCAAAAGCAGTGAAGAACGACGCAGGTGCGAACTCCAGGGAAAGAATCCTGCAGGCTGCTACAAAGCTCGCGCAGGCACACGGCTATAGCGGGTTGAACTTTCGCGACCTGGCGGCCGGCGTGGGTATGAAGCCCGCAAGTATCTACCATCACTTCACCAACAAGGCCGACCTTGGCGCCGCCGTAGCGAGGCGCTACTGGGAGGACTCATCGGTTGGCCTCGATGCTTTGCGAGCTGAATCGACAGACCCGCTTCATTGCCTGCAGCAATATCCGGAGACCTTTCGCAAGGCGCTTGAAAACGACAATCGCATATGCCTGTGCAGCTTCATGGCGGCCGAGATCGATGACCTGCCGGAAGTGGTGAGAAAAGAAGTCCAGACCTTTGCCGACGTGAACGTTGCGTGGCTGAACAAGGTTCTAGCCGCCTCGAAAGTAGTCGGTCCCAAAGGACGCGAACAGCGGGCTCGCGCCATCTTCGCTGCCATCGCCGGTGCTCAGCTCATAGCGAGAAGCCGTTCGGACATCTCGCTTTATGACGCGCTAATTGACGGTTATCGTGCGTCCGGCCTCCTGCCAGCGTAGCCCAGCAATCGCTCGTGCATACATCACCCGAAGTTCTCCATCGGGTCCTGATCACATCGCCAGAACTATGCTCGCGCGTCGCGTCAGGCAGTAGCCGGCCAACCGCGGCCGTAGGTAGCGCCGGGATAAATTCCTCTGAAACGGACAGTCGCGCGATCGGCAACGAGCGAACTAGGGCAACTGAGGATAGTGAGGAATTGCCTGACTGAGGCAAACCCATGATTGTGCACTAGACGTCCAGATATCCAGCATCGGCTGAAACTCCGACGGATTGTCCAGCGTAGGGAAACGGATGGACATAACTTCTGGCGCAGTCTCGCCACGTGTGAACAGAGGAGAGCCGCAATCGGAACAAAAGCTGCGAGTCGCGAGCCTGCCACTGCCAGCACGAACCGAGTACGTCTTCGGCGTGCCGGTGATCGCCATGTCCGATACCCGCACGATGAAGCCGGAAGCGAAAGGAGCACCACTTGAGCGCTGGCAGTCTTGGCAGTGGCAGTTGAGCGTCGCAACTGGCGCACCTGAGCAAACATAGCGGATCGATCCACATGCACACCCGCCGGAAAATGGAGCAGTCATGTCGCTGTTTCCTCCTGTCGCCTAACCCGTTTTCTCTGCCATCTGACAGGTGCCCCGCTAGAAGCTTCTATTTGGCACTCCCTCATCGCCCGCGCAGTGTAGCGCCGCCGACATCACAAGGCAAATGGCCGGTTTCACACTCGCGAACGTCCGGTTACGGTAATCTTGATTGCCCGCTATGGGTCGAGCATGGTCTGTCGCGTAGTGCGTAGTTCCCATGTCCGCATAACTTGCAAAGGCCATCGCTGACCGATCTGCTCACGCCCGATGGTGGCACCTGAGACGCGTGGGCGAGCGGCCCATGACGCTGGTCGTCGGCGACTTCAAGTCTGGTGCGCAGGAGTGGGTGTACGCCAGTGTGTGATTTGTAGCAGCCTTGACTCGAAGTACTTCATCGCCTCTCGCGCTGCCCTGGACGGTTGTCTGCGAGGGGCCACGGCCAGCACGAGTGTCAATGGCTTCAGATGCGGTTCGTGCAGCGGCACGAAAGCAAGCTTGCCCTGTGCAGTATCTGCCGCGACATCCAGCCAACTTAGCACGCCGATACCCACGCCTTGACGGATGAGCGAGCGCATCATCAGCGTGTTGTTGCATGCCATGAAGCGCTCGACGTCGTTCCCCGCGCGTTGATAGACCGCTTTGGTGCCGTGCGAGGATGCGTCGCCGGCGGAGCCGCCTGCTCGTTTTGCGGTTTTTCATGTCATTCAATGTTTGAATCCGGAAGTCTACGACACCCTCCTTTGCTGGAGCTGGTGTGCGACCGGGCAACAGTAGCGCTATTCCGGCGGAAACCGAATCTGCGAGAAATGCCGCCCGGCCCGAATCGCCCGGCGTTCGATATCGGCTGCCGATTCGATCAGACCGTGCTGCTCAAGGAGCAGCAGGAACGCGCGGGTTGAGACCTTGCGGCAGTTATCCGGCAACAGGAAGCTGGTGCGGGCGATCTTGTGGTCCCCGAGCAGAAAGACGCCGGTTCGTTCGGCAACAAGGCCAAACTCGCTCATCGCTTCCTGTATCGCGAGTTCACCGAGATTTGCCTTGCGGCCGGGCGGGACCGCACGGGACTGCAAGTAGTGGTGACAGACCTTCGTTTCGACAACCGGAACGCCACTGTCACGTGTCCATGCGGCGATACGTGCGCTTGTCGGCGTCTCGTTGCGTGTGACTTCGTGCAGCACCATGTCGACCAGCCCGATTGACCAGGCGGGTTTCAGCAGCAGATCAAGGGCATCGGCGTAGGCGAGCGTGATCAGGGGCCCCACATCAGGAAGCAGGGTAACCGTCGTGTCGGTCGCCATCCGCTATCTGGGCAGCGCGTTCAGGTCGTCGACCATGCGACGTGTGCTCAACTCCGGCAGTCGCGGCATCGGCAGGTGGGCCTGAGCCATGTACAGGAACAGGTCTTCGTCGGTGTCGATGCCCAGCGCATTCATCGCCTGCTTGTCGTCGATGCGGCCGAGCGAGAAATCGATCAGGGTGCGAAAGTTCTGGTTGCCGCTGGCTTCCGCTGCCTCAAACGTCTCGACCAGATAGCGCAACTCGGCGTTGAACAGCGCGTTCACGGACGTATCCGATTTGGCGGCGAGAATCTTGGTGCGTTTGAGCAGGTCGCGATCGACAGCACCGGTGAAATTAACGGTTTCGGCCATGATGGTGCCTGCATCCAGAATGAACGCTGAGCGTAACACGCACTTATGTGTAGCACGTAATTATGTGTAGCACGTAATTATGTGTGAAAGAATCGCGGGATTGGCGAGGCGCGACTGGTTGGCAACCGCGATGCCGTTGTGCCACCGAAAGCGAAAGCTGTGTCAGCCAAGTGTGAAACTTGTGCCGTAGTTTCTGAAGCCCGCGGGCGGCGGCGCTCAACCACCCGAAAACAACTGGCAATGGCTTGCCTGTTTTGTGGATCTCGCGCAGAGCGTGAGGCCCAAGGCGGAACTGCGGTTGCTGTCAATAAATACCCTGGAAATCAGGGGTGAATCATGCCGGAAACGGCGAGAGAGCGATCCGCTAATGTCGCATCGCTCTGCCTGTGCGCAAGTACGTCCAGCATTTATTTTCTAGCGACCTCTTCCAGGGGAGCACCCGCACGCGATAGCCGTTGCGCTCGGGTCGGCAAGCGCACAGGCTGGGCTTGCCGGAGCGCGCCAGCGCTGTTCAATCGCGGGGTTCGAGACATTTACACCTTAAATCCCCGCGGATTGTGCTTCTGGCAGCGGCAGTGGTCCACACACGTGCGCTCGATACCGAAGCCACCTGCCATCCGGGCAGCTTAACGAAGGGGCGTTGTCTACGCCGGAGATCAGGGTAGAGTGGCAACTGACCGTGAGGTTTGGTAGTCCGTCAACGCTGATATATGCACTGTTAAATCATATTCTACGAGTCGCGATTACAAACGTAACACGCTGTTGCATGCGGCAATTCGCCGCCGAGGCTAAACTGCGACGCAGTGCCTCCGGAGTTTGTTGGAGGAGTCAGTATGTTCCAATATAGGAGACATGACTTCATATGAAAAATATAACAATCAGACAACTAAAGGCTTTCGAAAGTGTTGCGCGCAATCTGAACTTTTCCCGGGCAGCCGAAGATTTGCACCTCACCCAGCCGGCCGTATCGATGCAGGTGAAGCAGGTGGAGGATCAGGCGGGGTTGCCGCTGTTTAGCCATGTGGGCAGGCGGATCCTGCTCACCGAGGCCGGCAAGCTGCTACTGCGTCATAGCATGGTGATTCTGGCGGATCTGAAAGCCGCCGAGCAGTCGATAGCGAACCTGCGGAGCGGCGACGCGCAGCGTCTGCGGGTTGGACTGATTACCTCGGGCAGCTATTTCTTTCCGCGTCTGATCGGCGCATTCATGCAGGGCAGGAGCCATATCGATCTGGACCTGACGGTGCGTAGTCGCGATCAGCTCATCGGCTTGCTGCGAAGCGACCAGATAGATCTCGCCGTGATGGTGCACGCGCCTGATGACCCAGCCATTCTGGCCGAGACGTTCGCACCGAGTTCCTTCGTCCTGGTATCGGCCCCGACACATCCGCTCGCTGACGAACAGGACATTCCCTATGCGCGTATCGCACTCGAATGCCTGATCGTCAGGGAGAGCGGTACCGACACGCGCAGTGCTGCTAACGATACGTTCCGCAGCCGTGCATCGTCGCCGCGTTTCATGGAGATCGGTTGCGCCGAAGCGATCAAGCAGTCGGTCATGGCAGGCATGGGTATCAGCTTTCTGTCGGCGCAGGCGGTTCAGTCAGAAGTACGCGCTGGTTTGCTCAAGGTGCTCGATGTGCAGGGTTTTCCGCTTAAGCGCCACTGGTGCGTGGTCCATCGCGCGGACCGCCATCTGCCGCCATCAGCCGTCGATTTCCGGCAGTTTCTTCTCGACGAGGGCGGCGAGCGGCTCGAACATTTGACGGGGATCGACAAGGTGCATACGGGCATGGATCTTCCATCTCCTGACGACTCGGCTCGAGAAACACAAACGATTGCCACCATGAGCGCCCGCCACGAGGTCGCCCTTCGTACGCGTGCACTCTTACGAGACGACGGATTGCCAGATAAGCATCACGTTCAGGGCCAGAATCACGCCGGTGGCGACGACGGCAGTGCCGGTCAGCTTGCGGCCCGCCGTAAATCCGCCCATCACTGAGCGGCGCGACGAGAGGACGACGAGAGCGACGAGCGGAACCGGCAGAATGATGCTCAGTACGATCTGGCTATCGATCATGGCGTTCATGGGATTGCACGTCATACAGACGATCACGGCCGGCACCATCGTGATGAGGCGTCGCAGGAGTACTGGCGTCTTGAATCCGACAAAGCCCTGCATGATGTTCTGGCCGGCCATCGTGCCCACGACGGAACTGGAGATGCCCGACGCCAGCAGCGAGACGAGGAACAGCGCGGCTGCACCGGTGCCCAGAACGGGAGTCAGGGTGTGATAGGCCACCGCGATGTCGGAGATACCTGGCGCCTTCTTGCTGAAGACGGAAGCGGACATCGTCACCATCGCCAGATTCACGAAGCCGGCGAAGCCCAATGCGATCACTACTTCGCGGTTCGAAAAGCGCACCAGCTTGCGGCGTTGATAATCGTTGCGAGCCGGCGCACGGTTCTGCGTCAGACCCGAGTGCAGGTAAATCGTATGCGGCATGATGGTGGCGCCAACGATACCCACCGCGAGCATCAATGCCTCGTTGCCGTGAAGATGGGGCACGAAGGTATGAAAGATCGCGGCATGCCAGTCAGGCGGCGCAATGACAAGCTCGCACAGATAACTCAGACCGATAACGGTGATCAGTGCGGCGATGACGATTTCGAGCGGACGGAAGCCTTTTTTGTCGAGCGTCAGGATGCCGACCGTGATGACACCCGTGATTAGCAGACCCCATCCTATCGCAAGATGGAAAAGCAGCGAGATGCCCATCGCGGCGCCCATGAATTCGGCCAGATCGGTCGCCATTGCGGCAATTTCCGAACCGATCCACATCCCGATGACGAGCGGACGCGGAAACTCGTCGCGACACAATTCTGCGAGACTGCGGCCAGTTACGATCCCGATTTTCGCGGACATCGCCTGAAACAGCATCGCCACGAGGCTCGAGACCAGCACCACCCAAAGCAGTTCGTATCCGTAGGTTGAGCCGGCCTGGATGTTGGTCGCAAAGTTGCCCGGGTCCATGTAGCCGACCGAGGCGATTACCGCCGGACCCGCAAATGGCAACAGCGCACGCACGCCGCGGCGGTTGTTGTCGAGCGTGTCGCGCATCGCTGTGACCGTGTCGGCCGTTGCTTCTCCAGAAAGAGCGTAGCTGGCGGTTCGTTTAATTGCCATCAACATGATGAGCGCCTCTTCACGGTGTTGCGTGGTATCGATAGGGACCGACTGCTTCTGCCCGGACATCGGAGCGGGACTGCATCGAATCGGGGTGGGGCGCCGCAGTCCGCAGTTCTGATTGAACCCGCGGGCGCACGGCGCCACTTACTGCAGGACGGTCGTGCTTACGCAATCACGTCGCGGCGCTGCTTCAGGTTGTGGATCGCGTCGAGGGTTTCGTCGTCGACACGCAAATGCTCCTTGAGCATTTGACGCGGCACATTAGCCAGCCACTGGGACAGGGTCACCTCCGAGAAGTGGTCCGACTTGAAAATCTCGACGAACACGAGATCCTCCTTACCGGTGTTCTTGATGTAGTGACCGAGGTTTTTCTCCACGTAGCCCACGTCCCCCGGGTTGAAGTCCACCGTCTGTGCCGCGGGGCCCGTATTGAACACGGTCATGCGGCCGGTGCCTTTGATGAAGTACTGCCATTCATCGTTGTCCGGGTGCCAGTGCAATTCACGCAGACCACCCGGCCGCACCGTCACGAGTGCGGCTGCCACGGTCTTCGAAATCGGGAAGTTGCGGCTGTCGACAATGCGCACTTCGCCGCCCGCGCTTGAAATGGTCGGCGCCATCGAGCCCATACGGAAAATAGACGGGTGATCCGGGCGGCCTGCCGGCGACGCGCAGTACTCCTGATCTGCTGCGAGGGGACCGGCCTTTGCTCCCTGATAGATCCACAGCTGGTCGAGCGGGATTTCCTTGAATTTTTCGGCCGGCACACCGAAGTTCTGGGCCAGAATCTCCGGCGGGGTGTGCGCGAACCAGTCCGTTACCATCAGCGTGTTGAATTCGCCAGCCGCGCCGTTATCGAAGGCCAGCACGAATTCGCCGCCGTTGTCACCCAGCCCTTGCAGCGAGTGCGGAAGACCCGGCGGGAAGTACCAGATGTCGCCGCTTTGGACATCGGCGACTTCAGCGCGGCCCCTGGTGTCGATGGTCGTGATACGAACCTCGCCGCTGACCATGATGGCCCACTCGGCCTGCTGGTGCCAGTGCAGTTCACGCACGCCGCCCGGTCCGAGGCGCATGTTCACGCCGGCGATGTCCTTTGATACAGGGAACGCCTTCGTCGTCACTTCGCGTGCCCAGCCACCCGCCTGAATGCGCTTGTGCGCTTCGTTGAAGGATGCCCATGGAATCGGCATGCCACCGACATCGGTGGGCGGCGGGTTGTTGAACGACGGCAAAACGTCGCGCAGTTGCGGATTCTGCGGACCGGGCTCGGAAATCGCAGCAGGCGTCGAGTTGATACTTCCTTGCGCAGGACGATCCGGGTTGCCGAATTCCGCGGCTTTGGCAGCTGCCGACGCACCGAGTGCGACCGCCCCTGCGGCTGCTCCGGCCAGGACACTGCGACGCTTCATATCAGTCATGCTTTCTTCTCCTAACTATCCGTTTTTCGTCAATTCCTGGTGACTGGGATGAAGTCCCGTGTAACGCAGGATGCAGGGCAGAACCGGCGAGCTTCCGTGTTGCAGTGAACCGTCGGTCGACATGAGGCTCACTGCACGGGCGGGACCGTCGTCATTCGTTCCGTGGCGCAAATATTAAAAAGTTGGCGCACGAATAACCAATCAGGAATTATTGCGGAAGCTATAAGCACGTTTGATACACCGCCGATGCAAATCGCCTTACGATCTGCGCCTGACCTGTAGCACTCAGGTGGGGTTGGCGGGTCGGTTCCATACAAACGAAAGGAGTGTGATTATGGGTAGCCTCAGCATTACTCACTGGCTGATCGTTCTGGCGATCGTCGCGCTTGTCTTCGGTACAAAGAAGATCCGCAATCTCGGTTCGGACCTAGGCGGCGCAATCAAGGGCTTCAAGGAAGGGTTGCAGGAGAGTGAAGCCGTTGCGGCGCAGACGGTCCCGATTCCTGCCGAGCCTGCTATCGACGCGCAGACGCGTCGTACTGCTTCGCAACAATGAGCCCGTTGGCCTGATTTTCAGTCCAGCAATGTGGAGATACGGTTGCCATGCTTGATTTCGACATTTCCAAACTGGCCGTCATCGGCACTGTCGCGCTGGTGGTGCTCGGGCCGGAGAGACTTCCCCGCGTTGCGCGTACCGCCGGTACGCTGCTAGGACGGGCGCAGCGTTACATCGCTATCGTGCAGGCGGAAGTGGATCAGCAGATCCGGATGGACGATCTGCGCAAATTCAAGGACGGTGTCGAGCGGGCTGCCGGCGATATGCAGACCACCGTCGACCGTACCGTTCGCCAGCATGTGGGCGAACTGCAGGCGGGCGTCGATGCTGCGGCGGCAGATCTCAGCGAAGGCTTGTCCGGCGTCTATCTGCCGTCGGTCCACGAAAGTGCAGGTGATTTGCAGAGCGAATTATTCAAGGCTCGACCGCCGTCGTTGCCGGCTTTGGTGCAGGGCGCAAGCCCGAACCATTCGGCTGGCTGGGTGGCGGATCTGCCGGTCGCGCCGAATTCTACCGGTCGGCGTGTGCGGGCGAAGTGGCACGGTACGGCATCAGCAGGCCGACGTGGCGCCGTCAAGCGCAGTCGCATCGTCTCGATGGCCGCCAGCAAGGCCATGGGGCGGGATATTGACCGAGTCGCGTAAAAAGAACCCCACCCTGGTAATCCTCAAGCCGAGTGTTCGATTGTGGAAATGATATATTTGGTAAGGTTTTCCGGAATGTTTATTCCGGCTAAAACAGCCCACAAACATAACACCAGGCCCGTGGCCGAGAAAAATGAAAAAAGTCAGTCGGCCAGGGGTTGCTATCGCGGTTGTGTTATCGGCTCTGCTGATGGGGTGCGGCCCGGGAGGCGGAAGCAGCTCGCCTCCGGCTGCTAACCAGGCAGCGTTGAGCGCGGATCAGAAAGCATTCGAACAGTTCACGTTAGCGCCGAATGCCTCATACGACATCGAATGGTCGTTGCCGGCTTCGGGGACACCAGTGAGCGGCACCAATTTTCTGTTTCAATCGCATGCGTCGATCGCCGCGTCGCCGTCCAACGCTGGGACGCAGCAACTGAACGGCACCCCGCCGGTGTCGATTGCCAATTCGCTGACTGTTCCGACCACGC
>Ga0302178_10004305_pt1 | contig 10367 bp, 10 predicted proteins | sample I_Palsa_E1_3_FD_198790 | JGI IMG/M metagenome (GOLD analysis project Ga0302178, IMG submission 198790) | Peat permafrost microbial communities from Stordalen Mire near Abisko, Sweden - I_Palsa_E1_3 | ecosystem: Environmental > Terrestrial > Soil > Palsa > Peat permafrost | place: Sweden... | reverse complement strand
GGGGCGGGGGGGCCCCGCCACCCCGGTGGCGGACGGTGGCCGCTGACCTCACATGTTCCTGACGAAGCTGCCAGTTGCGTAGCCATGCCAGACGCCGTTCGGCGGCGGACTGATGGCGCAGCTCTGCCAGTTGCTGCCGGGGTTCCAGTCCCGGTAGGGAGAGACGTCTTCCTGGCAGTGATAGAGCGGGACAGTCGGGCTGTCGGTCAGGTAGAGGTTGGTCCCGAGCTTGCCGGTGGTGCAATTGCCGCTGGTGTAAGCCCAGATCTTGGTTCCGGCCGCCCACCACCAGTTCGGGATGAGGTCCACAGTCTTGGGCGCGGTGAAGCATGCGTCCTCGGCCTGGCCGTTCTGGTTCACCCCGTCGACCTGGATGGAGTACACGGTGCCGATGTAGTCGTCGAACACCAGCTGGGCTGCCTCCGGAGGCGCCGACGGGGAGCTGGCGCCGTCGGCCACCGTGAAGCCGTCGTGGTAGGGATCGCCCGCCGACGGGGAGGCGATGACCACGGTGTCGGAGTTGTTGACCATGAAGACCTGGTGGAGGGCGGCACCCGGGGCAGCGGTCAGCAGCGGCTGCCATGCCTGGGTGCCGGGGGCCGCGGTGCTGTAGTAGCCCGGCTCGAAGGTCACATTGGTGGTGGAGGCCAAGGTGGCGAGATCGCTGACGCTGGGGCAGTTCACCACCGTGCAGGGCCGCTCGTGGATGGCCTCGGCGCTCAGGCCCGAGGAGTTGTAGCTCACCGTCCTGCCGCCGTGCTGGCCGGTGGTCAGGTCGTAGACCGTCATCTGCCAGGTGCCGGGCGAGGCCTCCTCCACCAGGCCCTCGATCTTATCGCCCGGGTGAACGGCCAGCCCGGGGATGATGACCGGGCCGGCGGGCAGGATCTCGGCCCACGCGTAGTACTGCGCGGTGCCGCCGACGTTGTTAGCCGCGGTGCCGTCCTGCACCAGGGTCGCGTCAGTGGCGCCATTGGCGCCATTGGCGCCGCCGATCCCCACCCAGTCGGAGGAGTACTGGTCGCCGGACGGCGTGGTGTTCACCGTGGGCACCGTCCAGTAGTCCCGGATGGCCGTGTACGTGCCCGGGGTGCCCGTCGTCTGGAAGTAACCCGACCAGTTGTAGTAATAGGCCGCGGTGGCGCCCGCGACCGCCGGGGCGCGCACCCTTGCTGGTGCCGGGGCCCGGAGCGCGCAGCCCGCGCAGGTTATGTGATGCGGCCGGGTCGTGACGGCATGCGCCGCCGCGGGAGCCAGCAGCATCGTGGCGGCGAGCAGGCCGAGCAGGGCGGCCAGCGGCAGTGCTGCCGCCCGCCGCTTCCGGTGCCCTCGCGGGCCGCCGCCGACCGTGGCGGCGGTGGCCGGGGTGATGACTGGATTTGTCATGGTCGTTCTCCCTTTCTGAGGTTTTACGGGGAAATGCGGTGCGGGCCATCGCAGGTCACCGCGGTCAGCAGGCAGAGCACGAAGGCGAGCGGCCCCGCCGCTGCGCGATGCACGCGGGGAGCGTCCCGGGCGGCCCGGAGAAGGGGCAGGCACCGGTTGCATGTGTGCTGCCATTGGTGTCTCCTTGCTCTCCGTGTAAGCCGGGGATTCCCGCCGTGCTCCCAGGCTGCCCGGGCGGGCTTGGCCACGGCAGGGGTCAACTGACCCCTTTGGATGCATGAAGACGACCTGTTGGGCGACGACCTGTTGGGAGGGTGAGCGCGCTGTGGCGTCTAACGTGCGCTGCGGCGCCTGGACGCCGGGCGTTAGCTGGCGCGCCGGTCAGGTAGTCAGGCAGCTCACGAGAACTATCAGCGTCGCTGGGACTCCGCTGCGGTAACAGCGGCAGCAAAGTCCCAGCCACGCTCCTGGCCGTCCGCCGGTCCGCTGAGGTCACCGCCAGTCCGCTGAGGTCACCGTAGCCGGAGCCGCACCACCCGCTACGAACAGGAACCAGCACACCCGATGACGGCCCGCTGGCACCAGGCAGTACTCACAATCCGCTATTGCCGCCGACCGAAGTGCACCGTGCGCGGCTCCAGGCGCGCATGCCGATTCGGGCGTGGGTGATGCCTGCGGCTGTCCCGGCGAGGCAAGTACAGAACACCACGTGCTGGTGCGCGGAGAGCGGACATGGTTGGCGCCCGGACTGGGCTGGCTCTTGAGGTCGCTGTGGCCGCAGGCTCATTTTCGGTTCTCGGGCCAGCGGTGCTGGCTGCGGAGGCTGGCGCTGTCACGGCGGTGCTGCAGGTACTGGCGTTCGGCGGTGTCGTGGGTCAGATCGATCGCGCTGTCGTAAGCGGCTACGGCTTCCTCGGTGCGTCCGAGCTGGTCCAGCAGGTGCGCGCGGGTGGCTCGGGCGGGCTGGAAGCGGCGGGCGTGCTGGCCGGCGTCCTGGAGCAGGGCGTCGAGCGTGGCGAGACCGGCTGCGGGGCCCTCGACCTCTGCGGTGACAGCGGCGAGCGCGACGCCGCTGCCGAGCGACGGCGCGATCGTGTGCAGCACGCGGTGCAGGGTCAGCAGGGTCGGCCAGTCTGTCGTGCCGGCCCGTCGCCGGGCGCAGTGCACGGCCTGGATCGCGGCCTCGAGCTGGAAGCGCCCCAGATGCCTCCGCGCGTGCGCCACCCGTAGGTGTTCATGCGCCCGTTCGATCAGGCGGGAGTCCCACAGCGACGGGTCCTGGTCGGGCAGTGGGACGAAACTTCCGTCCGCGTCCAGACGCGCCGGGGCGCGCGACGCTGAGAGCTGGACAAGAGCGGCGAGCCCGTGCGCCTCCGGATCACCGGGCACGCACCTGGTGAGCACCTCGGCGAGGTGCAGTGCCTCCGAGGGCACTTGACGGGCCTGTGGCCCGGTCGTCGCCCAGTCGATGACATACGCGCCATAGACCGCCTCCAGGACCGCGGTCATCCGCGCCGGGAGGTTAGCCCGGTCCGGGATACGGAACGGAATGCGGGCGGCCTTGATGCGCCTCTTCGCCCGGACCAGGCGCGTCGCCATCGTCGAGGCCGGCACCGAGAAGGCCCGGCCGACCTGCTCGGCGGTGAAGCCGAGCACCGTGTTGAGCATGAGAGGCGTGTGCGCGGCGCGTTCGATTGCCGGATGCGCGCACACGAGCATCAGTTCAAGCCGCCGGTCGGGGATCGCGTCGACGTCGAGGTCGTCGGCATGTGCAAGTGAGTCCTGCTCGCGGTCGAGCGGGAAGGCCCGCTGAGCCTGCGCGGACTTCCAGTGGTCGCGCAGCCGGTTACGGGCAACGGTCAGCAGCCACGCGTCGGGGCTGGCCGGCACCCCATGGGCGGGCCACGTACGCAACGCGCGCTCGAAAGCGTCCGCGAGGGCGTCTTCCGCAGCGGCGATATCGCTCGCCGAAGCGGACAGGAGCGCGAGCAGCCGCCCGTAACTGTCGCGTGCCGCCATTCCAGCGGCGCGGGCCGCCGGCCCCGTCGCGCACCGACCGGGACCGGCTACCCAGCATCCATCGCCTGGCGTCAGCGCGTCCACCGGCCCTTGACCAGCGCGGTCGCGGTCGGGCGTACCTCGATCACGCCCCACTGGGCGCCGGGACACTTCTCGGCCCAGCCGATGGCCGCGTCGAGATCGGGCACGTCCAGGACGAACACCCCGGCCAGCGCCTCCTTCGTCTCGGCGAAGGGCCCGTCCTGCACCCGCAAGACTCCTTCTCGGCTGGTGACGGTCGTCGTCGCGGCGGCCGGCTGCAGCACGTCGCCCGACAGCAGCACCCCCGCCTCCGCCAGCGCGCGGCCATAAGCGCCGAAAGCCTCCATCGCCTCGGCGATCGCCTCCTCGCTGATCTCTCCCTCGGCCGGCTCCCGGTAATGCATCAGCAGCACGTATCGCATCGTCGTCTCCTCTGATCCCAATGTCACCCCCGCGGCGACATCTGCACTGAGATGACGATCGAACCTCGCTCAGATCGTCACTCGGGAAGAAAGACCCGCCGCGCGCACCCCGCAGGTGCCCGGCGGGCTGAATCAGCATGACGGCCAGGTAACCCGCCCCGGTCTGACCCCGGCCGCCGGACACGGGTGACCGACGTCGCCGTTAAGAAAAAGCATGCGGGGCGTCGCGGGATGGCGGGGCGCGGCTAGCCGCCGCGCTGACGCGAGCCGGCCGGCGGCCTGCCCGGCCGTGCGGGGCGAGCGGGACGCGCGGGGCGGCTGGCGGGATCCGCGGGACGTGCGGGACGCTCGGGGCGGCCCGGACGCGCGGGACGGCTGGCGGGCTCGTCGTGGCGGCGGGCCTCGGCGACGACCTGTCGCCAGGCCTCGCGCGCCTGCTTGATGGCCGCGAGCACCTGCTTGCGTGCCTCGCTGGCGGCATCGGCCGCGGCCTTGAGCTGCTCCCGGCCGCTGCTCCCCTGGACGGCCATGCCGAACGACCACAGCCCGGTGTCGATGAGCCGGGCCGCCCGGCGGACCTCGGCGAGCACCTGGTCCCGCACCTCGGCCGGCGAGCGGGTGCCGTCGGAGTATTTCCGGGTGGCCCGGAACATCACCCGCCACAGGCCGGCGACGGCGGCGGCGGCGATCTGCGGCTCGGGATCGTCGGGGTCGACCCCGGCCCGGCTCGCCATCGCCCGCGCGGCGACCTCAGTCAGGCGCTCCATCATGTCGCCCTGGGCGGCCCGCAGCGCCGGGGTCCGCTCGAACAGCTCGTAGAACCGGTGGATCAGGCTCAGGTCAGGGACCTCGCCGTGCTCGGAATCCCAGTGGTCATAGAGCTGGGACACCTGGTCGCTGATCAGCCCGACGACGGAGTCGATGGGCGAGATCGGGGCGCCGCCCGGGCCGAGGGCGCTGCGGATGGCCTGCGCCATGGCCTCCTCCCGGTCAAGGATGAGCGACTCCTTGGTCGGGAAGTAGTTGTAGATCGTCTTTTCGGATACCTCGCAGGCGGCGGCCACCTCGGAGACCCGGACCTCGTCGAAGCCCCGCTCGACGAACATCATCGTGGCCGTGTCAGAGATGAGCTGGCGCATCAGCCGCTTCTTGCGCTCGCGCAGCCCCTCTCCCGGAACGCGCGCCGCGCTGGCCTGCCCGGCAGCGGCCCGGGGGCCCGGGCGGAAGTCCGCAGGCGGCTCGACACTCACGGGTCCATCGTACCGGCGTTCGCCGCTAAGTATCTAGTTGCAGAAATTTTTCTGTGTCTGTATGTTTGCTGTAACTAAAGGAGACCGCGATGACCCCACCCGAGCTGACCGTCATCACCGACGGGCTGACTAAGCGCTTCGGCGACCTCGTCGCCGTCGACCACATCGACCTGCGGGTGGAGGCGGGGACCGTCACGTCCCTCCTCGGCCCTAACGGGGCGGGCAAGACGACGGTGGTGCGGATGCTCGCCACCCTGTCCGAGCCGACCAGCGGGATCGCGATCGTCTGCGGCCACGACGTGGTACGGGAGGCCGACGCCGTGCGCAGCGCGATCTCCATGACCGGGCAGTTCGCCGCGCTGGAGGACAACCTCACCGCCCGGGAGAACCTGCTGCTCATGGCGCGGCTGCGCGGGTACGGCCGGGGGGCCGCCGGCCGCCTGGTTGAGTCCCTCATCGACCGTTTTGATATCGGCGAGTTCCGCGACAAGCTGATCAAGGCTGTGTCGGGCGGCCAGCGGCGGCGGGTCGACCTGGCCGCCAGCCTGGTGGTCCAGCCCCAGCTGCTGGTGCTCGACGAGCCGACCACGGGCCTTGATCCCCGCAGCCGCCAGGTCGTCTGGTCGACCGTCCGCGACCTGGTGGACGAGGGCGTCACTCTGCTGCTCACGACGCAGTACCTGGAGGAGGCCGACGCGCTGGCCGACGACATCGTCCTGATCGACCACGGCCGGGCGGTCGCCGCCGGGACGCCCAGCGACCTGAAGGCCCGGATCGGCGACCAGCGCGTCGACGTCGTGGCCGTCGATTCCCGCGGGCTCGACGGCCTCAGCATCGCCCGGGAGCGGCGCAGGGTTTCGGTCCCCGCCCCGGACGAGCTGGACGACCTGGCGAGCGTCGCGGCGGCCGTGCGGGCCAGCGGCATCCCGATCGACGAGATCGCCTTGCGGCGGCCGACCCTGGACGACGCCTTCCTGGCGCTCACCGGGCAGCCGCCGGCCACCGACGCCCCGGCCGACGACAGCCTTGTGGAGATAACGTCATGACCACCATCACCTCCCCGGCCGGCGCCGTCCCGCGCGTCGCCGAGGCCCTCCCGCCGCGGCCCGGGCCCTTCGCCCGCTACCTCCGCGAGACCGCCCTGCTCGTCGGCCGGGGACTGCGCGCCATCCCGAGCGGCTGAGCGACGTGACCATCCAGCCCGTCATGTTCACCCTGCTGTTCCTGTACGTGTTCGGCTCGGCCATCCACGTCCACGGCACCTACCAGGACTACCTGCTGCCCGGCCTGCTCGGCCAGAGCGTGGCCTTCGGCGTCATCGGCGCCGGCGTGGCCACGTCGACCGACTTCTCCAGCGGGGTCGTCGACCGGTTCCGGTCGCTGCCGGTCGTCCGGATGTCGGTGATCTCCGCCCAGGTGATCGGCCAGATCATCGAGCAGATCCTCGGCATCGTCATCGTCGCCGGAATCGGGCTCGCGCTCGGCTGGCGCCCGCATCTGGGCGGCGGCCGGGCGGCGGAACTGGTGGCCCTGATGCTGCTGGGCCTGATCGCCTTCACCTGGGTCGGCGTGCTCGCGGGCATGCTGATCCGCAGCTCCGATGCCATGCAGGGCATCGGGTTCGCCGTGATGCTGCCCCTGTCGTTCCTGGCCGGCACGTTCGTGCCGATCGCCGGCATGAAGCTCATCCCCCGCGCCATCGCCGAGTGGGACCCGCTCTCGGCGCTGGTGGCGGCCGTCCGCCAGGTCTGCCAGGGGACTCCGTCGGGCGGCTCGCTCCAGCTGGACCACCCGGTACCGGCGATGATCGCCTGGTGCGTGCTGATCCTCGTGGTCTGCGTGCCCCTGGCCCTGCGCAGGTTCAGGACCGCCAGTGTCTAGCATGTCACACGCCGAGCCCCGCGACTCCCATCGTCACCAGCACCACGCTGAGCCCCAGGCCCAGCCCGCGGCCGAGGCGGCGGCCATGGCCGAGCTGCTGGACCTGGACGCCGAGGTCCTGCACTCTTACCTGTCCTGCGTGACCGCCTGGATCCGCGAGCTCGCGGCCGATCAGCCCGGCCGCCGGATCCTCGACCTGGGCTGCGGAACCGGGGCCGGCACCTTCGCCCTGCTCAAGCGCTTCGGCGACGCCGAGGTGACCGCCCTGGACCTGTCCGCGGCGCTGCTGCACCGGCTGCGGGACAGGGCCCGCGAGCTGGGCGTGGCCGACCGGGTCCGCGCCGTCCAGGCGGACCTCGACGCCGCGTGGCCGGCCGTCGGCCCCGTCGACCTGGTCTGGGCGTCCGCGTCCCTGCACCACCTGGCCGACCCCGATCGCGCCCTCGCCCGGGCCTTCGCCGTGCTCCGGGCCGGCGGACTGCTGGCGGTGATTGAGTTGGACTCCTTCCCCCGCTTCCTGCCCGACGATGTGGGCCTGGGCCGACCCGGGCTGGAAACCCGCGGCCACGCCGCGCTAGCAGCCTGGCGCACGCAGGAACTCCCGCATCTCGGCTCCGACTGGGGCCCGCGGCTGGCCGGGGCCGGCTTCATCATCGAGGCCGAGCGGCCCTTTGTCATCGAGCTCACGCCGCCGCCGCCGGCCGATATGCCCGGGCCTCGCTGCGGCGGATGCGGTCCGGCCTCGAGGGCCAGCTCAGCGCCGACGACCTGAGCACGCTGGACACCCTCATCGACAGCGACGGGCCCGACGGCGTACTGCGGCGCGACGACATCAGCGTCCGGACCACGAGGACGGCATGGGTGGCCAGGCGACCGTGACCAGGCCATGGGCGGCCGCCGCTGACCAGACTGCGCCCGCGGACAGCTTGTCGACTTCGCTAACTTCCAGTACAGGCCGTCGAGGAAGTCGGCCTGCGCGCACGCCATGATGGGCTCGTGGAGTTCGAGCCGTACCGGGGCGAGCTGGTGGCGTACTGCTACCGGATGCTGGGCTCGTTTCACGAGGCCGAGGACCTGGTGCAGGAGACGATGCTGCGGGCGTGGAAGGCCCGTGACCGGCACGACGCCGCGCGGGCATCGGTGCGGACCTGGCTGTACCGGATCGCGACCAACGCGTGCCTTTCCGCGCTGGAAGGGCGTGCACGGCGGCCGCTGCCGTCCGGGCTGGGCGCTCCGAGCAACGATCCGGGGGGACCGCTGACGCCAGCGTTCGACGTCCCCTGGCTGCAGCCGTTCCCCGACGCACGATACGACACCGGGTTGCGGGCGGACCTGCGGCTCGCGCTGGTAGCGGCGATGCAGGTGCTGCCACCACGGCAGCGGGCCGTGCTCCTGCTCCGCGAGGTCCTGGAGTTCAGTGCCGCCGAGGTCGCCGCGCAGCTCGGGACCACGGTCACGGCCGTCAACAGCGCCCTGCAGCGGGCCCGCGCCGCGCTCGCGGACGTGGGCCATGCGGGCGAGGTCACCGAACCGGGCGATCCTGGAGTTCGCGCGGTGATCGAACGGTACGTGCGGGCCTTCGAGGCGGCCGATGTCCCGGCACTCGTCCGGCTTCTCACCGATGAGGCAGTCCTGGAAATGCCGCCGGTGCCGCTGTGGTACCGGGGCAGCCGCGACTACGGCCTGTTCCTGCGCCGCGTGTTCGAGATGCGCGGGGCCGGCTGGGGCATGAGGCACCTCACCGCCAACGGGCAGCCCGCGCTGGCCGCGTACGCGCCGGAGCCTTGCGGCCAGCACCGGCTGCACACTCTCCAGGTCTTCACGATCACCGGCGGCCTGGTCGCGCGCAATGTCGTGTTCGCCGATCCGCGCGTGCTCGAGGCATTCGACCTGCCCGGGCAACTTTCCTCCAGCGAGTTTCGCCAGCCGCGATGAGCCGGGCCGGTGCCGCCGGTATGTACCAGTGAGCGTCGACCGGAGGGAGACTCATCGTGAGCGTCATCGTCATTGAGTTCATTACCGTGGACGGGATCGTGTCCGACCCGGACGGGTCAGGGGGCACGCCCGGCGGCGGCTGGGCGTTCCGGCACGGCCCTGGGACGGTCGCCGGGGACAAGTTCCGGCTCGGCAGCACGCTGGACAATGGGGTCATGCTGCTGGGCCGCACGACCTGGCAGCTGTTCTCGCGGCTATGGCCAGCACGCGACGATCCGTTCTCCGCGCGGATGAACGCCGTGCCGAAACTGGTCGCCACCCGCACGCTCACCGACACCTCGGCATGGGCGAACTCTCGCGTCATCGACGGCGACATCGTCGACGCCGTCAAGAACGATCAGCGCGATGTGATCATCACCGGCAGCCTCAGCGTCGTGCGCGCGCTGATGGCCGAGGACCTCATCGATGAGTACCGGCTGCTGACCTTCCCCACCATCCTCGGCACCGGCGAGCGGCTGTTCCCGGCCGGCGGCGCGACCGCCTACCTTGAGTGCCTGTCAGCCGAGCAGGCCGGCGCCGCCGTCTTCGCCCGTTACGGAAGAGCAGGACGATGACAGCCCGTTCCGCCGGGAGCGGGCCGGTAACCGGGAGCTGGGCGAACTGCTGGCCGCGCCCGGGCCCGCCCGGCCCATTCCCTGGTCACCGAGTGCGGCGCCGCGTCACGGATCTGGCGAACTCGCCTGCTGGGAGATCCGGGGGCCGTTTGCCGTTCTGCCTGTCCAGTGGCCGATGACCACGGCCGCGAGACAGGCCACAGCGCCCAGGGCGAGCGCGTAGCGCGGCCCGGCGATGTCGGACAGAGCGCCGACGATCGGCGCGCCAATGGGTGTGCTGCCCACGAAGGCCATCGACCACAGAGCGGTGACCCGGCCCCGGTAGCGCGGTTCGGACGCGAGCTGGATGGTGGCGTTCCCGGTGGTGAGGAAGGTGACACTCGCCGCGCCGACCAGCACGCACGCGGCGACCGCGGCTGGCATGGTGGGAGCGGCCGCCAGGAGCCCGACGGCGATCGCATAGCAGAGCGCGGCCCAGGTCAGCCGCTGGACTCCGGTGCGAGCCGACCTGGCGGCGTACAGGCCGCCGGCGACCGCCCCGGCGCCCAGGGCGCCGAGCAGCCAGCTGTACGCGGTGTCTCCGCCGTGGAACGTGGTGCGGGCCAGCAGCGGCAGGCTGACCTCGAATTCGAACGTGAACGTGCCGATTAGCGCCATCATCAGCAGCGGCCGGGCGATCTCCGGAACATGCGCCGCGTACCGCAGGCCCTCGCGCAACTCGCCGGGAGCCCGGGGTACCGGCGGGATCTGATGCAAGCGGCTGGTGTCCAGGGTGAGCAGCGAGGCGATGACGAAGCTGAAGCTCACGCATTCACGACGAAGCACCAGCCGATGCCGAT
>Ga0302178_10004298_pt1 | contig 10373 bp, 10 predicted proteins | sample I_Palsa_E1_3_FD_198790 | JGI IMG/M metagenome (GOLD analysis project Ga0302178, IMG submission 198790) | Peat permafrost microbial communities from Stordalen Mire near Abisko, Sweden - I_Palsa_E1_3 | ecosystem: Environmental > Terrestrial > Soil > Palsa > Peat permafrost | place: Sweden... | reverse complement strand
GTATTCGTTGAGCTTGGTCAGCCGGTGAAAGCCCTCGACCATCCGCAGCGTGCCCGACTTCGAGCGCATCACGATCGACTGGGTGGTGCAGCCGCCTGGCTCGTAGCGCACTCCCTTGAGCAGGTCGCCGTCGGTGACGCCGGTTGCGCAGAAGAAGACGTTCTCCCCAGACACCAGGTCGCCGGTGGTCAGCACCTGATCGAGGTCGTAACCGGCGTCGAGTGCCTTCTGCCGCTCGGCGTCGTCCTTGGGTGCCAGCTGCGCCTGAATCTCGCCGCCCATGCAGCGCAGCGCCGCGGCGGTGATGATGCCCTCCGGGGTACCGCCGATGCCGGCCAGCATGTCGGTGCCGGAGCCCGGTCGGCACGCCGCGATCGCGCCCGCCACGTCGCCGTCGGTGATCAGCCGGATCCGGGCCCCGGTGGCCCGCACGTCCTCGATCAGCTGCGCGTGCCGCGGCCGATCCAGGATGACGACCGTCATGTCGGGCACGGACAGCCCCTTGACCTTGGCGACCGCGCGGATGTTCTCGGCGATCGGCGCCGTGATGTCGAGGACGTGGGCCGCGTCGGGTCCCACGGCGATCTTGTTCATGTAGAACACCGCCGACGGGTCGAACATCGAGCCGCGGTCGGCCACCGCGAGCACCGAGATGGCGTTGGGCATGCCCTTGCTCATCAGCGTGGTGCCGTCGATCGGGTCGACGGCGAAATCGCATTCCGGGCCGTCGCCGTTGCCGACGTGCTCGCCGTTGTAGAGCATCGGCGCTTCGTCTTTCTCGCCTTCGCCGATCACGACGACGCCGCGCATGGAGACCGAGTTCACCAACTGGCGGATCGCGTCGACGGCCGCGCCGTCGCCACCCTCTTTGTCGCCGCGGCCCACCCAACGGCCGGCGGCCATGGCGCCCGCTTCGGTGACCCGGACAAGCTCGAGGGCGAGGTTGCGGTCCGGGGCTTCACGACGAGAACCTGCGGTCATGGTTGCCGATTGTCCCAGAGGCGGGTTGCCGCTCGGGAGCTGGGATACTCGTGCTGTGACCACGCAGCCAGAGCCGACGGCCAAACCGGCCAAGCCCCGGCTGCTGCAAGACGGCCGGGACATGTTCTGGTCGATCGCGCCGCTGGTAGTGGCCTGCATCGTGCTGGCGGGCCTGGTCGGGATGTGCTCGTTTTCACCGGGTGGAATCAACCGCGGACCGGTGCCGTCCTACAACGCCTCCAGCGCCCTGCGGGCCGACGCGCTGACGCTCGGCTTCCCGGTCCGGTTGCCGCTGCTACCCCAGGGCTGGCAGCCCAACTCCGGCGGCCGCGGCGGTATCCCCGACGGTCGGACCGATCCGTCTACCCACCAGCGGTTGCACGCCGTTACCTCCACCATCGGCTACATCAGCCCGGCTGGTGAGTACCTGAGCCTCACCCAAAGCAATGCAGACGAGGACAAGCTGGTCGGTTCGATTCACTCGTCGATGTACCCCAGTGGAACCGTCGACGTGGAAGGCACCCGGTGGATCACCTACCAGGGCGACGGTGGGGTTGAGCCGGTGTGGACGACGCGGCTGAACAACCCGGCCGGTTCCGCCCAGATCGCGATCACCGGTGCCGGCAGGGCCGATGAGTTTCGTACGCTGGCGGCGGCCACTCAATCGCAGCCACCCCTACCCGCACACAGGTAAGAGAAGGGACCCCTTGATGACAGCACCGGAAGCCGACCTCACCGGCTGGTCAGCGGAACCGTTCACCGGCGGCGGGTACACCCACGACGTCTACCGCCGTGGCGACGGGCCCGGCGTGGTGCTGATCCCCGAGGTACCGGGCATCCATCCCGGCGTACTCGGGTTGGGAAATCATTTGGTGGACAACGGTTTTACCGTGGCGATACCGTCGCTGTTCGGCGAGCCGGGCCGTCCGGTCTCGGTCGGCTACACGCTCGATTCTCTCCGACGTGTTTGTGTGGCACGGGAATTCGCCGCGCTGGCGACCAACAAGCACCGGCCGGTAGCGGATTTCCTGCGCGCATTGGCTCGTGACCTCAACGCGTCGACACCCGGCAAAGGCGTCGGTGTGATCGGCCAGTGTTTCACCGGTGGATTCGCGCTGGCCGCCGCGGTCGACGACAGCGTGCTGGCGCCGGTGCTCAGCCAGCCGTCGACGCCGTTCCCGTTGACCCCGCGCATGCGGCGTGATGCCGGCCTCAGTGACGTCGAGCTGAACGCGTTCAAAGACCGCGCCACCAAGGAAGGCGTGTGCGCGCTGGGTTTGCGATTCAGCAAGGACTTGATGTCACCCGGCGAACGGTTCACCACGCTCAAAGAACGGCTCGGCGACGGGTTCGAGGCGATCGAGATCGACTCCGGCCCGGGCAATGAGCACGGCTTTACCCGGGCGGCGCATTCGGTGCTGACCCTGGAGGTCCGCGAGGTCGACGGCCACCCGGCCTACGAGGCGCGCAAGCGAGTCGTCGAGTTCCTCAAGGAGCGGCTGGTTTAGCTGCTCGGCGTACCTTCCAGCGCGTGAGCCAACCCGGCTTGTCGTCCTGGTCGTCGAGTTCTTGGAGCTCGACGCCTTTGTACACCGCGAGGTAGACGTCGATGGTGGTGACGATGACGATCATCAGGACCGGGCCGATGACAATGCCCCAGGGGCCGAACATCGCGATGCCCGCGAACACTGCAAGCAACATCAACGCCGGGTTGAGCCGCGCATCACGCGGCACCAGGATCGGACGCAAGAAGTTGTCCAGGTTTGTCACCACCGCCAGATGCCACAGCACCACGAACGCTCCGCCAATGATGTTGCCGTAGAACATCATCCCGATGCCGAACGGGATGGTCACAATCCCGCCGCCCAACGGAATGATGGACAACGCGGTCAATAGAATCGCAAATATGAAGAAGCCGTGGTGGAATCCGGCGACATAGACGGACGCGGCGCCCGCAACGCCCTGACACAGTGCGATGACGAACTGGCCGTTCACCGTGCCGCGCACCATGGAGCCCATTTTCCTTAGGTACAAATCGGTGACGTCTTCACCGAGCGGATTCAGCTGGCGGATCAAGGTGAGCAGTTTCTCGCGGTTGGTCAGTAGCGCGACGAACACGTACAAGAAGATGATGGCCGAGGTCACCGTGCCGAACAGACCGCCGGCGGTGTCCTGAACGAAATGCAAGAACCATTCGCCGGCCTTCTGGGCGACGCCCGCCATCGTCTTCCGCAGCGACTCGGCGGTGAGCGTGATGTGCAGGAACGGCAGCCTCGCCAGAAGTTTGTTGACGACGTGCAGACTGTGCTCGCCGAGATCGCTGAGATTGGTTCTGGCGACCCAGCCCGCGACATGGGTCACCATCCGGGAAATCTGGACGATCGCCACCAGCACCAGCAGGCCGATCGGCACGATCACCACGGCCAGCGCCGTGAGCAGCGTGCAGGTGGCCGCCATCCCGCTTCCGAGTCGACGACCGAACCATTCGAAAAGCGGGGTGAACAGATACGCCCCGACGGCGGCCACCACGATGAGGACGAAGTAGCTGCGGAGGAAGTACCCGGCGAACAGGAGGCTGATGATCGTGAAAACTGCGAGGGCGCGTTTCTGGGTGAGGGTGAATTCGATGTTCATGCCGGCAATCAAGCGGAGCGCTCGACGGCTGCGTTAGCGGCTTGCCGCTTGCGCTGGTCGGCGATGAACCGAATCGACATGCGCTGCAACAGACCCGGCGCCAGCCGGGCGAACACCCAGGACGCGTACGCCTGCCTCGGCTTGACCAGCAGCCCCTTGTTGCGGCCAATCGCCTTCAGTGTGTCGCGGGCCAGTCGATCGGCGCTGTAGGCGTTCTTCATGCCCTGCCCGCGCAGGTAGTAGTCGCGACCGACGAAGCCGCCGATCGCGCCCTTGTCCAGAATCGGCGTCTCGACGGCGCCCGGACACACCGCCAGCACACCCACGCCGCGGGAAACGGCTTCCGAGCGCAGCGCCAGCGACAGCCCGACGATCGCATGTTTGGTCATCACGTAGCTGGTGATCTGGCCTGCCGCGGTCAGCCCGGCCATCGATGCGGTGTTGACGATGTAGCCGTGGCCCTGCCGCAGCATCACCGGGTAAGCGGCGGTGACACCTTGCACGACGCCGCGGATGTTGACGTCGATGATGGCGTTCCACTGGTCCAGCGTCAGTAGTTCGGTGTCTCCGCCCCAAGCGATTCCGGCGTTGTTGAACATCAGGTCGAGCCGTCCGGCGCGGGCGACGACGGCGTCGACGGCGGCCTTCACTGCGGCCGGGTCGGTCACATCGAGGATGGCCGATGTCGCTGACCCGGGGCCGCGCAAGCTCTGGAAGGTGCGGGCCGCCGCGGCGCCGTCGACGTCGGTGCAGACCACATCGGCGCCCGCGGCGACCAGTGCACGGCACAGCGCGGCGCCGATGCCCGAGCCGGCGCCGGTGACGATCGCCTGCTTACCGGTGAAAGTCCTTGCAGTCCTGGAGTTCACGGTGCGGCCAGCTTCATCACGTGGCTCATCAGGTCGGGGTAGCGCTTCATGTGCGCACCGCCGTTGAGGTCGAGCACTTCGCCGGTCAGCCACGGCGCCTTGCACAGGAACACCACGGCGTCGGCGATGTCCTCGGGAGTTCCGGCCCGGCCCAGCGGTGTGTTCTCTACGTATTCGTCGACGACGCCGGGGATGTGGGTGGCGGGCTCGGTGAGCGGGGTGTGCACGAAACCGGGTGCGACGGCGTTGACCCGAATGCCTTGCGGTGCAAGCTCAAGTGCAGCAACCTGGGTCAGCATCGACAACCCGGCCTTGGCCGCGCAGTAGGCGCTCATCGCCGCCGCGGGCTGGCGTCCGTTCAGCGAGCTGATCGACACCAGCGCCCCGCCTCGGACCAGCCGGGGGGCGGCGTGCTTGATCACCAGGAAGGCGCCGGTGAGGCAGACGTCGACGACCGAGCGGAAGTCCTCCACGGCTAACTCGGTGATCAGCCCGAGTGTGCTGAAGCCGGCGGTATTGACCACGACGTCGAGTGCTCCGGCCCGGTCGAACAGCGCTCGCACCGAGTCCTCGTCGGTCACCTCGACCGTGGCCGCGCTGCGCGGATCGCCGAGTTCGGTTGCGACGCCGCGTGCCCCGTCGGCGTTGCGGTCGGCGACGATAACCCGGCAGCCGTCGCCGGCCAGCGCGTGCGCTACCGCCTTGCCGATGCCCGAAGCGCCGCCGACGACGACGGCGTTGCGGTTGGTCATGCGTGGCCCCCGTCGGGTCGCGGGTCATTCCATTTCGCGGTGATGACGCCCCACGGGTCGGCGTAGCGGCCGGGGTAGCGGAAATACGGCCCGTTGCGTTTGAGCAGGGCACGGGCCAGCGGGGCGCCGAGCCGCGTCGGATAACGACGCAACCCCATTCGCTCTGCCGTCTCGGCCAGCAGCTGCGGCCACGAAATCCGCTGAAAATTCAGGGCTTCCGCCGATCGTGTGGTGTCCATCCAGTCGGTGCCGAACCAGTCCTCGTCGATGTTCGGGTCGCCCTTGCGGCCGGTGGGTATTCCGCCGACCAAACCCATCGCGGCCGCCATCGAGGGGGCGATATCGCCCTGAACCAGCCGGTGCGACTCGTCGCCGCCGATCAGCAGCGTCTCGCCGACCACCGGCGCGGTGGTCGCCTCGACGAAGGCGTGCGCGACATCGCGCACGTCGACGGTCTGGATCCGGCCGTCGATCGGTAGCGACGCCTCGAAGAAGATGGTGTCGAAGTCGAGGTCGAAGCGCGGTTCGGCGGTGAGCACACCACCAAGTCGCAGGATCACCCAGTCCAACCCCGATGCGCGCACCAGATTCTCGGCCTCCACCTTGTGGGCGCCGTAGATGTCGGAGGGCCGCAGCGGGGTGTCCGCAGTCAGTACGTCGGTGAAGCGATGCGGGTTGCGGGCGCCGTAGGTCGCGACGCTGGAGGCCTGGACGAACCGTGGCGGTGCCGGCAGTGCTGAGGCGGCGTCGACGAGATATCCCGTCGCGTCGACGTTGACCCGACGGGCCAGCGCCGGCCGGGCGTAGCAGACCGGCGGAATGATCGCCGCCAGGTGAATGATCGCCGACGGCGACACTTCTCGCAGCAGCTCGGCGACTGCATCCGGATCGGTGAGGTCGGCCCAGCGCACCTCGGTGGACGGCATCCGGTCGGCCGCCTTGCGATTGGCCGGCACATCAAGATCGGTGGCAATGACGTGGCGACCGTCGATCGTCAGCTGTCGCACGGTTTCCGAGCCGACCAGTCCGAACGCCCCTGTTACCAGCACAGTTTCGGCGGTCATCGACGCCGCTCCTTCGCATCGCTTCGCACTGCATCGTCGCCGGCGCGCATGGCGCATTACGCTACACGCCGGCGCGGAATATGCCGTCTATTCGGCTACAGCGGGCGCGACAACGGCCACCGGTGCGGGACTGGCGGCGGCTTTCATCTGGTCGAACAACTCGGTGTAGTAGGGCAGGCACTCGGTCATCGCCTGCTCGGTGGTGAACAGCGGCCGGTAGCCGAGATCGCGGGTGGCCTTGTCGACCGAGAAGTAGTTGTCCAGGTACAGCCGCTCGATGGCCAGCGGCTCCAGCGGGGGCTGCGGAAGCCCGAACCGGAAATGCAGCCGCTGCCAACCCAGCATCGCCGCGCGTGCCGCGGCACCGGAGATCCGCAGCCGCGGCAGGCGCTGCCCGCACGCCTCCACCACCGGCCGGGCGAACTCGAACATGTTCACCGGTTCGGCGTCGTTGATGAAGTACGCCTGGCCTGGCGCGGTACCACCGGGGGCCAGGTGTTGTGCGGCCAGGATGAAGCCGTGAATCAGGTTGTGCACGTAAGAGTTATCCAGGCGGGCCGCCTTGCGGCCGACCAGCACCTTGACGTGGCCGGCCAGCACGCTTTCGAACACCTTGCGGAACATCGTCTGATCGCCGCGGCCCCAGATTCCACTCGGCCGAATCGCACAGGTCAGAAGTCCGTCAATTCCGTTCTGGGACAGCACGAATCGCTCGGCAACCACTTTGGTCTCGGTGTAGAGGTCGTCGAAGCGGTCGGTGTAAGGCAACGTCTCGTCTCCGCCGGAAATGCGCTTGCCGCCCATCACCACGCTGTTGGACGAGGTGTAGACGAACCGTTTCACCCCGGCGGCCTGCGCGGCGTGCACCAGGTTCTTGGTTCCCTCGACGTTGACGGCGAAACTGCGCTGCCGGTACTCCTCGGTGACCGACGCGCCACCCATCAGGTCGATGAGCGCCGCGGTATGGAAGACGGTGTCGATCCCTGCGACGGCGCCCGCGACGATGTCGCGGGCGCAGATATCGCCCTGGAGCACTTCCAGGCCCGGCTGGGCGGGCAGTGGTGAGGGCGCCCGGTCGAAGGACCGCACCTGGTAACCCTGGTCGAGCAGGGTGGTCACCAGGTTGGCGCCGACGAAACCGGAGCCGCCGGTGACGAGCACTCGGCCCAGCGGGGCGGTCGGCGCTGTTCCAGAGATCCCAGAGAATTCAGCCATGCCGTCAAGGATAACTGAAACGTGTTCCAGTTTCGAATAAAAGCCCGACAAATGCTTGCGATGTCAAGAATCGTCAGGCTCGCCGGCGGCCAACGCGTCGGTCACTCGCTTACGCGCACCAGCTAAGTGTTCCTCGCATCGTTTGGCCAGCTGCTCGCCTCTTTCCCACAGCTGTAGCGATGCATCCAGGTCGAGTCCGCCCTGCTCCAGAAGCCGCACGACCTCGATCAGCTCCTCGCGGCATTCTTCATACCCGAGCTGACTAATAGGCGTAGCCTCGTCACTCGGCATCGGCCGGCCCTTCACTCGTCGCCACGATCGCGCCGTCGCCGACCCGCACCCGCAGCGTGGTCCCGGCCGGGGCGTCGTCAACGGATCGCAACACCGCAGCCGAACCCGCGGCACCAACCGTCTGCACCACGGCATAGCCGCGGGCCAGGGTGGCGGCCGGACCCAGCGTCGCCAGCCGGGCCGACAGGTGACCGACGCGCTCGGCCTGCACGTCGATCAGTCGGGTGATGTCCCGGCGGACCGCGGATCGGGCGCGGTGAATCTCCTCGGCGCGCGCCGCAAGTGCGGCCAGCGGCTCGGCCAGCACCGGCCGGCTGCGCAACTGCGCGAGCACCCGCTCCTCGCGGCCCACCCAGTTGCGTAGCGCCTGGGCGCTGCGCCGGCGCAGGTCATCGAGCAGGTGCTGCTCGGCCGCGGTATCCGGGACGATCCTCTTGGCGGCATCGGTAGGAGTGGCGGCACGCAAGTCGGCGACCAGGTCGCACAGCGGGTTGTCGGGCTCGTGGCCGACGGCGCTGACCACCGGCGTGCGGCACGCGGCGATCGCGCGACACAACGTCTCGTCAGAGAACGGCAGCAAGTCCTCCACACTCCCGCCGCCGCGGGCCACCACGATGACATCGACGCACGCGTCGGAGTCCAACTCCCGCAACGCCTTAACGATCTGGGCAACGGCGGTCGGGCCTTGGACGGCGGTGTTGCGGACGGCGAACCGCACCGCGGGCCAGCGTGCGGCGGCCACCGTCGTCACGTCATGCTCGGCCGCGCTGGCCCGGCCGGTGATCAGACCGATCATGCTGGGCAGGAACGGGATTGGCCGCTTGAGCCGCGGATCGAAAAGTCCCTCGGCGGCCAGCAGTTGGCGCAGTCGCTCGATGCGGGCCAACAGTTCACCGATGCCCACTGCGCGTATTTCGCTGAGCCGCAACGTGAGTGTGCCTCGGCCGGTGAAGAAGTTCGGCTTGCCGCAGACCACCACCTGCACGCCTTCGACAAGCTTGACCGGCGCGTTGTCGACCAGGTTGCGTGGCGCGGTCACGGTCAGCGACATGTCGGCGGCGGGATCGCGCAGCACCATGAACACCGTCTTGGCGCCCGGCCGGATGTTGATCTGGGTCAGCTGGCCTTCAACCCAGACCGCGCCCAATTTGTCGATCCAGCTCGCGATTCGGATGGCGACCGCGCGAACCGGAAACGGGTTCTCGGCCGAATTCGCCGAGCTGGCCGGCGTATTGGCATTGCTGACAGGGTTGGCGGTCACTTCGCCGTCGCGCGCGTGATCCTGTTTGCCAGCAGCGTCTGGAACGGGGCGCGGCCCTTGGTGGCCTCTTCATAGGCCAGCAGGGCTTCGAGCTCGTCGAGGTCGAGGGTTTGCAGCCGGGCCCGCAGCTGGGCCAGGGTCAGCTGGTCGTAGTCCAGTTCCTCGACCACCTCCGGCGCAGAGACCGACTTCTTGGCCGGTTTGGCGGCAGATCGCGCCCAGGAGTCAGACGGGCCCGTGGCGTCAGCGGAGGTGTAGAGCGCGAACCGTCCCTCTGCGCGCGGCTCTCCGTCGAGCGTGCCGACGTCGGCCGCGGAACTCTCGTCGTCGGGCAGGTCCTCATCGAACGTCGCCCACTCCGGCTGCTCGTCCTTGGGCGGGAAGACGTACTCCAAGGTGGCATCGCCCTTGATCACCAGCTCGGCCACGTTTTGCTGGAATCGCATTACGATGGCCGCGGCCTGACTGACCAGCGTCATCGGATACATCAGGATGGTTTTCGGCAGCTTGATCGTCTCCTCGACGGCCATTGTCGCCGCCCCCACCAGCAGCCGGACCCCATACGGTGCAGAACCCATGCGTCACAGACTGCCTTAACCGGCGGTCAACGCCAAGCTGGAAGCGCGAGATGTGCCCAACGAGATGTGCGGAGTCGAGTCGGCAGTCAGTAACCTGGTGGACATGCCGCCGACCGTAAACATGGGCCCGAACATAGGTATCAGGGCCGGCGCCACCGCGTCGGTGGCCGAGCCGGTGACCGGCAAGCGTGTCCTGCTGGCCGAGCCGCGCGGGTACTGCGCCGGCGTCGATCGGGCCGTCGAGACCGTCGAGCGCACGTTGGAGAAGCACGGCCCGCCCGTCTACGTCCGGCACGAGATCGTGCACAACCGCCACGTGGTCGAGACGCTGGCCAAGGCGGGTGCGATCTTCGTCGACGAGACCGACGAGGTTCCCGAGGGCGCCATCGTGGTGTTCTCCGCGCACGGCGTCGCGCCGACCGTGCACGTGACGGCGGCCGAGCGGTCGCTGCGTGTGATCGACGCCACCTGCCCGTTGGTCACCAAGGTGCACAACGAGGCCAAGCGTTTTGCCCGCGACGACTACGACATCCTGCTCATCGGCCACGAGGGCCACGAGGAGGTCGTCGGAACCGCCGGCGAAGCCCCCGACCACGTGCAGCTGGTCGACGGGCCAAGCGCGGTCGACGGCGTGACGGTTCGCGACGAGGACAAGGTGATCTGGTTGTCGCAGACCACGCTGTCCGTCGACGAGACGATGGAGACCGTGCAGCGGCTGCGGGCCCGCT